>Ga0065711_1001323_pt1 | contig 44931 bp, 18 predicted proteins | sample Hoacrofraction12_FD_59098 | JGI IMG/M metagenome (GOLD analysis project Ga0065711, IMG submission 59098) | Hoatzin crop microbial communities from Cojedes, Venezuela - Epithelial fraction 12 v2 (version 2) | ecosystem: Host-associated > Birds > Digestive system > Esophagus > Crop | place... | reverse complement strand
TTGTTACAGGAAAAGGGGAGTTACGGGCATAAGAACACACATCAGTGATAATTTGTATGCCTCACTCTGATGTGTTGTTCCTGTGTTACTATTTACAAGTACACAGGCTTTTTCTTCATTGCCATTAAATACTTTTGTAGCCATATCTATCTATTTCAATGAATGTTTGGAGTGGGGACTATGTAAGAGAGAATCGCTGCTAAGGGAACAGGTTCCAGGCAGCAGAGCAATCAGCAGACCTAGTAAGCCTGGGCTCGACTTTCACTTCTTTATCTTCTAACTTCTCTTGCCTCCACCCAAGAATTATTCTAACTCCTTAGCATGTGTTTTCACCTGCCAGAGAAAACCATGCACGCTCTCCAGATGCTAGTGACTGTCTAGTTCACGTGTACTGGCAGACCTGCTGTCTAGTGCCAAGCATTGAATACCCCTATTCTGCTGGATTTTCCCCATAGTGGAAGCACCATGTTGAGTCTTTCTCCTATTCACACACTAGGTTTTGGAAAATTCATAGGGATTTCCACCTTTTGTTTAGCATTGGTTGAAACTGGCCAGTGGATTAAAAAAAAAAAATTAAGGGAAGACAGATGAATAATGCAAAATTCTTTTTTTGAAAATGTCACCTTCTCTGAACTTTCCAAAAGGGAATCCTTGACATTTACTTCTCCTGTTTTTTCCCCACATAGCTGATTTCTAATAAATGCATTTATATAAACAGTTATACTTGTAAGCATTTTTAATAACCAAACCTTCGTGAGGTCCTATGACAGAGTTCAACCAATTTGACAAATTTTAATTTGCAGTTATGATGTTAAACCCTATGGCTTTCAAGAAAAAAGACATAATAGAGAAGGTAGGAAGAGATCATTCTAGAATATTTGCAAGAGAAATTAATGGATTTTTTTTTTTCTGTGAGGACATTTTTTTCTTACTTCAAACAGAGTTATAGTAGCCTCTGGAATAGGTACTTTTCTATTTCATCTCTCAGATGAAGAACTGTCACACTTTCTAACCACACCACTGATGAGATACATTGCCTTGCTTCACACTGGTTACTATAATCTGACAATTTTGGGCCACATCCTGTTCCACAAAGTGTTATAGAATTTCTTAAAACTGATCACAGCACCTGATCCTCATCAGCCCTATGAAATTATACTTGGTGCTCATGCAGCTGTACCCTTAAACGGATGCAGACTGAGAAGAAGTGTTTTCCTTTCAGTTGGTTTTTATATTCCCCTAGCCATTTGCTCAGTGAGCCCATAACAGCGGGAGAGTCACAGTGTAAATGAAAGCCTGAATGAGAGGGGCAAGGAAAAAAGAGCTCAGCTCACAGGGGCCTGCAGCAAACACCCACTCTTGAAAAAGTTCCACTCTGAACTTTCTGCAAGAGAATCCTTGGGGTTTATTCGTTCTCTGGGTTTTTCCCCCCTCATAATTACTATGGGTATGAAAGCATGTGTTAGACAAATGCATCAGTCTGTATTATTCACCTGAGCTCACTGCAGTGAGTGATGCAATGTGGAAAGCAAGTGGGGATGGGAAAATTTTCCCCCTCCCCACTCAAGTTAGCATTCGTTTTCTTTGCAGTTTCAGAGATCAGGCTGTGACTGTTAAATGCTGTTTCACTTTTCCTTTGCCAACTACTTTTATCTCTCACTAAGGGCTGCAGAAACCCCCACCATGTCTAAAACAGCAATAAATTAAGAGCTCCCTCCCATGGTTGTCATATTTCTTGCACTTAATTCAGCTGATTTCGGTGTGGTCATGGCCAATTATATCCCTCCTTCGTGGTTCAGCATGGCCCCATGTACAGCACTCCACCCAGGCTAGCAAAGCATGCCAGGCCTAGTGAATGCCCTCGCTCTCCACTCAAACGCAAAACCAGCCCAAATTAGCCACATGTCCCAGTGGCCAGTAAGGCTACCTGCCTGTGCCAGGTCTAGTTTCAGATTATCAGTTTGCTCTCTATGCACTAGTTTATTTACTGACACAGGACACTGGTTTCTTCCATCCCCTGTGGTACCTTATTTGGGATAAATAATTATTTTCCCCATTTTCTACAGAGAATGAAGAGGAGGCTGCTGATATCGTAGTATCAAAGGCATAGATGGGAACAGGTGACCTCATCTCTGCTTGATGGGGCAGTTTGTACTTCAGAGCTGAACAGGTATTGATGCAGACCCAAGTTAAATGGGACAAGAGTAAGCTGATTGTTGCTAATTAAAAAAATCAGGGACTGCCCTGCCTATTTATCCCAGTCCTTACCTTGCACCAGCTCTTCTCTCTGTTGGTCCAGCTGTGAGCTGTTTTGCCTCCTCTTACCATATGCAACCAGCAGATTCATTGTAAGTAATAACGCTGCTCTTGCATAGTCCTTCTGAGGTTCTCAAAAGGTTGCAAGACTATTGGAAAGTATATTTAGATCTCCTATCACAAAAGAGAAAACGAGTCTGGCAAAACAGAGTAGTGCTGCGGCAGTGCACTGTTCCTCAAATCGGCTGTGGAGAGGGCGTTGTAGCCCTGGGGCACCACTTGTCTTTGCTGGATTCCTGTGCTCTGTGAGGGGATAGAGCTCTGTTATTCAATTAGATGTAAAAGAAACTGTATGGTCTAGGTCTCAAAGGCATTAGGAGGTAGCTACTGTGAAACGGGTAGGAGCTGGACTCTTGCCTTGAGTTAGCAGTAACATTTTTCCATTGCAATTTGCTATATTTATTAATGTTTAGGTAAGACTTGTATGTGTGTTTTATTGTTTGGCAGTGAAGCCTGCCAGAGGTGTGTGGATCTGGTGCTCCTTGCAGAACTGCAGCACTTCCCTCAACGCAGAACTGGAGCTGGGAAGTTTGCAAACTCTTTGGCTCTGTCCCCAAATTTGTGCCTTGATCCTTCCATCACAGACTCAGCTGAGCCTCACGATCATGCTTTCTTCTTCAGCCTTGAAGCACACTAAAGCTCCTACCTGATCTCTCCTTTCTTATATGCCCTGTGACTAAATATATCACATTCTTGTGTTTTTTCTTTGCGAGGGAGCACAGCCCTCATTGTAAATCAACCTGAAAGCTTATCAGCCAGATCAGGGTCCAAAACTCTGCCTAATTTCTCTAGGCTTGTGTGTGTCCATTTGCTTCTCCTTTGAGTGGGGTGAGACAGGTGCGTCATGGAGGCTGCTCCCCCTTCCTGCAGACCTTGGCTTGTAGGTAGCTTGTGCAGAGTGCATGGGCCATGTTATCGTGCCACTGTGCCATTCTGCTATGTGGTCTCACCACGTTGGTCTGTGGCACGTAAGTACAAAGTAAAGGGAGGGAACGTAGAGCTTTCAGGGAACATTGTAAAGGGGAAGTGGCTGGAGGTAGCTGCAATCTCATCCAGGTAAGTCATAGCCTGTAGTGGCGCATCTACTCACTACCTATTCTCTGGTGATTTAAGCTTTACCTTTGGGGAAGAAAAGGTTGAAAGGTGTGCCATGAACCCAGCGCCTTAAACCTGGGAGAATTAGCTCGCCTGAGGAACCAGGGGAAAAGAGAGACTGCAAAGAGCAGAAACTGTCAGGCAAGAGTTAAGCCTCCTCTTCCTGGGCAGGAGTGCTGGAGGGAGGAGAGAAGGGAATTTGCAAGTATTTAGAGACCTGGTTGCCTTGGGGAAATGCAGCCTAATAAAATGGATTTCAAGGTCGATCTGAGCTGGCTTATTTTGTTGTGAGAAAAGAAACTGAATGTTGTTGGTTGTGTTGAAAAACCCCCTCATTCTCTCAGTCAGGGACTGGAGAGGCTGATCTTGGACCTGCCCTGGCCTGCTGGTACTTTTCTGCTGGGTCAGAAGGAGTTGCCTTTTCCCAGCAGCTATTCTCTGCAGCAGATTTTGTCATGCAGGAGGTCAGACTAGGTGGTCTGCTGGTCCTTTCTGGCCTCAAAACCAGCTGAAAACCATTTCCCCTCAGCAGAGCTTGCCTTGCAGCAATCCAATTTCACCTGACTTTGGGCATGACCTTGCTTAGGTATCTTCATAGTAGGGGGACGGAGGACCGAGTTCAAATGGGTGAGAATCAGATTTCGTGCCTTCATGATCGTGATGGCTGTTGTGCCTTGGAGGCTCCCTGTGCTCTGGTTGCTCTCTGTGAGTAGCTCTAGCTGGAGCCCAGCAAAGCAGGAAACTGGTGAGGCAGAACAGCGGTGGTTAAAAATCAACAGGGTGTACCAGCCACAGACAATGTCCCGTGATCTCAGAAAGGGAGAGAAATGACTGTCAGGGCTGGTTTTTCAAGACCTTAATTTCATCTAACAATGCCTGACTATGAATCTCTGTCTTTTTAGCAGCTGACTGTTGAAGAGCATCTACTTTTGCATTTCATTTTCTAGGCTGTGTGTTAATTCTGTTTACAGGCATGGTTTCACAGTACAGAGACCTGTTCTCCTTTGCTTCTTAAAACAACAGGGCAGAATCGCAAGACTTTGTACAAGCTTGGGCTTGATAAGCTGCCAATACCTACTGCAGCGTAGTTCATTCCTGCTTGAAATTGGACAGGACTGTACACCAGCACCGGCACTGGCTTTGCCTGCCTACGCACCCATTGTGCACCCAGACTCGCCACCCACTGCCAGTGCCTGGGCTCCCCAGTGCAGATGAGGTCTGAGTAACAGGCTGTGAAGCAGCAGGATCAGACCCTGCAGCACCAGGAACTCTGAGTGGCGAAAGGGGTTCTCTGGGCTGCTGTTAAGGGTTGTGCAAAATCAGACTAAGGAAAACCCGACCATGGATTTGGTTTCATTGCATGGAGCCTGTTTCCCAAGGGCAAGCTTTTTAGGGGAGAGCATGTTGAAAGGTTTGCAAATCACTGCATGTGAATGATTCTAATTTCCAGGCCAGAGCATGGGCAAGAAACTTAATTTTGTGCAAGATAGTAAAAATAATACAGTATTTCTCTTGATCAGCCACATCATGATTTTGTTTCTGAATGAACGGGATGACCTATACTGTCCTTCTAGATACTTCTAGAGCCCCTTTCACCATAGGCTTGACCTGCTCTGGAGGAATCTTTTCTGTTCCCCTGAATATGACAATAAGAGAGCAGGCCTGTTTGGTGCAGCGTGAACAAGCGAACACATGAATAGCACTTACACAAAGTGCAGAAAGTGTTGCATGTGTTGCGTCACAGCTATGTGATGTGTGGTATTGTCCCTGTTTTACCTGACGAATAGAGGAATTGGAGAGAAAGACAGACACTCAGCTGAAGCCGAGCAGGGCAGAAGAATGCAATTCTCCATAGCTTCCACATTCTCTGCTGTAATTGTTGAACAGTGACCCTTCCTTTCCACACCATCTGAGTTAAATGATTGGGTTCAAACTAACAACAACCTGTCTATCCAGAGTTATCCACTCTCCATACATCTTGGCATCTCAAAATCGTAATCAAGATCAAGAGGATTTCTCAGCTGGTAATTTTTGTGGGTTCAGAAATAAGAAATATTGTCTTGTGAAAGTGTTTTTTAAGTGTCTAGAACCCGATTTGGATTAAGCTGAGGGAGCTTTCCTGAAGTCTGCTATGTTATGAAAGAGTAAATAATATTCCTTACCAGAAGCATGAAATTGTGAGGTAAATGAACCTCCTGACTTTGTGAGGATCAGCTGGACCATTTCTAAAGGCCGCCTGTCTTTGTTCCCTCTGTTTGTTACCTGGGGATTCAGCTTGTGTGCAGACACAACATCTCCCTGCCCTTCCAAATGGGGTTGCACAGCAGGTTCTTTCCAGGGCAGGTTTTGTTTTTCCTTGCTGTCTGGCAGTGGCTTCACTTAAGAGGTTTCGCACCAGTTCCTCACAGTTGTTCTTTATGCAGTGAAAGACGCTACTTTTTTCAGAAAGCAGTAGAGAAGTACTCTGAAAATCTGGGTTTGTGTTGTGCACTACTGATTTCCTCTTGTAACCTTTTGCATGTTGCTTGTATTTGCTATGCCTGCCCAGTGAGGATATGGCTACTTTCTTACTCCTCTTTATTCAAAGTGTATGCTCCTAAGATATATGGGTATATGGTAACTATCTTTTCCAGTCCTGAACTCTGAGAAGGTGAAGGCCCCCAAAACATGAGGTTAGATTAAAAAATCATGGCACTTTTTTTATCAAAGGAGGGATTTGCTTTTCTGTGCGGAGAATTTGGGGTATTTAGGTATATGGTCATGTAATATTGTCAAGATTTTCTTCAAGATCTTAAGGGAAAGATTTGTTTCCCCTAGAAGGTAAAATAGAAACCAAAATCCCCTCTCAACTTCCATGAAGGAGTGTCTGCTCACCTCCTGAGTCAGTAGGGAAGCAAAGTTAGGAAAAGTAACTGTCCTTGTTGTACTGGGAATAAGTGATAAGTCCCTTGGGCACTGCTCTAAAATAATGCTAGTTTTGTGGTTTCCCTGCTTCTCCAGTTCGGCATGTGTACCAAATAATGAAAAAAACCGAGATGAGTGTTAGGCTGGCATATTAAACCAAACCTGTACCTACTCTTGCTGTTTGTGCCTCTTTTGCAATGACATGCTGAGCATAGGTCTCGTCCATGGAAACAACTGGGCGGGTTGAAATGTATAAAGGCACCCTGGAGCAAAAATGTGCTCACGTGGCAAAAGCTGGACAGGCTTCAAGGTTTTTCCTTTCATCTTAGAGTATTCTGTTTGAGCCCAGGCTTCTCTGGGGCCGCTGGCAAGTAAGTGTGTGCTCGTACACACTGGTAGCTTAGCAGGGTGCCTTGGTGCCGGCTGGTTTTGCCTGCGCTTGTACTGTTGCGGAGTGGCAATTCCAGGAGGCACAGGGAGCTTGCTGTGGTTTTTCTACTTTCTTTAAAAACCTGGACTCCAGAGAGGCTTTGGTCGAGGTCAGCTTTCCGTCCTGCCCCTGCCTGCATAGCTGTTTGCCACACTGTTCGCAGACAGGGAGTGAGGTGCCTCTCCAGGCCTGCCAGGTTGTGAGCTGACCCAGTGGGTGACAGCGGAGTCCCAAATGCTGTTGAAACCATTCTCCAACCCCACCTGAAACTGGCTGTTTCTCTTTTCCCTGGTAATAAGCTGCATGGTTAGTTGGTGAGTGCGGTCCTGGGGCCATTTTACCAGAGGGTGCAGACCTCGCCCATGGATTTTGGGATCCTATTCTGAGAATGCGAAAGGCTGTCAGCTTATATAAAGTCTTATGCAAGAAATTATTCTAGGGAGAATTCAAAGCTGATTTTTCCTCCCACCTGTGGCTATCCATTACATTTTGCCTACGTGTTCTTTCCATGCCTTTTATATTCTTTAGTGAACTTAATACCTAAGCTACTGATCACATTAGTAATGCTTGATTGCAGCCCCTAGCCCCTGCGCTTCCGTGCCATAACTCTGTTATTACAGAAGTGGGAATGGCCTTGGCCTCTTACTCAGCTGCTCTGCAAGCAGGAAACGACATCTCATTAATATCTTTTACTGACCGTGATTGCTATGTGTTACTTTGTGGAACGAGAGAAGGAAAAGTCTCTTTTACGGTATTTGGTCTACCCCCTGGATATTTATAGGTCTACCCTACCTATAAATAAACTTGTAACAGGAATTGTCTCAGTGCAAGTTATTGACGGACCTAGTACTGTGCCAGCACGGCCGCTACGCTGAGCTCTTGCAGGCTGGAGTGACTGAATGTGGTGTGGGGGCTGGCTGCATGGCTGACACGGGTGGGATGCCGGGTGCTGTGGGGATGTGGGGAGCAGACAGCCTGGGAGGAGTGGTGCTTCCACCCCAGAAAGCAGGGGACCCCCATGGGAGCATGCTGTTGGGGCCTTGGGGACACCAGGGAGCAACGTAGAGCAGATACAGGAGCACGAGAGATGCTCATTACTGCTGACTTCTGAGCCTGCTTTCACTTCCATCAGGAGCAGCTCGATACTGATGTGAACTAGTAGGAGCTGTGCTCTCGGAGTTCTCACCTGTTGCATGTGCCACACATTAGATAAAATTGATCATGTACAGTGATGGAAATTTCTGTCTTTCGTGGTACGTTTTTAGCTCTGTGGAGGAACTGAATGGTGCGGTACTGTAACAGTAAAGCCCGAAGTATAGATAACATCTTTTGTGTATGGGGATAGTGCATAGTCTAATGTATGTTAACGCACCTGCGTACCTCAAACCTCTGCAGGATGGATTTCACCGAATAATGGGTTTCTTTCCTCAATGCATCTATTTAGAAGGACCTTCCTTCTGGGGTGATTAGTGACAGGACGCTGTATGCTGCTTCGTCATACGCTTTGCTCTGAAAGCACTGCCGATGTTTCTGTACTAATAGTGCACAAATATGGCACCACTGCTAGGGAAAGGCAGCTGCCACTGGGTTCAGGATGTCCTAATGGTCAGAGGTGATTTGCACTTTCATTTTTCATTTTAACATTAAAGCATTAGTCCAGATATATTCTTAAAAAAAGGGACCTTCACTCACGTTCCTATAATACTGTTCCTGCTTGCTTCTTAGAGATCTGTGTGACTATTTACCAGAGGTCTGTGTAATGGTTATCTAAGCTAATAGGTAGACAATAAAAGTGGAAAAAAATTCACATGCAAGCATTTGCTGGAAGACCAAACCTAAGAATTGCGCTTATCTGGTGTAGAAATGGAAGACTACAGTATGACTTGCATAATGTATACAGCTGAGGCTGAGAAAATTCAACTCAAATTTTCAATTTTAGATTCTCAGAGAGAACTCAGAATGATTTATAGATAAGGCATTGCTGACCCACAGTTATTTGATAAATAATATTAATGATATTATTTATATATAATTATACTTAATACAATAAATTAATTGAGAAGCTTTTTCACCAATGATTCTCAAATTAGGTTGACGGAAACTTTGTCATATTAAAAAATTTTCTACCAATTATTCAACAGGATCTACAAGGGACTGATTTTAAGTCACTTCAATTTTAAATCAATGAGCTTAAAATTGTATTTTAATTCAATGACTTTAATTACTTTTTTTTGGTAGTGGTATTTTCCTAAATTAGGAGTTGTGGCACTAACTATATAATATTTTTATTTGATTGTTGTAATCAAATAAAAATCTTCACACAAATATGTGGATTTTTTAGCTAATAAGGATATTCTGTATCTGTGTATGCTTAAGCAACTATATAAAAATATTTTTTTGCATTCTAATATTCCCATTGTAGTAGATTTAGGAAAACATGAATGAAACCTTTCATATTTATTGCATAATTAACTTTCTACTTACCATTTTTATCAGGTTAATTTTGGAAGGGGACTGGAACGCAGGTTCATACATTGAAAACCAACATTCTGAATAGTTTCTAATATGACTTAATAGGTTTTCCACACTGAACAAGTTCTGATATCTTCAGTAAAAGTTGCACTTTATAGAATTCTGGATAACAGCAGTAGATAGGCCAATATAGAAACTCTGTAGGTGCTGACATTTGAATGAATAGACACTTTCTTAATTCAGGAAATGGTTTGTTGTACTTTATTCATGAAGTGGGATATGATAATTTAGTTGAAGGTTTTTCACCCCATTCTTTCTATAAAAAATTTTTTAACTTGTTTAGCTACTTACAAAAGCTCACTGATTCAGTAAATGACAGTTTTCAATTGCTTAATTTGTAGTATTAAAATTATTTATTAATGTTTGTTGGTTTAAGTTCATATGAGATATAAAATAAGTTCATTTTTTAAAGTATAATAATACAATTAGAGAAGAATTGACTAAAATGAAAACCACTATTCTAATACTTTGAATAACTTATTTTTCTCTACCTTGTTTGCTTATAACAAATTGAAGTTCCAAAAAAGATAAAGCTGACTTATTAAATATAAAGACTGCTGAAATCAAAGAAGATAACAAGTAGTCAGCAGTGATTACAGCAAATTGCTGTGGGTGGTTTGGAGTGAGAGTTCGGGTTTCTAATAGCAATAGAAATCTAGTTTTTCCCTCCCGTTGAAACTAATTTAAGAGGTTTATTTATTGCCTGCCTGTACTTTAAATTACCAGAATGTATTTGAACTCTGTGCAGGAGATGGGTGTTCGACTGATGTTGGAAATGTGTCTGTTCTGCATGGAGACTTCACATGGCAGTAGGTTCTCACCCTCCTCACATGGCCTAGAGCCTGCTTGTGGTGTGGGACAGTACCAGTGGTATGCGCACTGCTAGTGGCACGTCCACCTCTGCTTACTTTCTTGCAACCAGTAGTCCTGTGAAGTTCAAAGTTATACTTCGTGTATGTCGAGTCAGTCTTAAAAACTAGAGAGTCGTAACTCATAACTCTGATTTTTTAAAAAATGTATTTAATAAATTAGTCTATATTCTGCTCCATTTTTGGCACTGGCAGGTTAAATTGGCAGGCAGAAGACTTGGGATATTGCTTTGTTTCTAATGTTGTCACTCTTAGCAGCTTTGATCAAAGAAAGATTTGAAACTTTCTTCTTCAGCTCTTAAGAAACTGTAACTTTAGATCAACTAACTTCATAAATGTAGAGCCCAACTCCCTCCTGTTTAAAGAGAGCCAGACCTTCTCAGTGTGAAAACATACCTCTCCAAGAGGATTCCAAACCAGAGTATTAGGAGGTTTAATTCATGCGAAAGAATTCTGCAAAGTAACTTTGTAAAATGATGTATATAACAATGTGGGTTTTAAAAAACTGTATTTCATGATTTTTTTAACAGAAATGAAACTAGGCTTTCTTTGCCTGTTCTTATTAATGTAGACTTAGTGGAAATGTGAAGTTATATTGTGAAAAGGCTGGAGATAAACAGAAAGCTAAAACTGGAAATAACCACATTGACTGAGCCCATCTCAGGCTGACTGAAGTGCAGAAAGTAAGCAAACAGGTTCACTAATGGATCCACTTTACTGCCTTAGCTCTAGTAACTTACTCCGAATTAGGCTCTGCTGTTTTACCAGTTGCCTTCATTTTATCCCTTGCAAGCAAAATAATGTGCATCTAACACATATGACAGTGATACGATCCAAACATATTTGTCTGTCTTTATGGTTTGTTACAAGATGATAGCGTTTGTACTTTCTTTCCTTTCTTCTTTCCTTCTCCAAATTGTGGTCAGTTGGCCTCAATCTCTACTGTTTTCTTCTAATGTTGATGCTTAAGGTTGGAGTGATAAGACAAACTGGACAAAACCACGGAAAGTTTCTAGAGGATAAAAAGAAAACTTTAATATATGTGTGGATTTGCCATTATTATTCTAATTGTGAAATCCTATTTTAATAGAATTATCATTGCATAGTGTACTCTTATCATTGAGATGCTCTACAAATTCACTATTTTAATCTTGATCTCAGCAAGATCATTGGGTCAGGTTGCTGTCAGATTTAGTAAATTAACTTTGAATAAAAGATTGAATACTGACAGAAATTTTTAAGCTAGGTCATGTTCTCTGTTCATTCTTTTCCATGCTGTTCCTAATGTTGTAAAGAATTTATAGCTGAAGATTTTTTACCCTTTTTTTGTCTAGCAATTAATCACCTCACAGACAAGGAGTTACAAGGCGTTTTTGTAAGTCCTTCTAAATGTTTGTTTTGTTGGCTGCTATCCAAAGTAGAATCAACTGATCACTCCTGATTCCCAGGGAGATGACATTGGCTGCATAAGCTTGAAGACGCGTTGCATCTTTTCTTATATTCAACTTACATCAGCGTAGGTGATCCTTTAATTGAATTACGCATCTTATGTCTGTCTGTGGCTTCATCAATTATTCAGAGATATTGGTCTCATGTAAATATAACAACCTCTTTGGTTGATTGCTTTAGGGAGGATATTTTTGGCCTAAAGAAGAATTTTCTTTGTCATCACAATAAAATCTAGTAACTCCAGTCTTGCACCAAGAACCATTGTGACAGATAATAAATGCTCTGTGGAGAATCCTACAGCCTAAGTAAACAAGATGAAAGGTCTATATCAAATAGGCTCCCAAAACCATGTTCGAAGAGCCCTCAGTATGACAATGAAGTTGTCACTACACCAAATGATTTCACGATGTGCTGTAGGTCTACCTAACCACATAAACATTTATTTATGTATGTTACAGATATTATATATGTTTCATGTCAGATTTTTAGATAAGGATGGTGAGTCCTCTGTGTGTCTGTTTAGATATACATTGTCAATAGTTTACAGTTATAGCACCAACTAGAGTGTTTACAGGCTGGAAGGCCTCCTGGCCCATTTCTCCTTCACTCTGGCAGATACACAAGCAGATGTTGAAATGTTTTCTTTTCAGGAAATTTCTGTTACAGAAGCTTCTGTGGTCAATGCTGACTTGAGAAAGAGTTCATTGGACTTCCCCTGTGTTTCCTTCTGTTTGCTTTTACTGCTCACACACACAGGGAAGGGAATACGGAAACAGGAAAGTGACTCTGAATCAAGTAATACAGAAAATTGAGAACAACTCAAAGGCGTTCTTGGAGACGGCAAAGCTCAGCTAAACAGTCTGCTTTACACAACAAAATAACTGGGGGTTCTCAGTTACATTAATAAAACTTCTCTCCCAGCTGACTTTTGTTTAAAGATGAAGTCAGTATGTTCACCTACATGACAGCTAAAAGAGAGTACATATTCACCTTGATAAGAATGGGAAGTGTTAAGCTAAAATGCAGAAGTGTCATTATTAAGAATTAAATCCAGTAAGATGAAAGTTTGGAATAAATACCAAGACTATGATTAATAATCAAAGCTCTTAAAAAGCATAGTAGTATAGAGTACAAGGGAAATGTTTAACAGCTGAAATACTAAGAGATACAGCCCACTGAAAGCTTACCTACTGAATGTCTTGCAGGGCCAGGGGTGTGTTGTGGATTAGCCCCAGCCAGCAGCTCAGCCCTTCCCAGTCGCTCACTGCCTTCCCAGTGGGATGTGGCAGAGAATTGGAAGGGCAAAACTGGGTAAATTTGTGGGTTGGTATAAAGACAGTGTAACAGGAAAAACAAAAGCTCCATGTGCAAGCAAAGCAAACTAAGGAATTCCTTCACTATTCCCATTGGCAGACAGGTGTCCATTTCTTTCCATCTTTGGGAAAGCAGGGCTTTGTCGTGCGTAATGTTTCCTTGGGAAGGCAAATGCCACAACTCTGAACATTTCACCTTCTTACCCCAGCTTTTATGGCTGAGCACGAAGTCATACAGCATGGGATATCCCTTTGGTCATCTGTCCCGGCTGCTTCTCTCCCAGCTTTTTGTGCACCCCCAGCCTCCTTGCTGGCGGGGCAGGGTGAGCAACAGAAAGGGCATTGGCGCTCTGTAAGCACTGCTCTGCAACAGCTGAAATATGCCTGTGTTATCAACACTGGCTTGGTCACAATCTCAAACATAGCACCATACAAACTATTCTGCAGAAAATCAACAGCCAGAACCATTACGGGATAGAACATCCTTTGCCTTTTGAAAGGACAAAGGACTGAGAATTATCGCCTGTAGCATTAGAAGTGACTGGAGTTGTTACACGAGACTAAAAACCTCTTGATATGAGTCTATGAATAAGGGAACTCCTGGGGACCTGGCTCCATTTGCTTAATTGTATCTCTTTTTTCTTTTGTTACATGTGCTTTGCTTGTTTGGCTTTTTTGTTTTGTTTTGTTAATATTGCTCTATAGTATAATGAGTGTATATTGCATGTTTCATTAAGCTTGTTTCCAGCTCTGCTGTCACTGACTGTGTTGTGTAGCTTGGAATAATTGGTATCTGAAGTCTCCATGGGCAAGTGTGAGAAGTGTGAGAAAAAGACCTCAGAAGCTGGTGTACCTCTAATGTTTCACTTGTCAGGTTTGTACTCATGACCCCTTGGTATCACAGAGGGCAGAGGTTTTGACAAAAATGATAATATCTTTTGTTAGACCAGTTGAAATATTCAGAATATAGAAAGAATATCAGGGTCATGAGAGGCTTAACTGAAGGAGGGATAGAGTTAAACTACCTTCAGCCTCTCAGGGACAGAAATGAAAAAACCAAAAATATTCAAATTAGAGGTGGTCCTGTATGGAGTCCCTTTCTTTCCATATGCTTTCTAATTTTGTTGCAAGGGCTTTATGTTTGGAAATGGTTTCTCCTTTTCTATCTGTCAATAGCTACTTCATGAACATGCAGTCATAAGGCATTCTTGTAAGGCCTTCTGAAGGTCCAGGGCTGCCTGTGCATGAGTCCAGGGGAGCATGATATGCACACCAAGAGGCAAAAGAAAGTGTAAATGGATCGATAGGATAAATATCCCGAATTTTGAAATCCTGCTGATTGTTGCCTTTCTGAAAGGACTCATCTACTCCAATGCTTCCCTGTGTCAATTACACTATCGTTGGCTCCTAGAAACAAAACTTGAAGTGATGGGCTATGAGTTAATTGCTGGCAAGAGGGCTGGTAGATGTCTGTAGCCTGTGAGTCAGACCAAACAGTATTTAATTTAATATTATTTACTGGATGTATTGAAGGAAAAGACAGACAATTTTGATTTCATCAGTTTAAATTTAGTGACTATATCTATGCTAATAAATTAAACAGTCCCAGAGGTGGTTCCCAGATGCTAAGTATGATTTTGTTCATAATGCTCAGCGATTTTCACTGCCCTGTTTTGGCCCCAACTAAGTAACACTCTCCAAGACAATTCAGATGCACAACTTGAAAGTTAACAGAAACCAAAATGTTTTGGGCCATAAGGGAGTTGGGCTATAACAGTAGGTGAAAAAGGGCCAGTCTGTACTAGAGAACAAGTGTTGGGCATGTTTAACTTCCTGGTACAGACATTAGGTGTCCAGTGAACAACGTACTTTTGTCAGCAGTCCATGATAAAACGGCTGTGCAGCTGTCACCTGTCATGAATTAACCAGGGCTGAATCTAGAGGGGACTTGGAAAAGGTATTTTTGGTCATTATACTTGGTTCTGACATGAACATTTGGTGCACACCAATATTATTTTCTTGTTTAAAGCAGGTCATCTTCTCCGTCATGTAGTAAGTGTATCATCATCATCTGTATGAAGATGAAATAATTATGTTAGTGGTGTTTTGATTTGATTTCCTATTAAATGACAGTTCTCCACCTGGAAGCTGATCTGGCTCCTTGCCTTGTTTTTTATTGGAGAACACTGCAGGTAACTGAGAATGGTAGTGGAGAAATGGGACTCTGCAAAATTTTGAAAAGAACCTAATCCTTATGCTTCTGAAATGCCATTGTAATTCCCAAAAGGAGTTTTACATCAGCTGCTTCCACTCCTCTAGTCAGTGGCTCTGTGTGGGGTCACCTCCTTGATCTACATCTCCCATGATTGCACCTGCAGCCTTGGCCGTCCTCTCCATGCAGGCGAGGGGGGTCTCTGACCTTTGCTGCTTCATGTGTGCTGATACCCGCTGGGAAGCCTGTTTTCAAGCAGTCAGGCATCTTTCTGAATAGTATTTTTGGTCAAAATCCTGTCTTTCCAATCTTCACAGTCCTTTGTCGTTTCTAAAGGGAAGCCAGTCAGCCCGAGTTAATGGCTTTAAGTCTTCACTTGGCTCTGAAAATGCTCTGCAGCGTAGGAGAAATTCTGCGAGCCACAGCTGATAGGTAGGGAAACAGGCACATTGTCTAGTCCACGGTGAACAGCACAGCTTGGGAACAGAGTCCAGGTCATGAGCCCCCCTGCCAAGTGTGCTAGAATAGGTGACTTAGAGGTGAAAGGCTGCAGCTGTGAGATGGCTGGTCCTCCCTGTTTAGTTGTGATTAACATTCCTGAAAAGCCTGCCCAGGCTTATGTCAGGTAGTCATGATTTACTGTAGGTGAGGGTCTTTATATAAGGCTTTACATGCCAGCTGTAGCAAGCCCAGATGCTTTCAACCCTGAATTTTAATTTGTATTATTTTTAAGTCTCTCCTTGATTTAAATAAGGACTATTCCCAAATGTTTTTACAGGAATAACATGGAGATACGCAATTTTTTCTGAAAGAGGGGAACTACTGGAAAATCTCACTAGGGCATTGAGCAGATTTGTTTAAAAACAGAAAATAGAACCCAGAACTGAACTTTCTAATTCAATTTCTTCCTGTGCTGGCACAATAGAGCAGTGGCTGCTACCGCGTCACGCAAGCTTCCCTGCCTGCAGTGGTTTTGCTTTCCTGCCTCCAGTAAGAAGGTACCTCCCCTTCTAAAGCAGCAAAGCTAAATTTAGCCCCTGCAGAGTGCACATTTCCTATATTTAGTGTGGTGAAAGTCAGACTTCAACAAGGAACTGGCTAAACTATGAGGTGTTCTGCAGTCCAGGAGACAGAAATAGAAACATAGCAAAGTACCTCCTTGGATTTTCTCCCTCTGGCCAGGCAGCAATGACAATGGAGGGGGGTGCACAGGGCTGGGCTTTTTTTAAAAATATATATCACGGCAGTTGTCATGGGATTCCTGAACGTGAGCTGACTGAGAGCAGTGGAGCCCAATGCCACTGGGAGGACACAGAGCGTAGCTGCTGGCGTTGCGATGGAGGGAGCCTGCTCGCAGCTCACCCAGCCCTGGCAGCCCAGTGGGGATCCGGCGCTGGTGGCTCTGGCAGGCTGGTGCAGTATCCCCAAGTGCCAGAGGTGATTTAGGCTGCGTTTTACTTCTCTGCCCTGCAGCTGTGTGTCTGCATCTGTATGATGTATGCAGAAATATGCTTGTGCTCGTATATGCAGAAAGGGACCAGTTCTTATTTACCTAAAGCTCGCCTAGTATCAGCTTGGCAAGATTTGTAAGGCAATATAATAATGCTTGTTAAGCCAGGTGATGTATTTGGGAGAGAAATGGGAAATATGGGGGCACTCTCCTTTGTGTCTTGCATCAGGGCAGGTGATGCAGGCCACAGGTACGGCTGTGGGTGTGGAAATGTGTTGTGGCTTTTACTCACGTGGCACCTGACCAGAAGGGTGAGTGGGTGGTCATGGTGGCACCCCGATAGCAGTGCGCACTCACTCCGTGCTGCTCTGCACCAGTTCCCATACCCCCAGGCACGGTGGGCACTGCTAGAGGACTCGCAGACTGGGACTTACCACATTAAAAGCAAATTCCAATTCAAATTGTAAGATGTGCTGGCATTAGAGCCCCTTTTGTGCAACCGAGGGAGGTTAACGGAGTTAAGATAAATTGGTATTCAGTGATCACTTCAGACTGCCTCTTGTGTACTGCAAGCAGTGCGATTTAATTCCTGTGTGAATCAGAAAGCAGCTTTTGGACAAACATCAGATCAATTTGGTCAAGCAAATCACTGCTAGTTTTTTCACTCAAGTCTGCAGAATCTGCACCTTAAACAAGATTGGATTAAAATTTGATCAAAAAGGCTGGTATGTTACAGAGGCAAGACTCTGTCAGGGTATTCTAAGAGCCTTGTGGGAGCCTGTTTTCAGAAGAAATGCAAATGCCCTAGAAAGAGAATTATATAGGGCTAGAAGGTTCCTGAAATGATTGCCTGCTATCGTAGCCATCAGGCCATACAATGGTAAAACTTTCCTAAACTGATCTTGTTATTTCCTAAAAATAGCCATGCTTTTTGCCCTCTGTACTCCTTCTGGGAGACTCTTCCAGAACAGCACAGGTAGAACCATTTTCTAATTTCCAGACTAATTTTATTGTGGCTCATTTATTCCCATTTGTTCCTGTGCCATTTGTTCTTCATTAGCTCTTCTTCCTCCCCAATGTATCTCCTCTATAAATATACCTGGGATAATCATATTATGTTGCCAGCCTCCATTTGGCTGGTCTAAACAAGCAGATCTCTTAAAATTGGAGATTCTAAAATAAGCTATCAAGCTTCAGGACTGTTGCCATGAGGCATAAATACTTCCTTTTTTTTGTTTCTTTTACCCTTTTGTCCGTTAGAGAACACTGCACAAGTGGGGTTACTATGGCATGGGGAAAATTTGCCATTATGTCTTATTACGAAGTGTGGCATCAGAGTAGTTTTCTGAGACAGAGCCTTGAACTGAGAGAACCATTTTTTGATGCAAATTACCAAGTACTGATCTAGATGGGCCATTTGCCTTTTCTAATACCTTGATTTCTAATTTTTTTGTGCAGAATAGCTTAGTTGCTATAGAGAAAATCATACTGTTATAAGCTAAGGAGCATGACCTCAGAAAAGGATTGCAAACAAAGCAGCAAGAGCAGAGAAAAAAAGAGCAGAGGCTTCAAAACCTCTCACATTTTCCTAAATTATGTGTGAAATGGAGGAGCATATTAAAAGTGTTCAAGACAGCATTCACTTATTAGTTGCTTCTCACATATGGGCTGTTCCTTGGACAGGAGAAAGGGGTTCTAGCCTTTAGACGGTATCCCAGACTAGAGCGAGCCCTCTTGTTCCCTTTGCCTCTGTCTCCTGGCTGAGTTTCCCTACATTTAATGAGTTGCCATTGATGGCTTCTGACCACTCCCTTCAGCTGGGCGCCAGCAGCACGGCACTGGCAGGCAGTGAAAACTGAATCTGTGTAGGAATGAGGAGAGAGAAGCATCTTTGATGAGCAAGGCAGAGTCTTGCAGCAAAGCAGAGCTCGTGGCTGAGAACAGACAGTCAGTCAGTCAGTAACCACTGCTGTCTATGGAATCACGAAACCCAAACTGTCCTGGGGCAGGTGTTTGCTGCATGCTGTGGCCACGAATGACAGGCACAAAGACAATCCTGTGCTGCTCAAGCTCCGATTTAACTTGTCTGTTACTTATGAGTTACACTCAGACTTGAGCATTCATTCATTTACACAAGCGTTAAGTGTATCTGCAGAAGTATATCTATCTTGACATCCTTTAGCCCCATGTTCAGAGCAATGCTTTGATAAAAGAAGGGGAGTGAAAGGCCATTATTTTAGCTGGAGGCTGAAAGCTGCTAGAAAGGAATAAAAAGGGAAGGGGATTCCATGCTGAAGATAATTGAAGACGAAGTACTTAAATGAAGTGAATACTTCACTGCACTTAGAGTTAATGCTGAATTTCACTGATCTGGAAAATAAGCTGAAATGGTGCTGCTCAGATTAGTGTTAATAATTTTTTTACGTGCTACTAAATGACCGAACTCACTTTGTCGTGGGAACAGAATAGTAATGATCCAACCAGTGTCCTGAAGACTCCAGGAAAAGACTCAGTACAAAGAAAGTCAGCTCTGTGCTATGTGATGAGACAGTGTGTGAGTGATTTAATATTATCTCACTGGTAGGCCCCAGAGCCAAGGGAAATGGAGGCCTTGTTGGGCAAACAGTGCCCAAGAGCTAGAGTCACAGCTTCAGTAACACGTAGTCTGAACAAATATAATGGAGAAACAAGGGAGGATGTGGCATTGAGCTAGATGGGAGGTGAGAAGTGATAGCAGTGTGGTACGGTGTGGGAGCATGTGCCCCTCCAGTAAGCATTAATGGCTCATAAGCAACCTTACCCCCTCCTCCCAACCAATCTGTACTTAAAGCAAGGTGATGGAAAATGAGTGCAATACCGCTGCTTCTTTAGCAGAGAGCCTAGTAGCAGAGAGGTTGCAGGCAGCTTCCTATGGGCGACTAAAACGATCCGAGGGCTGGAGCACCTGTTCTGTGAGGAAAGGCTGAGAGACTTGGTGCTCTTCAGCCTGGAGAAGGGAAGGCTCCAAGGAGACCGCACTGCAGCTTTCAGTACCTGAAGAGGGGTTACAAGAGAGCTGGAGAGTGACTTTTTATGAGGGCGTGTAGGGATAGGACAAGGGGGAATGGCTTTAAACTAAAAGAGTGTAGATTTAGATTAGATGTAAGAAAGAAATTCTTCACCGTGGGGTTGTTGAGGCACTGGCACAGGTTGCCCAGAGAAGCTGTGGATTCCCTCTCCCTGGAAGTGTTCAAGGCCAGGTTGGCTGGGGCTCTGAGCAACCTGGTCTAGTGGAAGATGTCCCTGCTCATGGCAGAGGGGGTGGAACTACATTGTCTTTAAGATCCCTTCCAACCCAAACCATTCTATGATTCTGTGGCCTGGCTGTGTGGCGAATGCGAAGGGGATGTCTATAAAAGCTCACCCCCAGAACCTGTACAGCCCTGCCGGTGTGTTGCTTTGCCTCGGTGGCACGGAGCAGAGGTGTACAGGGAGGTCTGGCTGGGATGCACCCATCTAGGCAGTGACACAACTTGACCTTCTCCTGGGCCTCAAGCCTCTGCTGTTTCTCTGTACTGTGTGGCCCTGAAGCCGTGGCGAAAACCAGCTTTGCTCAGGTCTGTTGCCAAATTCCCAGTGGCTTTAACAAGGCTGGGATTTCAGCCTGGCAAGCTGTCCTGTAGTGCCATCCTCACAGCTGTAGACCAATTAGCCAAGAGATGAAAAACCCTTTGTGATTTTCCCCTGCACGTTCCTAGTTCACCTGCTAACTAGCTACTGAGTACCAGTTGCTGCTTTTCTGTCTCTCAGGTACTTACTTCTGTTGCCAAAATGTCTCCCTCTCTGGCAGGCAACATGAGGGAGGATGGCACCCCTCTCTCCTTCCCCAGATGGTCACTGCTGTCTCCTCCTCAGCCACCAACTGCTGAATGTGAAAAGATTCATGACATGAGTGTTGACACAGTGAGAGGCTGAGAAATTCCCTGGCTTGTAGTACTGTCCTCAGCCTGACCTTCCTCTTCATCTATATTTTCGTTTGCTGCTCAGGGTGGAGGAGTGCGGCCGTGAGTCATCCCGGGGGCTGATGACTCATATTTTCAGTCAGAGCCGTCGGCATGCCGAGGGTTTCTTGAGGCTCTGCCCAAGCTTTCATGCCCGGAAGCTCAGCAGAGGGAGGGGACTCTCTCCATCGGGGGTATGCATGTGGGTTTTCCTCACTCTGATTTCTAGCCCCCAGTGGCCTTTTTTTTCTCTATTTCATTGTTTCCTCCCGTGCCAGTAGCTTTTCCCTCCCCCACGATCCACCTCTGTGCTTTCCACTTCCAGACTGAATCTGCCTGTTTTCCATATATGCTAATATTTTCCTCTAACATCCCATACTTCTCTGCTGCTCAGAGAGCCCACTAGTATTCACTCTCTGTATAAGATGCCACTCCGTCATGGCTCAAACAGCCTGTGCCGGTGTGCTTTAGGTTGTGCTAAGAAATACCACCTTCTTTTGAGCGCTCAGTTGCTGAAGTGTACATGCTGCTGTATGGCATCCCTCGCAGTTGGTATCACCATAGGTAAAGGGCTGCTTCCCAACTGTGCATCTGTAGTTCTTAAAATACCCATCCAGTCCTCAACTGAGATTTGCATATCATCCATGGTGACTGGCTGAAGCAGCTGCTAGGCCCAAGAATACTTGTCGTCTCCTCTTGTTTGAGGTTTACTTTCACATCAGACTACAGCATCAAGAAGCAGCACATGTGGGATCTTGGAGAGCAATGGCAGCTAGGAAGTTGTCCACACCTGAGGGGTTCTGCCCCAAAGGGAGGTGATGCCAGACGATCTTGAGATGGTTGGTGAGAAGCTGCAGGAAGAATTCTGCTTGATATGTAAGCCAGTGGTTATACCGGAAGGAGATTTGAATGACAAGGACATCTGAGAGGTGCAATATGCTGGGGAAACTGGAAAAGAGGACAGTATTGGAGGGTAGCAAAAAAGTAATCAAAGTAACCCTTCCAAGCTCCTTTGAACAGAAGAATATTCTGACATTCAAAAGCATCAAAAGACAAACACACAAAAAAGAACTTATTTTTATCGTACAGTGCATGACTGATGTGCTGTCTTTGTCGCTGTGCGTGGCTTTTAGTTGAGGTTACCTAGAAACAGTAAGGGACAAAAATGTTTCACCATGACGGAGTTCTAACCATGCAAGAGTTCTTAGGAAAACCAGAAGGTATCATGGAGAAGAATTAAAAGCCAAATGCTATTTTCCTCAGTCTTTTCAGTTTCTTCTTCATCTGTGGACTTTTTAAGTAAAAAACATAGAAGGAAGTGATGCAAACAAGTTAGGGCTTAGTTCCATTATATTTTTTCTCTGACTTCTTTCCTTTTCTGAAATTGAAAAGTAAAAGAGAGGAAGGAGAGAGGGAATTGAAAAAACAGTTTGGGGCTCTTAAATGGAAAAAAAATTCAAGTTTTTAATCTCATTATAAATTTTCTTCATAATTTTCCTTTTTTTTTGAGAAAGCCAAAGTTTTTGTATTTGTTGGAGAAGCAAACCGCACCAATATGAACTGAAACTTTAAACTACTTGGTGCTTGACAGAATGAACAAATGGCTCCTGCTCTCTGTGTACATCTTTGCTTCAGTAGATTTAAAGATGCAGTATACATAAAGAAGACATAATAACTACACCATTTACCAAACTGCAGTGCATCTCACATTTTGTGTGATAGGTTAAAAAACTTGTATTTTATCTGAGCCAGCTCATGCGTGGGTAATAAATAAATGAGCTGTTAAAAGGCTATCAAGGTCATGAAGCTGTTCTGCACCCTTTGTCTAGTTATGAAGTCTGAAAAAGGGTATCAGGCTAGGAAGCGTATATATGTAGAAGTTCTCAGATCAGAGTGTCCCCAGAAAAAAAGATTTGCTGGAATAAAGTAGCTTCCAAAAAACTCTGGACAGTTGCAGTGTTAGTGGAGCCAAGCCCCCTGGAAACTGCCAGCTGCGTTGTGTGTCTTTTGGCACCTCTGCAACATACGTAAATAGCTGGAGACCTTTCTGCAGCCAGGAACAAGTGAGATGAGAAAAGACTCTGTTTCTAAATTTGAAAAGAAAGCTGTAAACAACAGGCATGCTGATTTTAAGTGTGCCAGGGGACTTCAGGAGTCTGCCCTTTGGTCCTCTCAGCAGGCAAGGTCAGCTTCCTCTCTGTTTTTTTGAAAACGCAGACAGTGCATGAGCACAGTCTGGGACTGCTCTTTCCTGAGGACCAAATCCCAAACCGGGAAGAGGAAACTTATCCTGGTGCGATCAGCAGCCCCACGCTCACACCTTTGCTTTGATAAGGTGTTGCTTGCCAATTGTCCAGAGCAGCTGCCTTAGCAATATGTGGTCCTGCTGTGCAGTTCCGCTACTTAATCTAGCCTTTGAAGAGGTCAGGCAGGATTATTTTTAGGGGAAATCAGAGCAATAAATAAAGATCTTAGGCCCTGGGATACAGTACTAAGTTAAGTAAATGGCAATTCACTGCAATATGAGTGGTGAAAGGGTCCACTTACTACCCCTGCCCAGGACCACCACATATTTGGCATCGGGCCACATGAATTTGTAACAGATATTAGATATCTTTGCTGTTCCCTAGTCCTATTCAAATGCCAGCCATATTTCCATCTTCCGTGAAATCTACACGCCCTGCACAGTGGGCCGACGACTCTGTTGATGGTACAGCACTTCTGATCTGGTCAGGAGAGAGCAACGTGGTCTACTCAGAGAAGCAAAGCTATATGTTAAGATACCTTTTCCCAGATTTCCATGATTTAAAGAGTCCAGGTCTCATTTTAAAGTGTTTTAGTTTGTTCTTAACTGAAAATTTTGCTACATTATTTTGCAGAGGTGTTTGTATAATTTCATAGAACCATAGAGACATTTAGGTTTTAAAAGACCCTAAGCGTCACATCTACACGTTCATGTATCTGAAGAGAAACATAATCCAACAAGATAACTGAGGACTTTTCTGGCCACAGTGTTATGTGAATGGCATTTTAATGCCTTTACAAAAATGGGTTGTATAGTACGCTAGGAGCACAAGCGCGGGCAGTAGCTACCTAGGTGGTATCGTACGTCAGTGAAAACTGGCCCTGAGTAGGCAGCTGCACATGGTGCATTTCACACCTCACCAGCTCATAACCACTAGAATAACTTTTCAATTATTCCTTCCTGCAGGCAAGGTTGTGAACTCCAGAGAAAACATAAACCAATGCCTATTCCCCAGATTGCTCAAGGTACTTCAGTTCATTAAGCATTTTGGCTGCTTTTTGCATGCTTTTCTAGTTCACCGAAGTGACCCTTAGAAGTTTTTAGCACTTTGTAGGGGAGCTCTGGCTACAGGCACTTTTTGTTACCTTTTTTTTGCTAATATGTTTCAAATACTGTTCTTTAGAGTCATTGTTTCATCGATTTTCTATTTCCATCTTTGCAAAGCTAAGTAGCGGATGATCAATTTTTACACCCTTTCTTTCTTTTTGCATCTAGACCTGACGTAGGGCAGAAGGATTAGTTCTATGGGCCGCCAAAATATTCGCGGTGGCACTTTCTGTTCTGCTGTTTCAGAGGATGCTCCTTCCTCCATCTGGCCAGTCACATTTCCCCAGCTGCTTTTTCCAGAATCCACAGCCCATTTATCACAGATGATCCAGGAGTATTTGACGGTTTGTGCAAAGCATGTTTTCCTCAGAGATCTCCAGTCTGTTACAGGTTTTGCTTTTTCTTACCTTTTCCACAGCGTTCTTGGAGACGTGATGACACTGTTCACTGATTGCACCTGTTACCACAATAAACTCAACTTCATTAGTAGTATGTAACAATGTTTAACAACATACACAGCAGAGTCTGGACAGTACAAACAAGATCAGTTTCTTTGTTTCATGAGGGAGCACTGTTCTTCCTGTTTTATAGACAGAGAACAGGGCCTAGAAGAGACTAACCAGGAAAATGTGGCAAAACCTGTTTTGTTTTCTGAATTTTTTTTTGTTATCGTAATCAGAGGACAATCCTGCTTTTCCGGCATTCCTTTGGTGCCGTGAATTACAAAGTGCTTAATTGCCAAGTAGCAGTGTTCTTCCATGCAAGAATATTTTGTTCCCATATCTACATCGCTTCAAGACACAAGACGTAACTGTGCGAACGAAAGAGCTGTTACTTTAGAGCAGCTGTTCAAATGCACATAAACACCCTGCTGAAATTGCTCTGGCTATTTTGCATCTGATTTACATTAGTAAGAGGCCTTAATAGCAGTTTCTAGTGTGAAATTTCAGCTCATGCTTAGAGTAAATGCTGGTATGAGTTGCAGTAGATTAGAGCAGTGCCAGAACTCTGTTCTGCTGAGTTACCTGCCAAGAGCAGAGGTGGTTGGGGGAAAGCTGCCTTGGGGACACAGAAAGGACAACACTTCTCCTCACCTGTTGCCTAGTGATCTTTATACATTTTATCCCCAGAGTTCCTACTTCTAACAACTTCCTAATGTCCTCTGTGCTGAGTGTTACGGTGGCTTCATTTATGTTCCTGGTGAAGAGTTTCTGTATTAGGATAACTGGTGCCCTGGGTTTTTTTCGTTATCATCACAAGGAATTATCAGGGCAGTGGGGAGACAAAGCTGTTCCCTGAGTGTGGGGCTAGGCTAAAAGCTCATTGTGGTGTGATGGAAACATATTTGAGGTGTGGAAAAAGAAAGGGCTGCCACCTCCATGACACTGCTGCTCTTAAAGGAGGGTACTTTCTTTTTCTTCTCACATAACAAGTTGCAAAGTGACTGACATGGAAATATGGGACATATCAAAATGAGATGTAGCTGCATTTCAGACATTCAACACAACTGCAGGGAAAACTGTACAGGATGATGTGTTAACGGTAGAAGCAAATATGTGCATACCCATGTTGATCAGGTCTTGAGCAGGTATGAATTTGCTCAGTGTGTCAACCTTTTGGAGATACACCAGTTAGCAGTAGATGATGGTTTTGCCAGAGGTTCTTTAGTTTCTACCATAAAATACTCAATTAAGTATATATTTGATATCTGCTGTTTCCTCTACATTATCTGTTGTTTCTAAAGCAATTTAATTTCCTAGGTCTAGCATTATAGCACACAGCACCTCTCTGTCAGTAGAAATCTAAAAATCACCTTAGTAGCGTTACTGTAACAGCACAGCTCTACACTTGCCAACCTGTGTCATAGGTACAGGGTGAAAATTTAAAAATTTCTCATTTACTAATGGTAGTTTGTTGGGCTTTTTCAAACATGAAGATTTTGGGGATGATTTGTGAACAAATACTTCAGGCTGAAGACTGACATCAACACCCAGGGAATATGATGGCAACCAAAAGCATAGCAATTTTGCCCTGAATGTCCTGTAAGATCAGGATCAAACCACCTCTTGGCTCGCTGAAACAGAGGATAATTGTCTTGCCTTGCCCCTGAGAGGGTTGAGTGGATATACCTGTTTGGTGNTGANGAAGGCCAGCAGAGATGAAGCCACATAAGTAAATAGTGAGTGTTGTCAATATAGGTTGTTTATGTGTTTTCCTAATTAGCGTGTGCCTGCCTCCTGTCACATCTGCTATAGCTATTTACTGTGGGGGCTGTTAATTTTCCTTCCAATACTTCTAGCACATGCTTTTTAGCTCTCGGTCATGGAGCAGTCCCCAGTGAAAAATACGTCACCGTCTGAATTTGATGCTGGTGTCAGGGTTTTGGCAGCAGTGGGCTTCAGGGTGGCCTCTCCCAGGAGCAGCCAGGGCTGCCCTGAGCTGGACACAGCTGGTTGCAGCTGGCTCCAGTGGCCCCACCGCAGGGCACAGCTGAGCCCCACAGCCCCAGGGTGACTTGGGAAAAGCCTCCGTGAGAAAGGGCAAAATGCCACCCTGCACTGAGGGGTGAGGGGAAGAAGTGTCAGAAGTAGCCTCAGCACTGACCCCAGGGGCAGGTGGTTTCCACAGGGAAGGTTTTCTCCATGATACAAAGAGGTTGTGTTTTGAGACGAGACGTTACCATCTCAAAGCGTAGGCTGCTGCCACGCTGTGTCTGGGGCTCATTCTTCTGCCCCAAAACTGCTGTTAGCATCTTGAACTGAAGACCATCCCAGTTTAGAAACCGGGAGTTTTTGAGGCTGAAGAGGGGTATAAATGTAGGGACCAGTGGGTGGGAAATTGCATCTTCTGTGTCTGTCAGGTAGTGACGTGGTTGTGTAAGTGAACGCTCCCTTCCGATCGACCCAAAGTGATGAAGTAATGGTCTTTGCCTATCTCTGTGGTTATACTGCTTTATTCTACTTGCAGACTGATAGGTCTAAGACTGTCTATTACGCAGAATGAGAAAGATATATTTTCAGTTTATTTTCTGAACATGTAAGTCAGGTTGGCAGCCAGGGCCCTCAGAGGAAGAACAATCTAATGTCTTCTTGTTTAAGGACAGTACACCCATCTAAACACATTTTTTTCTGTGTTCTGGAACTTGCAACTGTTGCTGTACCAGAGGTGCCCAAGTTTTTACAGTGATTTGAATGACACTTAGTTTTTCTGTGGCTCCTGGCTTTCTGGAGAGATGCAGGCTCCTGAGCAGTCTAGATGGTTTTCTTCAAAAGTTGCCTTGGAGAGTTAGTCACTCAGAAAACTGCTCTTCTCAGGGTGCTGTGCTTTTCAAAGCAGTAACAGGATTTGTGATAATGAGAGAAGTGCAAGGAAGTGGGGAGTAAGGGGAATTAGATTATCACCCTATGGGGTCAGGCTGTCTGGCTGGGAATATGTCCAACACAACAGAGGACCCTGCAGACCTCTTCCTGATTGCAGTCTGAGCATTTTATGGCATGTAAAATCCTTGCTTCTTCAGTGAACCGGTTGCTGATGCTGAGACCCCACCCAGATCCAGGTACAGCCCATGGAGCAATTCTATGGAGTCCCAAGGTTTTGGAATGGGCATCCTACATTTTAGTAAGTCAAAAAAGAAAACCAGGGTCATACCCAAAGAGTCTGCCTGGGCAGGCTGGGCATGATAAATGGCAATGTGGCAGAATTGGGTAGAGGTTAAGAGAAACAAGCATTTTATAAAGAGAAGAGAGCGGATATCACCTGGGTCAAAGAGAGAAGGTAATAAGAGGATAAATTTGAAGGATGGAGGACAAAGGGTTTCCAGGCAAAGAGTGTCCAAAAAGAACACACTTGTGCAATTTTGTTTTGATGAGCTCTTACAGGTTGGCATCAGGGTATCTTTCTAGTTCATTTTAGCATTCTAGATGAGCTCAACAGTTAATCTTCACCTAGCAATCAGCCACTGACACTGTGATACATTACAGAAAGAGCCTGTGTTTTAAAAAAGAAAGTGATTTATTGAGAGCAAAACATCACAAGCCTGTGTCAAGATAGGAGGGGAACAAAGAGTCTGGTACATTTGCAACTTCAAATTCCCAGCAGCCCGATTACAGAACATGCCTCTTTGAAGTGAAGGATGTCACTTTTTTAAACACAATTAGATCCCTAAGGATGCACAGAGGCACCTTACGGCATTCTCAAAAGTGTCTACACTTAAGAGCAATAAGTGGAGTAACTTTGATTTCCTTACTTACATTTTGGATGCTTAAAATTTTTTAAAAAGCTAATGCTGGAAGGTCAGGTGTGTCACAGCTTATGTTTATTTCCTGATGAATGTGTACCTGTGGTCACGAGTATTGTTTAAATATTTTCACCATATTTGTAGCCATCATACACAGGAGTATTTTAAAAGTGACTGTATGTTTTTTTAAGGAATTTATAAAGATTATTTTCTCCCAATTTCTAGTTCTCATCTAAAAGGCATAAACAATACAGGGTGTGGTAATAGTGATATGTAAAGTGTTAATTGATCTGAATTTGGAATGGCTTGTCTCATGGGGCCTATTGTGATTTTCTTGCTAAAGAATTGTCCTTCTCTTCCACAGAGATTTGATTTCCCAGTGATTGCTTAATCATGCTTCTTACTATAAATATGGTGTTAGACTAGGCATGGAAATGAAACCTCACCTTTAATACAGGTGAGCAATCAAACAAACCAAGTATGTCTTGCAGAATACACAATTTGAAGTACATATTAAATACAACAAAATCATTAGCCAAGCAGGTGTTTTTCTTTTCTCATTGCGACTTACTTTTTTTTTTCTATCTCCTTGCTTTTCCTCTTTTATATTTCTTCTTTGCCTTCTTCCTCCCTGCTTTCTTTTCCTTTCTTTAGGCCTGCTTGACCAGAGGTGGCAAACTACATTTTTAGACCTCGATTCAGCACAGGGCTTAAACACAAAACATACACCTATTGCTAGGTCAAAGTGGTAGGCCTTAACCCTGCCTTAGATGTAAGATTTAGTGAAAGAAATTGGAAAGAATATGGGTTATGTTGACACTGGAGGAAGAGCCATCACTCTCTGTAGGCAACAAGACGATGTTTTCTGTACGTAAGCACAAGATGAAATGCACACAAACCGAGCAGGCCACTTACTTTCCTACTGGGACACAGGGTGGTAGGTTCTACAGGTAACTCTGGTTCATCAGCCTGACTGTGGTGGGGAGTCAAACCTCTGCAGCCACTTCTTGTGCTGGAGCTGAGCCCGGCATCACTTCGTTGTCCTCCATCCACAGAGTTGGTTCCAAGAGCCCATTGAGGCAGCCACTCCGGGAGCTGCATTCCTGCTACAAAACCCTAGAGATTGTCCTTTCTAAGTTGCCAGAGGCACTAATAAATTCAATAGCTCTTGACATGCCGACAGACTTGAAAGACTGTCCTGCTGGTGGTATCCCCGGTGTCTGTCAAATTACTGCTCATCCCTTAGTGGTGAAGAAGAGTGGGAATTTGTGGTGAAGTGCGAGTCAGGTGCCAGTATGAGCCTGGGAGGAGGTGAATGAGCCTGAGAACAAGATTTGTATTTTAATTAATGCTATTGAATAGTGCTGGATAATACTTGTTCTTTCTGTGAAGTCACTGCGGGTGTTGGCTTGAAAATGCAAATGCTCTCTGGCTAGCTGGCAAAAAGGTGCAAGTTAAGCCGGTTGCATTCCAGATAGGGCACAGCAGTACCCGCGTGTGTTACTGCTGCTTCAGCTCTTGGAGGAGAAACATGGAAAAACCAAGGGGGGACACAGATATCTGAGTGAAGGCAGAGAATGGTAGGCACCAGGTGCTGAGCTCTGCATGGAGGCTGTAGGCTTCCCTTTCCTGCCACAAGGATAGTGCTCGCTGCTCTGACCAGCTTCCTCTCTAGTGGAGCACACAGCTGGCGCAGTCCACTTCTCTAGGGGAAGGCATCTACAAATAGATGAGGGGCAACAGCCAACCTAAGAACATGAGCTTGTTGAGAAGCTTGGAAACCTATGATACACAAACATGATACAAGTTCTATGAGAAGTTCTCCAGTAGAAGATTGGTCTGAATGGGAGATGTTGGTGTGAAGTCAACAGGCTATAGGAACATTTGGGGCTTCCTTACACCCTTGCTGCAGATTTACACTTGGAAAGGTCTTTACTTTTATGCTATGATGCATATGCTGTTATGCTTTTCTTGACTGCTGTTTTGTGTAGCCTCGCAGTACTGTAAGAGGAAAATCCTAGAAAAAGCAGTCCACAGAAGTGGCTGTGGTTGACCTGCATCTTGCAGCCCATTGCAAGTGCTTTGTTATCAGCTGCTTTTGTGTGCATTCCCCTATAAAATTCCAGTATACAATTCTACCAAACTGATATCTGCAAAAGACATTTTTTGCCATGCTTCTAGCTTTTCATGGGCTGAGATTTTCATAGGTGATCAAGCGTTGTATGCAAGGTACATGTTTAGTTTCTGTCTTGTTTCCCTTGGCACTCTGATATTTGAGGCAGGATGGGTAGTAAAGTATGAAGTAAGAGACATGGTTACTTTTCATTTCAGTTTCATTATGCAAGGAGGTACAATTATGAAACTGAAGTGGTTACTTACACTTCATATATTAGCCAAGGTAGGATAAATCAGGACACTGTTAAAAGGTCCTCGGTATGATTTTCAGGGCAGGTAATTTTCAAGTGAAGATACTCGCCTTCTCAGGCCTGTCACAATCTGTACTTACCTACATTTGCTAGGTAGTAAGGCCAGTTCTCTGACTGGCTGCTTCAACAGGTTTTGGCTGAGTGGAGAAGAGGTGTGAAAAGCCATTCTTCTATGACAATAGAATGTGGAGCTATTGTAGTTTGCAGACTGCCTTGTAGGGCGCATTCTGAGTCCTGAGTGCATCGTAGTTTTAACAAACAATATAAATATTTACAGATTGTGCTTCCTTCTAACTCTCTACAGATGGACTTCATCATGACAGAACTGGACATTACGTGCTTCCCATGCAATCAGCAGGATATGAACTGGTTTTTGACCCTGTGATGACTGAGCCCGTCAGATTCAGGGGTTTATGGACAGCCATGACATGACCTTCATCTAACAAGTGAGCTGCGGAGCTATGACTGTGTTGCATAATGCAGGACTGCACACTGCACTGATCAGCGCTGGTAGAAAGGCTTAATTTTCTGGTAAATGTATGCTTGAGTTTGCAAACCCAGCATTTGGGGAATGAAGGGAGCATTGTTTTTGTTCTAGAGGCTTCATGTTTCATCTGGAGTTAATGAAAAGCAATAAATGTTGAATGAGAAAGTACCGTATTTAGTGAATCTCTTCTCAGGGACAGAAATAACGGCTTCTGAGTTGATTAGAAAAGTTGTATCTGTATTCTCAGTGGTTGTGTTCTTACTGCCTGACGGTGGGGTTTACTACAGTTCTAGTATATAAATAAATAAATAGGTGTGACTATGCGGTGTTCAGTAGTTTGATCAGGCTTCCCCTTAAGCTAGATGATGAGCACAAATGAGCAGGAAAGGTTTTGCTTGGGCAAATAACCCTTGGTCTTCTGAACTTCCTGGGCAGCATCCTTACAATAGTAGCTTCTGCCCTCTAAGAAGGATTAGATTTAAATAAGCAGCTGATTTCTACAGCCACCGAGCATCACATCAGATTGTACCAGCTTTCAGTCACTGTGAAACTGGACCAGATTTAGATTGGTCATGTGGATCTGATGTGTTATGAGTCACATTACAACCCCTGTGAATCACTCTTTGCCCCAGATAGGTTTACTCGGTTCTCTCCTCACCTTTGTAAGTGTTGAGCTTATAGAATCATAGAGTGGTTTGGGTTGGAAGGGATCTTAAAGACCATGTAGTTCCAAACCCCCTGCCATGGGCAGGCACACCTGCCACTACACCAGGTTGCTCAAAGCCCCATCCAACCTGACCTTGAACACTTCCAGGGAGGGGGCACCCACAGCTTCTATGGGCAACCTCTGCCAGTGCCTCACCACCCTCACAGTAAAGAATTTCTTTCTTACATCTTATCTAAATTTACCCTTTTTTAGTTTAGAGCCATTGCCCCTTGTCCTATCACTACATGCCCTTGTAAAAAGTCACTCTCCAGCTTTCTTGTAGGCCCTCATAAAAGTGCTTTCCCTCAGTTTAATTTTTTATATACTAATAGTAGCTGTAACTAATTTCTGTGCAATTTATTTTTCATGCAATCTTTGTTTTGTTTCTTCATCTCTACTATAGCTGCCTTTTTTGTCATTGCAAAATGGTCAAGCAGGTTGACACTTTTACAGTAAACTTAGAAGATACAAGGTAGAAAATGAGTACACAGGTACCACCAGAATTTTGACCCAAGGATTTTTTGCTAACAGCAGTTTCTAGTTTTATGAGCTCAGTTCCTAACCTCAAAATCTTTCTGACCTAGCATTCTCTACAAAGATTTATTATGAATAGGGAACGAACTGGGTGACCATTCCCTTGAGCAGCCACACACACCTACACTTTTTTATCATTTATTTCTTTTTCTTTTTTTTAACCTATGATAATAAGAGAAAAACCCAAGTGAGAATTATGGCTTGACAGAAATTTAGATTAGTTTATGTTGAAAGGGTTTGATGTTGTTATAATGTAAAAACAGTTCTTTGCTCCTACATCAGGAAGAGCCATATATATCATCATCTTTTACCCAATTGCTTCCCTAATTTTTTCCCTTGATGAAAGGATGTGACTGATTGTCATAAGCTAGTAAAATTCATTTCCAGTGTGCTGAGAGAATGTAATAGGATGCATGGACAAGTGACAAGGTTTGGTGGCTGACTAAGCCATTAGCTATTTTTAATGGCCTGCTTGACATGTAATGGTACCTGAGGTAAGAGTAATTGCTTTTCCCCACAGCAGAAGGCTAGAGACAGCTTCCCCTGGCAAGACCCCATAGAACGAGGTATTTTGAAAGTCTGTGTGATTTTGAGAGGCCCTGTGACTGGAACACAACTTTTCAAGACAGTGTTTTTTCCAGTGTGAACAGACTGAAGCCCACCCTCCTCAGCAAGTGTTATGAGAAGGTGTTTTCACAAATTGGATTGCAGGTTTGGCTTCCAAAATGTGGGGTTGTCAAAATATGGGAGTGAAACACGTAAAAATAAAATATCAGGAAGCCACATATTCTCTATCTTCATTATCAACACCTGTATCTAGATAGCTTTATTGGCTAGCCAAGAAAGGAAGAAAAGAGGATCTCAGTGATATTCATTGCCAGGTGACTGAACTACTGCCGGCTGGGAGATCCCTGCTGATGAAAAATATGTACAAATCTGTTGGCTACTTTTTGCAACAGAAGTCTAAATCCTGCAAGGTTGAGAAAAGAAGGTAACATATCAAAAGTAGCTAATAATTTCTGTATTCCAAGGATCTTGCTTTTTCTGTTCTCTTTTCTTTTTATTTTGATGGAAAGTATTTCTGGTGGCAGCATGAGGAGTGTATGCGTTTACATGCCAGCACGTATTCTTGAAAAGGCTGCCTGAACGTTGGTCCTGGTAACACTCCCCTGTCTTTAAAACCTAGATCTGCAGTTCATCTGTTTCAGGTATTGCTTCATTGAAGAAAGTTATCTGAAATTGATACCTTGTAAGGTGTCAGCATTGTTTAGTAAAGCTACTTTGATCTGAAATAAGTAGGTAAACTGCTCTGTAGGTGATTAGATTAAGAAGACAGCACATGATAAAAAGAAAATGATTCTTTCTGTTGCTGGCTGCATGATCTGCTGTGGCTGTTGGTAACTAAACCAGATAGCTGTAATGTCATTATCAACCAATCTGTTGATCTGCGAGGTCAGGTTCAGTTGTGAGCGAGAATTTCTCATTCAGTGCTAATGAAACCAAGGAAATGTTAACAGTTTTCACTTATATGGTGAGTTTCTTTTAAATTAATGTCATCTTGCTTATTTATTTTATTCAGGCTTGTGAAAATTAGGGAGCACTGATTTATTCCTGAAAGACTTATGGGCTGGACATGTGTAATGAGGTGAAGCAGATGAGTTCATATGAGTTTACGGAGTTTGCATATTATCTTGTACACACTTTAAAGTGTTATTCTTGCAGCCTTTCTACAAACAAGTATCACCAATGCTAAATGTTACATTTCAGAAATAAATCATCCTTGCAATTGAATCCTTGTTTGTATTGGGAATAGTGTGACCGGCAGGAGTAGGGAAGTGATGGTGCTTGTGTACTCAGCACTGGTGAGGCAGCACCTCGAATACTGTGTTCAGTTTTGGACTCCTCACTGCAAGGAGGACATTGAGTTGCTGGAGCATGTTCAGAGAAGGGCAACGAGGCTGGTGAAGGGTCTAGAGAACAAGTTTTATGACGAGTGGCTAAAGGAGCTGGGGCTGTTTAGTCTGGAGAAGAGGAGGCTGAGAGGAGACCTTATTGCTCTCTACAACTACCTGAAAGGAGGTTGTAGTGAGGTGGGTGTTGGTCTCTTCTCCCAAGTCACTACCAACAGGATGAGAGGAAATGGCCTCAAATTGTATAAGGAAAAGGTTTAGATTGGATATTAGGATAAATTTCTTCACTGAAAGAGTGGTCAGACATGGGAACAGGCTGCCCAGGGATGTGGTTGAGTCACCATCCCTGGAGCTGTTCAAAAAATGTGTAGATATGGCACTTCAGGAAATGGTTTAGAAGTCATGGTGGTTTAGCAGGCATGGTCATGTTGGGTGGATGGTTGGACCTGATGATCTTAGAGGTCTTTTCCAACCTTAATGATTCTATGATTCTACGAATGTGATAACACCAGATGTGCTAAGCAAAACTAGATGCTAGTTGTTCCTAAATGGACTGTGGCCACGCATTGCAAACCCAAGAGGAATTAGTCATGGATTAGAAGAGCCAAAAGTAAATACATGAAAGACAAGAATATAGGAAGTTAGTCCTTGTGTTGAAGAGCTTGTAGCATGTGCTTGTGAGCAAATACAAAAAGGTAGAGACTCTGGTGCAGTTTAGACAGGGTGGTCTCTTAGGTTCTGCAGAATGAGAGCTGTTCTTTCGCAGAGCTTTGCATTGGATGCTAGATGGGCTTGTAACTTTGTAGCCAACTTTCAAATCACCGATGTGCTGCCTTTCTCTAAATCCCAGACTTCCTGTAAACTAGAATAGAGTTAGCAGCAGTTTGACTTGTTTGATATATCATTTGTCTTTGAAAGTGCAAGAGAGACCATCCATTGAAACAGCTGCAAGATATCATGTCACATAGCTTCTTTTAAGAGATCCCCCCCAGACAATCCAACATCTGCCCTCCCCTTTTTGCCACTCCTTTTCTGGGAAATAATGTACTAGATCAGTTAGATCCAATATCTCATGAGAAACTAGAGCACAGTGCAAATTAATGAGTAATGAGACTTCTTTTTGTATAAACTCACCTTTAGTAGAAAGGGGGAATAAATTGTAATTGCAGGCCAGAGCTTTGTAACTGATTGGGAGACATCAGGCTTTTTTTGAAAGATTTTTTTTTTATCCCAATAAGGGTTTGTAACAGGTGACACTAGCTTTCCTTTTGCTTAACATGTGTCATAATTTCTTGATGTTTGTTGAAAATAACAAAAAAAGGAAGAAAAAATTCCTTCTTTGGTGGCCAGACAGTTGTTTCATTTCATGAAAGATTGGAGCCCTTTTTTGTAAGAAGAAAGGCTCTGCTGTGTTTGAGGACATGAGATGGTTCTTCCACGCTGGTTAGCCAGGGAGGGTGTTTGAATGCTGGAGAGGAAGGTATGAACCTCACATCATGGGTGATCTTGTTCTGTAGCACTGCTGTGGAAAAAAGAAGAAGTTTTTCAGGCCTCAGCCTATCGGCCTATGGCATGGAGAACTAGCAGCAGCCCTGTCCTCTCGCTGCTGTGTGTGCCGGTACAAATGGGTGAGTTCTTCTGTGGAAGAACTGCCAGTCCATGGTGCACAAGATAACAAGGCATCCGTTTGGGGAATACATAATCTCTAAACAAATGCTCTTCCTGGTTGTGTGAATACAGCACCGGTACAGCTCTATAGTCTGTTCATAGCTACTATTATACATCTCCTTTTTTTGTGGGAAGTGATGGACAAATGTGTTTGAAAGGTCTATAGCTGGGAGGCAAGTGCCTCTTGGGAGATCAGCTGATGGTCTACTGGCATTACCATCAGGCTTGCCTGGGTGCTTTGCTTTTTCTGAAAACTAGACGGCATGTTTTCATACTGCCTCAGGGGGCCACACATGAGAACCACCTTCGTGGTATGCCAGGAGAAAAAGGGATGGTGTTCACTGTGTGTTGCCTGCACAGTCTTTTTGTAATAAAATATGCAGTATGCAGATAGAGGAAACATGCCTTAGGGGAGAGCGAGCAGGATTCCTCTTGCAGTCATGCCACCAAGTCAATATGATCCTGGATAAATCCTTTTCCCTCACTTAGACTTGTTTTCAGGAGCTGTAGGATCAGCCATAAAATAATATTTGCTTCTGTTATCACGAGCTGTTAATGACTGGGAAATGCTTTGAGGTCTGTAGGCGAATGGCACCAGATTTATTTAATACAGTGTGCTGCACAAAATGCTGGGCATGTTTGAAAGGGATAGATGAAAAAGGACTGATTAAAGAGTGCTTTGAAGTCTGGGTTAAAGTTTTCACAGACTTCTGCGGGCTCCAGATCAGATAATCAGTGTGTAATCAGTGTGGAGGGAGGAGCGGGGAGAAAAAACTTATGCAGGGTCATCATCTACTTGTTTTTAGGTCATCATCTACCCGTTTTAAACAGGAGAGTTTGTGGTTGATTGCCCTTTATGCTGGTCCTCAATAAAAAGGAAGGTGAAGGAAATGTAGTTGAGATCCCACTGATGTGCAGCCAGTTTTGGAATGGATCATGGAAACTTCCTGCATCAATGCTGTCTGAAATTCACTGTCTGAATTTCTCTGTCTGCAAATGATGACCCACTGATGGACACACAAATGTGGAAAGAACACTCTATGCTGCAGCCCCTCTTGGAAAATCCGCTCAAATAGACCCTCCAGTTACTCAGAGTCACGTTGCCTGGATTATTTCAAGGGTCAGTGCCTGGGTGAGGAATGTGACATCTTGGGCCATTTATGTAACCACCTAATCATGTAACAGGTGAGCAGGGAGCCCGTGTACAGTGTAAACAAATCCCTTTGCCATTTTTCCCTACATTGTCAGGCTAATTCTGAAGAAGAAAACATGCGAAGCTGAAGCCAGGGAATTAAGAGTTGGAGCTTGCTGGGAGCTGCAAGAGGAAGTGCTTCAGTGAGGGCACTTTCTGGCATGTTTCAGGTGAAGACTGAAATATTTCCCCTGCCTCCTCTGTCGCATTCGTTGGTTGACTTCTGCACCACCTCGGCTGGGTGCCAGAGATACTTGTGCTCCAAGGAGAGGCGAGGCGAGGAGAGAGGGTGGTTGACTGCACTGCATGTGGCTTGGCGCCAGGAGCTGTTGTCTGCATGCAAATTGTTATTTGGTCCCTAACCAAGTTACATTGTCTTGGTTTCTTATCTGTGAGCGATGCGTTATAGAAGAGGTTTTGTTCATCTGGTGCTCTCTGAAGGAGGAGCTGAGTGTCCTCACTGTCTCCACCACAGACTTCTCCTTAACGGGGAGCTAGTTAAGCACTGGCTGCTGACAGGGTAAAGGTGCCCTCAGCTGCACTTAGTCCCTGATCTGTGTGCACAGTAGCTGATAATCAACAGCTTTTCTCCTCCAATGAATTTGTGCAAAAGAAGAGGTCCTGCATCTTCTTCCCATCATCAAAAAAGAACATTTATCATGGGCACCTCTTAATTATTCAAGACCATCAATTTACTCAGCTGGTACACACCATCAATTCTGGCATGTGTTTTACATTTTTTGCACCTTCCTCTCCATTTCAGTGCAGCACACTGTTATAGCTAGAAAACACAGCCTGATTTTTAAAAAAGAAAGGTATTTCTGCAGATTTACCAGGGCTTTACTGTAGTTATCGTCAATAAGAATATTCAATAACTAGTTGCACTTTCTTGAGGGAAATATGTGTGTGTATGGAGAGGCATTGCTGGATGCCAGCTGAATATTTTTTAGCCAAGTTTCATGTGTTTCTAGATTTTTTTTTTTTTGTGTATGCTTTCTCTGGCAAGCAAACAGTTAAAGGCAGCATTGTACATATTTTATGGTCATAGTAAATATTTTATGAGCATTACTAGTTAGATTAAAGGGAAAGAATAGAGAATTAATAGCTTAGGTTAAGCTGATCTCAGAAGGCATGTAACTCTTATAGCTAACATATTTGACACATTTCCTAGTTGATGACCAAATTGTCTTGTATCTGCACAGCACTTTGCCACTCTGCTGGGCTGTTTCCCTCTGTGCAAGTAGTGTTTATCATTAATGTGTCCATTAAATCAGCATCCTTTAACGGATTTTCATGTTGCTTGAGTTTTTCCTGTGCAATGAGTATCTCATGTCTTGTCTATCTGGGTGTTATTTTGTATTAGGGGAAGATAAAGAAGAACAAAAGAAGCAGCAGTGCTCTGATGCTGAGTCACAGTCAGCAGGAGGTCTTGCTGTTTGTGTGTGTCTGTGGGTACGTCCTCACCCTTCCTCTCTAAGTCAAGCAAGAACTCATCTTACACTCCATACATGTATACATCAGAATCATAGCAACTCCCGCAAATTAACACAGCTTCATATTCTGTCCCCATGCAGGCACCGATCTAAACTCTGCTAAGTTCCTGGGGAGTTGGTTTGTCAGCTGAGATAGTCTTTATTATGTAGGAGAGAGTCAGGAGGAGATTACCAGGAGCAAGTAGATGTGTAGGAGGAGTTTCTCCCAGCTAGTCACAAGCAGGCAGTACTCCTGGAGGCCACACAGGGCCAAGGCAGAGAGAGAGAGACAGAAGCCTTTGGACCTCTTTAGGAGCTCCAGAAGTGGATCTTCTTTATGTAACACTTACTGAAAATGACCATGGAAGTACAGAAATATCAGGAGGAGAGATACTCCACTGAGGATCAGTGACAAACATAGAGAACTGAAAGTTTTCTCTTGTCTGGTCCCGTTTGACATATGCGAAGTACAGGACTTCAGCTTTCAAGCGCTCAAAACATCCAAGCTGTTTGCAGAAACTGTCCACATGTTTTACTGCTAAGCAACTGAAATTTTTTTTTTTGCTTCCTGTAGTCTGTGCTAACCTATCTTTGCTGGAAACGCAGTGGTGAGAGAGTGGAAACAATTTAACAGGATTTGTAAAAGAGGGAATGATGCTGTACTAAACCTGACTCACAGTAAACCCGCTAAGCCCTATGGAAAGCCTTAGTTATGGCTTTGGGACCTTAGCTTTGATGTTGAGAAATATGCCCATAATAGCCCAAAAATGAGGCAATTTCTGCCTTACTGAGGATTTTCCTTTGAGAATTCCTGTGGAAGGTCTGCCAGTGTCTGATGTGCTTAGCCTACTGTATGCAGGCTGCCTGGATTACCACTCTCTGTGCTGTGCTTTTCATTCGCTCACTTTTGGACAGAGTCCAGTGTCCCTGACGTCCCTCCATTGATTTCACCTTGCACCGGATTAAGCCCAGCAGTCACCTGAGCATATTGATTTCATGGTTGATTGTGGGTTATATTTTGGAGGTTATAAGGGTATTGACTGTTATAAATATCTTTATAGTCTGGCCTTTACCACGTTATTGTCATTATCAACTCATTCCTTTTAACCACTCTGTGCTTTAAAAGTGGAAAAACCTTCCATTACATAAACATAGTAGCCTCCTCCATAGAAGAATATGATTTAGTGTCAAGTCATTAGCTGTGGAACACTTTGACTTGGTTTGTGAGCATTTACCCTAATCCACTAGCCAATGCCAGTTCCAGCAGGTGGGTCTTCGTTTACACTGCTCCACTCTCAAAGTTTCTTTAAGCTCTGTGAAAAGCTGTGCTACATGGAACAGTGACTATGCCCATACGTCGCTAGCTATCTATGGAGGCAAGTTTTGAGAACACGGAGCTAAAAATAGTTCACATTTTCTTGGCTACTGTATCAAGCAGCTTTATGTCAACATCTTCAAGTTACATCTAGCCTTGACCTTCGGTGTCTGGCTTGGGACTTTCCAGAGTGAGATTCTTTAAATGAACGGTACCAAGAGCTTAGAGCCCAGAGTCTGGTCTCTTTTGTATGGGCCACCGAAGGAGATGCACATACAATTGCAGTATGTTTTTAAAGAGCCATTTCTGCAAAGAAGCGTAAGTGCCCAGTTCGGTGCCTCGGCACTTCCTTTCAAACCCCACCCAGCAGCTGTTTCAGTGAGACGTACCTGACTTCTGTATGTGTATGAATCTTCCAGGAAAATCCTGACTAATTTATGCTGCTGGGCACAAACTCAGCTGCTCAGTTTCAGTTGGCTCCAACCTTAAAACTTATTGGTTCTCAGGCATCTTTCATCTTCAGGACCCAATTTTGTAGGTATTCCCAGGGCTAGTGGTCTGGTTCAGGCTGTGCAGAAGACAGCACTGGTTAAGCTTACCTAGGGTGTAGGTGAACCAGCTTAAGGTCCCTCCACTGTCTGATTCAGAGTAAGAATTTGCCTTCAGATTTTCCACTTGCTGGAAACTATTAGGCTGCCTTGTCTTCTGGCCTGCATTGCTTGTTTTGCTGAAGCCCCTCTCCTCTGCATGGAAAACTTCATATTTGTTAAAGCAAATTGCTTTCTGTGGTTGAAAATGTGAGATGATCAAGTTACTCTGTCTTCTTTGGGGGCTCAGTGAATGGTAACATTGTGGGCTTGCACAAGAAGTTATTTTCTTCTGAGATGAGTAGAAGCAAATAGGCAAAACAGTCCTGTGAGGGGTGGTTAATCTCACCAAGTATCATAACCATGGCAGTCTCCCTGTGTTGAATGGGGCAAAATCATCTACACACACACATACACACATGTGAAGTTCGCTACTTCCTCGTAGCCTTCCCTACCTGGGAGACCTTTCTTCCTTTACAGGAAGAGCCACAGAGTTTGAGGAGCTGTACATGAGTGTGTAAGAAACAGTTTTTCATCCACCAGATCAGCACTAGTAAGAAACTGTAATTAAGCAACTGCATACCACAGCACCTTTCCCTGGTGGAGGGACTTCGTTCTCCTCTTCTGAGTAAAAGCAGTATGTTGTTGACTATTTAAAGTATGCATATGTCAACTTCAGCCACTCTTACTCCCTGGAAAGAGAGGTGTGAGGTAAGACAGAATAGAAGAACAAAGTAAGATAACAACTATTTATTGTGGGTTTTTTGAGTTAGAGAGATCTATTTTTACACCCTGTGAAGAGTGTAAAATGAAGTATGTGAAATTACTTGTGTTGGTAATAACACAGCAATGCAAGCAGATCACAGCTTGCACTCTTCCTAAACACAAAATATGTGTTCTGCATTCTAATACAGAACTGGTAGATCTGGTCAGGGGGAATATGCCTGGCAGGTCCCTAGATCTGTACCTGTAAAGCATTTTAATCCAAGTCTCGCTTTGATCCTTTATGAACCTTTTCGCTTCTTGCTGCAGTGGAGGTGTGTGGTGGTGGCTGGGGAAGTTGTCCTTTGTACCATGTGTTTTGCCTGCAGGACTTTTGCAGTCTGTATCCCATGCATGAGAAGTGCAGCCCTAGTAACTCAGGGGCAGCAGAGTAGCTCCAGAGCTCTGTTCTGAAAGACCCTAGCCCAGAAAATAGGTAACTGGCATTGATGAAAAAGATGGTACTTGCCTAGACCACTGGTCTCCTTATCTCTTCAGCAAGTGATTCCTGAAGAGGGTAGATAGCCAAGTCCAATTCACGACTGGCTCGTTGACACAATCTGCATGTGGTAGCTGGCTTAGCAGCAAAAGGCTAAGTGGGTCGGGTGCTGGTTGCTGGCTGTGTGAGTTGTTGCACACTGCCACTCCCAGAAGAAGTAGCCAAATTTGATGGGTTAGCAATGGCCACCTGAATGGGGAACTTAGTGCTGTTTGGTGCATTGTGATGACTGTGTGGACTGGGAAGCTGCCACTCCGCTGTGTTAGCTCTGGGGGGACCTGCGGGGCAGCAGAGCCCTGAGGAGCCAGGCGTGATGCTTTTGGCATTGGTACTCTAGGCAAGCACCAAATGCCAGAGCGTGGAAGCAGCGCTATCACACTGTGATTCATCTGATCTGTCATACGAGGAGGTATCTCCCTGACTTCTCCTCAGCAAGGTATCTTAAAGCCTCACTGTGTCCTTGCATATATTTATGTGTGATGCCAGTGATGATTACTATCCCTGATTTATAGAAAGGGAGATGAGATGCGGGGGCACACAGGGCATGTTCCAGATGTCTAAGCTACACATGAAACAAAGCATGGTCTTAGTGTTAACTGAGCTATCCTGGAATCAGGCAAGCCGTATTAGCTGAAGTGTGTGCTTGGATTAAGTAGCAGCCTGGGCTGCTACAATGAAAGTGTTGCTTCAAAAATGCGTGTTAACATCTCTGTGTGGGGCTTTTAGGAGTGTTATCCTGCTCAAAGCTTGCAAAGTGATCTTTTGGCATGTTCTGCACTGTGGCATGGGAGCCAAGTGACCTGCTCTGCTCACATAGAATTGTAGAATCATAGAGTCATAGAATCATTTAGGTTGGAGGAAACCTTCAAGAGTTCAACCATTAACCTGTCAATTCCACGACTAAACCATGTCCCTGAGCTCCGCATCTATATGTCTTTTAAATACCTCCGGGGATGGTGCCGCCTCTCAAGTCACTGGCTAGCACTTTAACCACTGGGCACTCTTTCCATGGAGACTATTCACAGTGGGACTGTTCATGGTAACTTATAAGAGGGTTTTTCATGGGACTAATCACATCTCAGTCCTGCTGTGGATGCTTATTCCCTAGGACTCCTTTATTTTGCAGAGATTTCTTTCTTACATCCATTCCTTCCCCTCTTTCTTTCTGCTGAAAAAGTCTCTGGCATGACTCAGACATCTTTTTGCTTTGCATAGCTTTCAAGACACAAGTTGCATCTTGAACAGCTTGTTGGAGCATGGTCCTCTAAACACAATAATGGAATTGTTCCCTCAATTGAAGGACTTAGCAGAAATCAGTTAAATGCCTTTGTCCATGTGAAGCCTGGAATATGGCACAGGTGTTTCTGCACTGCACTTTTGACCTGAAAACCCCCTAAGAAACAGGCAGTTATAATTATTTTTTCTGGAATCATCTTCAGGTTTATTATCCTGTGCCCACACAAGCACTTTTCAGTTTTTAAGATTTCAGACAATTGACTGCTTCACTAGCAAAGCCTCATGATGAATATTCCTTCTTAATTTGTTCTTAATTGAAGTTTTCACACTTCATCAGTGTAACATTTAAAGAAAACATTAGCTTTCTTCCTACTGTCAGGTTGACTGCACATGGTTGTAGGGTATATGTTTCCTCTGTGCATCTCCCTGTCAAAGCTTATGCTATTTTAGGCATGTGCCTGGCTCTGGCATTCAAATCTGGCGTGGAGTATGGGGAACCATGTCCAATGTACCAAGCTGATGCTTATAATGAGGCAGATGTCACCTTCTTATCCTTTCTGATCCCTTATCAATCTCAATTTCTAACAGTTTTTTTCATTCTCCATGCAGAAATCAGGACAATACAGTATCTCATTACAGGTGAGGAGTGAAGAACACTGGGGGTTTGTCTGTGTTGTACACTGCATGGAGTATCACCTAGCAACACCCAAGCAAATGCTAAGCAAGGTAGCTGGAATAGAGAAATATATCTAATCATGACAGAATGGGCCATGATGGGCTAATTTACCTTCTTCCTCTAGAATTGTGTCAAACAGCATTAGGCTTTGTATTAGGAAGATCTAGGTCTCAGCAGAAAGGAAGACTCAATAGCAGAAAACAGTCTGTTTTCTGATCACAGCACTAGCCGTGTTTTATAGTTTTTAATTAACTCAACAGGAGAAGCGTGATAAAATTCTTAATGCCAAGCTCTGGCCAATTGGAATTAGACTGTTCTAGCAAGTTCATTTCAAGATGCTCCAGTGTGTCAGCAGCACATTGCAGTCTACTCTCTGTAATGATGAAGACCCTTGGTGACAAAGGGAGACAAAGGAAAATTCAGAACCAATGTGGTAATTGAGACCTGTCTTCCGTGGCCCATCCTTTTCACTCATGGTGTTTGGCTCTGAAAGCATTTATGTCTTGATTTTCTTTAGTTTTGCTGATCCCACACTACACCATTACCCTCTTTGCTTGTTTGGCATGGTCTTCCAAGCAGCAGACAGAAGGCTGAGTCAATGTTTTAATAAAGCAGGCAGGAGTTATGTATATATATATACATATATTAGTCACTCACTCTTTCTTTCTTTTTGCTTGATCAAAAGAGTTAATTCATTGCTGCTGTAAACTTTCAGCACACAAAGATGTAACAACAGCTCATTATCTTTGCAGGTATTCATACAGGACATTATGGAAATATGTTACGAGCTTTATTGAATATGTATAAAGAGAGATTTGCTGAGCTCTTCTCCATGGTATCCAGTGATAGGACTTGTGAATGGTGCAAAGCTGCCCCAGGGAAGGTTCAGACTGGACATTAGGAAGCATTTCTTTACCAAGAGGGTGGTCAAACACTGGAGCAGTCTTCCTAGAAAGGTGGTTGAAGTCCCAAGCCTGTCAGTGTTTAACAGGCATTTGAACAATGCCCTTAATCACAGAATCACAGAATGGTACACGTTGGAAGGGACCTCTGTGGGTCATCTAGTCCAACCCTCCTGCCGAAGTAGGGTCATCACACGGGCCCACTTCTCAAGCTTGTCCAGGTCCTTCTGGATGGCATCCCTTCGCTCAGTGTGTCAACTGCACTACTCAGCTTGGTGTTGGTCAGCCCTGAAGTGGTCAGGCTGTTGGACTAGATGGTCATTGTAGGTCCCTTCCAACTGAAAATTTCCTTTCCTAGTTTCCCTTCCCTTCCCTTCCCTTCCCTTCCCTTCCCTTCCCTTCCCTTCCCTTCCCTTCCCT
>Ga0065711_1001324_pt1 | contig 44932 bp, 27 predicted proteins | sample Hoacrofraction12_FD_59098 | JGI IMG/M metagenome (GOLD analysis project Ga0065711, IMG submission 59098) | Hoatzin crop microbial communities from Cojedes, Venezuela - Epithelial fraction 12 v2 (version 2) | ecosystem: Host-associated > Birds > Digestive system > Esophagus > Crop | place... | reverse complement strand
GTGACCGTGCTTCGGCGGGGGGGTTGGACTAGATGACCCACAGAGGTCCCTTCCAACCCCTACTATTCTGTGATTCTGTGATTCTGTGATTCTGTGATTCTGTGAGTGCTGCCAGCCTGCCCATGAGGCACATTACTTGCCTCTGTTGCTGCAAAATGAGGGTTTGGGATTTTCCCAAAACATCCTGATATGTTAAAAGAAAACTATATCTGTGTGTGCATGTTCGCTATCAGCTCGCCTTTGTCTCTGGCTTCAGCTCTTTTTCTTGAACAAATTCAGCTTGCACAGCTTGGAGGCACTTTCTAAATGCCTGCTTGTGGTAAGGAATGGGACACTATGAGAGACTGATGGCTGTATGTGTTTTTGCTAAAGTTTTACATAGCAAGAACTTCATTATTCAAAAGCTATTTCATCACATCCAGAGTGGTGGCAGCTCAGAGAAGAGGCAACAACTAAAATGTGTTAAATCGTAGTAGATAGACACTGAGTAGACAGGAGAAATGGGTGAGCTACAGTGTGTAGTAGCCTCACCTCCTGACTTCTATGATGTTGACTTTGCAGTTTGAACACCTGGCTACATGCTCTATTGGAAGTATGTTCGCTGCTCTACCAACCCAATTCTACACTTTAAACACAGCCACTTCCATACATATTCCCCCAAATGCAATCGGGCCATTCACAGGGAAAGTTGTAAAGAGACTGCATTGCCCTGATAGTCCTAATCCACAAAAAGGAAAAATAATTATTAAGTGGTCTAAAAATGGCAGGTGTGATGCATGAACATCAAAGATGACAAAGCCGTTTCTCTTCACCTCAACTAGCTGCTCTGCAATGTAGCAGATACTGGCTGGGGGTGGTAAAGCAGGGTGACAGTAGCTGAGCCACGGAGCTTGGGTGAATAAGCAAGTTTATGTTCAATTAGGCAGCTCTCTGGGGATCACGGATTCCTAGGTGCTGAAAATGCTCATGGTTTCTTTCCACGAATCCTAAAGAAGCACTTCTTTTTCCTATGAATACAAAAAACAGAAGTGAGAAAAATGCTGACCTCAAAAATATAAAGTATGAAAGATGCCCTGGGATGGATAACAGGAGCAGAAGCAAAGTAGGGACATACTTCCAGCTTGGCTTCAGAGAATGACACACGCTGTGCATGAAACAGTCTTCGTAAGTGCCCCCACCCTGAGAAGGAAAACTCTCCAGGAGAGAAATCAGAAATTACAACTTCGACTAACTAAATTACCCTTGATTGTAAGCAAGGGTGTCTCTTCAGCCCTGAAAAGCTAGAGGCTGAAAAACTAGACTCCTTAGTTCTGTTCCCTGCTCTAGCAGGGCAGTACAGTTTCAGACTGACACAACTGCAAGTGTTTCCATCTTGATTATGCTGCACAGCCTCAGTGCAGCCCTAAGGGAGTCCCTGAAAGGTCTCATTCAGCCCTACCCATCTGCAAAGCAGAGATAAATGGGTGGTGTCTTGAGCCTTCATTAATATTTGCAGGAGTACTCTGAAGTGCATGGAGCACTGTACTGCAGAGCGGTTAACGCTACAGCAAAGCCATTTGTGGCCCCAGATGCCAGCAGCAAATCTTTTGGCACACAGCCCGTTGCACTGGTTATAGCTGCCTGTCATGCTGTTGTGGGCCTGTCATCCTGCTGTAAAGCCTGTCAGCAGCAGAACACTGGTGCTGGGTTTCAGTCTCTGCCTTAAACATCCACTTTGCACCTATATTATGCAACCAGAGTTCATTCTACAGAAAGGTGCTTAATCAGTTCTGGTGCTGCTGGCTTTTATTGCTCGTGGACACTCAGCTGGAGAACGGGATTTCAATCTGCAAAAGCGAGTGCTGTAGACTCAGCACCAAAGAGTCCTTGGTGATGAGAATAAGCCCAACAGCAAAGAAAACAGATAAATTCACTGAGCCAGCTGCTAGGGCTGCAGTCATTTGCACCTGGCTGCTATGCCCCTAAGCAGTATCTCTCACATAGAATTGAAGGCAGCCAGATGGGTAAAGGGCCAAAGCACTGATGAGTCAGGAGACATTGGCATGCAGTAGACATACAACAATAAAATCCAGGTTCCCAGATGTGTGATGAAAAACAGAGGGAGGGAATAATGACTATTAGCAGAACTGCAAATTCTAGTGGTAGCTTAGACAAAGACTCCAGGCTTCTAGTGGACCATATGAAAATAGGTGCAGGCACAGCACAAATCTGCATGAAATCTCAGCGAGAGCAGAATACGGCTATATCTCATGCTGGGGTACTGCATCATCTGGAGGGGAATAGTTTGCACTGGCTCTTTTAAAACTGAAGGGCAGTGATTAATCTGTTTTTATTTTTCCAACAAGCAAACATAAGCTGAAGATTTAAGTGAAATGAGTTATGGTGGGTATTTATGGACTGCATGTGTGTACTATGCAGGCTTTCTCTTGGGCCTATGAACAGGAGTGACTCACTTGAACTGCTTTGGTGAATATAGTAGAACTGTGAAGGGAGAAAGCTAAACTCACAGGTGAATAATCAGTCAGCAGCCAGAGTAGCAAGATTAATCAGTAAACTATGTGTTTACTTTAATGCCCTAGTAGAAAGGGAATGCAAACGGAGGTTCAGAGCAAGAGTAACTTGTCTATTTTTTTTAAGCCAGAATGAGGTTTCAGAAGATTTACTTGTTTCCTTTGTAGGAAATATCTCAAAAAGATACATGGCAAGTTTCTTCTACTCATCAGAACAAATCAATACTTGCAGAAACTACCAGTAACTGTTCTAGTTAAAACCTCCACCTTCCTAAAAACAGGCAAATATGACAGGAGAGCTCAGCAGATATAATACTGCATTAGGGCTGTTAATTCTATTTATGTATTTGGCTTAGCTACCCTGTGTTGTTGTTGATGGGCTGTCTGATGTCTGTATATCTCAGGTTTCAATGCTATCAGTAAAACTTTTGGTTGTATTTGACTCAGAGAAAACAGTCTGAGCTCAGGAGCACTAGTCCTGTGTTACTGGGGTCATTCTGCCAGTTACTGATGAATACGCAGCTCTAAAGATATTCTTGAGTGTTTTTAAAGGCAGTGCAAAAGGAACAGAGCTGAAGTTAAACAAAGCAATCATTTCCAAACTTGAGCTTTCACAACAGAGGCTAATTGTAATCTCATCCTTTGAAACCTGCAATTACAAGCAGTGCCCACTAACCCTTTGCCCTCCCGCTTTGTGGAAAATGAGCTATGAGGCATTAGCCTGGGATTCTCTTTTGTTTCTTGATACTCAGCAGAACTTCCCTGAACTTGTCAGGAGCATTGTGTTTTTTAATTCCCGAAAATGTTTAAAGACCCTTTATAGGACTAGGTAAAACTTCCCTGGCTAAAGCAGGTTCTCCAGCAAAAGGAAACATGGAGCAGTAGATTGTACTAACCTTTTCCCAAAGCCATTTCTCAAAACCTATTGCTGTCCTGGTATCCATGCTTTGTTTCAAAAAAGGCACAGATACAGGGTTGGCTCAGGGAAACTGCCAAGGCTGAATCACAGCATGGAAAGAGTCCTCCTCATCTGGGCTTAAGACAGTGCAAACACCAACAGGAAAGGGAAAAGATGGTTTAACCACAGCCTGTAAGTACCTGAGTGGAGGAAGATTTCAGATATGAGAAAGCTTTTTAGTTCAATAGACACAGGCACAAGAATTTTCAAGTGTAAGAGTAATTAAGCAGTGGTAACTATTCTCAAGGGATGTGGTACATTCTCCATCTCCTGAAGTCTTCACATCAGGGCTTGATGTCTTTCCAAAATATATCAAGACTGCTACAGTAAGCAGCTACTTGTCTAAATATAGAGACTAACGAGTGAAATTAAATGGCCTGTATTATACTGGAGTTCAGACGGTGTGACTGTAGGAGTCCTTATGAGCTTTTAAAACTCCTGAACCTCCAAATCTTTGCCAGCATCTCCTTAAGGAAATCTTAATGTCTAGGACTGGACTGATCAAGCTTTTGGATGGCACATGATAGCCTGTCAATGGCATACTTAGCAAGCCCTCAGAAGTTCTTATCATGTCCTGGAGGGAAGAGCAGCACAGGATGAGACTTCGCACAACAGTACTTCAGACTCTGTACATTCACCTCTCAGCACCAGTACATTTCCCTCCAGACTTCAGTTGTTATATTGGCAGGACTTGAGTTCACACCTTGAGAAGTCTCAGCTTGTGTTTTTATTACATAGGACAGTCCTGTTCAGAAGATAACTGTCTGTATCTAAGCTGATATACTAAGACAAAATAGTTGTCTCCTCAGTGTAGACAAAGAAAAAGCCTTCATGAAGCAGAGTGATATTTGGGGAGAGCACCTGTGGCACGTGTTCACTCCTAATGCAAGAAATCAGGGTACAGTACCCTGGTGCTCACTGAAATTATACCTTCTGTGTGGTGGTTTTCCAGCAGTAAAACAGAAACGGGACAGCAGAACACAAACTGCTCACATTATTACTTTTGTATTTGCACTCATTATTCACCAACTGCTTTGGGAAGGGGTGGGAAAAGAACTGTAGCTCCTCTGCTTGTATAACCCTCAAGATTTTTGCCTTGCCTAAATACCGAAGATAGAGCTCATATGGGCTCCTGATCTAAAACTCCAGAGAGCTGCTGTTTACTTTTGACTAGCGAATGCAGCATTCACATGTGGAGACCACCTTAATGCTTTATGCTCTGGGGACGAGGACAGGCCACTCTGCTGGGCAAGACCAAGAAATCTCACCTTTCAGCACTGACTTTAGCATAATAATTAGCCGCAGCTCTCGAACTCAGGGTCTGCACAAATCCCAGTCAATCAGTTTGCTCAAAGAAAGGCTTTGTTTCATTCTGCTTGTGATTAGCAGCCTTTCGCTGGGCAACAGTGTTAGCTCGTGTAACAGCAACTACCTGAAAACATGAAGACAAAGCCTCCTAATAGCTGTGTGGTAGCTGACAGCGCCACTGGAAGCTCAGCACTCTTCAGAAGAGAGTTACTGCAACACTGGGATTTCTTAGGGGTTGCCAACAAAGATGTATGTAAGGGGAATGGAAATCTTATGGCATGTGCTGGGCCTCAGCTAGTCTTAAAACTTCTGTTTCTAAATAAATAGTGCTGCTAACCAGTAAGAAATATGGGCACAGGCTGGACACAAGCTGCCTATATAAACAATGTCTGTGACAGTAGTAAGTGGGCAGTGATGGAAGCAGAGAGGAATGAGCCCTCCTCATAACACTGTGTTAGATCACAGGGAACTGCAGACAGGCTCGGTGGTTTTGCCATAGGTGATACAAGGGAGGAGCGGAATGGAGAGAAGCAACTAGCTGGTGATAATGGGAAGACTGTAACAAGCAATGCCCTGAGACAAGCGGCACACACATGTGGGAGGGCTGTATGAAATAACATCTGGCCCACAGCCTGTGCACATCTGAACTGAAGCACAGTATAATTTTAAAAATTATATTTCCTGATAAGCAAAAGAAAGCACCCAAAACATTATGCAAAAAAAAGTCCCAGAGCCTAGCTGACAACAGTTTCCTGAAAAAATGTTGCTCAACTCTGTTACTTCTAGTTTAGCAGGGCATGGTGATGCTGGTGGATCAGCATCCTCAAGGAGCAAAGTGTCTTTACAGGTCAAAGGAGCTCTCTGGATCCCAGAGTGATAAGGAACACCCCATCTGTGTCTATCCTGCTCCCCTAAAACATTTAGTGAAACACACAAGATATTCAAGGTGGATTCATTCCACTTCATGCAAAGCTACAGTAATTTCCAGGTTCAGGAGAGAAAATACTGGCCAGGGTAGTGGGGTTCTCCTCTGAATTTTCTAAAAGATCTCTATCCATTTTGCTTTTACCTGAAACAACAATCAGAGGTGTTCATAAACTCACACAATCCTTAAACAGAGATGTGCATGTCTTTCTTAAAATAACAGAGATCAGGAACAGGGTAATCCAGTGCTGTTACTGCAAAAGAGCAGCCTCTGGCAGAAATAATATCAAACAACTCCAATAGGTTCATCAGTCTTGTGATTATTTCTGCAGTAGATGTGCCACATAAAGCATTACAGCTTTCAGCTCTTATGTGGTCGGCATGCAGCCCACAGCTGACAGAAATTGTGTGGCAGTAGAGTATCTTTAAACAGACCTCTGCCTAAATCTTCACACGTGCTTAAAGCAATATTCCAAATTGGCTCTGTTTCCCAGTATTTGTGGCCTGCCATAAATCTGATAGTTACCTTGGCCCACGCCACAGAACCATGCTTACACAGAGACATGAAACCCTGAGGAATCACAGAGCATCCTGGAAATAAGGGGGAAATTATCTTTGCAAGTATCAGATTTCTTGGAATTTGGCAGTTAGATAAAGCCTGGAAAGTTGGCTGTTGACAGACAGCAGCCACTCTGAAAGTACTGTTTGTGTGTTAAGGAGGTGTGTGCCCATACGTACATCTCGTGAGCGTGTGCATGCACATGTGCACCCTGCAAAAGTATGGTTTCTTTCTGTAGGCTCAGAAACCCCTTACGTAAAGCAAATCTTCCAAGTTTTCCAGGCTGGTGGTAACAAAAAAGTTTAGTAACACTGAGGATTTTCCACGAGCAACTAACAATAATAAAATTCATTCCAGGGAGTGTATTAAAAGTCCCAACTGTCTATGTAGCAGCAAAAGTGGAAGCAAATGCAGTAGGCCTGCTAAGCCAGCTCTGTTAACACTGTTTAAAGCAACAGATTTATTTATGTGTCCAAAAATGAAAAGTCCTCCTATCTGTCTAAAGGGCAAAACTTCACTCTAAGAAAAGGAGAAATGTCATCTTCTTCCAAGTGTCATCCAGAGAGATAATAATACAGATAATAATCCAATTCTGTTTTAAATTAGCCATCATACCTAATGCTCCTGGGTAGATTTTTTTTCTGAAGCTAGCATTTGACCTGACATTTGGATTTGGCTGTAACTGTCTGTTGCTACAGGTACAAGCACTGTGTCATTGACTCATTGCAATTTACCATGTATTGGATCTAGTGACACCAGTAACTCACATTCAGTCCACAGTGACTGATATGAGGAAAGCAGTATGGAGCTGGCAAGCACCAGGTTGGCCGTAGATTATACTCTTGCCAGGAACGAACTACATTATTGAGAACTGAGCAGAACTGCAGTTCAGACTCCCTGCCTGGCAAAGAGCTATCAGCTGCTTCACGTTTACTCAGGCCATAACAAACTTTTACGTTGGTTTCTGCACATAAATTATGCCTCAACAGTCTCAGTCTTGTAGTGCAATTTTGCTGCTGTCTCTGTAGTGGACTTCCTCTGACTGAGAGCTGACTGTGTAATTTCAGGGGAAAAATTTTTGAACCAGAATGACAGAAAGGCTGTAAGGATTGTTCAGTCAGTTTCTGATTTCTGTAATCAGTTAATTGGACTGATAAAATCTGCAGATACCAGATCTGCTAGAACAAGACTGAGTGCATGCGGCAGAGGAGGAATCGTGGACCAGGACCCAGCTTAGAGAAAGGGAGTTGCAAATTGCAACCCAAACCTATTCTGCTTTGGTGTTTGAAAGCCTGTGTCTGATGTAAGATAACTGCGTTTTGCAAACCCCAGAGCAAAGAGGGAAGGAAAAATTCTCTCTCTCTCTTACTTCAAGTAGTAATGTTACATTAGCAATTACATTAGCCTAACTTGGTTAGAACCTTATCTTCCCTATAACGACTACAGTAACAGACTGTATTGTGGAAATATTTGATTAAGGAGTGATGTCAGTCCAGTTCCTAGGAACAACGTGGATTTGGGGTGCAGACAAGAGATTTGAAACCAACTGTGCTTGGCTGTAAGAATTAGATTTGCCAAAGCATGATTTCATCTGTTTCTCTTTGTTACTTTTCAGTAAATTGCACTGTACTCCCACCCTCCTTCCTTTGCCCCCCTTCCTGCGTGGATGATAGTTGTAAAGTTGAGCATTTAGCATCCAATAGCTTCCGCTGCTGCAGTTTCTGATGAAAACTAGGCTAGATGATAGGATGCTTCAGCATCCTCCAGTAGCAGATGGAGGTTCAAGCATGGATGAAAGAGAGCTTTAACCTTGTGCACAATGATAAATGATTCAGTAGTGAAGCAGGAGGTCAGCCAAGGGGTGCAGGGTAGGAAAATCAAGGTGCTATCCTATCAGTCCTTACATTCTTGTTGCACATACCAAAGTTAGCAGGCTGAGGCAGTAGAGTAATAAAAACTAAACATCTTTAAAAACTATGAGTTTGAGGATTAATACTAAAGTTTTCATGCGAACCTATTCTCTTGTTTATCGGTTTTATGGTCCAGTTTCCTCTTTACACAAACAGACAGCAGGAAAAGAAAGAAGAGCCGGAATCCATCCTGCAGAAATACTTTAACAAATGGTGGACTATGCCCCAAAGATACTTTTAGAATTCTTGTAATTCTATTCAAAGTAAAAGAAAGGCCTTTGAGTAAACCTGTCAGGCAGAGCATGGTTGTATGGGGACCCCAGCTGTATGGGGATCCCAGGGAGAAGTATTAATGTTCTCATGCAGATGTTCTTTATGCATGAGTTGGTTGGTGTTTGTCCTTGAGTGACAGCTCACTGTCATCTCTGAAGGCTTCATCTCAACCTCAGCTGCAAAGCAGATGACTAATACAAACTGCAGAAATCATATTAAGGATGCCACCTGGCTCTTATTTTTGAAGGATTCATAAAATCATTAGACTGGGACTTGGCCATTCTGTAGACACCTTGAGCAAATCCTTCCAACTTTCTCAATTTCCAGCTCTTTTCTTTCTAGATTAAACTTGCAAGTCCCTCACATCACTAAAGGTATGCAGACACAGAAAATGTACATTAGTGAAAGAGTGCTTTGGTCTTTCCAGAATGATGTGCCCTGGATGTTCATTTTTATAGCCATGGTGTGCCAGTGAACTTACAGTTTAGGCATTACAGTGTTGCCTTGTTAAAATATAAATGTCTGCATGTTTTGCACTAGGTAGCTAGAGTAACTGAAAGGAATTGACAAAAGCAATCAACATTCCAAAGCAGTTGTTCAGCTTCCCCACAGCTGCTCTTCTTTTCCTTCAAAAAAAAACCAGTCCATACACACAACCCTCCTCCGTAGTCTTGCTATTATGCTAGACCAATAGCTACAGTCTTTAGGAAATATTCTTCCTGAAAAATCAGCCTAACAATCCAGTATTGTCAATAGGTGATAAATATGGAACTCTTCCTATATTTGCTCTCCAGCAATGAACTAACAAACCATAGGTCCAAACAATAAATTTCTTAGGGATTGCTGTTTAAAGAAAACATAACACAATGGGAAAATGATCCATTGGAAGAAATATAAATTGCAGAAGATGCTGTAATAGAATCTCTGTGTGCAGCTAGCCCTAAAATACATGTAATTAAAGGAAATGGGAAGCTAAAATTTGTTTTGTTTTTCAAGTTGTTGAAAAAGGTGTTGAAAATAAAACAAAATAAAGAGTTGCTTAACCTGACTCAGCCTCAACGGAAAATTCAGTTTTCTGAGCTCAGCCATATCCTCTCGTCCTTGTTCGTCTTTGAACATGTCTATGAATTTCTGTGTTTGGCCACTCACACACTCTCCCTTCAATTACTGCAACTAAAGCAAAATCTGGTGCACAATGGTTCTCCAGAACATGTCCAAGGGCACCAGCCTCTGTTCACTGGCAGACAAGAGCCTGGGATTCTTAATAGCCCAGAAACATTCATAAGAAAGATCCAAAAGGCAGGAGCTCATCAAATCTTCCCGAAGCAGGAGGCGAGCGGAACTGGCACAAGCAGGGGTAAACACATTAACCCAGCATGCATGCACCAAGAAAACAAAGGGATATATCCATCTTTGAGCAGCTATTAAGAAAAAATAATAGAACTTTACTGACAGAAATCACACTGAAGAAACCAAAAAAAAGGCCTGATTTGCCTCTTAAATACTTCAAAGAAGTAAAATGAATGCTGCCATCCATCCATACTTTCCTGGCAGTGTAAGGAAACTGTTTGTCACCTGGTACAAAAAAACCCCAACAAATATTTGCCCTACATTTGTTGGATTAAATTGCAGTACAATCCAAAGGCCAGCTCATTTTCAGCTTCTGTTAAAGATAACAGATAGCATTTCTCTGACAATTTTGTGACATCCCACACTGGCATTAAATATCCCCCTTTGTGTGTTGATGACACATTAAGAAGAAGTCAGACCTATCGACTATTTTCCTACTGAAACTATGAATTTTTGTGTATAATTCATTTACTCATGTAATGGAAACTTAATGGCATATGAAAAGCATGAAATACAATTTGTGGTAAATGTCTTAAGTCTTAAAGTTATATTTGTACCCACTCTAAGCCCACTTTGGCTCTCAAACAACTGCAGAAGGAACAGTTATCAATTCCAAAGTTATGGAAGATCTGCTTTTAATCTCTGGGTGCTAGGATAGGGTTTCTGTGTAAAATCCCCTGTGTTCCTATTATTTACCCACAGGTTCCCTCTGTCTCCAGACCTCACTTGCTGGGTAACAGCTCCCTGGCCCCATAGAGACGTGAGAGAAATGCCTAGCTGTGTCATTTGGATGCCTTTGATGTTTCCAATAGCACAAACAGGTACTTAGGAAGTAGTGAGAAGCAGGAAACAACGCAACAGAGAGTGTCTGTCTTCTGAGACAAAAGCTGTTTCCAGGCTGCCGGGCTTTCTGCTTTCCTTGCAATTCCTATAAACTTCCTGACTGGTTTGAGATAGGGTGGATATTTACTGGCATAATCTCTTGTATGAAAATACTGCATTGCTCTTGTTTTGTACACTGCACAAAAAACAGGTTGAGGCATTGGACTTGAATAAAGACTGTCAAGTTTCTGTCCGAGATCAGATATGAGCCTGGATAAACTTTTGGGAAAAGTAGCCATCAGTTTATAACACCACAGGGCTTAGTGAGTCCATACTCTCCACCTGTAGCTGGAGCAAAAAGCTGGGATTGTGGGTGTAACCAATCAGACCTCTCAAACCAATAAAATTCTGAGTCAGGTGAGAGAGGTCTACTGCTCTCTGACAGGTTGGCTGGCAAAGCCAGTCTAGTCTTTTTGGACTAGCTGCTGCTGAAAACATCTTTGCATTTTTTCTAAAGCTACAGTAAACTAGTGAAGTGCATTCAAATCGTATGTGTGTGTTTCTTTCTTCCTGATCTGCCTAGATATTTTAATGTAGCAAGTTGCTGCCTTCTCAAATATCCCTTTCCTCCTTCCAATTTTGTTCAGATTGTAAAGCTTGAAGCTTAGGATATCCAGTACCTAGAGGATTTCCATGGAAGTACATGGGCACTACGAATACCTGGTGCATTTACAGATGAAAGGCAGTACCTTATTCACTCTTCCAAGGTCACTGACTGTAGGGTTCGTAAGAAGAGACTCTTCTGATGTACACTTACCAGCCAAAAGTTTGAATCTGGTTTGAGGTTTAACCAAGGTATCTCATTTAGGATACAGCAAGCACATACAAATAATTTAGGAGCAAATGTTCTAGTTTCGAACCTCATTTTAAGAACATCCATGAAATAATGATACCTATTAACTTACACTGCTCCTGTAAATTCTGTGAGGCCCATAATACAAGCTAGCTTTGGAACTATTATGATCAGTTAATACAGTTTCATGCAGTGGCCAATATTAATAAATCAATATCCACACACACCTGATAGTGCTACAAGAAAGACACCAGTAGGGCTGGAAAACTACAAACACTGGAGTATTACTTTGCTTTGAAAGTTTAGGGCAGAAATTCTCTGTATGTTCATGGAATTTTCTAAGTTTGCATTACAAAACAATGGAGTCCAGTATTTCTGACAAAGTTTCCATTTGTTGGAAGTGTGTTTGACCCTGACATTTCTCAGGTGCAGTCTCCAAGAGTGGGAAGGTTTCTCATGTGCAGTACTCACATCCCAGAAGCCAGACCCTTTGCCTCTGGGATTTTTTTGCCATGACCTGTGCACAGGAGTGCAGAAGGTGAAAACTGATTCTCACAGTCTCTCAGACAGGAAGGTCCTGAATTATTGTGTCATGGACTGTATCCAGCAATGCTGCAGTTAAGGTGCTGAGAACACAAGCACTGGCTAATTCTGTTGCCCAAAAATGCCTTCCTGAGAATTGTCCAGCCTTTCTTTCTAATTGTCTCAGCACAGATGATTGGGCTAAGATTTTTCTCTCTGTTTGTTGCTTCCCAACTACATTTGCAGAAGTCAGCAAGACATTGCTCGGGCTTCTGGTATACAGCGTAAGCTGATATTTTTCATTGCTTCCCACTTGCTGCTCTTCATATTGAGAAGTGTTATAAGGATTTCTGTACTAACAGCAGCCAAAGGAAGAGGAAAAGCAGCCTGGCAACCAAACCATTTTTCTGGCTATAGCATTACAGACTAACTTCCCCTGGAGCAGTCACTGAGTTGTAACTTTCCTCAGCCAGTTGACTCTTCAGAGAAGACAGAGATGTACTTCCTGCTGTCACATTTAGTTTTGTTTCCCTCTTCCCACTCTGTACTAAACTTCACCCTGTGCTCCAGCCCTTACTCAGTTTGTGTGTGCTGCTGAACAAACTTATATCCTTTTGGTCAATTGCTTTGAAGTTGTTTGCAACTGTCGTCCACTTGCAGCTTAAAAAAGAAAAAAAAAAAAACAACCCACCCCCAAAAAACAGAGTGACGACTTGGCTTCTACCCGACTTGAGAGTGCAAGCAACTTCCTTGTCAATATTATTTTCTATTAGACAGGACCAATCATCTGTTTTAAAACAGGCAGAAGACAAGCTGGTTTAACAAAGGAAACTTCTCCAAGAAGAACTTTTTTCTCTCCTGTAGCCTCTGGACCAAAATCAAGACCCCCTACCAGCATCAACGTATTTGTTTCCTTTTTCTTCTCTCCTTAGCTCACTCTTACTTCCCTCATGACTTTCTGGTCATAGTTTTGTCTTGATATGTTGGCTAGAATGCGGGAGTTGTTACTTGGTATTACAGTGGTGGTTTAAAGCCTTGCCTTGGAGTGGGTCACTAGTGTAATAACTGGTGTCCAAACACATCAATCTAGGCTAGTGCAAAGCATCTTAACAATTTAAGCAGAAAGCTATACGGGAGGGTAGGAGACAGGAAAATTTGCTTGCTCTACTTTGGAACTGATGGTCAGAAAGATTTCAACAAGTTTGCATAGAATATCTGACTGAGAGGTGGGGGAGTTGTATACTAGGCTCCTGAGCACCAGAGGAGTACCTTCTATCGCAAAAGCATTCCCTTGCCTCGCCTGGAATGCTTATGGATTTTCAGACAGCTGAATATTATTCCAAGAAGTTTCCTTGTAGTGTCATACTCCACAGTGACTTTACTGCCTAGTCTAGAGAAACAGGCAAACCCAGATAGATGGGGCTGCCATGCTGCATCAAAAAAAAATAGTTCCTCTTGTCTCAATTTCCTGGAAAGCAAACTCATATATAAAATTTTCATGTGTAAATTCCAGAAGGAAAATCTTGTTTTTCAGATACTTGGGAAGGCTGGAAATATCTCTTGTCCATTGTTGCGATTTTTTTTCCTTTTGCTTTGAAATCAAGCAAAAAAACCTCAAATGGAGAAGAAAACCCAGAAAAGGTGAAATTCAGTGGTAGTATAATTTGTGATGGTTTCCTGATCTGATACAAAAGTGGGCTGTCAAAATTATGCCCTTTCTGTTTGCAGGCAACATATGTTTTTACTTCTTTAAGTATCACTTCAAGACCACAAACTGTGCACTGTCTTGAACCACTAAAAAATCTGCAAATATGACTGCCTTGGGAGAAAGCTGCTACTGGGCATGAATAGAAAAGAATCTTTTGCTGCTTTTTGTTTCTACCTTCACATGTTATTTATTATCAGTTACTTCCAGGTATATTTACAGCCTCCCTAGGCACCACTGATGGAGCGACTTTAAATGAGTTTACTCAGAAGATACTGTCTGTGATGCACTCTAATTTTAGACTTTGTCTCCCTGGATTCTGTATTTGAATATAAAGAAGCAACAAGCCTTTCTCTCTCCTTTCTGTATAATCTACATTTAGAGTCTGGGAGCAGCTCGGATTTTCAACAGAAATGAAAGACAGGGAAAAAAGTGCATCGTAGGGTCACAGCCAACACAATCAAGAGCAGCAGCAGGGGCTGATTTGGGCCGGGCTGTCACTGACATGGGCTTTCAGCCAGACCCCGTTTCCAGGTGCTAAATCATGAAGCCAGTAGAGTTGCTCCCATTCACTCTCAGGAAATTGAGCCACCGTCAGGCTGTTCCCAAGGGAGAGAATAATAATAAACAGAGGGATTATAAAAAGGTTGATCACAGAAGGGTGAAAACATGCTGGTGAGGAAAGATAAATGGAACAGCAGCATGAATTGCTGCCAGGGGAAGAGTGTGGAGGAAGCACAGATGGAGAGAGAAGAGAGTGCTTGGTGGCTGGAAGCCATACAGGCGCATTCAGGTGGCATTGTGCATTTTTGCGGACAGGTACTGAGGCCCAGTTACATTTCACCTCCATCAACTATAGACTTGCCTCAACCTATCTGGGCCCAAATCATGCTCCTGAGGAACCTATCAGAGCCTGAAGCAAGTATGCTCCTCTCAGTGGTACTTCTATTAAGTACAAGAGTTTGGGAGGGTGGAGCCTAGGCCTGAGGCCAGTCAGAGGGAGATTGGTGTTGGAAGGTATATGGGCACATTTTGAGACTGACAGCTGTTGAGACCCTGAAGACAAGTTTGTGGTAGACTTTGATCTTTGCCACTGCCTCTCCCTGTGCTTCAGCTATGCTAATAAGGAGCTGATTCTTTACAGTCAGCGGCATCTCTTTTAGTTCCAGAGCAATTACCCATTTAGGGAAAAGACAGACCCACTGGGGATTTCCTTTAATGGGCTTTTCCTGGGGATGTGGCACAGGCTTATTATTCAGTGGGAAAGATAAGTCTATGATTGCCTCCTCCTGCAGCAGTCCAAACTGGGCTGCATCTACAGCAAATAATGCCAAGATAACTGGATAGTTACTCAATATTCTTGGGCCAATGGCTGACGCCATGTCTTTGATACACTGCTGCTGTGTTAAACATCCAACCACGACGACAAACAGCCCAGCTGACAGTGACAGTCATAGTAGCCGGTTTTCTGTAAAGACCAGCTACTCCTTATGACCGCCTTTCTGCTCAGTGGTGCTCAGAATAATACTGAACCTCCTGTTAGTTTGTCACTGTATGTATATGGGGTTTGTCCCCATTTTCTTCCAGAAGGCTGCATAAAGCTTGGGGAATAGCTAATATTGTTAGGAATAATTACACCAGGTGCAAATTCCTATTAGCTTTATTGCAAAAGAACAAGGTTGAACCATCGTGAATTACAGCTGGGAAGCTGAGCCCTTTCCCCAGGTCAGCCTGTTCTACTTAATGTGTGCTTCCAATAATGTTATTCCATTACAGGAAACTAGAGTTAGAAGCCCTTTCATTTACTGCATTCTATAAATTCAATTTGTCAGGGAGGAGAGCATACATTAGAAACGAGGGATGTTAGCAAAATTAAATGATAAGGCCGTTGCCAGTTCTCTTTGCATTTAAGATTGGTCTGATAAATTTGAGCCGCCAAGGAACATTTGGTAAACTAAAATAAAGCCACAGTAGAAATACATAAATAAGTCTATATAGTGTGTATATATACATGAATATCTTGGATCTCCTTCTTCCCTGCTCTTGTGTTGCAAAAAAATGGGAGGACAATATTAAGAAATCAGGATTTTCTCCTTTGTTGTACGCAGTGTCTAGCCTGATCAGCTGCAGCAGAGACAGTAAAGCAACCTCATCTGACAGTCACCTGTTTAGTCTTGTCTGCCATCCACAGACTTACTGCATAAGCATTCTAGCTTTACTAACCTGTGGCACACACAATGCAAACTAAGAAGGTCACTTTTTCTGCCCAAAGAGAAACAACAACTACTAGTGCTTGATTTTCCATTACCGAGAGTAAGATCTCATTCTGTGGTTTTAGGATGCAGCTTCTCAAGCAAGGAGACAGAGTTACACCATAGGATAACCTGTGAAATAGCAGCTTGATAAACCAAGGCCTGGACCTGGGAAGGTAGCTCTATTTCCCATTCTCCTCAGAGGAAATTGTGGGCTAGTGATGAGCTGTCACATACTGTTCAAGGGACCTTGCATCAGGTGAGCTGAGGATAGCTTCTTGCTACGCAGGAGTCCTAAGGACCTCTGTGAGGACAGCTTTGGTGTGTGTTGCAGCAAAGAGTGGGGAAGGGACAGGGTTAGTTTATCACTAAACATGCTCTCACCCCCTTTTCTATTGGAAGAAATCAGAATACAACAGACATCTACTTCCCTTTGTAGCTCCTTCCAGATGTATACTGCCTTGTCTTATGAAGCAGCCATGCCATATGATGAGTTATTGAAGCCTAGTTTTTTATTCCCAATTCTGAAACTGTTCCTAATAAGCACAGATAGAGAAAAATTGTTTCCCCAGCTGCAACATTTTTCAAAGTACTCCTAACTCTTGGAATTTCCAAATTATTTCCTCAGAAAAATTTGTTACACTGTACTGGCGACATCCTGTATAATATAGCATTGTAACTAGGAGAGACAGACAGAGTTTTATACCTACTCTGCATTACTCAAGATACTCATTACAATTTTAAAACATTCGTATATTGAAACTCCTGCAGAATAATGGTAGAAGTACGGTACAGAAGGGTGGTTGATTTTCTGCTGAAGTTCAGAAATTTTTTTTTGTATTCTAGGGGATGCTAAAAGTTCTCTGCTTCAAAAGCATTTGCTGTTGGAAACAAAGCATCACAAAAAGGGTGATTAAAAGAAAGCAGAGATGACATGGCTGTGATGGGGAGGTAAGTCACGTTGACTGAGATTTGTTCATTTTGAGGGGAGAAGGGGCAAAGGAAACACGCTGCATTATTTCCAGGGTCAGAGATATCAGTTTGGCGCTTTCATTGAAAGTTTCTTGCTTAGAAGAGTATCACATCAGTAAGAGGAGGGGGAAAGGAAGAGATTTTCCTCTTATCCCCTTGTATTACGTGGGGCTATCACAGGATACCCTACGTATTCCAGATATTCTGCAGCTGATAAAGTTTTCTCCTAACTGTTAGTCTCTTTGAAGCAATATCCATCAGTAAGACTTGGGGGAGATTCTCTGTAGCTTCAGCCTAAGTTTTGGGAGCAAACTGGCACAACTATTACATGATAACACCTGATCACCATCTTCTTTCCTAGGGGAACTTTGCTGAGCTCTGAATTGTTGCATGTTCAGGTAAAATGGCTCATCCCCACCAGGGAGAGACTGTTCAGAGTGTAGGGAATATGAGGAAATAAACCTAGATCTGTAATACTAGAAGCCAAGTAGAATAAATTCCTTTTAACAAGAGGGAGTGGGGAGGAACTTGCTAGCAGAACTTGGGTCCTGAAGCTCTGTCAAGTACACTAATGATTCCCAGACACACTCTAATTTGCAAAGCAGCAATTGCCCCAGGGAGCTGTATATTTTGCCTTTGTATGTTGCAGTTCTGTTCCAGCATAAAAGTTGAGCTACAAATTCCAGTGGCAGGACTGTACTCTCTTCTTCCATAAAAAGATTTAGTCCCTTCCTTACCAAGATCTCAGGCTGTAGACGAATATAGACAGAAAAGAGCAGTGTTCTGCTTAGCTTTCTGTGACACATGAATGCAAACTACAGAAGCACTTATATGTCTCTGACTGTTGTATCCTGTATAGACTTGATTTTTCACATGTCAGTGCTTTGCGTTTGACCCAGAAATTAATGAAATTGGAGGTACCTGGCTCTTGAAGAACTGGTCCTTGTATGAGTAAAATTTCTTGCTTTACATGGTTTAGCCTTCCTTGGAAAAACTTAGAATTTTTCTTGTTTAAACTCTGGTCCTAACTATTTTCATTAGAAAAAGGAACAAAAATTGCTTTGAGTACTAGGGCAGTAAGAGAGTAGAAAAAAAAACTAGGGAAATAATTGTTACAAAAGAACTTCATGTATGTCATTCTGCACAGAAAACTACCAGATAATTTACATTAACTGTCAATTAGGAGAATTTCATACTTTCTGGAAGGAAAGTAGCTTTGCAAATACCTGGTGTTTACTTATGTTGACTTAGTAAAATTTCACATTAACTAAGAATGTCTGACACTTGAACTTGGCCCCAAAACAGAGACCTAGTTTGTATGCGTGGTGAGAAGATGTTAAGATAAATTATTTTTCTTTTTCTCCTCTCCCTCTTACCTTCTCGTTTATAAATCTACACAGGCTCAACAGCTATTACAGAGATTCTGGCAGACAGGTGTTAAGCAGCGATGGGAGGAATAAAAAATGCCAGCGAGGAAGGAAAGAATCAACACTACCTGACAGGTCAAATTTAACAGTGCTGTTTCCAAAGGATCTATGAGCAATTTCCCATGTACCGCACAGCATACCTCTCTTTTGGTGTTAGTTACTTGGGGGAGCACTGACCCATGACCTTACAGACTCCAACAGCCACACAGAACATACAATGCTTTGTTGCGTGGGGTAAATGCTACAAATTCCATGCAAATCTCTGTTTAGATTATGCTTTTAGGTCCAGCTCCAGGAAAAGGCTTAGAGCAAGCTCCAAGGAGCAACACTCAGGGCAGGAGATAATACAACCACTGCCCCAGAAGTGGTTTCTCCCATATTCTTCTTGCTTCAACGAGGCAGAGAACATTTTACAAAGACTAGCACTACCCTTCCACCTGCATGTTCATGGATTGCTTTCCCAGAGCTTCTTCTGATCAAGTGATCTTCGTTAAGTCTTTCCACTAACATTTCTCTCTAAGTCCATGTAAAAGTTTATTACCCAGGGGATCCAAAGCAGACCAAAGACTTGTTTCATTAGCTGTTGAACTGAATTTGGGTCAAGTAGCACTGGCCCTGAAAGCCTCTGTTTCTAAGTAGGCAGATAATGAGAAATGTAATTCTTGGAGACAGCAGACAGCTCTGAAAGATTTTATGACTGAGCACAAAACTAGTGCAGTTCAGCACAGCAGCCTGCAGTATCTCAGGCATCTCACTGTACTGTCCAGCCACCTCACAGGGTCTAAGATGATTACCAACAGGTGACAATTGATTCTCTTATCATTGCAAAGCACAAATACCCAAACTAGAAGCATCCCAGAGACAAGTGGTCATTGGACTTTCAATGAGTACCTTCACTTTTTGTTTCTATAACACCTGCTGCAACTGTTATATCTCCTAGGTCATGTTTTTTAAGGAGGACAAAGTCTTTATACGTTTATCTGTAAAGAGAGAGGACTGAAGAGGGGGAAAGGAGAGGGAGCCTGAGGACGTACCTTCATTTGTTAGCCTACAGATAAATTCAGAAAACTCACAAAGCTGTGAAAGCTACAAGGGTTAAGAAAGGGCTTTGCATATAACCAGCATCACAGGGCAAGAAAAAGATTTGAAACAACATTGGGGTGATGCAGAGCAAAACATTAAGACATATATGCTTAAGACAGCTTGCTGGGAAATACAGCAAACACACTGCAGGACAAAGAAAGAAATCGGGGAGCTGCATCAGAGCACGGATTTCAGTGAATAGAAGGGTTTAGACCAAAATAAGGCAAAGGAAAGAGGTGGAACCTATGTAGGTGAGAAATGAGCTTTTTCTTTGGCCTCTCTAAAGCACAACTTGGCCCTGTAAGTTCAAAGTTGTTGTTTTTACTTAACATGAAAATGGTCCCAAATTTGAAATTGTGCAAAAGGTTCACACCCAGATCTTGTGTTCTTTTTCCTACAAGGCTGAGGTTATCAATGGATTTGGTTTTGTCCTAAAATCTACCAGTGCACAACCAGCATTTCTACTTCTTGTACTAGAGCACAAAGGGAGTAGAATATGCCAACTGAGGACCAAACATTTTCATCATCCAAAGAATGGCTATGACAACATTTCCAGTTAATGGTATATGTCCATTTCTCTGAACATTTCCTGACTATTTAATTCTTTGTTATTTCTTGTTTTCTTTCTTTTAAAAAACTCAAATCTCCACCATCTCCAGCAGCCAAGAATAAAAGCTCCTTGAGTATGCAGTACAGTTCATTTACAGCTCCTTTTTTACATCCCTTGTTTTAAAGCAGTCCCTTAAATCTCTTGAAGCCAGACCCGTCTTAAAACAGCTTTGCTGAGTTGAGGACCTGATCACCTCAGGTTGCTTGGGTTCTCACAAGTAAGTGATGTAAATTTTACCTTGCTCAGGTGATACTGGAAGAAGCTATTTAAATTAATAGTTACAAAGTGCCATCTATCTCCCTGCAAATGATGGATGCGCTTCGGAGGGGAAACTCCTCTAGATGAGCAGGTGGAGCAACTCTCATTCAAAGGAATAAAACACTTCTCGGCTGAATAGGCTAGATGTACCATCTGCATAACAAAGAGTGTTAGGTGAGCATGGGGACTTGTGAAGTGACTGGTTAGAATGGAGCTGGAGTTAAATGTGATTCGACTGGCACTGCATTCTGAGATTAATATAGAGAAGCTGCGTTTTTCCAAAGAAATCAAGACATAAGCAGAGTTCCTTGTACTGTTTTCTTGCAGTACTAATAGAGTTTGTAATTCCCTAAAGATACTCAGATGTTCCAGCCAAAGTTCTCAGGGGCAGGAAGCACAGTATTTTGCTAGACACTTATACTTCATGCATCAAAAAAGGCCCTGGCAATTTCACCCGTGTTGTAGCGGTACCACAACCATGCTTTTTAGGGAATAGAGTAGCTCTGTATTTTTTTGTGCATGCAAATTGAGAAGAACCTAGTTTTAGAAGTTAGAGAAATCTAGCATTTCTGTAATGTGCTTTATCCAAAAGCTGATGGTTTATGTATATCCACTGCAGCAACCGTGCAAGATTTGGTTCTTGCTGGTTATGTGACAATGGTGTCTGGAGGCTACAGAGCCATCAGCACTGTCTCAGGCTACCTCTCTGGCCCTCAGGGAACTGCAGTTATATACATGGTCACGTGTGCCTGCTGTTTTCAAAATAAATGTGCAGATTATATTTGTTATTCAATATCCACAGACAGCAGTGGCCAGATGGCCAGGAAGCTGAGTGTATGCCACTTCCAAGGGGGCCCTGTACAGACTGGTATTTCATAAAGAATTAGAGCTCCCTGTGGTGACATGAAGTGTGTCACATTTAATACTAGGTGTAGCTGCTGACCTGGCTTGAACTCCATTAGGGAGAATAAAACAAATGAAGTATAGCACAGAACTTGGAGAGCTAGGCCCACTGAATCATGGAGCAACACAGCAGACAGACAATCTTGGAGCCTGAAGTTATTTGTTTCAGAGAACACTGGTGGGGAGAGCAGTAAGACCAGGACTGATGACAGGCAAGGAATTTCAGAACTGGGGAAAAAGCGTGATAAGATGGTAGAGCTGATGGCTAAGAAAGATCTATTGCCTGTCTACTGTTTGCCTCCATACCCAAAGCAATAGATCCCAGTTTAGCATCCTAGCTCTGTTCAGATCACCGTGGATGCAAAAGAAAAAAAAAAAGAGAGAGGAAAGACTCCTTGCTCCTCCTTAAAAGCTACTTCTGGCACGACACCTGCAAAACACAGTGACAGCCCTTTATTCCTTGGTTCTTGCTTTTTTGGAATCACAGTTTTGCTAATGTCTAATATACTTGCAGATTCATATTACTTCAAAGCACCTTTCTTCTGTCAATAACGTTTGAGAACACTAGAAACACATTTAAATAAACAAAAAGTCCTCAAGGCAGTTTTTATGGAAGTATCTTTGGATACAGCTAGCACTTATAACCTAGTGTTTATAGTTTGTTACATTTTAGTCTCTTTATATGAAGGCAGGAACTGCATGTATTTTCCTTCTGTGTTTGTGCAGATCCTTATAATGTGCACTCTCAGGTCAGAGTTGCTGGCGTGAGGTCCTAGTGCATAGTAAATAACTAAATTAGCAAACAAAATTCTTTGCTCGTTTGGTGTCTTCCATTCTTTCTAAACACAGGAAAAATTGAGGATTGCAAAGTCTGTCTTATCAAACTCTCTGTAAATAATATGAACCTCTTTAGTCTAGGCACAAATCCATAGGAAAAAGTCTAATTAAAAAAAAAAAAAGTATTAAATGTCTTCAGAAGCGCTTTTTTTTTTCTTCTCTAATATGTTTCCCTGATCTAAAATGGAATAAAGTGCAGTGATAGGATAGAACAGATTCATTTTCATTTAGAAACTGACATTGAACAACCTTAACAATGCAGTTCCAGACACGTAATTAAAATTAAAAACAAGGAACATGCAGATGTAGTTACATTTTTAAATACAAAGACATTGAGAGGAAGACAGAGAATAAATGATCTACAAATTTTTCTGGTGATGACTCTGCAGTTAAAGCAGAGATATGCCCTGAGGATTCCTGAATCACTTCATACTCCCCTTTTTTTCCTAGACTGCTTTCTATTACGTTTTCCCTGTAGAGATGTATATGCGTACGAGTGAAGAGAAGAGCAGATCCTGGACAAAACATCAAGTAAAATAAAATTAAATGATCTGTGTAATTCCCACATTATCTTCTATAAGAAAGAACCCAGGATAGGCATTGCCTCCATGTCCTCGAACTGTCCTGCTTGAATGGCTGTAAAGATGAGATACACTTGCTTATCTCTGTTCTTTAGGGAGAAGACATCACTGTTCTTGAGCAATCTTATGTTGGAGTGTGGGATTTTGATACAGCAGACACACAAACTAGGGTTATCCCAACAGCTGCAAAACCAGCTGAGAAGTGGGAAGTAGTACTGAATAGAAATTGGGTTAAAACAAGAAATATTTTTATCAGGATTTGAACCTGGCTAAAACTGGATGAAATGCAATATCTGCTCCTGTTGATTGTCTCTGAACCATGTAAGAGAAAGACTTCAAAAGCAAAAAGACCTTATTTGGGCATGAAAGCAGGCAGAGTGGGAAATTTATGACAGATGCTATATGTTCCAAAGACAGATATAATCCAGCCAAGGCCAAATCCATGGCAGTAGCTCAGCTGGAGTAAGTAGATTTCTGCCTCTTCACACAGTCTAAGGACAGAGTCCTTTGCACAAAATGTTTCCCTCTTTCAAAGGCTATTACAAGGTCTGTTTGTCACATTTAGGCTGCCACCTTTGCTTATATTTGTCACCAAAGCAGTCAGAACTGCTGTGCTGCTCTTTGAACAGCAGCTTTGCCGAACACTTTTCTCTGTGAGAAGCAATGGAACAGAGAGCGACTATGGCCAAACTGGAATAAAAAAAAACAATGCTTCTTCTGGTTGTCTTTGTACAAATTAAATATTTTGAAGGGTGATCTACAAATTCAACACGTCACTACTCTGTGAGCATCACAAGGCCAGCAACAGATCAAGCAGCTTGCTTCATTATGAGAAACTAATGGGGGAAAGAATGACTGTGAACTTCCTCTTCCAGACTCTCGCCTTGGACTTCTAACTTCATAATAGCTCCAAGGCACCACTCCAATTGCTTCTGTGGCCACCACGATATTGATGTCCAAAGCAGAAATGTGTTCTGTCTCTCATGTTCAAAACCACAGTGCATGAGCCTGTGATCTCCAGCAACGCACAACAAGAATCATTTCAGATCCTGCTAGATCCAAAAATGAAGACGTTTGCCTGAAAGGTAGGAATGAAAGGAATTCAGTTCTGCAGTGATTTTGTCAGAAGAAAGTCCTTCCTCAAACAACATTCTGTTTAATTCGTCTCATTTGTTTACAGCTGTTAATTCTGGCTTGCCAAGGAATGCCTGACTGATGAATATTGCTAGCAGAAGGATGTATTTTATCTTGAGAGCACGCTGCAAGCTGCTTCCCTACTTGGCACTATATTTCTTTGGGGTAGGAAGCAGCTGTAGTATTGCATTTACTTTCAGTTTAGTGTTCCCATGCATGGATTTCTCACTTAACAGAGACCATAAGCAGGACAAAGTGGAGGTGGGAAAGAACCTTTTTGTGCCAGCCACTGCAGTAAATGCTTCAAGTCAGCTGCTACTCATTTTGGAAATTCAACACACCATATTTCCAATACAAAGCTAAGGAGAGATCCTGCTCTCCAGAAGCTGTTTCCCGGTGCCTCTGCTGGAAGATCAGCTGCTAGCACTGCACCACACTGTGCTGCCCTAGGTGCACCTCACAGCTTTGAGTCTGCAGTGACATGTTTCCAAAGGCAGAGCAAGAGGTCCTCACTGACAACAGCAGCACTGATGCAGCAGGCTGCCTTTTTAGTCCCAGTACATCTTTACTAAGAGCACTGCTTCCTGCAGAAGGCCAGGCAACCTGACAGAGTAGATGCTACCTAATTTTCTAAGCTTAAATTAGGAGGCTTAATGCAGCCACTGGAGAGAAACAGGTACTTGGAATTACCCTTAATAGTTAGCTCACAGTGTGGATGCTCCATTTCCCTCTCTCCAGCCTCCCTACATGCTGAACACAACAGCAGGCTGCAGACACACTCCTTGCTGCCTCTCTGCCCCCAGCATTGACCATTGCTTCAGACCTTAACTGGTGCTTACTGAAGGTATCTGGTTGCTAGTGCAGTAGACCAACCTACGCACAGCAGAAAGCATCAAGGAGACATGAAGGCTAGGAGGAAGGTCTCGGGAAACGAAATGCTAGTTTCTCTTTCTCAATTTAAGACTGGGCTGAAATTAAGTTCTAGAGAAGGGGTAACTGCCATACTTCGGTAGGCACTCCAAGTATTTGTAGTTGTGAGTGCTCTTTCCCTTTTCCATACATTTCACAGCCTGTTCTGCCTCCAACAATGATACTAGCACTTAAAACATTTCTCTGAGCCCCCTGGTGGTGCTGAACATGGTTGGTGTCTGAGCTGCCAGGCAGAGCAGTGTGAGAAGCAAGAATTGCCATGTCTTGGTAGCCTTATTCATTATATAAAATAAATAAATGCTATCTGGAATCCAACTACGCCTAACTGATGACTTCCTAACACTCTGTGTTTGTGCATGTGCGTGTAACAGCAAAATATACAGCCATTTTTCAAAAGACCTGACTGTTCAGATGACTGCTTACAAAGTACTGAGCAGAAGTGTCTGAGGTGTCTAATGGCCCTGCAACACCATGTTGGCAGTGGCTGTTCATTGACTGTGGCAGGTTGGCAGACAGCAGATAAATCTGCAGTGCACATGTTTGTGCATAATGAACATTGTCTTTATGCATTGCCTCTGCTGTGTAATCATCTATTAGTGTTAATTGCTAGAGCCTAGGGCTGAAGTGGCCTTTCATATTAAATAATATGATAATACAAAAGATAGATAAAAGAGTTTCTAAAGGGCAGCTAAAAGAAAAAGCTCCTCCCTGGCTTAAAACACGACTCTCCCTAGATTTCTCTACTGCACCTTTGGTGCAAACAGATATTTGGTGTGGGGAGGAAGAGGCTTCCCACAGGCAGTGAAGGTCAGGAGGGCTACCCTACAGATAGCATAGCCTGCCACTTCAGCTTATACCTGTCTTCCTTGCTCTGATGTCAGCTATGTCTGAATCTGCAGTTCTGGGTTTGCCAGGTATTGAAGCCCCTCCTACGCTGTACAGTGACATACAGTTCACCAATGTCCATGGCACAGGGCTGGCTGGTCCCTCTGCAGCTAGGCAGTGTGACAGATATGAAGGATGGAAATTCTTCATAAACAGCTCTTAAATGTACCTTGCACTGCAGGATGTGATGCATTAAATGAGTATCAGTCTGAGCTCTTTTAAGAGGCTCTTGTGAGGAAGGAGGGACCTTATCCAACATGCTTATCACCGAGTGCTTAACCATGATAATGCAACTGAAACATATCCAGATGCTAAGTCTGCTGGGGGTGGCAGCTTTGGTGGCTGATGTTGTATTTTAGGAGCCATCTCTGACCGGGACTTTTTTTTAAATTCTGTCACTGTCCCCAAAACAACAGTTGCCTGAGCATCCTGTTAGCCCAGCAACCAGACTGTTCAAAACGGATGGCAATAGGGTGCCAGTGAGAAAACTACAGGGATGTGACCTGTGGATTACAGCTCCTCCAGTTATTTTCTACCCTCAGATTCTGCATACCCAACAGACAATTACAGTGGAGATTATTATACGTAGGGGGTCATCTTAGATCCTGCTCACCATTAAAAAATAAAGAGAAGGAACAATGAAAACTGAGCTGCAGGTGGCCAGAAGTATTCCTGTGTTAAGGAGGAAGGTGATCCTGTAGGTGCTGCTCAAAGCGCTAATTTGAACTGTAGCTGAGTCATGACATACCAAGAATATCAAGATCAGATCAAAATTAAACTGGAAACAACGGAGATTGTGAAACCTCAATTAAGCACAAGTCTGCACTAGGTAAGAGATCAGCATTTCAAACAAGAACACCAAAAAAATCCCAAACTAAATTAGAGAAAGCGATCCCTTTAACATTAGAAATTGTGACTTCCTTTGAGTGACAAAAAAGATTTTATAACACCTAGACACCATCATGTTTTAAAATTGTAGATTATGAAATTAGAAGATCCTTCCCCCATCATGGATGTGTGTGTACTGAAACTGTCTTTCGGTCCTTAGGTTTAAATCGTTCACTTAGCCAAGAAAACTCAGTGGAGAAACTTTCGGAGTCCTCATGTGACAGGCACTGTTGTTTAATGGATCGTGGTGCCAGGGCGGATGGTTGTGACACGTAACACAGGCCAAAGAACATTACCTTCTTGGCAATTTTTAGACTGTGGCAGAAGTTGGATTTGAAGCCACATCTTTTTTTGTGCAGTAAAATTAATAGACCAAGCCTTCTTGACAGTTGTGCTGTTTATTTCATTGTAATAAAAATAACAGTGCAGGAAAAAAAAAAGCCATAAATTGGTGCTACACCACTTCCAAGTGGTCAGTTATTTATCAAATTCATATTCCCTCCCTACCATCAGAACAGAGGCGCAATTTTGTATGACTTAGTTTCAGAGCTTTTATCAATATATGCATTAATTATGTTTCTGAAGACCTGGTCACTCTTTACAGGTCACTCAATGGGACCTGAACTCCTATTCTAATCCAGCCTCAAATGCCACTCATTTGTTTTCCTCTCAGACATTTTCTGATGATCTTTCTCTCATGCACAAACAGTGTACCTACTTCTAACCACCACCTTGCAGCAGAACAATTTGTTTGCAGAGTTCTTTGGAGTGGTTTCTGATGACAGCTTCAAAAAACCTGACCTTCTGTTCCCTGACTGGAAGTACTTAGCCTTCAGCGCCTGACTGCAGGACACCCTGCCACACCATAAGAGGGACACACAGAAAGCAGCTGGTCTGTTGCTGAGTCTATTTCCTCTCATAAGAGAACTCTCATGAGCAGGGCAAAACAGGGTGGGTTTTGCAAGCTGGCTTTTTTTTTTTTTCTTTTTAGCAAAATGAGAAAAGCAAGGGTTGCAAGGCTGACAGAGAATTAATTTGCTCACTTCCAACTAAAAGCTCCAGAACCAAAAATCTAGGAAACTGGGAAAAGAGGAGTTTTCGGAATCAAGACATTGCAAAGCTGGCACAAACCACTGACAGCATCCTTAGATACATTATTGATATGGAAAAAAGTGCTGGTTCTAGTTTAAGATGTTCACAAAAGCCAGTAGGAGAAGGAAAATGAAGCACCCTGTCTGGATTTGTCTAGGGTGTCAGAATTCATTTTGATTCCTCCAGCAAAAAATCCTTCAAGGCACTGCCATTGCAGAGACACCTGCTGTTGTAAAGGATTTTGTAGTTCTGCCAGCCCTCGTGCTTAAACCATGAAGTACCTGATTTATGCGTTTAATTTGACTTTTTCATGATCTCAATACTTTGTATGCAAATTGCCAGGTTTCTGCCTACCCTTCACTACCTTGTTAAAATAACTTGTCAATTGTATAGTTTGCTTGTACATTTGGTGGCAGCAGAGCAGGATGTGAATGGCAGCCAGTCCACCACATCTGTTTACAGCTCACTTTGGCTCACTTGCGAAGTAGAGATTGAATGCTGTCTTACTTCATAGTTTTCCCTAAGAGACTTCAGCTAGACAGGGCAACTACTATCATTTTATTCTGATCTCTTGACCTGCAGTAGCTCAGGCCAGAAAAATTTACGCAATGATTTTTCCAGATAGAGTTCAGTAACACATGGTTAAATGAAGCTATGAAGTTCCTCCTAATCAGGGACTCTTTCTAATCCAGAGGTGTGCAGTACTTTCCCTGACTCCTGCTGTCTGTCTTTTGCAAAGATTTGTGTTGTCAGATTTTTTTTTCGCAACTGTGGAAGTTTAAGCAAGTAGCAAGGGCACCTTGCATCACAGAAGACCCTGAACAGTAGTGACAGCAAGGCTGTATCCAGGGTACTCTCCCTCCCTGGATGTACTTAAAGCATATACTAGCAGGGTTTTGCCAACTCAGCTCGTTTTAACCAGCACAGCTTGGGGAGCCCTCACACTGCTGATTCCTTGGCAGAAGGACAGGAGATAACATAAGCAACAAGCCAGTGCTTTGGAAAATACTTAATCGCAGCAGTTGTCTGCAGATTGCCTGGTTACCTATGTCCTGAACTACAGTCATGTAAAGCGTGAATGTACATTTTCAGTTTGTACCAATTAAGCTGTGTTGCTACAAAGCCCATGCGTAGACCATAGCTAGGACTTGGAGACCGAGTCAGAAAAGATCCTGATTCAGTGACAGAGCAGTAAGGCACAGCTACTACTGCAACAACTAAGAGCTACCCTAATGGACATGACAAAAGTACTAGAGATATAAAATTTACTCTATTCTCTTCTACTCTCGGCTGTTGTGCTCAAGGGCTCCTCCTCGACCTGTTGCTAGCTTGATATGTCATTAGAGATTAGAATAAGGCTTTTTGAGCTGTGCTTGTGTCTTACTCTTCCCTGTTAAGCACTTGATGGTGAAGCAAATGTTATTCACCAGGCTGATTTTCCCCCCCCCTTTTTCTGTCTGTATGCACATTTTCAGAAAAGTTTAAACCCTATAAACTGACCCAGAGCAACAAAGTATACACTAGAACTAAGAGGTCTCTTGTCCCCTGGGTCACCCAGTTCGTCCACTGACACAAGAAATTAAATGGCTCTGAAAAGGCTTTCCATTGAGACTCTGGGAAAGGCCAGTGTCTTGCTGCCCTGCACTAATTCCTCTCCACATTGTTTTCTTAACAATGAAGCCTCTGCCAAGCTTAGCCTTGGCGTTGTCCCATATATGAGCCAGTTCCCATCCATATTACTATCCCAGGAACAGCAAGGAAGGTGGCACTGTAGCTAATAAGAGCTGATCTAAAGACAAGGGAGGCAAAATCAGATTAAAGTTGATGGCCAGGAGTGGACTAAAGGACAGAGAAGTTAAGGGGATAAGAACACTGTGTAAAAGACAGTGGGAGAGAAATGCTGGACATAGAAGGTGCTTCAGGCAGCTGTGATTAGATGCAATGGGGCAAGTTATATGCTTATAACAACATATTTGAATAAAGCCCAGTCATTGAAGAAGACAAACTCTTCTGTATAACAACAAAGTGTAAGGACATGGGGTTGTGACAGTCTCCGTTTGTTTTTGCGGAGAAACAGGACACAACACAATTTGTCGAGCTACGTGAAAAAAGGGTTGTTACCAGTGCTTTCCTTTCATTCTAGAGAGGGCTAAGGTAGTAACAAAGGGGAAGTAAAGGAGGCCCAGAGTTCCTAGCTTGAATATTTGAGATGCAGCAGAGAGCACAGACTCTTGGATGTTGCCAGGGTCCAACTGCCAGTCAGCAGGAACAGGCTGTATCTGCAGCTACATAAATGAACATGGCAAGGCAGGGGCTTCATAGTTATAGCGGTTTACTACGAATGAGGCAGGGCACTCGAAGAACCAAAGGACTACTACTCCTTCCTTCAGCAACCCTTGAGAGAGGAGGTGAAGGCAAGCAAAAGTGAGGAGGCACATGTGGGGATGTGGATCAGCAGCAAAGGCACTACCACTTCCCAACAAGGAGCAACAGAGTCATCCAGGGACTGACCAGCTACAAAGTCCCATCTAAGAGCATGTTCTCCCAAAAGACAGATCCAGAAAAGCCTGATATTTCTCTCTTACAGAGACGGTTCATTCCCAAAGTGTCCTCGTGACTATTTTGAGTACAGTATTGATCGATAAAGTTGCTAGGGATATAATTTCTCAGGCTGTCAAGAAAATGTTTTGATTGCTTTCTGCAATCTGCATGTTTGATCAAACAAGCCAGCAAGTATGACTAAAGGTGTCAAGGGTTGGAATAGCTAAAACACCCGAGGAAATCAGTGGGAGAGAGAAGCTGGAGATGTAGTTAAAAGTGCCTAGAGGCAAGAACAGAGACGAGAAAAGACCGGCAACGGTAAGATGGAGATGTATACTTTCAGGATACATCTACAGGGTCATTTATTCATTTATCAAGGAAAAGTATCTTCCATGCTAATGAAAATACAAAAACCTGTGCCAGAGAATTTAGTCTGATTAGTCTGAATAGACAAATGGTAACAGAACAATAATAAAAGTCTGGTTCCTGTTTTAGCCTGATTTCCAATGGAAAAGATACTTGCAGGATCTTACTGTAAGCTGTGCACATATGCTTATTCCAGCTCCTAGATGATTTAAAATAAGGAAAAAACAAGCTTGCTTTTCCTTTTCCCTACTTTTTAGTAAGAAGAGTTCAAAAGTGATTAGACTTCTTTCTTCCAACTTGTGTGAGAAGGCGAGTGCTAAAGGCTAACAATGGAAAAGGTACTCACCGAGATGTCTTCTGCATGCGTCACTCAACTCTTATATGGAGCATAATGCGTCATGATGACCATACAACACACAGTCATGTAGACAATTTACATGCATTCAAGCAAAATATGACTCCTGGCCATTCCCTTGTGTTTCCTGACTCAGCAGCAAGCAAAGCGGTGGTGAGCGTGTAGTTCTTCAAAGCTGAACTGCATCACACATGGTATTTAGCATCACAACATTCTAGCACAAAACATGCTCACTGGGAAACCAGTCTTTTGTGTTCTTCAGGTCTTTTAGACCAGACACAGAGGATTATGGTGCATTCCATTCATAAGCATTCACAATTTATATGGAGTTTATGGAACAAAAGCAATTACAGTTGGATGCCTGTCACTTCATTGGGTTTTATGCAGTTTCATCAGATCTGCTTATCTGCCCTATTTTATTTCTGCTCATACTAAGCATGCTAGGATTGCTGGTCCCTGTGCCTCACCCTGACCAGTGTACTTCAAGGGGAATCCTCATCCATCAGTGTCAGAACATAACTACTGCTGATCCTGGCTGCTCTCACAAAAGTCAAGCTCAGAGGCCATGCATGGAATCACCGCTTGGCATGTGGCATGTACTTTTGCCTGCACAACAACACTTGGCGATTTGGGCAAGTGACCAAGGCATTCCAGAACACTGCATTTCCTAATCAGATTTTTTTTCCTCCTTAACTTTCAGTCTTCTCTGGAGAGGTAACCAGGAAGGCCCTTGCTCATTTAAACCTCAAGAAGTTTTAACAGACCTAGACATCTACCTGTTGAATGCAGCTGTGACTTTCACAAGTGCAGGTATAAGGGCCTGTACCTGACTAAATCTCTGCCAGTGGATTTCTTCCCTCCTGTTATTCCCAGCCTCGAGGAATGTAAGATTCCCAGCTGTGACCTCAGGGTCACAGAAAAGACAGGTCCAAAACTTTAGAAGTTCTGTTTCAATAGCTTTCATGTCAGGGTATCTTTCTGTAAAATCCATCTCTGGATTATCAAACGCAAAATGTAGCTGTCCTTGGGTAAGGGTCTACACCACTTTTGTTTGGGTCTCCATTTCACCTTTCCTTCTTATTTCAATGAAATGGCCTGTTGAGCCTTGACACTACTGTTTTTCATGAGTGCTCAGGAAATGCTGGAAACCAAGTGGCAGCTTTGAGGATGACACAAATAATGTAATAGAAAGACCAAGGAAAAAAATAGCTTTATGACAAAGGAGCCACTTCTGTGCTATAGGGTTTTCTCTTGTTCATCACATTCAGTGTAATCCTCCAAAACAAAAAAAGTGCCACAACCAGGCTGGGGAAATGTATCGGAGTTCTTCCAACCTTTACACTCAGTATCACGTCAAACTAAAAGGGTTAAAATCCAGGTTTGCTCTTCTCATGATAGTGCTTTACATCTCTGCTGTCAGACTTCCAGTTTTATGGGCTCTGGTTAATGGATGTTTATCATATTTTTATATATAGCTTTTCCTCTAAATTTAAAGACAAAGCTATTTTTCACAGCAGCCAGACTCCCGTTTCTTGAATTTTTGAAGCAGTTACAAGGAAGGAGAACCTCTAAATCACTAGGAAGCTCTGACAATGCAGACCCTACTGTTCAAAATTGCTTTTAAAAAGCACTTACTTTTTATGGTCTAATTTAGGGCGACATTGAATGTTCTCAAGAATACCTTCCAGTTCCCTCAAGTGTTCTGCCCTGTTAAAATGTCTGAAAGTCCTTTCCTGCATTAATTCCAAGCCAAATGTACTGTGTGCTTCTTGGAACTATACCAAATGGTCAAAATTTAAGGCATCATTTCTGGGATAAATTACCCCTCCATCAGGCTGGGTATGAAATGAATTCTGCAGGGATATGGGGACCAGGATTGCTTTTATTTCACATACATTAATGCTGCACTTATTGTTTGACCTGTTACTGCTACAGGAAGAGTTGTTGTGGTGAGGCAATGATGGGGAATTAAATGCTTTTAAGATCCAAAATTCAGCCAACAAGCCACAACAGACGGTGTCACTGGCTGACAATATTTTCAGCTGCATGTTCACACAGAAGACACTTACATGAACACATTTTCATAGAATCATAGGACCAATTAGGTTGGAAAAGACCCTTAAGATCATTAAATCCAACCATAAACCCAACACTGCAAGTCCACCACTGTTTTCAAGCTTCTTAATTCTAAGACAAGCCCATTTGCCACTGGGGCTGCAGATTTGCAAGGCACTGGAAGCAGAACTTCTTTGTGCTTGGGGTCTCTCTTGTAATGCACTGATAATACTCGTGGCTGCAACGGCTTCAGCGCAGCAGCTGGTAAATCAACTTCTGTGGAATGGGGTCTGCCCTGGACTCGATACTATGGATATTCAGGGCGTCATCCTGTAAGCCTCCTAGTAGCCCTAGAATGGGTCTACAGGGTATAGATTTGAGATAAATGGACTTCCCTATAGGAGGTCTTTGGAGCAGATTTCTTCTCCTCTCTCCCCTATACCAAATATACACACTCGAAGTCTCAGCTTGGGTTGATACCACATTCTTGTTTGCAGAAGAAAGATTTCTCACCCACCAGCCTGGCAGAGCAACCTGCATATTGCCTATAAGGTACTGCAGCAACTGACAAGATTTAAAAAGCAGACTGACTAGACTTTCCTCCAGCAGCCCTTCCTCACAGCACCACGTTTGCATGATTCTTCTGCAATAGCTGAAGTACATTAAATCCTCCTTTTTCTTGCTCGAAGAATTTCCATTCCTCTGATTTATTTCACTGGCGATCCCCTTAGCACTTGGAACCGATAGGGGATTTGGGAGCTAACAGACTCTATTTACCCACTGGCCAAAGCACCGCCTCTTTGGCATCTCTCCAGCAACTCTTCTCAGTTCCTGCTGGGAGAGCTGCACCCGCAGGCTAGCGGCTGGAAGATCCCAAGCCTGCTTGAGGACAAGAAGCCTTCCAGTCATATAACAGGATTCCTTTCGGTTTATCAACTCCTTTTTTGTTTTCTGCAAACCCTCTCCCATCCCCCAATAATAACCATGTGCCAAACAGGAAATTCAGTCCTTCTCCCTTCTTCACAGCCCGCACACACACACAGCTGCTACTTAGCAGAAAAAGAAAAGTTCCCAACAAATAAAATGCCTCCAGGCTGTCATTGCTTTTGAATAAAATTTCATGGAGACTTTCAAACAAGGCTGTATGTTTCAGGTGCAAGAATATTTCTAAGCCTGCCTTTTTTTTTTTTTTTTGAAGGAAAGGCCAATGTGTATTTAGAAGGTAAATGGCCTCAAATGAGGCTTCATTCCTAGCTTGCTCCAGCCATCCTAGATGGAGCTTGAAGAGGAACACTGAAGACTTGGATTCATTACAAGGGATGGAGGAAAGGGAAATGAGGAGTTAATCACCTTGCTACTCTGTGCTTAGTTGCACCACTGGAAATGAGCTATGCACCTCTTTCATAACGTGCTTTAGAATCTGTGACACGTATCAGAGATGTGGTCTGTGACATCATCATCCTTCACTGGAGATTACAAAAAGAAAAGTTGTATCTAGGGGGAAGTTAAATTGAGGTGTTGTGCTGTACAAAAACACATTGGCTGAGAAACCAACCTCTCAAACTCTTGTGAAATATTCTCGTGAGTTCCCTAGAACATAAAAAACAATGCAGAGCAGAGCTGACAAATAAGTCTCTGACATCTCAGAGACAAGTTATGGTTAAACTCCACAGTCCTCATCAGAGCAAGAGAAAACAGGTGCTGTCCTGGGGAGAGCACAGAGAGAGTGGCAGAGAAGGCTGCGGACACATTCTCAGCTAACCAGAGCAAGCATTTACAGAGCAGGAAGATGGCAAACTTCAGATATCATCAGTCACAAAAGATGAAATGGATCAAATCATCACCAGCAAAAAGTGGGTCCTAAAGCTATCGGAGTTTCAAAATTAAGGGCAAAAAGTTATGCTCTAAGCTATGCTTCCCTGTCCCTCCTACCAAAAGAAGTCAAAAATTATGCACATTCCCAAGGCTAGCAATCTCAAGCACCTGAAAGCAAATGGTTCTTTTCTGAGGCCAAACCACTGCCACATCTGAGAATCTGTAGTCATTTACAGCCCCTTCAAAATAAACAAAATTTCAAATATAAGACAGGTTTTCTCCTTACCTGATGCTTCTGGTGTCCCAGGGTCAAACTACTGCTGTGTCTGAGTGTCACTAGTGATTTATATTCCCTTCAAAATAAACAAAATTTCAAATATAAGACAGATCTTCTCTTGTCCACTCACAAGTCACTTGTGCTGATTTCAAGAACATGAGGTCCCATATTAGTTGTTCTGAGTAAGAAAAGCTCATCACAGAAGTTTCTTCCTAGAATATATTTAATTGCACATTCTCCCCAATTAGCTCAGAATGCAAAAAGCCTATTACAATTCTTCTACTGAGTGCCTCCGCCACTACCAGAAGGTGGGATGCCTAAATGCAGGTGGCCTAGATCACATCGTAATAACAAACACCCTCCTTGCCACTACAGTGCTATATCAAACAGGGTCTCACCTGCTTTTTAAGAGAAGGACTCTGCTTTCCACTTGGAGGAATAAGGAGGGCTCATCCATTCTGGCCCTCCAGCAAAGAGAGGACTGTGAGTAGCAAGAGGGAAAGTTGTAGGTAGAAAATCAGTAAGTGCTTCAAGGAGTTGCATATTTCATTAAATTTTCATTTTTATAGCTATCACCCACTCTTGCTGTCTCTGCTTCTTCCTCCCTGTTAGCTCATCAGCCCTTTCTACTATATGTAGAATTTAAGTACGAGCAAGAAATTGATGCCTAAATTCTGAGAGGTGAAATTAAACCTAGAAAGCTTAGACTTCCACTTTGAAATGGGTGTATCCCCACAGCTATCAAAAGCAGCTCAAAGGTGTTTGTAGGCTGCTGAAGGTTGACACTAAGCAGGATAAAGAAACAGAAGGATTTTTCTTGTCTTTGTGAAAACAGGCTATTTCTAGGAAAAAAAGAAAGGAGAGCTAGCTACTGTTTAACATCTAGACTGTGATAACACCTGCATTACAGGTCACTGCTCTGTTATCCTGACTGCTGTATGAATGCAGAACAGTTTCACAGGGAAAAGGAAACAAAATAGCAGAAAGAGAGCATTACAGCAAGCTACTTACGAAATAGAGCCCCCAAGGACCTCCTTTGTGGTCACTATAAGTGGTTGGCTACAGAAGGGTATGCTGGGAGAAAAACTTCATTAGGGAAATAGCTGATAATAAAGCTAATTAGCAGAACCTGGGTGGGAGGTATGGCAGGGTGATCAGGAGCACTGCTAACATTGAACTTAGCTTGCTTGTGTTGGAACCGTTAATGGCAAGTAAAAAAAGCAGCAGCCAGCCTTTGTGGTATCTTCAATCAGCAAGAGTGTATGTTGTCGGGAGGAGCCTTTGGCATACTGGACAAGCTGGGTTACCAGCTGTGTTCCCCTTCATACCTCAGTGAGATAACAAGCTTGATTAGATGGCTCTACAGGCTCTGCCTTCCATACGCAAGCAGGGCAGCTATGTCATCACCTGAAGCAACAGTTTCTACCATGCTAACTTCACAGTAAAAACAGAAGTGGCAACAGCCAGTTTTCTGCAGGCCCTGCTCTCTCTGATTCCAGTTCCTGGCAGGTGGCCAGTATCAGCTTAAGTATTTGGTATGGTAAATGTGTAAGGAGCATAGCAGAAGTACTATGATATATATTACATAAATTGTGAGTTGAGGTGTATGTATGAGGATTTAAAGAGCGGTCTGTATTGACAACCAAGGCCACTGTTCCATTCAGACAAAAAGTCCCAAAGACCTTTACCTGCTAAAGCAATGGCACAGATGACTGCCAGCAGCAGACCCTGCACTCTGACAACAGGAGGAGAGCAAAAAAGGCTGTGGCATATCAAAAATGCCGTTGCTTTTTTATGCTAGCCCAATGCGAAGACAGACTACAGCAAAAGGGCATAAAACCCATCCCAAAATTAGTCTGTCATCACCAGTCAAGAAGAATGCAGGACACACAGCGTGGTCTTAGCAGCCTGCATCCCAGCCTCTACACTGCACACAAGTGACCCTGCCCAGACAACTTGGATACCTTTATTTTGCTTTACAAGCATGGGTTTGTGAAAGTAAGTGGATCAATGTACTTAGAGATTTTGTATAAAGTTTAAATCATCTCTAAGATCTTGAACTGAGTTTTCTTCTGCTATTTTCCAACATAGGGAGGCATAATGTTGGCACTTTCACCCTCTCAGCTCTGCTTTGGGAGCAGAGACAGAGGACTCTAATACTTAAACGCAACCATGAATTGAAGGTAATCCGTCAGGCAGGCAGGGGCACCTTCAGACACTCACAGGCATGGCTGTGAGCCAATGCCCTTGAAGAAGCCACTGGCTGCTCTTTCAGATACCAGAGTGTTTCCAGTAGCAACTGGCAGAGTCTGTTTCAGCTCTGTGAGCTGTATTCAGCTATTTTAAGCACCAGGCAAAGAGGAAGCGAAGTTCCTGGCATCTAAAAGACAGAGCTACAGAAAAAAAAACCTCCAGATGAGCAGATCAGCCTGCTGTTGTCAGAGCATGTTGGTTCAATTGTCCCCCAGGGGACAGAGGTGATAATTTAATATAAATGGAAAACTAACAATACCAGGGAAAGGTACCAATGTGGGAAGAAACACTTTAATTAAAAACCTCCAAGTGAGTTGAAGGGAAGAAAGAGGTCTGTAGCCACGTTACTTTTACGGAGGCAAGTAGAAATATTAGCCAGGAGCAGCACGGAGCCTAGAAAGAGAACATGATAGAAAACTGGTTCTCTTGCTCTGGAGAGAGGTATATTTTGTTCTCATTATTCGTACTGCCTCTGATATTTCTTGGTGCTCAGTTCTTGTAAGCAGCATTTCTCCTCCAAGTCACCTAAGTACCTGGTGGTTGCACAGGATGGTAAGCGCAGTACACATTCAGAGAAACTAAGAAGGTTTCTCTGTCTGAAGCACTAGAAAGAGCTGTAGCTGTAACATGACGAGCTGAGGTATACAGGGAGGCTGCACTACGCAATGAGCTGATAAAGGAGCTGCCCCCTGCCCCTTGGTTGCAGCCCTGCATGAGTACTCATGTGGCCTGGTATACCTGATCTCAGTTGGAATTTCTGGCACTTGCGTGACACGCACAAAGTTATCAGACTGTCCTGGGAGCTTCCTTATCTTGTAACAAGTGTAAGAAAATATTACCATACCAATTTTTCTTCTCCCGCAGAGATGTAATCAATCCCAGTACCTCAGACTTTGAATGCAATGCTACAGTAGGAAACTAGCAATATCAGGTCAAGCACTTGCATGGTGAAGGGTAAGAGGAAGCGAGGAGGAACCAGATTTCTTTTTTTAACTTTTAGGAGAGTTTTATAAACTGTAGTTAGGAATAAATGGTTTGAAAACTCATGAAGAGTCCCTAGATACTACCCCAGTGAACCTGTAATAACATTTTGCCTCTGAAACATTAGGAAATGTAGGAAAAGCGTTATTCAAATGAATAAATAATAGCACTCAGATTGTTTTGCCTGAAGAACTGCATAGACTTTGCATAAGCCCTTTCATTCACAGCCCTGCATTCCAAGCCCCTCCCCGGCAAGCAAGAGAGGGTAGAGAGGGAAGGAAAGGACTCATTAGCAATGCTTCAAGCCAGAAGTCCAGATGGGAGCTGCAGCTAAGCAATGTAGGAGATGTGGCTTAAGCTTCAATCTGCATGAATGGTGCATCTGTTTTTGTCTTGAAAGTATACCTTGACTTCACCTGCCACTATATGCATCTCAAACTAAACGAGCTTCCCCTTATTAAAGTGCAATGTACTGTAGTTTTCAGTTCAAGTAAGGCTTCACACAGGGAAACAGACATCTGCTGAGCATTTGCACATGTTAAAAAGGGAAGACAGCACTTCTCTGCCCTCCAAAAGCAAATTCTGCACTGTTGAAGGGTAAAGCACACAGTGAAATAGCACGGGAGCAGCAACACTGGGCAGTGATAAGCAGGGCTATACAAGTTTGCCATTAATACTGTCGCATCTAGGAAAGAAGCCACATCTTTTTAGCATTGACAGCGATAAACCAACTTCAATAGGGCAGCTGCAGAAACTCCATCCCTTTCTCCCCTGTAAAAAACCTGCTTTGCTTCAACCTGATGCAGAGCTCTCCAAGACACAAAATCCTTTTGTGTTATACAGGAGACCATGGTCATCACAAGTCCTTCCAGGATTTAAGCAGCTTCTCTCCACAGAATTGCAGAACGTTTGTTGGTTTCTTTATCTAGCTGAAGTTGAAGGGCAAGTGGTTATTCACCACAACAGCAAAAATGGTTATGTGAGGCTTAGAACTTTCCCTCCTATTTTCTCCTGCACGTACAATAGCACACACCAGTGCCAGAGGCCACATGGTTTTCAGGGTGCTACATTTGCATATTTTACAAATGTACAAAGCTGTAATACTGCATGGTACATTATTCATCAAGAAGGATAGTCCAGCACAATCAGAGCTCTTCCAGACAAATCTGAGAAAATTGTCTTTTCTTATCTGTAATACAATATGTAATGTATACAATGTATAATACAATAGAACGCAAAATGTATGATATGGTGTGTCTATAATACATTCCCCTGTACAAATGAAGATCAATTTCAGGAAGGACAGTCTCTCACCTCTTTCTTTGCAAGTTCCTGTCCAGTGCAAGCATTTTGTAACTGTTTTCTAGAATACCCTTGCAGCCTCTCTGCAAAAGCAGGTCTTTCAAGCATCCAAGATTGAAGCAGATAATAGCGCACTACATACGCAGTAAGACCCAACATCTGATAACATTTATGCAAATACCTGGATTTGTTAGCATAACAGGAAAATTGTTCTACTGCCTGCAAAGAAATGAGCCCCTTAATTCAAATCAATGTGTCACTTCTGAGCAGTTAATAAGATCTATTTGTAATCCATAGGTATGCACAATAAAATCAGGATACTTAACACTTCTGTTGGCAGAGGAACTGCTAGGAATGTTGGTAGCAAGCAACTTACTGCAATTATTAAAAAAGATCTTTAAGTACTCTTCAGAGCAATTCTTGATAGCGGCAAGGGAACCCAAACATACGCAAAATCTCATTCTAGTTTCAGGTACCAACACTGCTGATTGAAGGACCCAGTAGCACGGTGATGTCCCTGCAAGGCCTCCAGCCAGGGTCAATGCACCACACCAGATGAGATCGAGAAGGTGATGAGGGAGAGTTTGGCAGAAGAGAAAGCACCATCATCATCTGCTGCCCTAGGAACAGAGTCTTGTTCTAAGGTCCCTCTTAAGGCTAAATGCACCTGTCACCTTGGTTTAAGAACCTGAGGGCATTATAAACTTGCACAAAAGTTTGGTTAGACAGAAGATGAGCTGCAGCCTCCAATTTGCAGCTGCTCTCCCAAGGCTTTAGGTTTATTCAACTTGGCTCTTATCAGCCTGAGAGAGGACTAGGCTGGGTCCCACTAAGACAAGGAAATCTCACTCTAATTTTCTTAGTTGGGGAGAGAAAGCTGGACAGTCATGTGCATCAACTTAGCACAATTTATGACAAGCAGTCTAAGGAGAAAACAGGAGTACCAAATGCAAGCCCTAATATACAATGCTTCACTGCCTCCCATCATGCTTGGGAAAGTGTCTGGGATCCTGTGGTGGACACTAGAATTGCTGTTTTCATTTTTCCCTAATTAGCTATGAAATTACATTTGCAACCTGCTAAAAAATGCCCACTTAGACTGGTGGGTAGCAAACATTTGCCCATCTGCCAAGAGGTTTTCCAGCTGACATTTATCTAAATAGAGAAATTAGACTGCTATTCATATCTGATTAACAAACACAGAGTCTAATTAGCCCATGTGATTAACATTCATTTGAGAAGTCACTTCAACGCACACTTAAACCCATCACTCCTTTACTCAGTGATGGTGATGACAAGAAAGAAGAGTAGTCCTATCTGACTTCAACCCTGCAAAAAATAAGCATAAACATCTAAGGGCGTGTTTAGAGCAAAAGATCAAGCCACTGTTAGGGTAACTTCACTGATAATCTGTGCGATTTTTCCCATCAAGGAATTTGTTGCAGAAGGGTCATAGTATAGACAACCAGGGTTGGGGCGAGAAAAGGCACTATTTCTTTACCAGCCCACCAGCACTGTCTGCTTGTGTTCTCATAAGATTTGCAATTACAGCATAGGAGACTGGTCTCAGATACGTAGTCTTGGGGGTCTAGCTTTTACTTCCCTGAGAGAATGCAGCTGAGATTCAGAATCTGGGTCTTCATGCACAGAGACAGGGGACAGGCTGTGAAATTCCTTGAGGTAGGAAAGACTCTCACATTCAAAGCCGCTTGAATTTTGCTGTCATAGTACCTACTTACAGCAGTACGCTACAGACCATTGCAGTTGTCCCAAGAGACTTGAGTGTTGGGGAAAGTTGTTGCTTCAGTATTGCTAAATAACACATTGCCTGTTGTTCATATAGTTCAATGCACAGTTACTACAATCAATACGATTTGTAATCTGTCCTGTCTTATGAATCACTGAGTTATTAACCTTAACAATATCAATGAGCTGCCAGTGTAATTGAGTCTCAGCAAATTAAGGCTTGGGGTAATTATTAAGAGCTGCTTAGTACACAGGAATATATTAATACTTTATTGATGCCAAGCGATTATACTCTCTCGATGAGAGAAGAATTCTGAGTGACTGTAGCAAAAGATATAAACCCAGGCTGAGCAGCCTCCTATGACAGCAGGTGTGTTGGCATATTGATTACAATTTCCTTATATTTCCCTTGTCATATATATATAACACCAAGCAATTTAACACTGTGATGCAGAACTCCCATTTATTGGCCTGTTTCCCTCCCCAATCACAGGCTTTGACAAACAAAAGTTTCTCTGCGAGGGTAGCATTCAGTCCCAGTCTATTCCAAGGATGTGAATGCCAGGCAGGACTGAAGAAATAAAACAGCAGAACACCACATACAGCATATTTTAGTGTCATGGCACAACCTGCAACCTGATACACTTTCTTTCTCCAGGTGAGTCACCAGAGGAGTTATTGCTGTTGTTTATATGAACACTTGTACACCATTAGCATTTTTACTTTAATGAAAACCATATTGAAATTCAAAACAAAAATTTTGAAATGGCTAAAAACCCATCAATAAAAACCTTAGAAAGGAGAGGAAAAACTGAAACTCCAACAAATATGTAATATGAATGACAAATTTCATAATAGCTTCTTCAAAAAACACAATTATCTGGAAGGATGTTAGAGCTATACCTGTATCAACAGGGCAATCTGCTCTATCAGTTGTAGAAATACAAGTACCAAAAAGTCTATGATTTCTTTTGTCTGCAAAGAATCACCTGCAATCATCTAAGCTGATTTCAAAGGATTCAAACTGAACTAAAAGAAAAATAAAGTGAAGAAAAGAATGTTCTGGGGAAAAAAACAGTATTAGAGATTGTTGCATTAGTTACTTCTGCTTAACAGCAGTCTAAATTTACTATATTATATTGCATTTCTCTTATACATGAGTTGCCTACCCTTCTAGGCCTGATATTAAAAGTGCTGTCACACTTTTCTAGTGAGATAGGTTATTTCTTTCTACAAACCCACCCTCCCTGTTTAAGAATCGTGATAGTGAAACTGGCCATAGGAAAGTGAGAGGCAATCTTTCACCTGCTGAATATGATTCTACTATCTCCATTTAGAACAGAAAATCTCCCATTACTTTGGCTGTACATAGCATGCAAAAAACCTCATTTCATTTACCAGGCAGGGCTGGATTTGAGGAGATGTGGTATCAGCTAGAAGTAAAATATTTATGCAAATATCTCTTCCCAAGGCAATCTGTATTTTTAAAGCTCTCTTCACCACAGATATAACACCTGACTGTCAGCACTTAGTCTGCTGCCAGTCTTCCTAGAGCAGTCATCCTTTACTAATGGTAAAGATTGCTAGTGTTGCTTCTAGGTACTAAAGATTCTTTTAAATCTGTTTGATCTGTGGATGATGATTATTCTCTTCCACAGGCTGGGCCTTGTAGGACCAAGAAAACTGGCTGTATTGTCCTGGGGGGTTCTGTGGCACAAACTAAAAGAGAGAAGGTATAACGGGAAGGGAAGGCAAAACCAGGTATCTCAGTGACAGCTATCTTTTGGTAGTGTAAACATTTTCCAGCTGCTCCTTTGCTGAGGGGCTCTGCAGGCTTTCTTGGTCCTAATGATCATTGCTGTCTCTGTAGTCTGTGAGCAGCTAAGAACAGAGGGGAGCAGATACTCACAAGACCTCCCGCACATTCATCCCAGCTCTCCGCTTTTCACCCTTGTCCGTACAATATTGCCCTACTGCCCTTAGCAGGACTAATAGTCCTTTTTAAGTTAAAATTCCTTGCTAAAATTGATGGTATAAGGGTGGCAAAGAAAGTCCTGCCAGAAGACTACTAAACGCATCAGCACTGTGTCTCTAGTACTAAGCAAGTTCTTCCCTAGACAGCTAGAGGCAGCACGCGCTCCCTGTCCAGTCTCCCTCTCCTACCACTGCAACCTTTGCACACAGCCGTTCCTTCAAGCCCAGCTAGGGGTGACCAGCATTCTCAGTGTGCTTTAGCATTTGGGGTTCCCCCATGCTTTCAAGTGCACACAGGATGAGAGAGGCTATCCTTAGTCTAAAGTATGGCCACAGCCAGCACAATAACACACAGCTTGCAATGCAGGAGGGATCTTCACCTTAGCAAGGCATCTAATTACGAAGGAGGGGACTAGAACAAGCTCTCAATTAGATTTTTATGTTTTCATCTGTCACAGAAGCTGAGTCCTGATTTCTGACAAATATATTTGCAAGTGAAGTGAGTGAGCCCTGGGAACCACAACAACTGGGGTAAATAGAAAATTTGGAAAATGTCCCTTCCCTCTTCTCCGACCCCAGTGAGATTCTTCATCTGCTCTACTAATCACCATTGGTAAGAGCCTATGTAAAACGTTGAACTAATTTTGAAGAACAACGGGCATTTCCAACTAAACTCAGCAGCAGGCATATTCATGCTCTGTCTCCCTGAGCAATGAGAGCCGTGGAGAAGTTATCTGGATATTCAAGCACATAGCCAAGGTAAGACTGTTTATAGATAATTTTTATGAGGAATGTTTTCTTTTTCTTAAGATAGAAACTTTTCTGCAGGTTCCCAGGAAAACAATTAATATAATAAAGGTAACCAAAAGCCGTCAAAATAGATTTCTGTCTGTGAGAAATCAGCATTGCAACTGCCTGTGATACTAGTCAGGTGGAACATTAATATGTTGTTATGGGAATGCTTCCTAGGCCTAATTGAGACGCAGAGTTCAATGTGCTATTTGCCCCCCCTCCGCCCACTCATCTCCAAAGTGCTAGCTGCCTAATAAAGAAAAGAGATAGTATATAGGAGCATCAGAAGTCCAAGTTAATAGAAGGGAGTAGTAGTGGGTGCATTGGACCGGATAAACAGAGAGATGATGCCTTCACAGTCACTCAGAGTAGCAGAAGCGGCAACTGAAGCCATCTTACCACAGTCCTGTGTCTCTAAAGAAAGGACTTTTGTAAGGGGCTTTGCAAGAGCCAGTGAGTGTTTCTGAATAGACCTAGAGAAACATCTAGCTAGGGTGAAAGATGGTGATGTTTTCTAACTAGGAAGAAAATAAATTGTTTTCTATGAGTTCCTTCTGTGATCTCATCCCTTGTGAAGCAGCCAAAATTATCAAGGCATCCTCACTTAGAAATGAGCACGTTGTTCCTTGCGTCTCTTGACAAAGAGAGAGGCGAGGAGCAGGTCAAGCATGAAAACATGCTGTAATATCCCACATGCCCCAGCAGACTGCCCTGTGTGCAGAGCATATCTGTCTAAACATTCACCACCCAACCCAGGGCCACCAGCTCCAGGTGATTCCCAGCTTCTCTGGTCATTGGCTGGGCACAAACTGAGGCACAGGAAGTTCCGTCTGAACATGAGGAAGAACTTCTTCCCTCTGAGGGTGACGGAGCACTGGAACAGGCTGCCCAGGGAGGTTGTGGAGTCTCCTTCTCTGGAGATGTTCAAG
>Ga0065711_1027921_pt1 | contig 44937 bp, 15 predicted proteins | sample Hoacrofraction12_FD_59098 | JGI IMG/M metagenome (GOLD analysis project Ga0065711, IMG submission 59098) | Hoatzin crop microbial communities from Cojedes, Venezuela - Epithelial fraction 12 v2 (version 2) | ecosystem: Host-associated > Birds > Digestive system > Esophagus > Crop | place... | reverse complement strand
CCGCGTTGCCCCGCCGCCCTGCTGGGCGGGCTGGGGGCCGCGGGTGGCGAGGCGGAGGTCTGGGCTCGGGGGCGTTCCGCCGGCTGTGGCGCGGAGAGGGGCGGTCCCGGCAGAAGCTGGCAGCGCCTGGAGCTCTGCGGCGGCGGGGCCGTGCGGAGGCACCCGCTCCTCGCGCGCCTGGGGGTTTTTAGACGGTCGTCTTGGCTTGTTCGACGTCAGGCGCGCTCGCAGCAACCTTGCGGAGGCTTGAGAACAGCGGTTTGAGCTAATGTGCGAACGCCACTTTCCCCACTTCATGTCATCTTGATCTAACACAGTTTTTTGTTTGTTTTCTTGTTTGCGGCTCGGTGCAATTTCATCAACATGCAGCAATCAAGCGTCTCGTGACAGACGAAGAAAGGAAACGTGGGTCAGCGCACAAGCTGTTGATTTGCAACTGAGCGAAAAGATGACATGGAAAACCTGAATATAGGCAGTGCACTAGAGCTGCAGGGACATAGCCCCATGCTGAATAAACTGGCTGAACGCTGCTTAGTCTGTGGGTGTATTTGCACTTTGCCATTGCAGACAGGGATCTTGAAGGCTCCCCCCCCAAATCCTTTGATCCAGTCTCCAGCAGCCGATAAGTGTGTGCCCTGTTTATTAATCATTGCCTGCTGGGACAGTAAACCCACTCCCTGGTGAGCATGCGTTGGGTGGGAGAAAAATGTCATATGGTACATGACTTCCCCAAGTCACGCCCCGTTGTGCTAGGGTATTCTTGTTCGGGTCTTCTGTTCCAGCACCTCCACTTTAGGGTAGAAACATCTTTGTAAGCAGACAGGTGGGGGCTGTTACACAGAGGCCAGCTATGACACCTAGAAGTTGTCCAGCTGTCCAGGTACTTAGAACTGCAGAGTGACTGTTGCCCTGCAGTTTGCAGCTCCTGTGGGCGTGAGAGAGGCAGGAAAGATCCTTCCCTGGCTGCGCAGGCCTGTGCTGGCGTTGCGGGAAAGGAACGGGCTGGGAGCACAGCGTTTCCCCTCCCGGGGTGGGCACGCAGCCCTTTCCTAGGAAAGACATTGCCAGATGTTTCGGAGAATCTGCAAGTGGGCCTTCATGGTTAGAGCAGAGATGGGACTCCGTAGGTCTTCAAGGCTGAAGTTCGATGGGTGTGGTTAGCATTAGTCGTGACTAGACATTTTCTCTCTGTGTGTGTATGTATATGTATATATACACACGTATATGTTTGCACATATGTGTGCATAGACATCATGGTAGAGCAATGTGCTATGAGCAGTATTTCATCCCTTCGTGTCTGAATCCTGGTTGGGATGCAGTAGCATGATCTGCTTGCTAAATGGTGCCTGGGTTACCGTAAATAATCTTGTTAGAAGTGTTTTTCTTCCATCCAATATGCTCTGATTTAAAAATCTCATTGAATTTCATATGTGATCATTCACATTGCTTGTTCACTTAACATAAATCATTACAGCTCCTACACTGTATTAGTTTGTGTGATGTGCATATATGGCTTTCTTGGCTTACTGACTCTTTCACAAATGCAGTAAAGCAAGTGGGAACTTACTAGTGAAACTTGAAAATGCTAAACTGTTTCAGTTAGGAAACACATAATTACTATTTTCTCCACTTTGGTTCTATGGTGGTGCTTTGCCGCTGCCATAGGAATTTTTAGCCAATGGCATAGTTTATCTAGACTTAAAAAAATCCTTTGTCAATGAATAATTTTAAAAATTTTTCTTTTTATGCTGCAGCTTCCAAATATTCTCATAGACAGATAGTTTCTGTGAAAGACAGGTCTGCTATGTTTCCTAGCCTTTATTGGATTATGATCTCTCAAATATTTTCTTCTGAGTTTTAATGATCTAGATCCATGTCTAGGTCTTTCAGTCAAAGGAAATATATATTCTTGCTTCATATTTACTCTTCATTGCTAAGATATAAGCTAAAGTGTAGATCAGGTTCCAAATTTTGAACTACTTTGTGCTTGATTCATCCAAACAATCTGTTTCCTTCTATTTTTATATTGTTTGCATCAATGCTGATTGCTGCTGCTTCACTATGTTCATTGTCTTTAAACTAATATAATTAGTTTTGTCGTTGCCGTTCAATGGCTTTTTAGCTCAGATGCTGCAGATCAGAGGACAGAGTAGACAGGATACGTAGGGCAGTCAGCATCAAGCAGCTGAAGTAATGAACATAATTTCATCTCTGTAGTCTCCGTGACAGGTCATCTTCAGGATCTTTTTTGGTTTAGAATTCTTATAGTCACTGTCTGTGATATTTTGTTGTCTTTGTTTACAGGCTTGTGCTCTGATAATAGTTTATGATAATTTTCTCTCTCTTTTCAGAAAAAAATTATCATTGTTAGTGTCCTCGCTGGATGCAATTAGTTTATTTTCTGAGAAATTAAGTTTGGGCATCTGCATCTCTGGCATTTCCTTACGCTTTGTGATTGTATTTGGCCGAATGCTCATGCAGTATAAAGCTATAGGTAACCATATTTGTTCCCAGATGTGTCATGTGGGACATGGGTGACTTAGGTTAATTTTATTTCCCACATTGCCACATTTGTGGAGGAATTTAGAGCCTGTAGAATCTGGTGTCATGCTACTGCTTGTAGAAGATACCGGTTTCTAAATCTGTTGATTATGATGTTTGAAGTAAAAGCATTAACGTTAGCCCAATTTTTGTGCTAACTTGAGGTGCCACAGTCTCCCCCTCATAGTTGTGTACATGTAGGTATATGGTAGAGGAGAGGGAATTAGAAAGCTTTGTGCCTATCTGTAAGAGCTTTTCGTTGTTATCCAGTGAAGATACGTTTCGTTGCTTCTTTGGGCCATTAAGCTGTTCATGTTTTTCCACTCTGCTTTTCTGAATGGCTATGTCCTTCTGGTTTATCTCCAGTTTTCTTTTTCTTTACCCTGAGTGAGCACAGAACTGGAGTAAGAGATCTCTCTCTCTCTCTCTTACTGGTTTTATTTTCCTGCAGCGTCAAACAGTAAGTAAGCAGAAGCATTTGTCCAGCAGGTCATATTCCTTTACCCTTTTTGCAGTTTCCCCAAAGTTGCAAATATTTTGGGTCATGTCCCGAATACAACACTCTTAATGACACTTCTATTTGTATTGTTTCTCTGAGCTGCTTCTGTGTCTGCGTACTGACAGTGACTTCTACTGTTTCCTCCCCCCCCCGCCAAATTGTTGCATTTGAGTAATTATACTACCCATTGTAACACCTAGACAGTGCTGTAATAATTAATAATGCTTGGACAGAGAACAGTGAGGAGCTAGTAGTGAGGTTTCTGCTGCTGTACCCTGAATACAGCTAGGGCATTTGGGGTTCTCTCTGTACAGAGAGAAAACAGTTTTATGGGAGATGCTAAAAACTTAGCAGATCTCTGTACCACAAAGAAACAAAAGCCTAGTCTTTGGCAATACAAATGTAGGGGAGAAACAAACCTCCAATGAACAAAAGAAAAAAAGTTGTAGGGACAGGGGGATAAAACTCTGAATGAAAAAATCATACGCAAACAAGGAAAGGACAAATGGAAACAAAAATGGCATCCTCACAGACAAGTTGTGTTTCTGTGGTGTGTAGGTTCCCCCCCCCCACCTCCTACTGCCATTCTATTCCTGTTTCTGTCAAGATGTTGAGCTTATAGTTTTACTTCCAGCTGCAGAGGACTGGGCATGATTCCAGTGTTAGCCATAGTCAGGCTTTTTTCCTCCTTCACGCCTCTCTCTCAAGTGAAGTGTACATGCAGCCTTACAGTAAAGCCCTGCATATAGTAGTTGCCCATTAGGATTAGTGTTGTCGCAAAGACAGCCTCATTTATTAATTGAACTTATTTGGTGTTTCTGACTCGCGTGCTGTATGCATGGAATGTTATTGAGAAACTTTTCCGTGGAAGAGTCAGATTACTTTATAGCAAAGCAAGTTACCGTATCTAAAGTAAAGACACTTAACGTACGTGGAACTGAGAGAACGTTGAATAGGTCCTCATGCTAATGACTTCTGACTAATCTTCCTTAGTAATTACAGGAATGTAAGCGTATGCAAAATGCTATTCATGTTCTTTATACGAATGCAGAATAAAATAATCAGTCATGCTTTTTTTCTTTTGGTATTGCGGATTTTAGAAATTCCAAATCTTTACGTATGATGGAAGAAGACACTACTGTTTTAAGGCAGCTGCTTAGCAACACTGCTTTGCTGTTTCGCAATCAGCCAGCTCTTCCCACACACTGCAGCGAAATGTACGTCATTTCATGGTGACTTGCATTCCAGCTTTTCTTTTCAGTTAGTCTTAGATCTCAAAGAAAATGAAATAATGAGAATTGGAAAGAATAACAGGAACCTTTGGTGTCTTAACTGAATTTTTTTATAATAGAATGATTAATGCTTTAATATCCTTCTGCAATAACCATGTTCCAGAACTTCTGGCAAAGAAAACTTGGGTGAAGCCCAAGAGCTAATTCAAACCACTTGGGGAAACCCCCCTGAAGATCCCCCCCTCAGCTGGGTCCCAGCATTTGATGTTTAGCTTCTGTATAAATGTGTGCATGGTCATATTCCCTCTTGCTCCTTTGTTGCCCAAACTGTGAAGAATGTTCAGTAGCAGGAGAGGTTGCATTTGGTGAGAATGGGTACTGGAGAAGATAAGCAGTGAAAGCAGAATTGATCAAGCTATCTGTGTACATGAACAGAGATACATGAATCAGAGGACATAAACACAGAAATCCTAATTTCAAGTTTGATATTGGAGTCACCAAACCACTCTACTTACTGGCAACTACTGAACACTTTTGCTGTACTTAGAGCTTTAATGTAGATTACAAAAGTTTATCTCTCGATTCATGTCCGTGAAGCACAAATAAGGTGATAAAAAGACCCTTTATGGTTTTTCATGTACTGTCGTGGAGCCTAAGACAGATTAAAAGAATATTTTTTTCAGGAGGGCTAAAACTGACGGTTCTAATGCTAGCTTTTGAATTTTTTTTCAGTCATGTAACAGTAAGATAAAACAATCTTAGAAACTTTTTCTATTGTATGCATTTCATTAAAAACACTGAAATGCAAAGCCAGGATTTCAAAGCGATGTACTGGTCTGAATTGCTCATTGTTCGTACAGTGACATGTTACTCAAAACAATCATTGAATGATAAACTTGCAAATCCTCTAAGTTAAGGATAAAAAACGTAAAATTAAGTACGAATTCATTTTTTTCTTGTGGATTCACTTGTACTGGGAGAAAACCAGCATTTTAAGAGATTGGCATGGGATTTAGTCTTGTGACTTGAAAGTCAAAGGCAGTCAGTGCCGTAAGTTCAGGCTTTTAACAGGCAGTGAGGGAGGGACAGCCAACAAAATTAACTTAACTGGACTGTGGTGGACGTGCTGCTTTAGTACAGCGTTGTGCATATGGAGAAGAAACTTCTCACCATATTCTTAGGAACAGACGAAGTTTGTCCAGCTTTTTCTGTTATGTACCTTATGATCTAGGCATTATTGTGTTCCAAGACCTGCTAGGTAAAATTATCAGATGATGATTTTCACAAGACAAGAATAGGGAATAGTACAAGAAAAAATGAGACTGTTTTACAGGAAATGGTCTTTAAAGTTTGCTTTCAGTACTGTTGTCACTGCAGGTGGAACTGAAGTAGAATGAGTCTCTTGAAAAGGGTGAATGCATGGGTTTCTGCAATGTAAGAAGTAGAGTAATTTGTGTGTGTGTGTGAAAAAGCAATTTAGTACATATCCAAATTGGTAGAAGTGATTTATCCAAGTAAAATATCATTTTGGAAGAGATCAGAATAACATTGCAGAGCCACATGAACTGGAATGGATTTCTTTGTTAAAATTATGCTGTACTACCAAAAATCTTTTCCACTACTCTGTTGTTTGGTAAACTAAAATGGGATGTTACCTGTAATTTGATGAATCACCATCTTTGGGAATTGGCATTAATTTCCTTTGTTGTGACAAATGATACTGTTGCGAGAGAGGTCTTAAGAATACCAAGTACTTCTAAATTGTTAGTCACTGAAACTTAATAATGGTGGGGAAAACTAGTGATTGTAAAAGGTATGTGACTTCCCTTGTTTAAAATTTAACTTTGAAGCTTCTTTCAATTTATGAATGTAGAAGACTGAAAGAATTGATAAAATAAGCTCTGGTTATATTCCTGTTGGAAAAAGCTGATTACTTTCTACCAATAGCTAAGTACGCTTAGGGACAGAAATAGTATTTAGAGTTCCTGAACAAGTTGGTATACTGAGGTCACAGACTGCTTCTCAAATTGTTTAGCCAAAAAAGGAGAGAGTAAGATTTTAGGGAAGCAGGACTTCCTCCTTGACCTGTTTGTTCAGTATCATTAGAACACACTGAATGATTAAATTAACCTCATATTAAGTAACATGGATGTTAATATTTGCTTTTTTACTTCTGTGAGTCTGAATATATATGTAGAAGACCATAAGGTGCTTGCTGTTATGGCTGCCTTTGCTAAATCCTCTTCTTTCCACAGGACATGTAATCTTCTGTTGTCATTTGGAAATCATATGTTGCTTGTCTTCAGTCATGTATTTTGCAGTGCCGGGATGTTTAGATGTTGGTATAGCGGTGCTCTCTATCCAGTGTGAGGCTTTGTGATGTTTTCTTAGCTTGTGTTATATTTGCCATAGAAAGGCTGAGCGGTGCCAGGGTGTTAATTAGGCTTTTTGCAATGTGTTAATTAAATTTTATAAATACATGTTGAGTAGATCCAGTGGAACCAGTTTTTGAAGTAAAATACAAACACTGTGCACCCAGACTTCCTCCATAAACAAATGATTGTGATTCATCTTGCAGTATTTCATGAACTGTACGGTTCTTTCCTGGTTAGTTGTCTGGTCAATGAACACAGGGGTTGGCTTGCACAATCTCCACTTCATATATGTGTCAAGCATTAAAATGATACCAAAATAGTTTTCTATTTTTGTTTCTTCTTTGAAGATCCCTTGTAAGGTGATACTGAGATTCTCAAGAGCAAACAATTTGTTAAACGCAAGGGTGGAGTTGATAAAACTGTACCGGCAGAGGCAGAAATGCCTATTTTCATATTTGGCACCTGTGTTCTGTACTTGATGGCAATCTATAAATATTTACATACTGCAAAAGTGAATGAGTTATTGTGGTAGCTGTTGCTGTTTCTTGCTTTGACAGGAACAGGGTGACTCTTGGCGTCTGAGTTCATTCACAGACTACACACACAAGCGCAGAGCTTCTGCTGAAGCTGCCATTTTGTCATCTCGGAAGGAGCTTGTTCAAATCTTCTTTTCTTTTTTTGTTCCTGCATGCTTGTGCTTTGCAGTATTAACTGATAGTTGGGAAGGAGCATTTCTATTCATCATTTGTTGTTCAGTATCAGTGTTTCAACAGTTTTTCGTTTGAGCTGCATATGTGTTGTAGGATTTTCCTTTTTCATCAGAGCATCCACAAGAACTCTTGTGCTTTGTTGTGTAAGAAGAGCTCAGAGATGGTCGGTGTTGTGACAAGTATTGTAGAGGTGGAAGGCAAGGCAGGGAAGGGGTATTCTGGACTTGAGGAAGATGGTGTGCTGTCTCCCTCCCATGGAGAGTATCCTATTTCTCTGCAGTAGAGCTGGAATGCTGAACAGCCTGGAGAGGTGTCCACCGCTCGTGTTGGCCAGAGACAGTCACCCAGGCTGTGAGGGAGCAGAGCCTATTGACGCACCGGCTCTGGGAGAAAGGGGGCTGACGTTCTGCATTTGCAGTGCGATGTGGCTGGCCTGGTGGTCTATGAACACTTCCTGCATTTCATTAAACGCTATATATGAATTCGATACTCTTAACAGGCAGTGTAACAGCTGGATGAGCTCTCTTGCATAGTAATAGTATTGTTTTAAAGCATGTGCCAGATGTAGGGGCTTATTGCCCACAGGCACTGGTCTGTACAGCTGCTAATATCAGCTTTCTACTCTCTCAGTCTGTCTGTAGCATGGTTTTTCTCCTTGCTTCCTCAGATGTTACGCACCTCAGCAAACTCTGTCTCCTTTGCACTCTGAGGGCCTGTCGTGGTGCTTAACTGCGATTAAGCAACAGTTAAATCTGTCCACCTTCCCTTCGCATTACCTCTGGGTTTACTTCTGTGCTGTGTGACATCCATAGAAATCTTCTTGAGCTGATCAGAAAAATCACTCACTTCTTCCGGGACATTCATAACAAATCTGAAAGTTGTTGGATGGACTGTGAGGTTAACAGGAGATGGGTGCTCATTAGAGGTTTCAGGTTAAAATGCTGACGAGCTGGAGCTGCTGCATTGCACCTGTTGTGTTGTTTGTGCTGCTGCTGACGCAGCTGCCACCTCTGTCCCTCCTGTCTTCCTTCCTCAGTGCAAAGGCTGCGTCTCTTTAGGAGCTGAGGTTCTGGAGAACATAACTGTGAGCTCTTTGGAACAGCAAATTGTCTTCCTGTCGTATAACAACTGCCAATGGTATTGTGCCCATCAGGGCTCTGGAGCATTAGTGCTACACATTTAATCGATAATCAACCAAGTACATGTTAAGGGAATCCAGATGATGTAAGGTTTCTGCTGCTTACTGTAGGGGATTCAGGATTGTCTGCTGGAGTCAGTTTGGGGACATGTGTTCCACAGGAAAGGTGAAATGTATTAGCATAGAGAAGCTTGTAGCATGTTTTATAGATGTATTTTGAACTTGCTTGCCATCAAGCTTGTCTATGCTAATGTTCCCACCTGGGACAGCGATGCTAACAAACATTAGCTTTTGTTAACACCTCTAAAAGCTGTCAAGTCTTGTTTTGGTGAGTGATAGGCATATATGTAAAAAACACACTCCCTGCCCCAAATGGTGGCAGTCTAAATAGAACAAGAAACAAATCAGAAGAGGTGGGGAAGAGAGGACAAACATGTCTATTTTTAGGCAAGAATCAATACATGGGTTTGGTATATTTTTCAGAATTAGGTTTGCGGTTGCTTTTGTTGTGTGGTTTTTGTTTCTTCTACAGGTACGTAGTTTTGACCCAAGATGTGCCTTTGTTTAGATCCAGTTCAGTGCCCTCAAAGCAGTGAGATGTTCAGACAAAAAGGTGTTTCATCTAGTCCTTCTGTTGAGGAAAACATAACAGAGGAGAAACAGAGTACAGGCATACATCAGATCTGAAGCTGAATGTCAGTTAGGAACATCATGCTTTGGGAAGAGAGCTAACATGAAACTGGGGTGTTTAAGCAGGATGTTGGCTGCAAGATTTGAAAAGTCTCATTATTGCAAAGACACCTTTAGCTGCATCAGTGTGTCTAGTTCTCAACACTGCGGGTTGTAAAGGATGAGAGAGTCCAGAAAATCCAAAAAAGAGTGAGAATGATCAGTGTCCTAGAAGTAATGCAGGAAAGGGCTGGATAAGTGAATCTTGTTTCTTCTAGAAAAGAAGACTGATGGGACACGTGATAGGTCTTCAAAGAAGTAAAAAGTTGCTGTATACAGGAGAGGAACAAACTTTTCTGTTTCCATTGCGAGTGGAACAGAGTACTGAGTTTAAATTGTGGCAGAGGAAATCTAGATCAGTTATTAAAAACGTGTTCCTTGCTAATAGTAAGTATAGTCAAGCACTAGAATAGATTGCTAAGGGAATTGCGGAATCTCCAACATTAACAGTCTTTCAAAAGAGTAGTCTGGAGAAATAGTGACACTTATTATTGGTTCAACCATGGAAGAAGAAAGGATTGGTGACTTGCCAAGGTTCTCTTGATCTTTTTTTCTAGATGTCTTTAAAACAAAAAAAAGGTGTTACAGTAATGCAGGGATATCTTGGAAAAATAGCGAGAATTTACAGTGTGGCTTTGCAAACCCATCCTGTTCTACAGCCATTCCTATTTTCTTTTGCATCTGAAATATTTTGATAGTTGAAGTCATGTAAAATGTATTGTAAGTTGAACTGTTGAACTGTGCATTATCCCTGATTTTTTTGTAACCACTTTATTAGAAAGATGGTAAGTATAAAAAGAAACTTGTATTAAAAAAGAAAGCCTGCATTCAGGCAACTATGAGTTTTGTAATTTCTTCAATAGTTCAAAAACAGCTTTGATGTTTTTATATCTTAAGCTGAAACAGTATCACTGTGGTGGCAGCCCAGACCATCATATGTGAGTTATAAGTTTACAAATATGAAAATAATTTGAGATTTCAGAAAAGTTCTACATTTATTTTAAGTGGCAAAGTTATTACAATCCCAATCTGTCATTGGCTGGAAAAGCTAACAAAGGCTGAAAAATGCATTTCAAATAAAAACTTATCCATCTGGTATTGTTTGTGTCTTTCAACTGTGTTGTACTGGTTATCACTCAGTCCACATGATCTGCGTATGATTGTTCAGGGGTTTTTGTTTGTCTTGATTTACAGATGACTTTGATGAGCTGGTGGTGAGTAACAGTGATGTTGTGCTCAAAAATATCGCTGAAGATTTGCGGAATCGTTTACCCATCGAGGCAATGTTTAATTCAGAACATCAAGCTGTTCAGAAAGTAAGCTAATCGTTATGGTCTCCTTTTGCTAAACCACATAATTTGTTTGGGGACTATGCTGATTTCAGTTTTAATAGTAGTTCATAATAGAGAATGAGCAGCCAATTGAGGTGTAGGAAGTCTCAGATCGATTCTCAGGTCTGTTGCTGCATGCTGTTGTGTGAACCCAAGAAAGCTGCTCATAATTCTTAATACTCTGATCATAAGTTATTTGGCATAGCTTTCATTCTGTGTGGTACGGCACCTGTCACAGTGATTCTTTAATACAAGCTCCATAATAGGCTCTAACAGCCCCCTTAAAGAAAACAGAAATACAGGGCCAGTGTTTCGCTGTTGCCATAATGTGGGCAGCCCAGAAATTGTTTCCAGCTCTTTTCAGATTCTGATGGCTCAGAATGAGGTGGGCTGAGAGTCCTGTGGGAGGGGAGAGCACCTTTTCTTTTTTGAGCTGTCAGTATAGGTGGAAAGTTAATGCATTTCCCAGAGAAGTGGTGTGTGGCTCTTAAATGGGAAAAGTGGATTGGCCACATGCAGCAAGCCTGGGAGAGGGAGGAAAGAGGAGCAGGAGGATAAAGATTATACCCCTTGAAATGATGAGAGGACAAGCGTCCCAATTGGTATGCTTTTGATTGAAAATGACACCTGTGTTAATCAGGGGTATTTCTAGATTGAGGCATAAGGCATGAAGATGAAAATATTCAGACAGTTGAAGCTGAGAAGCAAAACTGCCCTCTTGCCTAAATTTGAGTTACATTCTCCTCATTAAAGTGGAAGAGAAAAAGCTTCCTTTACCCTGTACATCGTCTATAACCAAGCAAGCACTAAGGAGACAAAATTCACAGCACATCTCCTATTCAGCTGTGGAAAACAGCTTGCTTTCCTTTGTCGATTTCCACTTACTGGCTATTTCTGTGGAATTTGATGATCCAGTTTACATGCAGGATTTGTGTGGTTTAATTTTGAATTGTAATGTTTGAGTAGGGAAAAGCTTGGACCTTGGGGATTTTGGGAAAGGTAGGGTGGTGCGGCAATTAACTCTGTAACAGTGTCAGTGAAATTAAGAGACTCGGTTATGCCTTTCTTAGATTTTATTCCTCTTCTCAGATACACCAGCATCCACTGCCCATGATTCATGTTGATGCATTCCTTTATGATGATGATTTTGTTGATTCATTGTGTGAGGAGGGAAAAATGAGTAGGAGCTACTGCACAGAGTGTGGCTCATACAAGACTGCATCTTTAGGTAAGTGCTCTTTTGGGAACATGAGAAACAATTTCAGTTTGACTAAACTGGTTTGTGCAGTGACTCACAGTGTTGAGTGACTGGACAACACAACATCCAGCTGATGGAGGACTTTGTCCAGACCAGTGCGGTACACAGGCCAGAATTATTTCCCATAACCAATGGAAGGAGACTCCTACACATGTAAGTTGAATTAATTTGCAGTGTATGAGTGACACTAGTTGCCCACAAAAACTGGGCAGGGAAGAGGCATGGCTGTGTACCACTGACAAAGAAGATGCAAGAGGAAGACAGTACTGTAGAAGTTGATGCAGTAGCCTCAGTCTCCTCTCACAGGCTGAAAAGCACTAGAAAGCACCATCTGTCTTAAAGCTTGTGTGTGGTGTGGTACAGATCAGTGCTGTCGCTAGTACAGCACAGGCATTGAAGGAGGAGTGGTTTGTATGGAGAACATTCCATTCCTTAAAACCTTGGAGCTGAAATTCAAGCTGTTAGTAAGTCTTCCTGTAGAAAGGTTTGCATGAATTGTGTTGAGCCTTAGGTATCATGTTTCCTTTTTCACTTAAACAATACCAAGTGATTGGGTTTTATATTTAATATATGTCACTGTGCAGAAAAAGGTAATTCAGTTTGATGAAGGATTTCATAATTCTCCATGTAAGGGAAGGAATCCCGACGCTCAAGAAAGACTACTTAGCAGGCTACATCTGATCTGCCATCCCTGGTTTTCCAGGGTCCCCAACACTAGTTCAGGCAGGAAACCATCCGGGTTTTCAGTGATGATAACTCTTCAGATTAATATTTCATTGGTTAATAACACAGTAGTTAGTACTGCCCACCCAACACCTTTGTTCTGTTCTTATTTCCCAGAGTTTATTTCGCATTCCTTTTCCCTCATGGAACTGAAGTTTCTTTATCAACATGTACTGCCTGACCTGACAGGAAAGGTAGTGGTTGACGTTGGCTCCAGGCTTGGTGCAGTGCTATTTGCGGTAACTTCCAGCACAGGAATTCATATTTTATTACTGTGACAAACATTTTCCCTCTTCTCTGACTGCCTACTCTCGTTACTCCATCTTGGACGAGTCATTCTGAGAGGCACCTCTGATCTGACTCTGAACAGTATAAGGTGCTGTTTACTAGTGGTTTCAGTTCTTGTTCTGTTCCTCACAAGAGGGAATGCAAATGATCTTGCTTATGGAGAGGAAAAGTCTGTTGTCCAACAGAGTAGCATATTGCTGTCACACATGCTGCTCTTTTGCTAGTTCCTGCTCTGTCTCTCCTTCGTGAGTTTGTCCTCTGTGTCTTGACCATGTCTATATATAGATTAGTTATGTTAAACTCCTTTAGAAAGCTGAAAACCTGTTAAATTATACAAAGGAAGACTTTGATATGAATTTGTCTCCAAAAACATATTGTCCTGCTCTGCGTTTTAAAATGCACATAAAATACCTCATCGAGAAACTTGAGTGCAATTTTGATTGCTTTTGGCATGGCTGGTGCAACATATGGCCGACAGGGATGCAAAACACACATTACAACTTTCTTACAAAAGTCAATGGCTGTTTAGGGCTCAATCTTGGAAATGCTTGAGCGTGTAATTTTACTCATCTGAATAATCTAATTTTGGGACGACTCAAATGAGGAAAGTTACTCCGATTTGTAAATATTTGCAGCATTGGGTCCTTAAATGGTAACACTTCTGCTAGCCTAAATTTGTTTTAAAGTACTTAAATGTTTATATTGTTATAGTAGAAGATAGTCTTGAGATGAAGCAGGGGAAACATTGTTAAAAAAGAGTTCTCTTTTTCAATCATGTTCCTGGCTTATATTGGAGGAGGGTCGACTTCACCCTCACAGGTTGCTTTCTACTCTCAAGAGCTGAATGGTTTCAGAAAACTTTGATTATTAGATTGTAGTGCATAGATATCTCAGATATTCTGTATCTTTAGCATTGTTTTTTTGCCTTTGCCATTGTTGGCAAAGTGTAATTATGGTGTTCAGTGGAGACAATGGCACTTAAAGCAATATCTTCATTAGAGCCCTGCAGTACTTGTACTTTTTTTTTCCTAACATCTCCAACAACTTTCCAAACTCTCGATCTGAAACTGAACTATTATTTTGGGCTTATTATTAAGGGATAATTTACATTTTTTCATATCTACCTGTATGAAGCACCTGAAAATGGCAGTAATACCATACTTAGAGGTGCTGACAGAGGCTCTGTACCAAAATATCCCGTTATATTACTGGTACATTGTCCTCCATTTTCACTTTGACTGTGTGTATGTCTCATGGTTTGCTTTTTTTCTCTTGCTATTTTCTTCTTCCATTCTCCTAAGAAACAAAAATGTGCAGAATCCTTTCCTTTCACATTATTTTTGTAACTTGGTTTGTACTGCTTTTTTCCTTCTTAGACCATTTTCCTCTATTTTGCAATTGAAATGAAGTTGGAGCTTTCCTTTTTATTATTTTGATGTGTCATTTTGGATCTCTTATTAAAATTCATGAGACATACATGGGAATTGCCAAATCAGGTGCTTAGCTCTGAAAAGCATGTCATGTCCACTGAAAGACATTTCTCAACTTGCTGTTTTAAAAGGCTGTCTTAATCTTAACCTGTGTTTTACTTTTTCCAGTTTACTTGAAATTTTTGAACTTGTTTTAAAGTCATCGCAGTTACTAAATTTCCTTTTCCTAATGTAGGGTTATCTTTATAGCTCAGCATCCCAACTCTATGGAGTAGAAATGAATGCAGACTTTTGCCAGTTGCAAGAAATTATGATTACAAAATACCAGTTCATTGACAGAATAAAGGTAACTAAGTATATGGTTTAGTGTGTATATTTTTAACCACTGTGTACTAGGTATCCTGTTTATGTGAGCGGCTGGTAAATCAACATTCTGAGAAGTTGTTTCTGCCTTTGCTTATTTGGGTCCTAAACAAAGGCTTTGCATTAGGAAAAGCAAGAATCTCATAGGAGAGAGGAAGAGGGACATGATCAAAATACCATAACGTGTTGAATCACTTAGCCTTTTTCCTGAATGGAATTACCTGCTGGCTCACACAAAACAGATATATCTTAGCTGTTTCTCCCAGTGAAATCAATGACATTATGGCCACTAACTTGTGTGAAACTGAGTATATAGAAAGTTTCTGTCATGAATAACAAAACTAAATGGCTGTGTTTCATTAACACTAGCAGAATTGTGGAGGGTTTGCACATTTGTATCTAAGAACACTTAAAGGATTTATGGCTATTTATATTTCCTTTCTTGGAATGTCAGTGCATATGTACCTTCCACAAAGAAAATGGATCTCAAACAATGTGGCATCATTATGAGAACTATTTCCCTAGTCCCATTATGGAAATAACTACTACTGTTTTAATGAGGAAAGTTTTTTTTTTTTTTCCTTTCTGGGGAGTACCAGTTATTTTATTACCAGCAAAAGTTGGCAGGTGGAATATGCTGGGTAGAATACTGACTTTAATCCTGTATGCATGTGCTCTTGAATGGAGTCGCAGAAACTGATGGTGTAGTAATTTCTTGGGAATTAAAGTAACCAATTTTAAACTGGAAAGAAATAATAAACATAAAATAATTAGCACAAGGGAAGCAGGATCATTGGATTGCTCAGTTCAATACCAGTTGCTGCCAGTTTGTCCATGACCTTTATTTTTTTAAGTTTTGTGTTCTTAACACTTTACTGTGATGAGACTGAACGTGCAGTTAGGAACTCTTGTCAAGTTAATTCAGTAGCGCTGGAGATCTATATGCATGGTTTTCAGCCTTCGATATTCTTTGTTATAAGCATTTTTGTTTTTCCTTCACACCTTGTAATTCTGCTGAAGTATTCATTTCAGAGCATAAAGATAAGAAGATAATACATTTTCAAAGCAGTGCCTGAGGACTTAGCTATTGGAGTCTCGTTAGATGCTAATTTAGTCATGTGACTCCTGTTACCACGCTGGTTTAAACGTTTCAATCTTAGATTTTTGTTTCATCCCCAAATGAATCCTCTCTAGAGATACATACCAGCTTGAAAATCAGTCAGAATCCAGTTGCTGATAATAATTTATGACACAAATTTGAAAAACTTTTAAGGCACCCTTCTTAAATAACGTTTGCTTTTTCAGGATATTTTTAATTTCTGTCAGAGTATGTTCCCAAAAGGCAGCAGGGTGGAATGATATCTTTAGTGGCTAAATCTCTGAGTGAACCTTGTGTTTCTTTGGTCAACATTTGGTTTGTTAAAATACAAGGAAAGTTGCTCAGCATCTTTTGCCATTTGAGTAAACACTTAGATGCTGGGGGGAAGGTAGACAGTTCAATAAATCTTAGGAAACTTGAGACCTCAATTCAGAAATTGCCTGTAATCATGAAATGCTTGCTGTGTATTCCATTGGGCAACAGAGCTGTTGTAAAATCGCTTGCTGCCCCCTCTCCTGTGCCAGCGCACAGCCAGGTGGGTCAGCGAACAGGTCCAGCTGAAAAAGAACCCAGCAAAAAAGTGGTGTTTCGGCTGGAGCAATACCTGGGTCTGGCTCATGGTGCAGCCACACATACTTATGTGGTCCCACACTCCCCAGTAGGAATGAGGATGTGTTTGGGGAGAATGGGGTGCTTAGGTCGCTTTAGTCAGCACAGTCACCTACACTGTAAGTGCAGACTAATTTTAATTTAAGGTTTAAGTGTTATTCAAGTCAAGGAAACATCAACACGTGTTCAAAGTTTCCCAGTAGTTTAAGCATCTTTCTGAATTGAGGCTTAAAATAATAGGACTGCCATTAGTAGGACATTAAGAAAGTTTAGTGCTAATCATGACTTTTTGTGCTGCAAGAAGTCCACAAGTGGAACAGTCCAACAGTCACTTGTGTTTGGATTAAAGGACTGCTGCTTAGGTTTTTTGTACAGAAATTCTGTGATTTTGTGGTTTTTTGCCCCTTGAAAATAAGAGAGTAAAAATGTCTCCTTGGCCTCAGAAATAGTGATCCAAATCCCGTTTACAGTCTAGGTGAATCTGAGTTCTGATACATGAGTTCTGGCAGATCTAGCTGAGGCAGGTTTTGTCCCTAGCTGTCTGTCCTGCCCCACTGCAAGAGGCTGTTGCCTGTGTAAAAGGGCAGCGATCAGGCTTGTATCCATAATACCTCTACCACCCAAGTTTATGGTCTTTTATTTTGACCTACAGTTAGCAGTGGGTTTATGCAGAGGACATGAATTGACAACCAGGACCTACTGTATTTAGGACCGCTGATGTTGGCCTGACTGGTCTCTCTTCTTTCTCTGCCACCTGAATGCCTGAACTTCTTAATCGGCTCCTGTACTGCTACAGTTTAGTGCAGTTTTAAGATCAATTACCACCAATTTTAATTGTCCTAAAAAGCTCTAACTTTCATGAACTAGTGGATAAATAGTCAGATGTCCACACACTAGAGGTAAAAGTAGAAACTTGACCAGTCGTTCAGACAACTAAACTGTCCCTATTTCTCAGTGAGATAGAGCCTTCAGACACTAAACTGCCAGTTCTGGGTAAGGTACAAGAACACAGTTACTTCCTTTCCACTCACTACAGGCAGTGGTGAACATCTTGGCCTGTGTTTAAGGAGATAAAGCTGTGTGTTAGAGTTGGAGCACTTGCAGAGAAGCCATAGAATATTGCTCTCAGAGGTGCAATGTTGTGATGCCTAATTTTCTATGAACGGTAGAGGTTTGTTTCTGTTATTACTGATATTGAAATATTTGGCTGTAATTGCAATTGCTGTAATGCGTTCTGATAGCATGAACTGGGAGTCATAAACTCGTCATCTCTTCCACGCTTGAACCCTTACAAGTTGCAGGGGTTGTAGTATATGTTTCCCCTGTCAATCAGAAGAGCAAGATTAGCGTGTTCATTTTGAGGAGGAATAGATCATTTACCCTCCCAACAAGTATTGATATATTGTTAAGTGGGCAAAATGTTTTCCAACAGATAAGTGTTTTTAATCTTCTGTACAAACATTCAGCTTTCCTGTCAGAAGTAAGAATTCTTTTTTACGTCTGTCCAATATTGGAAGGATTTAACAAAATGTGAAATGTTGAATCCATCAGGTCAGTGTATTCCCAGCACAACCTAGTAATAGGTCACACAGAAAGGAAAACAAGTTGTTCAGATTTTCTGTCCATTTTCAACATATAGGGATGCACTTTCAACAAAATTTCTGGAACGCAAGTAGTATTCAGATTGGCTTTCTCTCCCTTATCCCTCAAAAAGACGTTCCGATTTATGTTTCTCCTCAGATTTAGGATGTGATATATTTGTCCATGTCTAAGAAAAAATTAAACACATCTTGTCAAAGTGTTAATGAGCATCCATGTTCTCCTGTCACTATAATCTCACCTGTTTGAAAATGACATGATGTGCTAATAAACTTTTTGGTGTGTGAAGGTAGATGAAATCAAACCAGTTCCTGTGCTGACTGTGGAGGCAGTTGTTTAGTAAGGTAAAGTACTTTCTGTCCTCCAGTGCCACTGAGCATCCTGCCTTTCCAGCATTCCCAGTCCCAATATATGTCATGAGAATTCAGCTGTCAAACCTGGGTCTGTAGTAGTGTCTTTTCTAGCTGTCATCCTTTACTAACCCACTGAGCCTGTGAGATGCCTTCTAATATCCTCAAAAAAGCCTTAGCTAGCTTAGGTCCTTTCCTGAAATCAGAGAGCATTTGTGATAAAATATAGGTAAGAGAAATGTAACAGCCATCACATACATATCTCCTCTTTTATGGCATTCAGTGTTCTAGACCAAAAGGCAGATGTAGTTTATTTCACTTAACCTAATGCATCGAGTATATTAATTAGAGGAGGTAAATCTGATTTATATTTTTTTTTCATTTTTTAAAGCTTATTCTGGTTGTTTACTTCAGTTTTATCTACTGTGAAGCCAGTGAAATACCCGGTTTTGTGCCTGGTTCAAAATGGTGGTAGCAGGTGCTGTGTTATGTTGACAGGCTTCGTGGCTACTTGAAGGCTATATTTGTCTCTTAAATTAATTTATGCCTTGTGAAATTTTTCTCCTTCAGGTGGTTCACGCAGACATCTGTACTCAGGCTTCACTTCTTCAGAAGGCTGATGTTGTTGTAATGAATAATGTCTTTGAATATTTTCTTGACAGACAGGAACAGGCCAGGTAAGCTATGTGTCCAAACAAGTAATCTATTTCTTTGGCAATGTGTGTGTAACCTTGTGAGTTACGGAAAACCTTAAGGTTGTGCTTTTTGAAGTCACGTACATAAATTACATAAGGAAATTGTTTTAAACTGCCTACACTTAATTGTTATACTTAACTGCTAAGGTGTTATGGCACTTGTTTGTTGTTAAACCCACTAAACACTGCTGCTTTGTTTACCCAAACCTTGCCCTCAATCCTTGCACCGATCTCTTAGAATAGTGTCTTGCTGTTAAAGGATCTGAAATTACTATATCAGCATAAAGCTTAATCTTCAGAAAGAAGACAGGTCATTGACTTGTGGATGTCAGAGCTTTAATATAGATGCACTGCAAAACATGGTTATTAATAACATTTCTAATATATCTTCATAAGGATGTGGTAGCAAACAAACGTGATGCTAAGGTTCTTCTCTTTCAGGTACAAGACACTCACAGATGAGCTTTTGCTAGTCCAGCAATATCAGTTTAAAGTGTAAATAACCTTACTGTCCAAAATTACTGTGCCTTTGGAATGGGCAGTGTCTCCACTGTCCCAGTCAACAGTCTGACATTTGCTAGCAGTTTCAGCTAAGGCTTGTCCTGCTGCCCTTGATACCAAGTGGTAACGTCAACCAGGGAGGCATAGACTGGGTGGGTGAAAGGTAGTGGGCGTTTCAAATTGCCAGGAGATTGTTTCCAGGCACATGACTGAGAATTCATTTGATTCTTCAAGAACGCAGGGGTAGTGGTTTAATGTTGCATTAGTACCATGAAGACAGATGACATTTGAAGAATGCTGGAAATTAAATTCTTTTTACTCTGAATAGCCGTGCTGTGAGAAATGATCTGACTTGCAAAATCAGAAAAAAAGGAATGCTGCGGGCTATATTTAAATACTCCAATTGCTAATGTCTTAAGAGAAGTGTTTTGTCACGGCTGCACAGTATGTATGTAAAGAGCAGCTAGCTGTAAAGCTTAATAGAGCAGTGTGCTCAGAGACTGTATTTTCTTCAAAACCAAAAGTTTAGAGGGACCAAGTGTCGATGTTTAATCCTAGTCCAACGTGAAGGTGTTGACAGTACAAAATTACATGAGTGAATGTATCGGAGTTAAGAAGTTACAAAAACTAACATTGTAAGACCATATATTCCCTCTGTTTTTGACATGAAGCTTGATTTTGTTCATACAAAGATATTTGCTTAGATATGAATAGTGACTGATAAGCATGTATAGCAATCTTTTAAGTTTAGTCTGTGTCTGGCCACGAAATTGTAGAAGTGTTAGATTCATTTTATATGAAATGCAATTTTTTTCCTAAAAAATTGTGACCTATTTTGAAATATGTTTCAGAGCTTGGGAGTTTATAGCTTGTAATGTAAGGAAAAGAGGATCCTTATTAGTGACAGTTCCAAGCCTTACAGAATCGCTCTCAAAGCTCCAGGTAAGTTCCCTCAGCTGGTTTTTAGCCAACGCTTTTTGTCACGTTCTATGAAAGTGTCACTTCTGTGGTTGAGGTTAGCTGCTTGCCAGTATTGATGTGAGGAAGGATATGTAATTTTGTGTATAGATTAAGGCATGTAGGACTCTGGATTCTGTTTCCAGGTTGACCACCAATAGAACTTCCTGTTATTTGATTGTCCCCACCTGTAAAATGGAAATCCCAGCCTATATGAATAGGCTGCATGAATCATTGTATTATCATGTGTATTATTAACAATACCTTAGCTGTGAGGTTAAAAAAAGGCACAAAACATTAGCAAAGCTATATTATGACGCGAGTGAGTTTTGTGATAATCGTACCCACCTCCATCAGACTTATTCCAGGTATAGGGGATAGAACATCAGAAGTACGGATGTATTTATAAATTTCTAGAGGCAAAACCTTGAAATGTTTTCTCTGTTTAGCTCTACGTTTGCTCATTGCTTTGAAACATGATGAACTGTTTTGTTAAGCCAGTGGGAGAAAGGGACATGCTAAAGAAGCACCATCCCTGAGGATGCTCTTTCTTCTGACCTGCTGTCAGCATAGAACATGACTCATAAGACGCCAGTATGAGCTGTCAGAAGTACAGATTAGGGAGAGAAGTGGTCTCCCAACTAACCCAGTGATTACCAACAGGCATCTTGGATCAGTGACATAGCTTTAAATTGCAGTTGGAAAAAAACCACGTTGACAGATGTTGAACGCCCTGCGCTGCTGCTGCTGTTCGCTGAGTAGTAACCACTTCCGATGGACCGACCTCTGCTCTCTGTCCATTCCGCCATAGGTCATCGGTAGATTACAGTTGTTACGTGTATGATGCCTAGACAAATTATGTGGGCTGGCTTTAGTTAGGCAACAAAACGCTGATCATACATGACACGGTTATTTATAAAGTGGCTTGCTTGCCACAGTAGTATACTTTAGAGAAATTGAATCACTTGTTGCCTATATGCCGATGGTTGAAATAGATCCTCAGCCCCAGGAGCAGCAATGGTGTCATCTGACCTTTTCTTGGAGCAGGCAGTAGTTACACAGCAGCTGATAAGCCCTTTGTAGCCTTAATACAATACTGCCTGGGTGTAAACCAAAAAAGTACCTGTGGTTCTTCCGTGGTATGGGTAGCTGCTCCCTCAACACGTCTGTCAGAATGTTGCCCTCTGATCAGGATGCTTGAGGCTTATACAAATGCATCTGGAGAAGCAGTTGTAACATGCTAGCAAAATATCTTGACTGTGGACTGAGATAATTTTTTGAAGTTATCTTTATTCTCTCCTATTTAAGTTAAAAGGCATTCCCAGAAATTAATGTATCATTGCTGCAGAATTTGCAATGACTAATCTCTCTTATTATGTCTTGCCTTCTGAATGTTGTACTGACCTTGAACCTCCTGCTGTTTCTCAACATTGTGTTAATTTAAGGATCTGTTTTCATTGTTTCAGACAAATATACAGCTCAGCCAATGGGTCGAAGAGATGCAGCTGAACTATGATGTGTATATGGAAAAGGATGTTGACAGAGAAGCACTTGAACAAATACATTTGTACAAGATTCTCTAGTACCTGGAAAAATTTAGTAGTATCCTTGTAATATCATCTATTGTGGGTCTAAAATGAATTTGGATTGATTTGTGTGAATAAATCAGGTCAAAATTCTTGTTGTGATTTATCTGAGTCTTATCTGTGGTTTGTAATGAAAAAGAGTCTTTTTGAAATAGGTTTTCTTATGGAGGCATTCTGTCTCAACAGAGTGTATTGGCTTTTAGCTAGGAGATATGCTTAATTTTTACAGAAGTGTTAGAAAGAGTGGCTACATGCTGATGCTAAAAGAATTTTTGTTCACTAGCACTGTGCACTGCTGATGTTTGCTAAATATATCAAACCTAAGAATAGCAAATCATTATTAATATGAATGATATGAATGCATTTAACATAATGTTATTTAAAAGCTGCAGTACATTAGAGTTTGCTGTTTTGTTTTGGTATAGACCATTAATTATTATCAGTGATAGTATTTATTATTAACAATATTATCTTCAGTCTTCCTCCTGTGGGATTTGTAGGTTTTCTTCCCAGAGTCTGCTTGATAACCAGAGTGTCTACTAGCATCAGCTATGAGAAGCAAGTCCTTCCGTTTAGTTATTTGTCCTTAAGGTGGCTATTAATGTAAAATACCACAAGACACCGAGGAACCATTGAGAATTAATACGGCTAGTCCAGGACAACATAACTCTGTTCTACTTCCTGCACTTCTGCTGGGGATGGTAGGAAGTGTAATAAGGGGTTAAGAAGTTGAAAATTCTGAACAGGTGTCACGGCTTAGCGGAGGCTTGATGGTGGCGTAAAACATTGGAAATTCGTAACAGAGCCTCCTCAGAGAGAAAAGATCCACATACGCCCACCACATTTATATTTAGATTTTACGTTCTAAGGATTTGAAGCTTTTAGTCAGCTGAAGAATGTTTCAGTTTTTAGCAAACATTAACAATCCAAGTGCAAAAATATTAACTTTAGGAGGTTTGGACTAAATGCGTTGTGAACTTAGAAGCATTGTTAGTGTCTAGAAGTTTGCTACACAACTTATGTCTGGTACAAATGTGAAAACTAAATTGGATTTCAGTCTGCAGATGACTTACAGGTCAGTGAACTTGATAATATATGCTGGAAGCAAAAAGGAGCAGTGGCCATTAGGCACTCTCTAACACAGTAAGTAAATGGTACCGTAGAAAGGATAGCGAGTTTTAAGAAGTCTTATTTTTTGTGGTCTGTTGGGAGTGGAGTAGGGTGTTTTAACTTGAGTTATACTGAACCGCTGCCCAAATACTGTGTTGAATCTATTCTTCATGCATTTAATAATGAACAAAGATGGAAAGATTTTCTTAACATGCTTATTTTATTAAAGTACAACAACTCAACTGTTGATTATTTAGTTGTCAATGAGACAAATACCCCTAGAACGGGAACCTAGGAGAGGCTAAGCAACAGGGTGGAGGTAATGCAAGGCTAATAGATCTAACAAAGAGAGAATAAAAAATGAAAAAAGAAATAAATGAATGTGCAGTTCAGAATGAGGAAATGAATGCTATAGTAATCAGTACTGTGCAGTGGAAGCTGTGACTGAATTTGGAGTGTGAAAGTAGGCTGCTATAAAAGGAAAAGTGACTGGATCTTACAAAGCTACTTCATAACCCTACTATCACGTGAAAAGAAAACACCATGTCAGAATGTTACTTACTTCTTCCAGAGGTCCAGCGAGATCTCTGGAATCAGTTGTCAGGGCTTTTGGCTCGCGATACTGGGTATAGTCTGTGCCCTGCACCTTGTTTTCATACGGGAACTATAGCTTTCATTGCAGTTCTTTCCCCTCTTCATGCTGAGTCTTCAAATACTTTTTTGGGGTGTTGATCTCAGATAAAAAAAATTTCAATAGATTGGAGCAGATCACCAGCATATTTACTGACATCTGTATCCTCTGACTCTGGAAATAGCATGCACACATCTGGATGTCATATGCAACAGGGAAGCTCCCCCTGTCTTTTTAGACATCAGGAGAAACTCAGAAGGTGAGTTCAAGGTGCTGAAACTTCTGTCTTCCTCTCCTGCTCTGAACAGGTCATTGATTTAAACCTGTGGCCCAACATGTTCACAGAGAAGAGGTGGTCATACTTCAGTTTGGTTTTGTTAAACTGATACTCAGAAATACTTCTCTGTCACTTTAGACATCTCCTCCTAACTTAGCTTCACAGGGCCGGAGCTCATAGGGCCATTGCTAAGGATGTTACAAGCTGCTTAACTCATCTACGGAAGAGCTAGAAACAACTAGTGTGTGTGAGAAAAGGTATTAATTGAATTTTTCCCTTTTCCAGCTTTAACTTCTGTTATCTGGCTCCTTCTAGTACTTTGCTAGATTGCCACACACAAGGGTAGCACAAGTAAGATGTGAGGAGATTTGCAAAACCCTGTGTGAAAGTGGGCACATTGGTGCTCCCTGTACGCGCTCGGGCGGCCGCAGACGGCAGCTGAAGTCCGCCAGGGAGTGTGTGTGTTGCCTCAACTCGGGTTTTGCTTGTTCGGCTCGAGGAAGCTGCCAAGGGTGTATCCAGCATGCCGGGTCCTCGTTCTCAATTCTGCTACTGCTGTATTGCACGGTTTTTGGCCGGTGGTTGAATTTCTCTCTGCCTCAGTGTCTACAGTGAAAATGGGAATAACATCCAAAATCAGAGCAAGGTTGCAAATTAATTGAATATCAGTTGCTTTGAGATTGTCATATAAAAAGTGCTAAACAGCCAAGCTGTTCTTTGTAAACCGACCTAGTTTAAAAGACCTGAAAGACAAAGAAAATATCAGTATCTCCCTGAGATAAACTTTCGAGCTCTTTTCTTCGCAAGACAGCATTGAAAAGGAAGCCTAGATTAACCACACTACAGTGTGGAAAATGCGTAAATAACGATTTCCTAGTGCCCTCAGTTTTCACACTGTCCTTGCTGTTAGATGGCCACTGGTGTTGGGAGGAGGGGAGGGGGGAGAAACACCCCCCCTCTTGTACCCAGGCTTTGGGGTTTGCGCACAGGGCAGCTCCGTGACAGCCACTGCCGGCGGTGGGACAGTGACCGTGCCAGCTGCCAGCCCCAGAGCTGCTACTGCTGCTGCTCCCGACAGCTCCGGGCAGCGCGGTCGGTGGTGGGCCACAGCTCCGTGTGTGACCTGATGGAGCGCCCAACCCTGGCTACGACACCGAAACCCCGTGGTCGTGAACAACTTGTAAATCGCGAAATTTCATGTTTTGTAGGCCTGAATTAGAACAAATCAATCTGAGGGAGCTGCGCGTCTGCAGTGCTTGTTGTAATCACCAGGAGTTTCTGGCACACACGGAAAGCAGCTCCGCTCTTCCCTAGCAGCATGACTTTCCGTGTACTACTCTGACTTCTGCAGAACGAGCTAGCTGAAATTTAAATGCATCAAGAACTACTTCTGTAAACCAAAGAAGACTTTTCAGATCCACTGTAATAGCGCAAAAACTGTCAAGCCCTAAGAATGACAGAGTGACTTTGCAGACAGGAAGCACTGCAAATATTTTCAGTTGAGATTGCGTTTTCAAAAAATCATCAAAAGCCTGGTGTGGGCAGCCTGGCTCTCAAAGGTGAGTCATTTTCTGTGTGTCCTTTTCCCCAGCAAGCGGTACTGGAAGGGTCTAATGGCCCATGCCTGGGAAAACTTGACAGTGGGGCAAGCTTGAAAAAGCGCAAATCCAGCTCCTTCATTCCTCGCTGTCTGTGTGTCTGCCTCTTTTTCTCTTTCCTAGGCTTCTCCTGTCTCTTGTCTCTTCTCAGCCATGTTCTCTCTCTCTCGCCGCTCCCGGTGCCGGGACAGGCCCATGGTGCAGCAGGAGGCACGCAGAAGCACCACCTGAGCGTGGCTGCACCCTGCGTGGTTTCTCTCTTACTGGAAGACTGTAGCAGCGAACGTAGCCGGTAACTTTAGCTGAGCAGCTGCTAGCGGTCAATGCTGGCTGGAGTAATGATGGAATGATTTTTAAGGGGCTGCTTTGCACTCTCCAGGAATTCTTGGTAGGGACTCCAGAGAAACGGGTAGAACAGCTCCATCTCATCTCTGAGGCATCACAACAGACCAGGCTCCGGCTCCCCCATCTCAGCAAAGCGGGAGCTAGGCGCGCACAATGCCACTGCTCCTTGCCAGCATTTTAACAAATGGCCCCGCAAAATTTGCCCCTGGGCTGTCTGTCACAAGCCCTCTGTAGTAGAGGGGCTTGCATTTGTAGAAATACGTGGAGAAGGAGGCAATGCTGCTTGGCCAAGAAATGCATGGTAAATGTTTTTTCTGGAAATGTCTATACTTCCACTCCATTTGAGAGCAGATTAATGTGGCACAGGGTTTTGAGGTAGGAAGAGAAATGGAACATCGTGCTTAATTTTTCTGTTTTTTCAATTCCTGCAGCTCAATGCAGCTTGCCACATTTAAAAAGTGAAATGTCTGTGTGGCCCTAACAGGAGCAAGGTAGCCGTATGCTCGAAGGCTTGGAGCTGATCACCTCCAGAGTCCTGTGTAGCTCATAACGAAGGAGTCCACCTCCGTGAACACATGCTGGAGTCATTCCCCACTTCTCTCTGCCAGGAATGCCAACAAATAGATCTTAAAAACCCAAACTCAGAAGTTCCCTATTAGTTGCAGGTCTTCTTTGCTGTGCATTTTGCATTTTGCCCTTTTCTTAGTTTTGCACGACCTGTGTGACATCCCAGCGCCTCCTGCACCTGTGGTACTTCTTTACCTGTACACCCTGTCTCAGGGATTTTTGGATTTGTTCTCAGGAGGTTCCTCTCCTTCCACTGTATGGGACAGAAGGAAGAAGAAAGCAGTGTTCATTTGTCAACTCTGGGTGCAGCAGAGTCCTCCTGGGCTGCTCCTGGTCTGCCTCTTTCTGTGTGAAAGTGACTGGGAGGGCTCGCTTTTCCATCGCCCGCCCCAAACCCCACCAAAAGCCTGTGGGGCAAGTGGGGGAGAGGGGAGGCTCTGCTTCCCTCCTCCCGCCTCTGCTCAGCTGTGCTGCCCCAGGTTTGCCGGAGCGTGGAAGGCAGCCAGCCAAAGCTGTCAGCATGGGCTGGAAATAGCAAGGATGGGGCAAGTCGGCAGGAGATTTCATGCCAAAATTTGAAGCAGAATATTTTACCAGAGTTGCTAGCAGCCCTGACAGAGATCAGGCCCCAATTGTCTGCAGTATTGTGTGAGCGTGTGTATTGTGTATGTGTGTATATATATCCACCCACGGAACGAGACTGCTTATCCTCAAGAGTCTACTACATACATGGACAAAGGTAGAAGAAAGGAAATATTATTTCCTGTCTTCCAGATGGGGCATTGAATTTTGTGTCGTTATTGTGATTGTGTAAATGAGGTAATTGCACGCACATGGTCTGCGGTAGGATCAGTGAGTGCACTTTTTTTGGTCAATATATTCAGGGACTTACAATTGTGAGCATGAAAATACACACATAGCTGTTAAAATAAATAGTCTCTATTTTAAAAATGACATTAATAAGATAAATAGTACACAATTTACTGGGGAGGGAGGAGAGGAAGGGAACATCACTGGCAGCTTCCTGGCAAAACGTTTAAGGCCCTGGAATCCAGGCACCAAGCTGACACACAGATAAACATTGCAAGGGCACCGGTGTAATGAAAAGAAGAATTTGGGTGGAGCTGACTGCTTCCAACTGCCCGAACAAAGAAACAAACAAAGGAAGAATTAACAATGTTAGTAATAAGTTAAACAGAAAGCTAACTTAACATGAGTCTTAGTGTCTTCAGTGAGACTAAGCATGATGTTGCAAAAGCCCTTGCCAACTAACGGGCTGGGTGCTGAGGAGCAGCATTCTGTACTAGCGATTCTAAGTGCCCGTGTGTTTTCTTCCAGTCCTGCGTAAGGTGTGCAAGCTGAGGGTGTGCAGAAACTGGTACATGTTCTTGGTAATTTTGAAAGCATTTTGAATAGTAAGTACATTTCAGTTATGAACTGTGACAATTAGGGAAAACAATTACTTGAACTTACTAGTAATCTTACAGATAATCTTGAACTACTGTGCTGTGTATGTGTCCTAGAGGTATCTCTCTCAAGTCTGCACAGGAGCATCGCAGACCTTCTCACTGATGCTTTCCCACTGGGGCATGTTAGAATGACTGGACCGATGACAGGTAGGTCACTGCCAGAGCTCCGCTCCTGCCGGGGCAATAACCGAGAAGGTCATCAGCAGAAGAATCCAGAACAGAGCCATGCAATGAGGGGGTCACTTTAAGCATCCAAGGATTTTACAGGCAAAACTACTGCACGTGCAAGCACAGCATATGGTGTGTCTGTAATTCCAATGCAATCGCTGGAATTAGTAAGGACCTCCGCTGCCTAGTTGAAATCTATCCTTTGTAGACTGACTTTCTATTTCAGTGTCATCAAGGTGTCAGCCAAAAATTCTGAAGCTGCACTAAGATTTGCTGTGGAAGAGGAGACTCCAAAATACGTACAGCTTTTGGCTTTCTTTCAGAAGGGGCTGATTGTGGAGTACGGTACATGTTGTTGGGCTTTTTTTTCTTTTTTAATGACTCATCTTTTGGACCTTATTCCTGTTTGTCTTTCAACACCAAACAGAAATTGCTATTTAGGTCAAACTGCTGTTTTGGTACTAATGGAAGCAGACATCAGTTTTTTTCTATGGATTTCACAGCTACGCATTTTTCACAGTGGAGTTCCCGCTTTAGGCTGCTGCTGGCATTTCGCTGTGGCGGTGCTATACCAACTTTTAATGCTACCTCTGCCACGTTCCTTGTGCACGCACAGTTGTGGGATAAAGCCAGGGAGCTACCTTTCAGGCATAGCTACTTGGTTTGTTCATGCAGGCTCTGAGTACAGAGTCTCTCCTCCCAGCTGCTGCTTTCAGGCCACCTCCTGCTGCCGCCACGCTGTCCTGACTCTTACCTTCTCAGCTCTTCTTACCCACCGGCGTGATCCTGCCTCTTGGCCTGTCCCTGGCTGCTGCCAGCTCTGCTGTGTCCTGCCTCTCTGCAGGGCTGCTTCCCAGCCCCGTCTCCCTGGGCTCTTGCTTACTGCTTCCTGACCAGTGCCACCTGTGGAGAGGAGCCTCAGCTCACACCTAGCAGAGGTTTCTAGCCTGAGTTCTGCGCCATGCCTCATCTCCTGGATGCTGGTGTGCCTCCGCAGTGACAGACGCTGCGCTGCTTCCCTGGAACCACCACCTCAGAGGCACGCATGGGAACGGGAGACCTGCTAGCTCAGGTGCCAGAAGAAGTCTGGCACTAGCACAGAGGTTGCTACAAGCCACTCATCCCTGCCCGTCAAGTAACAGAGTGAGTTGAAGCATCTCTGTGCAGCACAAAGCCTGCACAATTTAAGCATCTTCCCTTTACAAGAGCCGCTGTGACTTATCAGATGGTGCTGAGCACAGAAATTGTTAGATAAAAGTAAAGGGAAGCGTGCTGGTTCGGATGCCTGCTGGTGTAACTCCATGCGTGCAAGACTTCGGTGAATTTTCTTCAGTTCTTATCAGCTGAATATCTGGCTCTCCACCTTTAACTCAGGGCACCAAGACTTCTGAAGATGGATCTTTAAACCTAGGTATGCACAGGCACTCTGATCCTGAGCTACAGCCAAAGGTGTGGGCTGAGAGAGAAACTACAAAAATGGCTTTAAGCTACCTTTGAAGTTCTTCCATATCTGTATTATTTTGCTTGCTTTGATGAAAAAAAATAATACCTTAACTTGCAGAATAGCCAAATGTGAGCTGGTTAGCAGCTATCCCAGGGTCTCCACTACCAGTTAAGGTCTAGAAGGCTGTAAGCACCACTTAAGGCTACTATTTTCTTCCTTCCCATCCTCCTCAGGCTTTCCTGCAGGTAAGAGGAACCTTAAAATGACTTGTTTTGTTGTTCAGTTCTGAGAGAGCTTTACTCACAAGAAAAGCACAACTGAGCACAGTATGAGAATTCGATTTGTTTTTACTTACATAGCAAGATGGTTTCTGTGAAATTTTCCAGTCCTTTTCAAATTGATCTTCTTTTACAGTACATGTATGACTTACAGTCCAACACTGCATTCCTTCTTCTCTAAGCTGCTGTGGTCTGCCCTTCTTCTTGTTGTCTTTTGTTTTTCTGTTTGGTGGGGTTTTTTCTGGTCAATGATTTGCCCAAACTTTGTATTCAGAACAGCTGATGCCACCCTGAAACTCTCTGGTAACAGAAGGATGTTCTTATGTGTTTTACTATTTTTTCCTCTTACCACTCACTGGTTTGAGTTGATATTCATGCCCTGAATTAACAGAAGTTAGTTGCAGCACCCACATTTCATCATAACTGTACATACAGTTTAGCTCTCACAAATAACAGGGATGAGTTTTTATTTAGTAGCTAGAAAGAGGTATTTTGCTGAGACTTAGAAGCAGACCATTCAAGCCAGAGCTACTGGCCTTTCAGTGATATGGATTTATGGCTTTTTACTGTCTTGTAACTACAGTGTTATGGTATCCAGACTTGGGATTATTCCTTTGTCCTTCCTGCAAATGGCTGCAAGGGCATGAAGGGAGTGGGAAAGACACACAGCTGATCAGAAACTAATTCCCTCTTCCCCGCGCAGGGCTTGGTGGCAGTGTGGGACCCTGGCAGCAAGGAGAGCAGACAAGCATCCTGTATGCGCGGATGACATCCGTGCTCACAGCCTAGGCTAACTGGCAGAGCTCTCTGGGCTCCAAAGCAGGTATTCCCAGCCCAGGGGAATGGGCTTGCCTCACTGCTGTGATCACAGCACACGCGAAACAAGGTGCAAACTTCTCGGCACCCCCAGAGCACCAAACACTGATGGTCATCTGGTGGGGAAAGTAGCAAAATACTGCTTGGTGTCTCGGAGAGAAGAGGTAAAGGCTACAACCCCGACACTGATTAGAGCCTAGAGATGAGCCATGCTTAGCGCTGCACCATAGCTGAGCCCTTCCCATCGCTTGCAGCCCTGGAGAGCAGAACCCTCTGCTGCTGCAGCCACCGGGTTTGCTAAGTCAGGACCTCTCCCCACAGGTTCCCACTTTGCTTCTTGCAGGACCCAGCCAGTTTTCTCTCCCCTGCCTTGCAGAACCACCCGACATCTCCCAGTCGTGTTCCCACCTTTACTCTTCCTACAGCGTTTTCAGAAATGCACACGGGCTGTCCCATTACCCCTCACTCAGTAAGTGGAGTTGGAGTACAGAGGTCAACTGGCTGGGATCGCTTTCTGCCCAGACTGGTTCACCTGGATGCTGGTTCCCAGCCAGTCTCCCTGCGAGGCGGGAGAGGGGCAAGGTGAGAAGGAAAAGCAGGAGAAATCGGGAGCAGCGAGACTTGTTCTGAAAGAATTAGGGAAAACTGCTCCAGGGAAGGAGGCTGCTGTGGGCTGTGGTTTCTGCATCTGTCCCCGGGAGCTGGGGTGATACACAGCTGGCGGAGAGCCCTCTCTTCCCTCTCCAGGTGCGGCCCGTTCCCAGGGCAGTTTTAAGGCACTGGGCATCCAGCACAGAGGAGGAGGTGGGTTAGGGTGAAGAGGGGCCAAGGAGCCGGTTGGCAGGAGGAGGGCTCTGACACCAGGGACTGCAGAGACTGGCAGCACCTGATGTGCACGCAGCATGGCACGGCAGCTAGCATGCCTCCATCTGTGGGGAGCAACCCCCTTCCAAGCCCTGTCCTTCTGCTGCTGTGCTCACTGGTCTTCACCTGTCAGCTGAGGTTTCCACAAAAACTTGCTCTTTCCAGGCTGGCTATCAAAAAGGCTCCCTCCCATCTCCCCTGCGCTCAGACCCTGGTACTTGAAGGAGCTCCCTGTGAAGCCTCAGCTCAGCCTAACACGTTTAACAATGCCTAAAGCCAGCGTTTTTTCAAAAGCCGTATTTATGACCACATATAAATTAGATACAGATTGCTTAATTTGCATAGGTGCCAGACACAGAGATGCACAAAACTTGGCAGGTACGCCCAGACACCATGGGGGGTGGGTGTTGCAAGAGGGAGGAGACAGGGCCCATGCTCCTGTTCCTGTGGGGATTGCTGCTGGCAGGGCAAAATGGGTTTACTGGAACCTAAAAGGTTTCAGATCAAAGCTGTGAAAGGGCTTTTAAAGCCGTTCTGCTTTCTGCCTGAGCTGCACCAGCACTGTCTTAATGCTTCGCTTTAAGCAAAAACTTTCGCTGTGGTCAAATTATTATGCGTGTGAAGAAGCTGCCAGCATGAGGCAGCTACAGAAGGTTTTGGCAAATCAGCAGAGTGTGAGACGTCGTGGCTGGACTCTGTCAGGTTTAGCAGTGACAGCTGCACATTGCCTGCCTTCCATCTCCTCCACCTCGCTGCCGAGGGTCAGTGCCTCTGCACCAGCAGTGGTCGGAGCAGGGGCATGCTGCCTCAGCCCGCAGAACCCCCAGGCCAGACTCTGAGGCAAAGCCACCCTCACCAGCATCTGCTCTCCTTTCCCCTGCTGCTGGGACAGACAGCGCTGGAGGAGGGTTGCAACAGGCGCAGGGGAGGTAAAGCGTTAAAGATTGCTGCCGTTCAATCCAACAGAGTCCATCTGTCACAGCCCGTGAAATGCGTTCAGTCCCAAAATGGAGGTTCCCACTACAAATCAAGCGGCTGGAGTTTGATGCTATTTAGTAGGGCCTGCTTGTAACAAACCAAAAACGTGGACAGGCACCCTCTGCCAAATCTAGCTAGGCAGTTTAACGCATTGACACAACCGGCTTGCCGCTCTTCCCCCCAGTGCAGGGCAGGACGGGTACCACGCCTCACCCCTTCCCGCTCACAGCCCAGAGTTTCAGGCTGAGCCAATAACAAAGGTGGGCTTGTGCTAAGACACCGAGCTGTGAATGAGGATGTCCCTCACAAACACCTGAACACTGCTCTGCTACCTGGCGAAAGAGACAGTAACTTTTCATGACTATGATACCTTAAAGCTTTTTCAACAAGGGTGACCTTCAGAAAGGGAGATCCATCAGAGCTCTGCAGACCCTTTGGTCCTGAAGGAGAGCATCCATGTAGGGTTTAAGATGTCTTGAATTGTTCACGCTGTCTTCGTGCCTTTAGCTGATTCATCTTCAGTTTTCTGAGTGGAGACATGGCAGAAATTTGCTAAAAAGCCAATGGAAAGTTTGCCTGCAGGCAAAAGGCCAACTACGAGTAATTATTGTGAAGGCACCTGTTAACGAGGGAGGTTACTTACATCCTCTTTGTTTTCATCACTTCTCTTTGTTAAGCAGAAGGCACATCGGAAATTCTGCTGTCTGAGGATGACAGCAGATTGGGGATGTGGTTATCTGCCTCCACTTACTACACTCTCAACACTCCTTCTCAGAGGCTGAGTGGGATGGCTAGAAAATAGGGAGGATGTGGTTTCTGAATTCTGAATCATGACAGTTTTCCCCCAATACTCTTATCTGTAGTAATTAAAAATTCCAGTCTAGTAATTAGACTGTAGCTGGTCTCGGGCTCTGTGGGCTTCTTAAATTTCAGGACTAACTACAGTAATCAAATTAAGTTTTTCTTAATTAACAGTTCTACTAAACTAATACTCTATCAGAGGCCAAGCTAAGCAGCAGCATTTTAGAAGTCATTCTGTTACTTCCACTCCTGTTTTAATTTCTTCCCCGGGGAGCTGTAAGTCCCACACTAATTCTTTTTGTAAAACCTTGTAGAAAACCTTGTAGCTGAGTCAGACACAGGCTGCACACGAGAAACAGATAATGTGAGTGAAGATATTCCAGCAATTTGATCTTTGCTGTTTCAACCTGCCTTAGAATGGAGGACAGATTACATGACCTTCAGAGATCCCTTCCAGCCGTTTTTTCCAGTCTTCATAATATCTATGGGAACATGATGATCAAAAAGAGGTGGGCGCCTCTTGCTTTCAAAGATTTATTTCCAACTGGCAAACCAATTAATTACACGTGTAGTAAAAAAAATTCAACAAAAAACCAAAACAACCCACAAAAAACCTTAGGAGGCTTCCAGAAGCTTAAATATGTACCTCAGAATAGCCGAGCTCTACTTCAGACAGTAGAGATGTGACCAATATTTCTTCTCAGATCAGGCTAGAGCACTTGGAAGGGAACTTGTGGTAGTTTATCAGTTTTTACCCTTGTCCTGCCTGGCCAGGGGTTTCAGCTGATACGTGAGTCCCTTCCCTCCCATGCCTGGGTAAACGTGAGTGAGCAAAGCAGCAAGCGATTTGCGTCAGTTCCTGCAGGACCCCGAGAGGTGCCTTTCGGAGATCGCTCCGCAGACTTCAGTTCTGTCTGCTGACAGGATTGACTACCGTGGTCCCTGATGAAGACCAGAGATGCACCGCATCCCCCAGATACTGCCTGTGAGAACCTGTGCTTACAGCCTGAAGTTCTGCTGTGCTAAGCACTAACTCCAGCAGTATGTACAGGATCAGATATTGCTCTAGTACCCTATTCTCTATGTAGTTTGACACCAAACTCAAATTCATTCATACACTCAAGCTTCGCTTGGTTTAACGATGACCTCATCCAGTGTTTTCTCACATTAAAGACTAGGTGACACATATGAACTGGTAGTTACTGTAATATTAAGCTTTTTGCTGGCTGCTGCTCAGCTTGTCCCTGAAATTCATCTTCAGGCTTTGGACCACCCTTACCCTGAAAGCTGAGCAGTACTAAAATGCAACAATCTCAAATACTGTCACAGCACATCTTAAACTGCCTACACCTCATGGAAAAATCTGACAGATGCCTTACTTAGAAATGCTTTGGTTTAGGTATGTCATTCTATTTTGTTGCTTTAATACATTTCTACGAAAACAGGGTTACGGTTTAGGATTTAATCTTCTGTGTATTCCTAACTTCAGTCATAATCTCTGTCCACATCAAAATTAGCTGGGACATCATCTTCACAGCACACACCATATTTGAAAATGATCTTTTCATCTTTTTTTTTTTCTCTGTAAAGATCTAAAACCTAAGCAGAAAAAATAATGAAAAGAGCCTACTTTCATTTCACTGATGTGTCATGCTCAAAGTTTTCTCATCCTTTTTAAATTATTCTTAGTGTGAATTGATTTTGCGGTATTGATTCTAGGAATACTGTCTGTAAGCAGTTATGGTTTGTGCAATATACTAACCAGTAAAAAGCATCTGGGTGCATGTATTTATAAAAAATAGAATAGTTGTTTTATACATATACACATATATATACACATAACTGTAGAAATTCAGTCAGTCAAGAGGTAGTGATGGTTACAGTACTGCACTTGATTTTCAATTCCATGTTCTCACTAGAAAAGATGATAATGACCCTGCAGTTGTCTTTTCCAGTGCAGAACAGCATATGTGTTTGAAACTTACTGGGAAAAACCCCCCCATGAATTTCCATGAGTAGCTGAGAAGCTGAGTAACAAAACCTGTGAAAGATGCATTGTAACAACACACAGAATGAAAAACCCAGCGGCTTGTACCTGAAGTTACATATTCACTACAGGAAAGTGGATTTAAATTCAATGTCATAATGCTGTCACCTGCCTTAGCTGAAACAGTGCCTTATCTTACGTTGGTTTTGAGAAGGTTACATTTGAGCTATTTAAAAAAGAATTCCAAAACAAGCAAACCCACTCTTTCCTTGGAAAATTGCTCATTGTTCCTTGCTTCAGAAGGATCCAGGAAACGGTGGATGTATATATACGGCAAATCAAAGACAACAGCATGATTAATAGGCTACCTGACCTTTCCCAGGGAAAGACAGCAGGGAGGGCTGGAGAGGGACAGTGCGGGGAAGAAGGGCTGCGCAGCTCCATGGGGCTCTCTGTAGTCGGGGCAGGAACCGCATTTATGCATCCTTCCAGAATAATTCCTGAACCGTGTGTTCTCCAGTCTTTTATGAGTTGTCTGCTAATGTTTAAGGGTTCACCTACATGCCAGTTTTGGGATTAATTTAACTGTAGATCAGTTCAGAAAGAGGTAGCCATATGGATACAAGCTACAGTGACAGAAGCACTGTTAGCCTAGGATAGCCACTCTAGCAGGGTGTGAAGTACTTTTAATGGTATTTGTAAGTTAAAAAAATTAGAAAAATATGTTTAAATCATCTGTGAGAGCAAAGATAATATATGAGTGAGCTATATTGCAAGAGCTGGTTGGAATACTTTAGTGTTAATAGTGCTAGTGTTGGTACTTCAGAATAATCTGCATTATAACATAAAAAAAATTTGATAATTCTTTCAATTTTAGTTGTGACTAGTTTGCCTTCAGCTCCCTTGACAATGTGCGGCTGGTGGCTGCTCAACCCTAATTAAAGCTGAACCTTAGGATGTGCATTTACCCAAAATGATTTCTTAGAAATCTTAGCTTCCCATCAATTGCTGTACCCACTGGGTATCGCAGGTCAGGACTCCTCTGCCTCGCCACAGTGAAGAGAACAATTCAAGTCATTTCACTTGAGGTCTCCAGTTAGCGCATTTTACCGCTGTGAAATTCTCTAAGAATTAAAGGATGACAGAAAATTACCTCAAATCACATTTTAAAAGGCATTTTCCAAAAGTGGCTACGTTAGTAGACTTCATTGTCACCAGAAAGCCTCTGTTAATCTTACAAAGCATCTGCAATGAATAATCTTCCCCTCCCCCATACTTATTTGCTGCCAGAAACAGCTTATAAATGCTCAGTTGAAAACTCTGCCAAATTTTGCTTTTAGGCACACTGTTGTAAATAGAGGATATTTCTACCAATTTTGGTAGATTTACGTGGATGCAAGTAAAAGCCAAATTTTGCCTGGGTCTTTCCTCACCAGCTGCCACTCGGTGCCCTGGTCAGGACCAGAACTGCTGCCTCTGGTGTCAGTGGAAGGCAAGTGCTTGAGACGAGTCTGCCCATCGTTTGACAAATTATTATAAACAGATTTGAACAAATATTTCTTTACAAAACAAACTGGTCAGCAGGCTCCAGGCTCTATTCTCCTGATGCATTTTACAGGAAATAATATCAAGTTGGCTATTATGAAACTACCCCCTCCTCACACACACGTAATTGCTTCCAGCTTGCTGATTATTACCCTTTCCTTAACTGATAGAGTGAGAAGAGAAATAAAAATATCTCCATACAGTGGGCCAAATCCTCATCTGGTATAAATCGACATAGCTCCATCAAAGTCAATAAAACCATGTTGATTTACACCAGTCGAGGAGCTGATGCACTATAATTTTTTTACTTGCTTTTAAAAATAAAACCTTATGTGATTGTGTAACCAACATTGCAACAGAAACCAGCATTTTCTTTTGTGAAGTCAAACATGTGCCCTCCCTTTGACTTTCAAACATTTTCACTTAGATAGCCCTTTTATAGCTTTTTCCCTCCTCACCTTCTGGCAGGATTTTCCCACCACCCTTTTTACTGGGCCAGCGTCAGGACTGAGGTACAAACTGGGCTGAATGATGATCAGACGCAACATAATAATTCCGTGGACTAATGAGGATAAGGAATGAAATGCTACCACTGGTCTTTTGCACGAAAGAGAAAAAAGGGCTAAGCAAAGCAAAAAATAGGAATATTACTTCTGTACTGACATTCTCTTTGATCTCCACAACACTTTCGAGTTAGCTAATATATATATATTAACAGCACCAAGCAATTAGTAATTCCCACCCAGGACTGACAGTACTGTAAACTACTATTACAGATCGAGTTTCTTAAATCATCTTTAATATGATGAGACTTATTACAAGGTTTACTAAAGCTGACAGAAACTATGTGCTCTGCCTGGACAAACTCATATTTCTAGTGTCTTTCTTCAGTCTTCACTAAGGGCTGTCAAACAGATGGTGAATTTTTTGGGAATACTCTTTGTCTCTTGTTCCAATCAAGAGCACAGAGAGATGTTCCACTGCAAATCTTTTACATCCATGACAGGGGTTCTAGGTATTTCAGCATGGTATATTGTCAAAGAAAAGTCTGGTCTTTCCCAAAACCCTCATTTTTTTGACCGGTTAATCTGTATATTCAGACATTCATGATAATTTCAATAGCACCCCGAAAAATCGGAACATTTTTATTGTTAATGATGATACATTTTTTTACTGATTCAGAAAAGACTTTTAAGAAAACTTTTGTTTAGTAATTCTTGGTATATAGCAGTCCCTAATATCATGCTGGTATTTTTATTGAAGTTAATGGTGATATTTGCAGGATCATAGCTTTTAATTTCCAGTAGCTTTTTTGAATACTGTAGCAGATTAAGGTGCCATAAAAAATTGCAATAGCACAGATTTCCAAACGTTTTTGTGCAAAATCTGGGCAACATTAAGCTCACGTTAAAATACATAATCCATTACTTTAAATAAAATCTTGAAAATCATTCTATGATGTCTGGAATTCAGTTGCAAAGACTGAATCAGAATTCAGTCACATGTTCTGGTTTCTGGATTAATATACATTTTTTAATTCATAGGCCAGTCTGAAATGCGTTCAGAAATTACTGGAAAACTTTTCGTAGTAAGACTTGAAAATTTCCTTATCGTATTTGGTAGGTACCACTGCATTACTTCTTCTGATTTTGAAAAGATTGCTGATCTCTGGTAAACCGTGAACCCTTTGGTTTGGGGATCCTGCTTTTACTGTAACCATCGTTTTGGATTGCAGCCTGTATTCTGTAATGAGGGTTTGCCACTTGGTTGAATGAATGACTGAGATGTTAATGCAGAGAAATCCAGTTCAGACCCTTCATTACCTGTCTGTTTCCATGGCAAGATATGACTTGAAAACATGATCTAATCACTGGAGAAAACAGTGGCTTCCCAAGCACCCTGTAAGCAGGGATTTATAGGCAGGCACTCTCCAGATATGTGCAGAGGAAATTAAAATAAAACACAAATTGGCAATCATTTTCCATTCAGTCAGGACTGAAAGAGCGGCCCTGTCTGTAAATAAAGGTGGTGGTAGATCTTGCCAAACAGTTCTGCCGCACGTAGGGTAGGACAGCCCTGCACAACATGGGCAAGAAGTGTGAAGTCCTGCTGGGGACAAACAAAAAGTTATTCGGAAAGTCAAGTCCTGCCTTCCCTGGTGCTGGTGGGGACAAACAAGTTGCTCCAAAAGGAAACTACACTAAAAGACAAGGAACCAAAAAGAGTTTGACTTAGCTAGAAAGTGCAGCCCTTCACAGGGCTGCCGTCCAGGCTTGCTGGCTCTCGGGAAGAGGTTTCTGGGGCTGTGGGAGGCTTGCTTGCGAGCTCCCGGTTTAATAACCCAGAGCAGTCAAGAGGCTGCTCTCTACAAAGCTGACCCCGTTTCCGACGTGATAGTAAGAGCAAAAGTCTCATGCCAACGTCCACCCTTGTAAGGCTTGAGCTTTTCCTGGAAAAGTCACAAATTGCTCTTTGAGAAAGCTGCGTCAGGCAGTATCGAGATGGCTGATTTAGATGCTGTATCCACAGACCACTTGCCAGCCAGTCGGAGACCAGAGACGCGGCCAGTGTGGTGCCTTGTTTTGGGGAGCTTGGCTTCAGCTCTGATTGCTGAAAGGTCATCAAAGCAGAGTGCTTCCGCCGAAACGCTTCAAGCTCAGAGCTTGTTTCAGCAGAAAAAGCAAATCTAGCCAGCTCCAACTCAAGGTTCCTTCCTCCGAGCATAAATCATCTATGAAATAGGCGTAGAAGATTTAGGCAACATCTCAGACATGCTTTTCTTTTTATCTGCAGCAGAACTTTTATTTTATTCCAAAGTATGGCAACAAAGATCGAAAAAAAGCACCGCACTGCCTTGCCTTAAGCACGCTGAAGCTTTGTGGCATCTTTAGACTGGATTCTTGGCTTTGGAGACTAGAGAAACCTGAAAGTGTACTGGATATGAAGTCAAAACAGCTTGTTACCCAACTTGCTTTCTTCCACAAAGTATTGAAATATTAAGAGCACAGGCAAATAACGCTTGGATACAAGTCCCTTTGTTTGTGTCGAGTTGCATTTGTTTGTCTGAAGCCAAACTGGGTGGATAATTTTGCATTCTTTATCTCAGAAGTGAATTGTGTGGTTCTGAAATTTGAATAAGATAAGATCACAAACAAGTAAAAACATGTGTAGGCTGAAAAATCAATATGTTTCAAAGTAACAGCTGAGAAACAAATTATTCCTGTACTAATAGGCTGAAAACTAGGTTTAGGGATTCTGCTAGGGCTGATAGTATTACTAACAGCTAAAGCAGTATTACAAGGAATTTGAGCTGCCTTTATAGTAAGATGTTAATCACGCCGTCACCTAGAAATAAGGTACTCAAAAGGCTGATAATGGTAAACTGCAACATTAGGGGTTTTGTAAGCTGCTCAGTCTTAGCATAATAATTGGATCTCAACAACTGTACTTCTATTTAATCACTCACGCTGAGGTCTGTTCTTTCCATTTACCCTGAATTTTCTAATATTTTAGTTGAATTATTCAGAATAGCTACTCTCTTGCTAAGATGTTCCTGTTTTTCAGTTCAGGACTCAACGTCATTGTCACCAAAGAGTGGCAGAATTCCTGCTAACTTAATCACATTCAGACCTATACCGTGCCTAACATCAGAAAGCCATTAATAACTAGCTTGTACCAACCAAAGTCTGTTCTGTTGGTGATGACACATCTTAAAAATAGTTTCCTCTGAATGAAATCTACATTTCTGCACTGAATTATTACTTGCTGGGAGTCACCCTTTCGGTAACCCTTATGCCTTGCTGAAACAAAACATTCGTTGCCCTTGAGAAACACCTGAATAAGCCATGCCTAATATGATACAATTCAAGAATAATTAAAGGCAATAACTGAAAACTGTAGGCTAGCAGCAATATAAAGGTTTCCTTTGCCACCAGAACCTGACTTTTCTTCTTTAGCCCCTGCTTCACTTTGCGCGTTTAGGAAGGGTGTAGGACTCAAGCACTCGACTTTTCAAAAATAATCATTAGAATGCCCAGTCTCTGTGTCTGGTACATAATTCACTAGGACAGAACTAAACATCTCCTGTTTATGTTTCTCTCTATATGATGAAGTGTCTCGAGTGCTGGCTTTGTCTACAAGCCAGCCATATACCTACCATAAACATCTGTGTATTTATAGCATAGAATTCCCCAAATTCTCATCACCTCACCAGATGACTGACTTTTAAAAAAAGCTACACCTGCAATAGCAGTCTCATCCTCTCTGCAGGTATTTGTTTGGTCAACAGCATTCTTCAGAGAAATGCTGTGTTGACAGGAAAAGGGACGGGTTGTTGAGTTAAGAGGCTGTAGAACAATTGTGGTGGGCAGGACTCGACAGCTACGAATAGAGCAGTAAACCAAGATGGGTGTCAGTTCAGTCCTTCAACAAAGCCAGCGTGACTCAAGTAGCGTGTTGAGGCACACCATGCAGAGACTTACCTCCTTAGTTCTGCATAAGAGTATCAAAACAAAAAAACAAGGAAAAAAACAAGAAAAAAACCCACTCAGAAATCAGCAGAACTACATGTTCCCAGTGAGGATCATACTAACACTGATTAAGATGGAGTTTGGACTAGAGGCCTCAAATGAGAACCTGTGAGAAGCTCCCAGTCCAGTTTCTTTGGTTTCTACAAAATGGGGGAGAAGTGCTGATTAAGGCGGCTGTGTAGCTTACAACAGGAAAATCCTCACGTTATGTTAAATGGCAGAGGAAAGAGAAGAAGTAAAAGAAAAATGAACTACTTTTTAACCTATTTAACAATGGCTGTAAATATTTTCATCTACATGCCCCTGAAGTTCCAACTTTATTTTCTTGGAAGTTCTTAAACAGCTGTGAAATGGTTTGTTACTTGCCAATTACAATATAACTTTGAATAATCAATAACCACAGCCATTCTAGAAGAAGAAAAGCAAGCTGGAAGCTGAGCATACGGGTTAAAAGGGATGTTTATGACTGGATGATTAAGAGCAGCAGTTGGAAGGGAGCAGCGCTGGAAGCAAAGGTAAGGCTAGAGACAGTAACTGGGACTGGGGCATACAGGACAGGGGGACTGGGGCATATAGGACAGAAATGTGTGTTTAAAAGAAGGTAAAAACTCTTGTAGTAGTGCTAGGAGCCTCACACATGTAGTGTGAGAAGCCACTGCCATTTCCAAGGGAGTGGGGCTTTCTAGCCTGGAGAAGCCTGAATGAAACATTACATCTGGTCAAATTTAGCAATTTTTGTTAGAATGTGGCCTGGTCCTGTTCCAGGAAGACTCATGGTGGTGTGAATTGATGCTATCACAGGTCAATAATTCCTAACTCTGTCTTCCCAGTGCATTGCCAACTGTTAGCTCCACATCTGGGATCCCCCTGGAGCAGTGGGAGCTTGTTTAGATCCCAGAACTGGTATCCCAGCCCTTCTGAGTTCCTAGTGGGCCTCCAAGTCCCTCTTGCTCCTCTAACCCAAGCCAGGACATGCTGCAGCCATCTCCCTGTCTGCTGGGACAGCAATCCACAACCACGTACCCTGGGGGAGGACAATGGTTTCCTGGGGAGAGGCTGCTGCATAGTAGAGGTGGGAGGAGGTAGCCTCCTGTGGAAGGGAGAAAGGGGCCAGCACTTGGAAGAGAAGGAATCTCACTCTGTGGGCCTCTTGCCCAAGCCATTCAAAGGTTAGTCCTGTTGTAACTAGTTGATTTTCTACCCCATGGTAACACCATTCAATGTATGCCATCGATACCTGTCTTGACGCTTTAAACATAATCCACTGAAGCCTGTCATGTGTTATATTGCCAAATTGATGGCTAAAATCTCCACTTATGAGCTGTAGTTGAAACAGCAATCAAAATACAACGTGGCACTAACAGAATCCAAATGAAATTCATACGCTAATACAGATATGGTCTTTATTTCTTCTACAAAGTTTAATGTGGGCCTAACTTGAAATGTACCGTAGTATGCATTACTTCTTATGAATAAGAAAACCACTTATGACAGAGCACTCAATGGCATCTGCCATTACAAGTTACTTAAAAGCATTCTTAAATACTATAAATATCCCAAGGAACTGTGATTTCTTTCTACCCCAAAAACTTTTTATAACATCAGAGCAAACTAACTTTTGATGTACACTACTGCTGTAAAACTGGATATGACAGTCCAATGCTGAACTCTGTTTCTGATTGATCAGGATGAACTTAAAATAATGCTAGCTATTTATTTTTCCTAATGATCTAAATTATTCTGAAACTAGAAATTCTAGGAAACTGTGGCATGTTCAAAGTCATAAAAAAAGCCCCCAAAAGCTGAAAAGGGCAACATAAACAAAACTGTTATAAATCTAATGTGTTTTAAATCAGGTGGTGAACAGCAAGGTGAAATTCACCTTGTAGGGATAACATTTATATACCACTTTCCTTGCAGAAGTGTCAGAACAGGGAGTCAGCTGAATCATTCGGTGCATAATCTTTTTCTTATCTTTTCATGAGACAAAGTTCACGGGAAGTGATATGGAGATGGAGAGTGCTGAAATGAGGAAAAGAGTACTCTCAAAAAGGTATCTGTCTTGCTCTTTTATTTTTCGGCTGTCATGGTTTCGTCACTGTCACTGCCTGACCTTCCAAAATGTGGTACTGATGAAAATCCTTCTTTAAAAAAGGGTTTCATGCACCTGCAGAAACAGAGGACAGGATGTGATCATCACTTACGCCAGTGAAGCAGCTTTAAACGGCTGAAATCAGCATCTTTCTCAGGTGTCCTTGTGCTGTTCCCTCCTCAGTCAAACCTGGAAAAGGACTAGCCCGTGTTTGGAGAACCTTAGCTGTCATTTCATTTTGCTAAGCAAGCCCTGCAAGCTTATGGTGTCTCTAAATAAGGTTTTTTGTGTGTTACCTACTACACTTTAAATTATTGTGAACCTATCTCCGCACTGTTTAGGCTGCTTACTGTACTGGCAACTAAATTAGTTTAGTTTGGGGGCATAAAGTCCTCTTTTCCTCATAACTGGCATCACCTATCTCTTAGACGCACATTGAGTGTTCCTCCCACTAAACATCTGATTGTCATAAAAGGGGAAAATAACATTTTCTTCCTGGCTTTAGAAGTTATTACTGGAGTCTTTAAATTAACGTGTCTATCAGGAGGACAAAGGGGTAGTACCAGCTCTAGCCCTTCCTCTAAAGTCTTTGTAAATAAACAGACAGTAAGCAATTTCTTGTTCCCAAATCCTGTGCTTGGCGCTTAGGCCTATTCGGTGCCCCAAAAGGCTCTTTCTCTCTCTTCGCTTTCTTCTTCCTTCTCACAGAGTGTAATACCCAGTGAGCCCCAGGAACACAAAACCAAAATTTCCGTCCCCTTGCTCTAGGCAACAGCTAGACGGAGGGTTGGTTTTTTGTTCGGTTTTGTTTTGGAGTTGGGTTGGGATTTTTTTGCTCCTGGAGGCAGTGGCTTTGCTCTTAATTCATTCCCATCAACCTGGGAAGATCACACATACTGCCTGGACTGCTTCTTGCTCAGGCCTTCAGATTCAACCCATTACTTTGGACAGCTGCTACCTCAACGTTTCCAGTTATCACTGTACAAAGACACGTATCTTGGAGCACCCTCCAGTTAGCCTGAAGGAAGAGCCAGTAGGGCAGCCAGCTGCATAAATCAAGTATATGACTGTCAGCAGATTAAAGCCTTTTGATGTTGATTATTAACTGTTTTCAACATCGTAAAACGTTGACTCTTTTTTATTACTCCACAAATTCTCATTACTTCCTCACCAGACAGAAGCTTGAGAGTGTGTTTGTATAAAACAAGCAACAGGAACTCTAAAATGATACCTAGGCTGGTGCGCTAGAGACGAAGGAAAAGCAAACACGCCCAAACCCTATCAGTTGACATATTAGAAAAATAATAGTTTCTCCATGCTGATTCTATCCTATCTCCAAAGGTGAAGAATTCAAAAAAAAAAAAAAAAGAAAGGGAAAAAAAATGAAAGGGACAGTGAACATTCTGTTTAACTATCCTGGGGTTT
>Ga0065711_1027920_pt1 | contig 44938 bp, 26 predicted proteins | sample Hoacrofraction12_FD_59098 | JGI IMG/M metagenome (GOLD analysis project Ga0065711, IMG submission 59098) | Hoatzin crop microbial communities from Cojedes, Venezuela - Epithelial fraction 12 v2 (version 2) | ecosystem: Host-associated > Birds > Digestive system > Esophagus > Crop | place... | reverse complement strand
GGGGGGGGGGGGAGGGGGCAATATAAAACCTGGTTTTATTGCTTTTGAAGTTCACATCAGGCTGTGTTCCTTTTCCCAAAGGGGACACTGATCACAACTCAAAATATGCAGCTGTGCTCATGATAACAGCTGAAGAGGTAGATAGAATTAGTATTTATTTTACATACTCTAACACTACTAGATAATGGTTAGCTGTTCAGCTACACAGCCACATTACACAAATACTTTAGCATGTAGTATACACCAGAATCACCTGTACACTTTTGAATATTCTGTGTTTTAAATAGACCAGTGTGCAAGAAGACAGATGAGATGAGCCCCAATAAGAGGCCATCTTCTCCAGGACAGAGAAGAGAGCATGAAATGGTCTGTCATACTGTAAATAAGTCGATAAAAAAAAGTAATCAAAATGAGGACAAATAAAATGAACCTTGTAAATCCATAACCTGAAAATATTTGAAAGCTGATACGGTTGAAATTGCACATTGTTTTTACTACAAAGCTGAATCTACTTACAGTTTTCGAAAAGGGGTTTTTTTTGGTTTTTTTTTTCAAAAAAGAAAATTCTCTCAGTAGTAGGAAGGCAGAAAATGACCAGCTAACCCATGAAGTGCCATTGAAACCCATTTATTGATCATCCTGCTGAACACACATTTTGTTTTGATTTTGCCTGTGCTGGGTTGTACAATGCTATTCACTTCTCAGTACAAGCTTCTGAAATGGTTACAGGGATGTGTGGGCCAGATCGACAGTTGCTGGGCACTGAGTGTTTCTGCTGTTTTCAGTGGTACTGGTCCAACCCCGCTGAGATGAAGGGGTCTCCACATCTCACACAGTTCACCTCAAACTCCACCGGCAAAGCTCCTACTGCATTTCCCAGAACTGCCCAGCTCCTCTCCACAGCATCAGCATCACAGCTGGACTCAACTCTGTTGCACACCATTTTTTTGAGTTTTGGCAACAAATCATATGCTGCTGTAGGTATGATTATTAGCATATGAATAGAATGGGAACATCTGATTTTGTCATTAATCACTTTGCTTACATGCTGATGTAGGGAAATAAACAATGTACTTACTGCTCTGTAACAAGTATTATTGAATCATATGTTACCAATACATAATATTTAATTCACTCTTTTCAAGGGATGTTTGTTTCAAATCTTTCTACACCAATGACTGTTAATGCTTGAGGATATGAGAAGAACAAATTATGGCAGAATGAGTGTGAGAAATCCGCTGGGATAAGAATGAATGACAAATTATTATGTGGTTGTGAGCAATTAGCTGAACTCTTCAAATACTTCGAGGCATGGGAAATTTTACTTTTGAATCATGGAAGCAGAACTCAATTGCATTCACCCAAGTACAATGACTATTAAGTTTTCCTGCACAGAATTTCCCTCTCATTGCTTTTCACGATGTTAATGAACATGCAGTCTCCCTCTGAATATATCCTCTTACCTAAAATAGTTTTCACGGTAGTGACCAAGCTGAGCTACTAGTTAACATACAACCTACAACTCTTGAGCAACACGGATTTTTTTTCCCAAATCTATAACCAGTTTTGATTCATAAATTACATGGAACAAAACATGACTACAACAAAATATATCATGGAAGTAGGTTTAATGTCAGTAGTACTTCTCATGAAAGTTACTTCAGTGGGTCTTAGGATTTGAACCCAGGATAGCACAGGAGTTTCATGAGGCAGAGTGTGCTCAGCCAAGGTCTGCCTGGCTGTAGTTTTTGCAACTTCCCAAGAGTTACACAGAATCATAGAATGGTTTGGATTGGAAGGGACCTTTAAAGGTCACCTAGTCCAATCCCCCTGCAGTGAGCAGGGACATCTTCAACTGGATCAGGCTGCTCAGAGCCCCATCCAACCTGACCTTATATGTTTCCAGGGAGGAGGCATCCACTGCTTCTCTGGGCAACCTGTTCCAGTGTTCCACCACCCTAATTCTGTAGAATTTCTTCCTTGTATCCCATCTGAATCCACACTCTTTTTGTTTAAAGCCATTACCCCTTGTCCTATCACAACAGACCCTGCTAAAAAGTTTGTCCCCATCTTTCAGTTCTTCTCCGCATCTTGAAAATCCTGAAATATCCAAGCCCTCCAAAATCTGAAATGGGACTGAAAATTTTTAAGTGTTTTCAGATCCATTTCTGCAGTGGGTTTCAAGCCTTCTTATAGTTAGCTGCTGTTGAAAGACTACAGGTCAGGACCTGCTGCATCAGGATGTCAAAGGGTACTGTGTCCTGACAGCAGGGAAATCCTTCAATTGAAACAGTCAAGAAAGCATAATCAGGAGACATGAAATATTCATGTTGTGCTAAATAAATTCATTGTGACAGGGTTTATTACAAATTAATTAATAATAGAGATGCAAAGTGTTACTGAGCTAGAAAGCCTTACGCTGGAGGCAGTATTTAATGGAAAAGCCATGTAAAGGTAGAAAGAACTTAGTTACAGGCTAGAGTCACAGCTAGTTTCTGATAATAACAAAATTAAGTGTCAGAATCCTGCAACCAAGATTCCCTCCCCCCCAACAGAAAGAAGTTTGGAAAAATGCGGTTTCTCAGTATTTTTTCAGGCAAGGTCCATTGCACCAAGAAACCAAGCTTCCATGTCAAGGGGAAGGGTCAGCTCTTCTCTCCACTCATAGGAAGCATGAGTAGTGGCAGTGGCAGCGCTCTCGCCTTGCCTGGCTCATGCAGTAATGAATGTGGTGTGTCAGTTTTGGGGACTGCACTGCTGACAACCCTGCCTGCAGCTCTGGCTGGTCCACAAAACACAGCGAAGGTCACAGTCAGCAACTTCCCGATTTCAGGTCACTGTTGTGCAGAAAGCCTCCCTCCAGCAGTATATGCATTTCACACCTAGCTGCTCCTTTTGTCAAGCTGTCATATTTAATTAAAATGCTGACAGCCTTTAAGGATCTCTACAATGTGCAAAAAATACATAAGATCAACACTTCACACTTCTACCAGCGATTATTCTTTCTGTACAGTAGTTTAATTTACTTCCTCTAGTTCTTAAGGTTTTCAAATTACTTTTTCCTTTTGCTGTTCTCCATGAAAGGCAAAATAAGAACCTTCTAATCAGCACCTTGAACTCCTTCTTGCTGGTCCTCAGCCAGGACTTTCTCCATCCAGAGCAGCTCTTCCCCTGTGCTCGCCATTTGGTTCTGCAAAGCATGTGCCTGGGCTGCTGAGAGAAGAGCTCTCACCACACGTTAGCTCTCTGGGTCCCTGATCAGAGCAGAATATTTTTTTTTTTTTTAAACCTGAAAGTATTTCACTTGGGGTTAAATCTGTAGGAGGTTAAGGCATCTAACTGCCTAGAAGATCTTCAAAAGCCTTATCCTGCTTCTGTAGTATTAATTCAACTGCTTGGTTTCCTGAAGTTGTTCTTTGGGATGCACCTTGAGTTGATGTCACCGCTGTGTGAACTCACAGCCAAACACCTTCTCATCTCTTTCCTCCAGGCACCGGGAAACCTCAGTGTTATCTGGGAAATTCTCATCTATTTTTTTTTTTTAAATACAGCAATAAGATGCTATCTTCACTGCAAATAATTCACAAGAGCTAGAATTTCTCTGCTTTCAAGTGGGTCTATAAGATATTCAGCTATATAGCTTTATTTATAAATATATATTATATATATTTATATATATAACTATAATTTATACAATTTTATGTGTGTGTCTTTCTCTCTGTATTAACCTGCTCTGGTACTTTGTTTTTGCTATTTTGTGCATAATTATGGTGTCTAATGACACTTTGTGATACTGGGTCCCAGTTGCACCAGATGTTCTACCTAAATAATTCCTATTCCTGTGTACATCTGGCAACCTAGACAGACCAGAGGCAGGATGAGAGCAGGAAAGCACTAATCCCAAACGTGCCCAGTGTAACACAAGAAACCAGAGACAGCATCTGAAATGGGCCTGATCCTTGTGAGCTGAAGTAACTACGAGACCATCTACCTTTCAGATTCCTGCATCTTCTTATCCACTTGCAAACTTATTCAAGATTAGCTTGCTCAGGCTATAAGCTTGGTGATTAACCAAGGTAAACTTACAGGTGAAAACGCATCCCCAAAAACATATGACAAATTGAAGACAGTTCAGCCAGAAAACACTGATGGAATAAGAATATTCACTCCCATGTTCCCCTCCATGAGGAAGCCAGTAGGAAATCACTCGTTAAACTGTGTCTCCATTTAGAGAACCTCAAACATTTGCTACAAAAACATGGCAGTTTAATTCCAGACCAGGAGAACATTTCTGAAGCGCACCCACGAGCACCCCCGTTAGACACGCATTGCACCAAAGGGCAACACATTAGAGGGGCCGTGTCGCAGGAGCCATGGGGCATCCTTCCCCAGACCTGCAGCTCCATGGCACGAGCAGGGTCAGCCTCCATGGCCATGATGTGGACCCGTGCTCAGCAACGCCTCCAGCCTCCCCTGCATGTTTCAGGGAGCTTCTCTGGAGCATGCCAGTCCCCAGGCTGTTGGAGTGGGAGGGGTGGTGCAGGCCAGGTTCGAACAACAACTGTGGGAGTCCCAGTCAGAGCCCCAGCTCCTTCCCCCCCACCCCATTTAAAATCAGGTGCACATAATTTCTAAAGCTGCTCAAGGGAAATACTAAAAAATGACCAACGCATTCAAAAATACTGCCTTTCAGCAATTCATCTTTATAAAAAATGCTCATGGGAAGTAAATTTGTAGAAAATGGATTTTGCTTTGCAAATGTAATGATTCATATTATGGTTATCTGTTCATTCATCCAGTCACTGCAGAAGAGCAATGTCATATTACACATCTGACCAAACACAACTTATCTGTATAGATTGATTAAAAATTGAGATACTTACAGAAGGGTTTTGTTGGGGGTTTTCATTTTCTTTTTTTTCCCCAAATCAATCTGTATAGTTACATGAGAGTAACGCAAGACACTGAATTGATAAAGAAAATTATTATTTTCTAATGAAGTACAAAGTGAAAAATCTGCATAAATTGCTCATTTTGATTTAAATAACTAATAGCTACTTATTCTATAAATACATCTAATACATATACACTTTAATATAGTCTGAGACAGTAAAATAAAACTGCCTAGAAGGTCTAAAATGCAGGAGGATATACTTCAAAAATTATTTTTATATATTAACTTGGAATATAAAATATTAGTTGAGAACTTTAAAAGTGAACCAAAATTCTTTATTATACATGAAGATTACTTAAAGCTTCCAGACCCCAGCTGCTGATTTTAAAGGTCATGTTTTCATGAAGCTGAATGTGCACAACTTTGCAAAAAGATATTCATATTCATGAAAGGGAAGCTAACAGGAGGTCATTAATAAGGTCTTGCCTGGGACATGAATGAACATGCTTTAAAAGGTGAATAAAGATAAAGCAGACAAAGCAATGAGCTTTAGACCAGTCTGCTTGGAAATAACTCCCTGTCTGAAATTTTTCAGAGGGTTTGCGCCTGCAAACTGCTGACTCCTGAGTGTCCCCAAGACCCGTGTGCACTCAGAGTCACAAGGATGTGGGGTACCTCACCCAGAAGCGGCCTGCTTTAAGCTGGCTGAGGATATACACCCAAAGGTAGATTTGCCTCTTGTAACCCCTGTTCAGAAGAAGCAGAATATGTTTCATTCCTAAACTACTAAATATAGGCCATTTGGCTGTGCAAAGGCCCAGATCCAGCTCTTGCTAATAGCTTAAATTAATTATGTCATAGCTGAAGCCTTACATATGTTAGGAATTATGAAAAATGAAGCTGCCGAGCCCTCTGGTGACTTGTCTAGCTCCAGGATGCCTGGTGCATGGGCACTGAAGTGGGCAGGTTTTCCAGACACCATCTGGGCACCTCTCTCTGCAGCTACTCAGTGTAGGTAGTTCATTCACAAAGGCTGCTCCAGGTTGCAGACTCAGGTCCTACCACTTCAGCAGGAGGTTCAGTGAAGTGATTCACATTTCCTAGAAGCGACATTATTTTCCAGACCTCCTGGTTTAGACAGCTGCAAAGCCGATGCCTGTTCTCTGCCGACTGAAGTTGGAAAGACTGGCTACTCCTACGGCCCGCTGCAGAACCCAGAGTGAAGGAGCACAGCGCTGTCTGCTGTGCTTGTCGTGTGCATTTCCCTATTCACCCAGGAGTCATCAGGTAATGAAAAGCAGGCTGTTCTCAGTCCTCCTAAATTTCTGCCTGCCATTACAGGACTCCACTGCCTGATGAGGTGCCAGTATTGCTGTAAGCGTCAACTGGCGAGTGGCACTGACCTGCAACAGCCAATTCTGCCCCTTCTCCCAGGGACTGCATGTCATCCTCACCGTACCTGCCAGCTGGTCTGCGATGCCCTGAAGCAGAGATCCCCAGTCCTTTCTTGTCGCAAGCAGAAATCTTGAGCAACAACAGCTCTGCATGTAACATCGTATTTCCTCAGCTTGGACTGTTCTCAGGAATATTGTTCCAGCAAATATCTAAGAGCCTCACGGGCATCATGTTGGCCAGTACCACTGATCAAGGTCTGCTGGCCAAGAAGTATTACAAAAAAGAGAAAACGAAAATTTCAAGATTTTTTTGGCGAGGGAGAAGAGATCTCCAAGTCATTTTATACACTGTCAGAAATTGCATTTCTGAATGACTCAGTTGTTTCCTGGGGTTTTTTATTATTAAAGACTATCTTGAAATAATCAAGGACCTCATAATACACAGCACGATACTTTGGCAAGACACAAGCATATGCTCTTAACTATGGTCACCTAAAAAGACACATCAAAAAGAGCTATATTCTTTTCTTCTTTCTTTTCCTCCTTTCCCTTCAACATACCGATGTTGATTGTTCCCAGAATGATTCAAAGTCATCGAGAATCACGGTGACATGCCAGAAGAAATTGAATGCGCTTCCTACCTTGCACGTGTCAGCTTATTGTCAGATGCCTGCTTTTCAGATGTGCACATATGTACGCGCTTTGCTCTCACTTCTCTGTCTGACTTTGCTTCTTTATCAGCACATCTCAGCACAAGCCTCTCTCCCTTTCTCTCCCATACTGTAGTTCCTTCATAAATCTCTCACAGTACAATGAAGTGTCACTGTGTTTATCCAGATCCAGTAACACAGGAATACATCGCAGCAGAACAGGCTTTTAACTCTTCTGTTGTTTATGAATCTGCTTGAAATGCATAGTGAGAACATGTCGATACTGCTAAGGTTAATGACCGATTGATTCATAGAAAGCAAGCACCAGCATTTATAGTCAAATGATCCTTAGTAATTGTTGTAATAAAGACTGCAGATGAGCTCTCCAGATATATAGTTACATACAGCGACTCTCTTCAGAACACCTCAGTAGGAGGGCCATCGTTTGGCTTTCTTGTGAAGAAGCGTCGGGTGCTGGAGGGAGCAGAATAGACGTCTCAGCATATGGCTAATTGTCACCAGCCTGAGTGATCGTACCTCCTGTGATACGGGGCGGTAGAAAGCCCGCTGCTCTCCCCAGCAGCCCTCTGATGAAGAGATTGGTAGTTGTACCTTCCACACTACAAGAGATGATGCTGAGGACGACTGCACACTATTTTCTTTTGTTTTATAACAGTGATATATGGTGAGGTGAAGAAGAGCTGGCTTCACAGAAACAAACCCACCCTTTAGAGCAGATCTGTGTCCTTAAGAAGTGTGTGGCAATTAACAGCTTTCACTGTCACTGTTCAGATAGTAATGCTGTCCCTTTCAATAAATCAATATTCTAGCTATGTAGTTGGTGTCAAAAGGATGAGAATTGCTGGAGAGACATTTTTTAACCTGCAACTTCAAATGCAATGGACGACAAGATTATCACAATTCCCACCAATGAATGACTGACATCAAATAAGTTAGGTGGAGACTTGCCAGGTAGCATATAGCTCAATATTCAAGCAATTAAGCACATTCAGAAACACACAAATCGGGGCACTTGTTTTTCCACCAGCAAACTTTTGTAAGTGCCTGTAGAGCAGATATGTTTCCAAGGCTAGACACAGGAGAGCTTCACCTTGCCAGCAAGCACACCCTAGACTCATTAAAGACGTTTCGCTACAAGGCAAAGTGGCAATAACTTTGTGACAGAGTGGGGAAAATAACCCCCATACTTTGACTTCTCTTTGTCCCCTGAAAATCCTGTGGTTTACTGATAGGTGTTATCAGATTTCCATGACCATCTCCAGACTCAGCTGACAGAGGCAGTAGGAATACGTTGCTTCAGTGCACCCCTTGTGTTGCTCAAAGCCGCTTGTCTATTTCTGGCAGAATAACCACAGACTGGATAAAATTCAATTTAGTTTGCCTTACCCTGGAGTCACTTCATATAATTAATTTCCATCTTTTAAATTTTGCAAGTTATACTTTTCAATAACTGCATAACTGTTTATATGCAGACTGCATAGAAAACAGCATCATTTTGCATAGTATACATGGAATATTATCATGACCTTCATTTACATGAAGTCAGATGCACTGTTCTCCTCATAAACAGAATCTCCCTTAATATATTTATTTGGAAGAGATATCTGTCTCGTCCTACTTATGCCCCAGAGGAAAGACTGAACCTGTGACAAAGAAACGCCCTAATCCCATTTTAGGCTTTAAGTACAGACATCTTCTCTGCCTCTGAAAACACGAGGAGTATCCCCTCCCTGCATTCCTGCGTGAGCCAAGCTGGAGGCAAAGAGTGAGCAGGGTCTGCTGTTTACTTCAAGGACAAAAAAGGGAATGAGATTTGGACTTCATTTAACCTGCATCCACACACTGTGCTAAAAGAAGATTTGGGCTGTGGCTGAAAGGAAATAATTAGCAATAATTAATTGCTGCTGCAGGCCGTTAGCAATTTACAACCCCTATGAGCAAATGAAAAGAAAACCATGGTTCATCAAACTCCTAAAATTAGCCCTAACTGAGTCTCCGACACTGAGGATGGCAGAGCTTTCTAAAGGGCTGGAAGGCAGTGCAAGAGCCCTCCTGTAAAGCAGCTGCTGGTTGTCTGCAGTCCGGCAAACGTAGAGAGCTAGAGTTGAATTCCAGTGCTGTGGAGGACATTCATGTCACTAGCTCACCAACACCAGCAGGTCAGAGCTAGGAAGACTCTGAGGACTTCAGATACCCAGTTTTCAGTAAGCGTGAATTTTAGCACCACTGATTGCCTTCCTTATCATTCCCCTTTTTCTCATTAGCAATTTTTCAAAGTTAGAAACAAACTCACTACTCTAATAGATTGTTAAAGCCCTCCAATTTTAGAGTTTTATTTGGGAAAATTAGCCAAAACAAGCATTTCTGTTCGGCAGGTCTGTAGGATATATAACCTCAGCTATTTTCTATCTGGTATTAGGGACTTCAGAGATTCTTTCAGACCACAGGAGTGTGACAATTCATTAGTATAACTTATTTCCTGGCAAAGCCTAACTTTTTTTCTGTTAACAGAGAGCTCAATAGTAAGAATAATTGCCTTCATATGTTACTGGGGGAAAATCCCAAAGTAAAAAGATAACTACTCTATATGAGTGAAATAGGTTGCATAGTATGAAATTAAATGTTGCCAGCATGCCAGAAACTACAACAGAGGGCCTTACTGCATCTCGCATTTTGCATCATGACAAGATTCTCTTTAATCAGGAATTCATTAACTGAAACCTGGAACAGGTCTTTATCAGCTTTGCCCTTCTAACAAAAGAAGCAGTGTACATTTGAGATTGCTTTAAGAAAATTTTTAAGCCAGAAGTTTGCTTGCCTCTTCCCACAGCAACACACACGTCTTCACCTGAGTCGTTGCTAACGTATATTACCCCTGCTGATTTCAGTGAAACTATTACTGAAGATCTATTAAAATGGATGAGTAAAGTTTAATCAGCTCAGCTATAAACAAGACACTGATTTGTGGTATAAAAACCAGACTGAAATCCAAGGTTGCTGTAGTACAGGCATTCTTCTTTGTATATATAAGTTCTGATTAGACTGAAATCTAGGGCTTTTAAGATTTCCTGTGGCTATAGAAAGGAGATTCTCCAGTTCCTCTGCAGCAGGACTGCAGACTCTCATGAAGAGAGTAGGCTATCCCAAAGCCAGGACAAAACAAAACTTATCTCCAATGCATTTAATAATAATTAGTAAAAATGACAGCAGCATCAGAAAACAAAGTTTTTGTCGTCACCAGCTGATACCATTGCACACGCTTTCAGGTAAGTCTAAATACCATGCATATACATCCAGAGTTTGAAACACTCTGCTAAATTTAGGAATGTAATCTATTTCTGCAAGGCTCAGGTTTTAGGTTCAGGTAGCACCTATTCATTAACACAGATCTTCACCCAGAAAATATAACTTGAACATTTAACTTGAACTTTAATAACTGTACAATGGCAGAAAACACATTTTAGATTCTATACTCCTAGATTAAAATTCTGTAATTTTATTACTCTAAAATCTGTTAACTGCACTGATTTTTAATTATATATACATATTTACATACACACAATATCAATACCTATGTAGATTGTTGGTATAACTGATTGTTTATGGGCAGGGTCTGAAATCTGAGACATTTTTGGCCGAATTCCCAGCCTCGTGTACGAAATTCTGAGACCCATGAAAAAAAAAACAACTTTAATCTATTTCAGGTTTCCTATTTGAAAGAAGGATGTGAAAATAATGGAGATGATAATGCCTCTTTTAGACATTCTTTGTCTTACAGATTTACATATAATAATAGTAACCTCTTTGAGAACGAAGCATTTTTTTACAGCATAAACTCTTACAGACCTAGCAGCTTAGCCTTAGGGGCCCAAGGATATTATATTACAAATGATAATTAATTTATATTTAACTGGGAAATTTGTACTATAAATATACCCAGAAAAGCAGTCAGTGGGAGATCATGCTATGAATCCCCAAACCAGTGTGGATCAGCTAATGTAAGCAGAAATATATGTATTTCACTAAATTTCACAACAAAGCAGCAAATCTGTATTGACCACCGTTACGATCAGCCAACGCGTCGACCTGCATGGCCAGAAAATAAAGCTTTTTGTGCAGACCTCTCTCACGAGGCAGCACTAACAGGGTTTGCGCAGGACTGGGCTCCCCAGGTCTCTGGGACCCTGGACCGACCCCCCAGCCACCAGCAGCCCAGCTCCCAGCCCTCATCGCTTCTCTGCTGAAAATGCACCTGAAACCACGTGCTCCACCTGCATCTGCACCTGGGCAAAGGTTTTTAAAAGGTGTTTGAGCACTTAACCTTCACTAAAATTCCCCTTTAAAGTCCAGTCCTTTGGCAAGAGCGGTACTGGCCTGCCAGTTGTTTCAGCCCTGCTTGACAAAGGACGCTGTAGTTTGGGGTGCTTTTTTCCCTTCTTTTCTCCAGCTTTCCAGCCGGCGACCTCCCCGTTCCCTCATCCGGAGCTAGCGAAAGCAGCCTCAGCAAGCCCACAGCAGCGTCCAAGGAATTTCCACAGGCTGTGAGAACACATTGCCACATCTGTCATCGTGCCTAAAAAGCCTTTGGAGCGCATCCCACCCTTTCGGTGGCAGATCTGCTTTATCGCTTTTTTTTTTCTCCAGGGGAAATACAAGGATGAAGAATCTGTTCGAAAGAAGGAGGCTCCCGGGTACCCCTGATCAGCCACAAGGCAGTAAGCACAGGCTTACTGACGCCACATGAAATGCTTAGAAAGCCAACATTAATGTAATCGCTTTAGGCAAAGCTAGCAGCCAAAACACTTCCTAACCGCTCCTGCCATCCTGCGCCGTCCCCACTCCTCTACTGAGGAGCAGAACCAGGGCTGACATCTGCAGCACTGAAGTGCCACAATTAGGAGATATACCCACTTAATGACGATTTTCACTCCTGATGAGATTTTTATGATGTGGTATCAACACACGCTACACAAGATCAGGCACAGTACTCCTCTCTTGTCAGCATCTTCCACGGAGATTTTATTTTTCCATTTGTGTGATTATTTATTACTATTATACCGGTTCCCAGAGTAACAAATGTAATTTGGCAGAGTCTGTAGGCACCTACCAAATGTGATACAAAATAGATCACAGTAAAAAAAATGAGTTTCATATCTGTGCCAAATTTATAGCTGAAAAAAAAAATTTTTTTCTACACTGTTATTCTTTTATTTTACATTTTAAATTTATATTAGAAAATACTTTTAATATGTCATGTATAACCCATAAGTTGATATGTTCTTTGAAGAAGTGCTGAAAGCGGAGTTTTTAATCTTTCAGAAATTGAAAAAAAATTACTGAAGTCAAGACATATTAGCAAAACATTTTACTGTTGTCAGATTTGCATATTTTGCTGAAAAGTTCCATGCCAAAAGTTTCACTCAGCCCTCTGCCTCAAAGAATTTTCCATTTACAGTCTGTTAGATATATATCCTACACATTACCCTCCTACAGAAACTGTCTGTTAATGGGTCACAGCCAGGGCTTAGAAAGACAAAATTAGAGCTGTCTGAAATTAAACATTTCATTCTTTTTCTTTACCACTGTCTCAGCCTTCTGTGAGCCTTTCTGTTCTATGTCCACAAATCATTCTGAAATTCTTTTCCTGATTTGTGTCCATTTAACTCTTGTAAAGCAAGGATACTTTCTTTCCTCAAATATTACCTGTGCTACCACAGCCTGAAGAAATTATTTGCACAGCACCTAGGTTGTTCAGAAATAAGAAATTGTGAGTTAAATCTCCAAGGAGGGCTTCAGGCTACAAAGCCCAAGGCAGCAACTCTTGGGCAACGCTTCAGCTTCAAGCTGGGAGCCATGTGGGAGCCTATGGCACAGCAGAGGCATCATCCTCGGCAGAGGAGACCGGCCCCAGTTCGGCAGGGGCAGATGGAGCAGAAGCGATGGAGCTCACTTTGATCATGACTATTATTTTTGCTCCACTCTTTCACCAGCCTATAAAAACATCAACAGCTAAAACATCGTCTCTTATGCTACCTCACCTGGCAATTCAGTTTAAATAGTCAGAGACTTGTCGGCATTGTTAAGGCTAATGATCCAGTGGCTTATACGACAGGAAACATTTGAATTCAGATTGTTCGTATTAATTGTTTTATGAAACAATATGAGCCAAAATTGATTTTATAGTTTTGAAGTCAGATTGTTTATACTAATTGTTTTATGAACAACATGAAGCAAAATTGATTTTATAGTGTTGCAGACTGATTTATTTGGCAATGCGTAAGTCATCATCCAGTGTCTATATCTTACAGTTAATTGGCACTTTGAAAGTCTTTTCTAAGCCCTTCTTGCATCCGCTTGAATATTATAAGTGCTACTTATAAATCAATTCACTGAATTATTGTTAAAGATTTAAAAAAAAAAACACCACCCTTCCTGAATTGATTAAGTTCATGTAAGCGAGAGGAGAAAGTGCAGCTTAAGAAAGAGTTAAACAAGTAGCAATACCAAAAATACACAAGAAAAAAAAAAAGATCACATCATTGTAGATACCATTCTGTAATAAATAGGGACGATAAAGGAATACTTCTCAGAATCTCGCAAAGCAGACGTTCTCTCCATTTATCTCAGTTTTTGCACAACTTGCTTGCCAGAGAAGGACTCTTGGCCTGGAGGCACAGGGCCCATTTTGGATCCCTCTCTTGCACCCATCACACTCATACATTTTCTTTCCATTAAGTGGAAAGATAGTCAGACCTCTCTATCCAACACATTAGAGCCAATGATACAGTTTGACAGCAGACTAAAGATCTTTTTTCAGCCTGCTGTAACATTTCTATCCAAGCCAATTAGATTTAAGAGATGATCACTTCATTGTATCAAAAGTGTTGAAAAAATTAAAATGTCTTGTTTCTCATCTTTTTCATACTGGTGTAAACAAAGAGACTTTTATTGAGTTGTATCAGATTTGCAGCACAGTAATTATTAGTAAAAAGGGTATTATCATAACATTTTGGTATATCCTAAATATCCCTTTTGTTTTCTGTATATCCTGATTTTTAAATTCTATCTAATTTAAACAGATAAACAACACCAGAAAGTAACTGAGATTTCTTCACTATATGCCTCTCACAGGATAATTTTCTCATACATATGCAATATGACCAAAAGATGTGTTCTGCATGCTGAGAGTAGTTTTACAGCTCAGTGTTCCTGTTCTCTATGATAGGTCAACATTTTTTTATATTGAATTTTTAACTGAGCACTTTTTTTTTCAAATGATAAGATGTTGCTTGCTTTGGTAAAGTTCACTTTCTTATCAAAACAACAAATAGCAAAATATCTCAATCTGAAAAAAAATCAATACCTCACTGAAAATGAATGTGTCTTTTCGTCCTTCGTCTTCTTTATCTGCCATTAAATTACATTCATACATCTAGCACAACACTCCACTAAGTTCCATCACAAGAGACAAAAATCATGAAGATAGATCCTGAGAATGGCAGAGACAAACACAAGACACCTAAATCATCTCCCCAGAGGAAAGAGTGGTAATTCAGAATTTTTTTTTTTTCCTCTTGCAACTGGAATATGTCAGGTTTATGATTTGTCACTGAAAACAAAGAATATTTTCAGCTGAAGTTTTTACAGAAAGTTCCACATTTTCCAGTCATCACTTTTATCAATTATTTACACACCAGCTGAGAAGCATTTGCAAAAGCTGAAGAATATGCATAAACTTGCAGTATTTCTGAAAGAGAAGCTTCATTTCCATAATGAGTTGTTGATAATAAACTTTATTGCTACCACGACCATGATTCACGGTGTGCAGACTACAGCCAAGCATAGCCACATGTATAAAGGAGAACATTGTTCTCTTCACAGGTGTGATTGATAATAAATTCATACGGTTTATATCAAACACTGAAAGAAGTAGTGTCCTTATACCACTGAATTATGCTTAATAACTTACTGAGAGTGACAATATAAACTACCTAGTCATGTTTTCCAGTATCTTAATATGTCTCAGTGCATCTTTTTCATTAAGTTGTTTTTTAAAATATCAAGTACTCCTTTTCAGGAAAAATTTAGGTAGCGAGCTAGGCCTGATTTTCGGAAAGGACTAAACGTTCCTCAGTGAACAGGGCTATTTTCAGAAAAACAGTTTATTAATACCAATTTCACCATGAGCATTTAGCGTTTGCGGATGCTGAGATGTTCCAGCCTATATATCCCACTAGCACAGGAACTACTCATCGAATGCCCTGACAAATGTACCAATCTATGTGGTGATATTTACACTTCTATATGCCTGACCTACGTAATACTCACTACCATCACACAAAACAAAACAGTTTCAACAGACAGAACTGGGAAGGATTTGGTGCAGATTTTTCCAGAGCCGAATGGTGGAAGAGTTTACATGTGGGCGGGGAAGCAGCAGCCCAGATTGCCTCTTGCAGAGGAGAGCTCTCCATGGAAGTCAGCTATGGCATGCGTGAGCCACCACAGAGCAGAGCTTCATTTTGTACAGGATCTGGTCCTGTTAATGTGGTCTGGGATTCCTCAGAGCAGGGTAGGTAGTAGAAGCAAGAATTTTTTTGAGGTTTATAGATCCTGATAGTTCTCAGGCTCTAGCTGCCTAGCATGTAGTCTTTTCTAGGCACAACTTGAAGCAGAACTGTAAATAACAAAGGAGTTTTGCTAAGAGGAACTTGGACACACACACAAAGTACTTCAGTTAGGTGCAGAAGAACAAAGTATAGTTCATTTCTGTGTTAGGCTTTGTTACACAAAGAAGCCATTAGGCAAGGCACCTGTGACTTCTCCCTGTGGATCTAATCTTTATTTTATTTAGAAAAGTGGTTTTTTGCCAGTAAGGGGGGCAAAATCGTGGGAAATAAAGGACGAGGTTTACTCTGCGATAAACCTGTGTATGATCTCTGCCCAGGACACTACCGGGAGATTCCAGGTGAACTCACCTACCCCATCCTTCATTCCCAGAAAGCCACAAATTACAAACCCATTATTCAAATGATATTTCCCTCCACCACTTCTAAAAATCTAAAACATTCAGAAGAGCAAAGCAAAAAACCCCACATATGAAACAAAATTAACAGGACAGCCACTTTGCTGTTGTAAGTAATACCCTCATTACTGACCTTTAGAAGAGGCAGAGAGGAAAGCCAAGGAGGTGAAAATTAATAACCCTTCTTGCAGACAGCAAAGAGCTGTCACAAGTTATATGATATAGGCATTTTTACCTACTCCCCCCATCCTCCAGAAAGATATAATTAATTTATAGTCATTTTAACCTGCAAATGACACTCGTAGAGTTGGAGGACTGACAATCAGCTTCCCATGCTAGCAGCAGGGTGTAAAAGTCTGAGTGCTGCAGCATTCGTGTGGATGCATTGAAAAACGTAATTGATGGGACCTCCTACCTTGTTAAGTGCAGTGGCACTAGCTGTAACCACATGCGGGCATGAGGGATACACACTATTCCTCAGCAGAGGGAATCAAAAGTAAATAACATAAACTAAACAATCCCTGAAAATCCTATCTTAAAGAACAGTTAATATTAATGCCTATGTCACTCTGAGTTTTAAATCATAGGATGTTGTGGTGTGTATACGTATGCAAACTCTCTGGTATAGAATTTTACCTCGTGTTTCAGACTACAGTAAAATTAGGACACGACGTACACAGTCTCTACGAGAACCACTGTAAATGACAAAGGTTAATGATAAATTTGTGGAAAAAAAAAAGGAAGAGGAACAGTAGAACAGTAGATGGGTGTGCATGTTTGTATAATAGTGCAAGTAACAACAGACAACAAGGTCTCCTTTGCTGAAAAGCCGTTCAAATAAAATGAACCCAGTTTTACAGGATTACGGATACCAGACAGCATTCTCAATACCTAGAACACCCAGAAAACAGGCCTAACTTACAAACCTCTCCAATTACCACACGTGCATTTGGGGTCTAACGGATAACGCTGCATTATGAGTTGGAACTGCCAATCTGAATTCTGGGAGAGCATGACAAAGGCCTAGGCATCCACTTTACTGAGCCAGGTGTTTTCTGTAGCTCTCCTGGGTTGCAAAGTATTTGAGCTGACAAAAATCCTTAATCCTTTTTGTTAGTTGAGGGCATATTCACTGCAGGGCTTGTCTTCAATGAAGAACTGCAGCCTTGTCAGGCTAGGTGACCCTAAAGCTACCTCCTTGTCATAATCACCAGAAAACCTGTGAACCAGTCTCACTTACTGCATTAGGTCCTTATAGCTACACATTTCCACCCCCTCACCTCCTCTTTTTAGTCCCTCTAGAGCCTGACCTTGCTTCCACCATATCCAGGGTGGTGAACCCAGCCAGTCCAATAGAACAGCTTCCATCCAGGTTTTGCTCCACAGCAAATAAACAGGCAGTGCCATTCAACTTAAGTAAAAATTCTGTCTCTTAGACTGAAAAATTTCCTTTGTTTAACTGCGAAGGAAGACTGTCCCACCTTGCAAAAGTCCCTCTACAACCAGCCCTCTTTACGCCACGCATGCCAAAGCAAGCCCTTCCCCTCTGCACCCTTTACCAGCCTTACTTGTGGCAGTCAGCACGTACCACACTCCCCAGTAATGTGTTTTTATGGGAAAGGGCCCGCTCTCTGCCAAGCTGCTAAAAGGTCAATATTCTTATTACAAATGCACCAAGCGCATAGTCACATCCTCCACGTCAGAAGGAACAGCCTTTGCCTAACCAGTGGATAGGAGCTGGCAGGCAGGGGAGAATCCACCCTGCTCTGTGTAGGAAAGTGTGCACAGTACTTACTTTTTTCAAAAAAGTTTGAGTTTATAAGCATAGATCTTCATATACTGCAAGAAAGGGACTTATATATGGCATAAGTCGCCTGACACAAAGACAGGCTCAAAGATGATAAATTCCACGTGACTGATTTAAAGTGGTAGAGAAATGAAATAAGTGGCAATCAGTATGTTATCTCCAAGCTCAGGTACCTAAAAGCTCTCTCGGTTATAAAATGTCATGTTAGTCAGGAGTTCATTATATTTCATGAGTAGCAGAACATATATGAGTCTGCCTTCTGGAGGTGGGAGTCCTCCTTCTCTGTGGGAGCAGCGGATACCCTCGGGGCACTTAGTCATATGATACTGTACCACAGAGCTAAAAATAGGGAATCTTGTCAAACTAGATTTATAAGAGATTGCTTTCTCTGTGTGCAGACAGCCCAGTTTTAGATTTACATCCAATCTATGCTCCAACTGCATGAAAGTGTTCCCTCCTGAACACCTTTACAGGCCATAAAAAAATTCAGTGTAATACAGCTCTAGTTGTACAAGAACAACTGTCCAACTGCCCCTCAAAAAAATAAAATGCAGGAAGAAGGGAGACCTGCAAGAGTGAGCACCAAATGTCACAAGCACTGGCTTCTGATCCGTAAGTACATATAACCCTAGACAGTTTAAAAAGCGGTATCTATTTTGTCACTTCAAAACCAGAAGTTTTGCAGCGATAGGGCCATGGGTAATGGCTTCAAGCTGAAAAAGGGTAGATTTAGATTAGACAGAAGAAAGACATTCTTTACTCACAGGGTGGTGGGGCACTGGAACCTGTTGCCCGGAGAAGCTGTGACTGCCCCCTCCCTGGCAGTGTTCAAGGCCAGGTTGGATGGGGCTTTGAGCAACCTGCTCTAGTGGAAGGTGTCCCTGCCCATGGCAGGGGAGTTGGAACTGGATGATCTTTAAGGTCCCTTCCAACTTAAACCATTCTATGATTCTCTTCATCTGATCACTTTTCATCACAGCCGAACATATATTCTGTTTTAATTCTTCCCTTAAAGAATCTACAGCATGCTTCTGGTATGCCTCTGCTTATCTACCCACCCAAAGTGCAGAAGACATGACAGTATGGTATGAGATAGAAGTTTTATTGGCCTGTAGTTTGGATGATCAAATTACTCATGAGCAGTTGAATAAGTTATAGAAGTCATTACAACAAGTGCCAATAAAAGCTTTTTATACAAGATTGTTGTATATTCTACATATGCAACTTATTTTACAGGAAGGAAAAAAACTCTATATAAGACACTTTTTAGAGAGTGTTAAAAAATTTTATGGGGACCATTTCTTCTATCCTTCCAACTGCAAACCAGACTTTAATTAAAATAAGCCACGCTGTACAGTGCTCATAGGTATAGAAAATTTTAAACATCTCTCAAACTTACTGCTATAGCTTTTACTTTCTCAGAACTCACGACCCACCAGAGCTTGAAGTGTTGTCCCACTGAAAGATTATAGCTTCCCCTTTCCCAAAAGTGAAAAACTTCAAAGAACAATTCTGGATGGTCACACAGACATTTTAGGTTTATCAATAATCCAGAACCAAATACTGTCTATTATGAACATTAATCACTATAGTTTCCTATAAAACATGCCACTTTAGTTAACCAAATTGTGAGAGTGAGGATATTTCCCAATACGCTAATTTATCCAGTATTATTCTCATTTACATGCTTGCAGGTATTTTTTTTCCTCCCATAAACGTAAAACAAAGGCTCAAATCCCCAGGAGCTGGTAACTGACATTTTTTTTCAGGCGAGATTTGGGCACACGGGGTGCGATTCATTTGTCTAAATATAGACTTCTCCATCTGAATGGCTTGTCTACGTACTTTTATTCCTTCCTGAAGAAAAAAAAAGAGCTTAATCAGCACCCAAAATAGAATAATTTGAAGTAAACTATTAGCACTCTGCAAGTGCTTTCTTTCCCACCAACAACAGAGGCGCTCTCAATAGCTTTCCGCTTGCCTTTCAGGCATTCACAGGCAGGCAGAGATTAATCCAACTCACAGCATCTAATGCTGGCTGCCAACTTCTCTACTGGTTTGCTCCGTACACAGCCACTTATACACATGAAAAATCAGTCAAACATCTTTTTAACTTGGTAACATGTTTAATTCAGACTCTGTTAGGTCAGTGACTCTGCAGAGTGCGCATCAGCAGTTAATTTGTCCATAATTTTCTTTCTAGTGAGAGCAGCACTCCAGTCAATGACGTGGCTTCTGCTGATGCGGGGTCTGCAATTTGGACCGCATTTTGACACACTTGCCAGATATGTAAACATGTTTTCTGGTCATTTTTTTTTTTAATTATTTTCAATTATCAGTTGCAATATTGAAATACTCTCTGCTTGCCTATGTTGATTTCTGAAGAGATTTGCCACTGTTGTCAAAAAACCCATGAATCAAAGAGTGAGAGTGTAGACATTGGCACTCCTCGCTGATTGTTAATTGTGTCCCCAGCACAATTCTTCCTCAAGAAGTTTACAGGCACAATTCACTTTAGCTATGAGTACTTGTGCTTTGCCTTACTACCTTTCAAATCACTGAGATGCTTAACTGGGCTCTTGTGCTCTTGCCCAGTGAATTTCAAGATAGAATATATTCAGACAGTGGGGGAAAAGAAAGAAATGCCAAACATGCACCATACTCCTACTGTTCTCCTGACTGCTGTATGGAGCAAAATCTCCATCTTCCTGCCAGAGAGCCCAGGGTTCTGCTGTGGAACAGGCTCCTCATAAAGTAAGAAGGGGCAAGATATAACAGGTGATAAAAGAAGAGCACGATGTATCCAACAGCTAAATAAATAAAAGACTTGGGAAAGCACTCCCTCTGCCCAGGCTAACAGTCAGACAGCCTGGCAAGGCAGCCAAGGCCCTTAAGCCCTAGAAAAACCTGTGCTGCTGACTAAAGAGCCAGCTGATACCATCCTCCCTCGATCCGGAGCAGAAAATTTTGAGTTCGCAGCACTGGACAGCAGGTACAAGTTTTACAACAGGATCTAGTCTGCTATGAAGCAGCAATCTGGCTCTACTCTGTGGCATATTGGCATGGATTGAACTCTACTGGCCAATTCTTTATATGCTTTGATGAATCTTGGCTGACCATCATTTAAATCCAATGCATGTCCTTTAAGTTAGCAATAGGAGGCAGTCAGGATTAACGTGCCAGAGCAACACAGCATCTAAGCCATGAGCATGTGGAGTAATTTCCATTATTTTCATAATGGCTATTCCCCCAAATTGTTCTGAAAAAGTGATCTCTAATCCTAGGATTTTTCTTCCAACCTGCTGCCTCTTATCCCATGCTTTGCCTCTTGATCTCCATCACCTGTCAGCTAAGATAGCCACACTCTACCTCATAAGCAAGGCAGGTGACTGCTTTAGGAATTTTTTTTTTTCATTTCCAGCTGAAGCAAAACAACAGGGTACTGCACAACAGGAGAACACAGTAGAGCCCTGATGGCACTGGACTGCAAAAGCTGGAAAGCACCTGGAAAAAGGGTTTCTTCAAGCACCTGTCGCAGCAAGGTCTCGTCACCTATGATTTAAATACTTGCATCTAACATCTCTGTGAAAGAGAAACAGCAACATGAAACATGTCCAAGTTGCAGAGCTTTAATAGAAATTAAAACAGCAGGTACAAAAATTGTTAGTGAGAATAGAAGAACAGTAGTGAATTTGACAGCTGGGGAAAAGAACATTTATACTACCCAGCAAACAAACAAAAAGTTCAAATTTTTCAATTACATTTTCTAGGTGCACACCACCAACTTAAGTAAAAAAACCACAACTAAACTTCAAAAAGCAGATTCTACAGGAACCACACGATGTGGCTCAAGAATATCTGTGCATCTTAAATATTAGGTATTATCTCCAAAGCCCTACTGATATTTGGAATGGTGTCCTACCCTCTGGGTCCTAAGCCCACTGACTTCAAGAACGCAGAAAAAAGAAATGCAAACAACCACTCTCTCAGGGTAGGGAGAACTAGGCTGGACTAGCACCTGAGCAGAGGCCAGGTACCACCATCTTCCGGTGTTCCCTGGCAGCAGCAGGTTGGAGCTGCCTGCACCACGCAGGGCATGGGGCAACTCTCAGGCTGCCTTAATGCCTGCAGAGGGTCAGAGCAGCCTCCAGCTACCCCTAGGTCTAGCAATTTGCAAAGGTAGTTTAAAGAGATCATAGCCAGCCTGAACAGGGCTTTTTCTTTCTGTCTAGTTTTAATAGCCTCTCCAATAGTCACAATAAAATGCAGCTCATCCAGTAACTCAGGATCTTACTGTAAGCTGAGTAATAAAGTCCCCAAGCATACTTGGAGCACTGGCTCGAACATCACACCTTTCCACTATAACTCAAAAGTTGCAGTAATTGGCCTGGCCGTACGACACGTTCAAGTTCCCAAGGCTGAACCTGTGTTATTTAAATGAGGGCGTGCCCAGGTAAGAAACTGAAAGCATACGCAATTTTCTTCTTTTGTGTGCTGACTTTGTACTGCAACACCATCCATTTCCCACTGCTCTTTGTGTTCTTGTTCAGGTACAGAAGGGTAGCAAAGCGAGGCATGCTGTCTGCAGTGTAGTTTAGAAATGCCCAGCCTCATCTAACCGATCTGGTGCAAATTCAGGCACTAACCAAGACACCAAAGCAGGAAGCTCAGTATCAGCTAATTTACCCCGGACTTAAAGTTCAAAGCTAAACTACAATAGCCTGCACCCCAGATATTTGCGTTGCATTTCTCAGTCATAAAACACTGTTGTCTAGTTTTCCCTTACGGCTTTTACTTGCCCTGATCTGAAGTGTAGCCATCAAGATGGAAAAGGAGTTTGAGAACACAGAAAGAATGTTTACATTTTAGTTATGCCAGTTTCATTTATACCACGGTGACCCAAAATAACTTCTGCATATAAATGTGGCTGTAAACACGAAGTGTATGTATGCCAATTACTCTGCCTGAATCATTGAGTTTAAATTAATTCTTCATGGCTTTAGCACTCCCCTGAACTTTTCTAAAATCCAAGTCCTGTCTGTCAGCAGTGTCATCCACTGCCTTACTCGTCAGGGTAAGCTACTAAGGTACCAGAACTGAAGTAACAAAAACAAAAAAGATCTAATGAGAAAGGAGAACCACCTCCTTGCCATTAAGGCAATATACTGAGAATTGCTCAGCCAGATTACGCTGACCCAGCTTGTGATCATAGCCTATGGTCAGACCCCAGCAACGCAGCAGTACTGTTTTAGGAAAGACAGTCCTGCTTCGGAGATCCTCCCAACCCTTGTCAAAGCATAAGCAACTCAGGGAAGGGCAAATCATCCTTACAGGAGGCTGATAAGGAGGCAAGTATTGAAAACACACGATACACCCCCTATCTAGGGCAGCAGCTTTACACCACACGAAGGTTTTTCCAGCCCCTGGAGCAGAGAGCAGGCTGAGACAGGCGTGGTAGGCAGCAGCTCTGCCTGATGTTTCTGGGGACAAGTAACTAACCTCTGCTTACTGCTGCTCTAGATCTGGGGCAGTTTATTTATTTGTCCAAACTGAATACAAATCTCAGCCCAGAAACCTAGACCTAGCAACACTCTGGTCATGCTACTGGAAGGCAGCTCTTTTGTGACAGAGCGTATATAGGTACATGTGGTAGAAACAAATTGGATTAAATCAAGTGTTTGCCTGGAGTCTAGAAAGCCCAGTGAATTAGTCCAGACAAAGCATGTTGTCTTGAATAGCTACATCCAGTGATGTTTCACTCCTGGGTCTGAACCACCAGCCATACCCATAAGGCTCAGCTGGAGGCAGTTCTCACGAGCTCAGCACCAGACTTGCACTCAAACCACCGGATCTCAGCTACCATGTCTTCATGTCTTTGTGCTTGAGCAGCACCCCAGACTGTGCAACAGATGGCCAAGAACAGCTGTCCATGAAACACTCTGAGAAACAAGGATGAGCAGCAGAAGGAAAATATAAATTCCCAAGGACTTCTTCCTCAGTGAAGAGGTAAGTTACTACTTGGTCTTCCAAGAACCAAAAGATAGCTCGCAAACTCTTCTGCTCTCCAGTAAAAAAGCTGTTACAAACTTCTTGAAAAGCAGGCATACAGTTTTATGAAGTGACCCAACTGGTGAACAGACTTTGCAACAAAATTCTGAAGAGAAAAGGCAAGCAAGAAAACAAGTATACGTTTTACCACTCAGAATATGGTTTCAATTCAAAATCATTTTATAGCGTAGCATAAGGTGCGACATAATGCTTGAAAGATGTGCCTGAAACATCATCCTGGAGAATATTTTCACTGACTTCCTTAGCAGAAAAATCTCAGTTACCAAACACCATATCAATGAAACTAGATAATTTTAAAAGCTTAAATTTAAAGCAGAACCATTGATTTTTTTATGGCCTTCTCAGCAGACAAAAAGAAAGATAAAGAAAGAAGAGAAAAAGCTGAAAAATGCCTTTGATAGAAGTAGTGTAATTTTTTTACAGAGTTATGTTTCTATATGCCTGAACAAAATACAAAGTTAAATCATTGTTCAACATAGGCAGACGTCAGCCTACGACAGCCCAGGGAAGTCAGTTTATGCCTTTGGTAACACAGCAGAGAAGATTGCCTCCAAAAACCTCCAAAGGACAGGGTCCCGGTGCAGAAGGGAATGCATCCGTTGCAGCAGCTTTGGGAAACTGAGGATAAGTTACAAACCTCATCCAGCAGCACGTTATGTTTGCAGTGGGGATTTAAACTGATCCCTACACCAGCCGAAAGATAGCAGCCAGCAAGGCTTCAAAAGGTGCTTCTGCGGGCTGCGAGTGCGGAATTGGCAGCCATACCACTGGCACAGAGCGCTGGCTACTGGGTTGGCTACAAGTGGGGTGGGCTGTTGGACGAGGTCAGCTGTAATGAAGCAGCAGTGTGTTGGCTGCAGCAAGGCTGCCAAAATGGGAGAGCTACGACAAGAACTCACACATACGCCTTCCTAAAGGTCAGATTATTTCAGCTGGTGTAAAGTGGCAGAAACACTGGAAATAGTGCATTGCTTAGAGCAGGAGAGCAGTCTGCACAGCAGTGAGATTCTCCTGGCCTCAGGATTTAAGCATAGTTAGCAAGGTCCTCAGGCAGGCACAGCTGCAGGAAAAGTACCAGGCGGATGATGTAGCTTAAGCACGTGAAATATGCTTACCTAACACAGAGGCTCCTGGATCCATTTCCTGGATTTTAGTGCATTTTCGTGTTCCGCCACTCTGGAGTGCTTTTGTTCTTCTAACTCTTCTGAGTAAATTAACGAACGTCAGGTAGGGAAGTCCTTGGCTTTGATATCACTGTATATTGTCCATTTAGTTCTTAAGTTTCTGGGTGGTGATAACTCTAGTTGTATTGAAGATCTTCAACAGAAACCCCTAGAAATGGAATCTCACTCACCTTACAGCCAGCCATTTCCCAGCAAGAAACTACTTCCTCATCTATAATAAAATATGCATTTAGCCAGCTAACATATATGATTTACTTAACACAGTAGTCAACATATTGAGGATTCAGTGAGTATTCTTGACATCTATGAAGAGATTTGCTTGATAAATAGCAATGCTCTAAGTGTTTCTGCCATATGCTTTTTGCTACAATTTTAAGCAACAGACTGGGATGTTTCATTCCTAATTAAAGTTTGGATACCTCTCTAACAGGCGAGAGACCACAGAGCACTGAGGAGGCAAAGAGTCAGGCTGTTTAGCTTGCATGATGCTCCTTGAAAGATCTTGTAATTTCACTTTTTGTCTTCAAGGAGAACATTCGCTGAGAAAAAAAGATTGACTTCTCTGGCCAGCTCTAATTGCCAGCTCTGCCACCGACCCTGCTATGAAACCTTTTGCAAGGCTTTGCCCCTCAGGGTCATTTCTTACTCTTCATCAGTTTTTCTTATTTAGAATCAAGTTCTTCAGGAGGCTATTTCTTACCACAGATTTTTGCAAGTCTTGCCACAATTCATCTTTGACCTCTGGATCATGTCATAACAACACAACCGTGACACTGCAGTGTCGAGAGCAGAAAGGCCAGCCCCAGACAAGGGGACTTCCACCAAAAACTCCCACCAGCATCACTTCCAGCCCCCAGGCTGGGTTCCAGCACTGACACTTTCCCATTTGTTAGGAGCCCACTCTTTTCAGCAGCAGTCCAAACACCCTCTCGGGTGGTGTTAGCATTTAACTGAATGGCAGAGGAGGGGAAGGGGCAGCCAGCCAAAGCCCCCCAAGCCTGCAGAGCGCCTTGGAGACACGTTCCCAGAGACAAGTCCTTCCCTACAGCTTCTTTCTGCGGCTGCCCTCCTTAGTTATCCCATTTATTACTTTGGGGGACACACAGATAACCCGTGCATCTTCTGAAGTTACTTGAATGTGGTTATTTTTATACTAATAGCACTTATCCAGAAATATAGTACTGGTACATGGTTGACCAAAAAAAGGCGATTACTGTGGGTTACATCCAGAATGAATGCAGTAAAGCACAGCAGACCTAATTTGGCTTCATTGTGTGCATGCAGATCAGATTGCCTTCATTTTGGCAGGAATTAGCCCAACACTGGGAATACTGAAGCCTGTCACTTTGCATAAACAACCCTGGGCAAGAGTGTAACATCAACATTGCGCTTCTGTACTTGACAAAGCCAACAAGAATCTGCATATTTTACTTCCATGCAAAAGGTGCAAAAAGACATACCTCTATTTAAAGGAAAATTAATGGCACCTTTATCCCTCCCACCAGTTCGTTGGTTACTTTAAGAGCAGACTGCAGTGATGTGTTCAGTAGCTCTGCTTGTAGCCAGGGTCTTTGGAAGCCCAGGACAAGAGAAGGCTGCAAAGGTAAGCAGAGAACTGTCATTAAGTGCAATAGGATTTCTTCTCTCCCTTCTCCTGCTCAGAGCATTCTTTTCCCCACACTCCTGTTTGACATAAAAGCAGTAAGGTCTTATGTAAATAAAGTTAAACACTTTTTTTTTATTATTATTAATAGAACTCTTAAAAGAACCATTTACTCACACAGACTACCAGCTTTACCTCCGTAACAGTTCAGGACGGAAGAACTTCTTTTCTTCAGCCACCCCTATCTCTGGCAAGAATGTCAGTGCGAGATTGTTGTGCTTTCAAACAGCCCTTCCTGAAGCAGAGGAAAAAAAAATAATCTAATTTCCATTACAAGTGCTTTCCGTTTTTTTTTTCTTTGAAACTCTAAGTACCACCTGAATAGTTTGTGCAATTCTTCTGAGAAAGTAGACACTTTAGTAATGCCTTTCATGTTGCAAAGATGGCTAAGGCAGAATGTTGGATAACTTAGTTCTAATTAACAAGAAACAGTTTATATTGCAAAATGGTATGTTACTTATTACAGTCTTTGCAGATGATTGCTATATACTCAGGAATGTGCAAGAGCCAAAAGCAGCATGGCGGGGACAAAATATTTTCTACAACTCTGATGTCCCTGTTTCCTTCATTATCTGACCAAACTAAGAATTCTGCACCTGGACGTACATTTTCCTCATGACTTACATTACCCATTAAGCACCTTCAGGAATTTCTGAATCTATAGTAAAGAAAATTGTGACTAGACAAGTTTCAAATTTGAACTCGCATGTCTCTCAGACAGAAACGCAGAAGAGAACAAGTCATGGAAGATTAATATTTATTGTTGCTGCATTTCTCTAGGGCGATTCTTTTTCTGCCCCCAGGTTGCACTCACACATCGATCAGCAAAAATTTTCACTGTGTGATCAACAAGCTAGAAGTGAGGTGACTTATTCTGATTGCTTACCCTCCTGTTGTATTTTAACAAAAGCACAGATTTGCAAAGACGATCTGGAATGCTAAATGCCCATATTCCTTTCAGCTTTTCACAATGTAAATGATCTAAGCCAGGCAGCATGGAAAAGCATATTACTGTCCGTCTTTATGCATATTCTAAAACGCACCCACTTGCAAAGATCAATGGATTATTTGCCATCTTCTGATTGCAGCTCATCTACTAATGCCTGTGACCACTGACTGCACCAAAGCTCCGCCAGTGATTTCTATAAGGCTGTTTTATTATTGCTTTGAAGAGAACACTTTTGTGCAGAGTGCTTTCTTAGAAGTTTTTAACTACACAGATTCTGCATTCTACTAATTTATAATTAAAATCCAGGAGGAAATGTACATAATTTAGCAAAGCACCCAAACCCCTTGATTTTTAACTGTTGTACAGTCCCTGGTACTAACATCCTTGAAATTCACTGGGAAGGCAATGTACCTAATCTCTGTGGTGGTAAGCATTCTCATCACTATGTTAAACTTGCTAAAATGGTTCATGCTTTGATCAGGCAATCATAAGAAAGAAATGAGCTTGGACTCAGTTGGGGATCAAGTCAGCGACCTGCAAGCTGAACAAGTAGCATGGCAGCCTCTTTTCCAATACATTCTAGCTACAGATCACCTACGGAGCTGAAATGAGCAACACCAAGCCTTCTTTCTTCCATCATTGCAAATTTCCCCATGACTTCTTTTAAATACTTTTCTTACTGCAGCAACTATTATTTTTGTGCTTTTCACAATAACTGAGAAAATCACTGCAATTCCTTCCCTATGTGGGAGCTGCACAAGTGGGAAATATTGATTTCTTCACATATTGTTCTGCTTGGTATTACTGCTTGGCATGTTTCTTCTTTCATTTCTCATTCCCAGCTTACTCTGTTTCCAGTAGGCAAGCGCTATTGAGCTTTGTTATAGCTACATATAATATTACACTTAGTTCCAAATAAACCTTTTGGGCATCTGGACAGAGCGACTGCTTTTAGTAATGTATGTATTTACCATGGCCCCGAGTTGGCCAAAAGTGTGAAATGGATCATATTATAAACTTCTTCCACAGAGCTTTGCAAAAGAGCTAAAATAATTAACTTCTGAAATACATACAATCAAAGCAAGGTAGACTAAGGAAAAAGAGAAAAAAGAAAAAAGTGGGGGAGGGAGAAAAAAACAACTTGACCAGCTGTCCTGCTTTGTCTTTTCTGGCAAATTCGTTACTTGGTTTTATTCATTCAATAACTTTGTGTCACTAGACACAGTACAGTGCACTATCGGACCCTAATAAAGCCTTGCTATCACTTCTGAACCTAGTGTCATGGCTGCCCTCTCCTCCTCATTACATAATCTGCTGCAGCAAAAGTTAAACCACCCTGCTCTGTGCTGTGCACTTCCCATCCCCATGGTCTTTCCTTTTCTTCCCCCAGGCAGGCCCTGAAGATCCCCAGGTGTCCTGGGTTAGAAGCAGTTCTGCCATGCCCCGGCTCACCCTGCCGCTTGTGCAAGGGAGCACAGCATAATTGTGAGCAAAGCAGGTCATCAAAACATACTGTCATAGTCTTGGTGAACTATGTGTGTATCACAAGGAATAACATAGCCTGGGGCTTCCTGTCAAGAAGGAGAAAATACAGCCCACAATGAGTTTCAAAACCTTACAGAAATTAAATGCAATCAGGAAATAACAGCCTGCGCAAACAAGAAAGCTATCTTCCTTTACACCTCTGCACAGGCGACACTGTCTGTGCTTTGCTATACATGCAATAAAGAGGAAAAATTTTGTTCCTCTGCTGCAGTTGCCCCCCAGCATTATGATGTCTGAGAAACACTCATCTATTAGCCAAGACATGAGTAACATCCTCTACAAGATGTAGCCTAAGAGACTGAGAAGCTTCAGTGTTGATTTTACCTGCCAAAGAGAGGCCTTTCTTTCCTAAAAAGGATAGCAGAACATCAAAGCTCCTTCCAGTGCAGACATCTTGAGCCAATTGCCCCTATTAACTTTGGAGCAGAGTCAGGAAGCGAGAGCACATTTTCCAGCTCTCAAGGTAAATGTTTATTTGTTTGCCTAGATCCTGCAGGAGTGGGCTCTGACCCCACCCTCAGTCGATGCTGCAAGTACTGGGTAACACCCAATGCAAGCAGATTCCAAGGTCAATTCGTAGGTTCTCCATATTGCTCACAATCACCAGCAATATTCTATTTACCCTGGAATAAAACTCTCCAACTGCCATTCTCATAGAGATATTTCTGTTTGTCCTTTCAGGCATTTTTAAGTTCTTGAACCACATCTGTGCTGGATGCAGTCCATGCAAAAGGACTCTGCTTTGCCCTGGCATCACTGCCCAGCCCCAAACCAGTCGGTGCTGGGGTACCAGCTCACCAGGAGCAGACAAGGAGCTCTGCCACGGCACCATACTGCACCATGCCAATTACCAACATGCTCTTTGTTGATTTTGGCAAATGTAATCTTCCTTGTTCTGCCTTGTACTTTCCTATAAATTGATCCTTTTACCTTTCTTTTCGCAGTTCAAGCTGAGCTTTGGCTTTCCTAGCTTCTTGCTTCCTTTGAACAACACTGCTCCAATTACTACTATAGTCAGTGGAGCTTTCGTGTTTATTTTGTACAGTGTGCTTAAGTTTGCTGTGCATCTTTTTACAAGCACCTCTTTTGAGTATACAGTGCTTTTCTTGACTTATAAAAGGCTCAGCCTTTTATTTGAGGAATCTTTGTATTCTAGCTTTTATTCTTGAATTCTCCTGTTTTCTTTAGATTTCTTTTTAGAATAATTGAAGAAACTTATTACCACCTCTATACATTTATTTAGGTTTGGGGTATTTCTATACACTGGGTAGCTGCTGTCATTTTTTTAACTCTTCCTTAGCCCAGCCCCCAATACCCCTGCACCACCAGCCCACAAACATTTATATTCGCCTTAATTTTTATTAACTCTGGTAGCTTCCACTTACAGTCCAAAGCACTGTTTAAACCTTTTCCTTATCTCCTCAGTGTTCTCCGTAATTTTTAAGGCTGGTGAAGGATTTACAAGTCAAAACTCACGTAGACTCCACAGCAGTATAATAAAAAAATTAAAAAAGTAAAATAAAGATAGAGAGGAAAAAGTTCTCCCTGTTGACCTGAGCAAGAGGTCCGCCACAGCAGGACCTCTGCTGGACCTCATCATCTGTGGCCTCTCCCCAGACACTGCCATTCTTTGCTTCTGCCCATCCACAACTAGGGATGGCTGAGACACAAATAAGGTAACACATAACCTATCTTAAATAATAAGTGACCACAAATCCATTCTACCCCTCTATGACAGTAGTACCTTAACAGAGAGCGACCAAAATCAGTCCATCTCTTCACTGTGTCGGAGACAAAATCCTGTGAGTAGTTTCAAAACTAGGTACTGATATTTGCTGTGTAGCCAGCAGAGGTAAGTAGGCAATTCAGAGACTATTCAGGGCACCACAGTTTAATGTCAACAAAATAAACCGACATATTTTTTTATCTCATCTAAAGCTGTCATATCAGTGCCTTCCCTCATAAAAGCCCTCAAAAAAATGCTCTTCACTAACATATGGTGTGTTACTGAAAAGCCGAAGTAGAATATAGCTCTTATTTCTTGTGCAGCTGGCCCCACCAGGGAGAAATTCAGAAACACCAGGGATAAATTCATCAGGGAAATAAAATACTGTCCTTTATTAAAACAAAGAAGTTCCCAGATGTTATATCTAGTGTTATAATTTATTATTTATTTTAGAGTTCTCCTGTATCATTCCATGCTTGAGTGACTCCTCCTTTACCATACCATTATGAGATAGAACACTGTCAACCCCCGCTTAGAGATGGAAGAGGAAGAAGCACTATGCTTGGCATAGACCATAGCATGAGAACTTGCAAGCTTTCTCATGCTTTTATTCACTGCTCAATACTGTTCTCCCTCAGTTTATTTTATGTCTGCCCCCACACAAAGGGTCTATTTGAATTCTGTGCAGGTCGTAAGTTCTGGTTTGACAACTCTTAAAGCTGAATTAATTTTTTATCTGGAAAGCAGGCCTTACTGTCTTGTTGAAGACATTTGGTTCCTATCTGGCTCTGTCCTTTAATAGGGAGGAAAGGAAAATTCATCTTCTAGACTCATTTGTTATTTATAGGCTGCTAATGAGACTCCAGCCAGAAAAGCCAATCTGCATCAGGTGAGACAATGGCTGCTTTTATGAGAAGACCCATGCAAGACCAGGGTTCATTTCACATGGTGCTCATCTGCTGATTACAGCAGCAGTAGGGGCTGAATTCCCACTGAAGATCCTGCAAGTTAACTCAGCTCTGGGGCCTTTTAAACAGAAAGGAGGAAAAACCTGAAACCAGAAGAGCCTGAAATTAATTTTCTAAATATATCTGGGAGTTGTGCAGAGAATGTCAATTCCCAAAGAGTTGGGGAGTTTCAGTGTTTCACTTTATTCCAGTTTGGACATGTTGGGAACCTCCAATGGTCCAAGAACCCAGATGCGCTGTTTTTCAGAGTTTTTAGATTTTTGTCTCTCCCTCAACCCACCGATAGATTGAGAGGACCCAGACAAGCAGCTGACTGAAAAGGCTTGAAGCCAGTGCCTCTGAGGAGTTCTCTCTTCATTATCTTGGAGTCTTACACAGCAAAGCAAACTGGTAAGAGGCCAGAGAGAACTCTGTCAGCCTCTCAATCAAAATAGTCTCCCTGGGACAACTATATCCCAATGAATCTGCATGCACTGACATCCCCCTGTTGCACCAAGTAATTTTTGGACTAGGTCTAATGACACTTAGGCATCAAAAGCACTGACCTACTGTCTCTGGCCTCTGCAGGACCCGTTATCTCTGGAGTGCTGTTGCTTCTTCAAAAAAAAAAAAAAAAACCAAAAAAAACAAAAAACACCAAAACAAACACCACCACGAAAACCACACCACACAAAGCCACACATCAAGGAAATGTTTCTAGTCCTGAAATCTTCCCTCAAGTCCCAATGCTTCTGCCTGTTTTAAGTTTCAATTCACTAAAAGTATCCCTTTAGACAGAGAAACAAAAGTTTGAACACAAAGGAAAGATCGTGAATCCTTATCACTAATTATCTTATGAGGTCAGAGCTGAAGGACCTCTGGAGCACCTTAACTGGAGTTTCATCTCTATGCCCGAGAAAGACCACTTTGACGACTGCTTTAAAGTGCTGCCTCACTCTCTGCCATTCCATTTTATTTGACAATTACTGGCCAGAAGTGCCACAAGCACCTTTGAAACTGTAAGTTGTTCCGGATTAAACCTCTGACGGCACCATCAAATGCAAAGTATGAAAATTTCGCAGTAAACACAGCCATTTGTCACTGTTCTCCTTATGATCAGCTCATCAGCCAAAACAGCAAGCATTTTGCTTTTGTTCTCCCCTTTCAAAGAGAAGTTGCAAGTGCAAGGCTTCACTGGGTTAACCAGGTCAAGAAAAGCAGGAATAACTGAGATACAGGCAGCTGAAACACATGCTTATTTGCCTTTGCCAAAGGGTAAGTGCAAGGCTCAGTGACCTCCTAAGGCAGGAGGGGGACAGGGAAAGGTAACACTGAGCTCAGACACTGCTCTCAGGTACAGGTGAAGCACCTGTGGGTGAGCTTGGTCTGATTTGCCTCAATGCCCAGGCAAAAAACATGACAAAACTGGCAACAGCGTGTGGTGGGCACTTGGCTCCCTCACACCAAAAGGGAGCAATCCTGTTAGTGCCCATGTGCATTTAATTCACCACCATCTGTCATACTTCCAGGAATCCTTTTTAAGAAGGGTCAGGCAAAGGCAGGTCAAACAGGGCTCAGAGCTCCTTTCTCTGGATTTACAGCGAGACATTTCACTCATGAAATCCACGATAAAGTCTCTCTTCAATACACAACACCTCTGTTCTTTTTCCTTCAGAAATTAGCATGCACCAAGTGACTAAGTCTATTACAGAAAATTGACCCTGGAGTCATTTAGTTAAGGATTTGCCAAAGCCCAGTGGTATTTATTATTCTTATAAGCAATGAGGCATATGGCTGACTTTTCCAAAAGCCATTTCACAAAGAAAAGTAAATGACCATTTCTTGAAACGGAAACAATATATTTAAGAATCTTTAGTCCAAATCTAGGCAGGCAGATTTCATCATAAGGCAATATAAAAGCGCACAAAATGTGGAGAAATACTCCATGTCTGCTCCAGGATTAACGTTTGAGACCACATGCTGTGGCTCCTCAAAGGGTGCTATTACTCTTACCCATACTGCACAAAAGCAGAGACTGTCAGTGTCAACAGATGGGCAAGGGTTTATGACAAGTGTCTTTCATGCCTGTGCTTCAAAAGTTAAATGGAGATGCTCTAGCAAAACTAGAGGAGGGTTCTTTATGTAAGAGGGGACCAAGGTCTAACACGAAAGCCTAAAGAAATTTCAGTTTGAGTGAAGTCTGTAACTCAGATTTGAGTCTGCAAGAGGTTGGATTAGACAGTGGGTTCTTAATTTCCCCTTTTTTGGTTTACCAGAGTTCAAATGCTGTCTGTGAAATGACAAAACAGTGCTTCAGCAACAGCACAAAGCTGTCAGCCCAAACCAAAAAAAAAAAATTCTCTATGATGGAAAGTTAACCAAAGCCAAACATCATTGGTAACCAAATAGCAAAAGTTAGCAATAACAAAAGATAAAAGGTGCCTTATCCTTGGCCTCAAACCAAAGCAATATCTCTGTATTTGACAGCCCTCTATTTTTCAATCAAGAATTCCACAGCTTCTGTGCACAAGAATGAGATTTACAAGCCAAGTTAAAAAAAAAATAAATAAAAACCACTATGTTTTTTCATCACTTTTTAGATTACTCATCTCTGCTTTGGAAGTCAAGAAAGGCCAAATTTACCTTTAAAATAGTGTAATAAACCTAAAGAGTGTAATGCAATCTCTGTCTTTGGAAATAAGACTACATATATTTAATGGACAAACTCATTAACAATTTGATGACCATGTGCATCAGTAAATTTTACTATCTGTATTTAGGAAAAAGATGAGTAAAACAAATGAAGAAATTTTTTTGTTGGTAAAATAAATTATTAGTCTCAAAAAAATCTAATGCTAGGTTGTTATATGGACATAGAATAAAAGATGTTCTTCACATATAATATACTCAATTGGCTGCCTATGTCAAGAACTGGTGCTGCCAAATACAAAGGCTACTTTCCTGGAATTTAAACAGCCCTGGTTAAAAAAGAGGAGCAGTAATATCTGGACAAGAGAGGGTGCACAAAAGAATGAAGCATGAAAGAATGCAAAGAATCCCGCTGCTCTGAAGAAATCCAGAGATCCATTTCACTATGTGAAGGTATTCTGTGTGCTGAAATATGTGCATGTCATGGGGACATCAAAAGCATATTTGTCATTTTTCTGCCACATACAAAGACTTCTCTACAAAGGTTTGCAACCTGCTTGGCCAGTCAGTAGTCCTTAAGTTTAGAGCTCGGCTTATGATGCCTTTTCTAGCAAATAAACTAACTGTGCTGCTGTTGTGTGCCCAGTGCTATACCCAGTCACTGTCAGCTGCCAGATAAGCTTTACTGCTATGGACAGCAACATTGGCCTGCCTCAGAAGAGAGACAGAAAAATCCCAACTTCTGAACTTACAGTTCCAAAGAATTATGTTTTGACACACAGTCAACAAGAACGAAAGTGCCAAAGCATGCTGGAATGTCTACAACAAGAAAAAAAAACAACTACAGAAGTTATACACAACAGGAACATTCACATGACACGGAATATTCCAGGCATGACCAGTTCAACACACATTGCACATTGCTGAAAGCATTAAAAATGCACTGGGATGCCAAACCACAATGCTTTAGTTCTTATAGAGCATCAGTCACTGTGAAAACTCTTGGGAATTTTATGACAAGAAACATCTCCACCAGAAAATGACACTGTTAAAGCTCAGCTGCTCATGAAAAGAGAGTTATTTACAGCATTTCTCTTTCATAAAAATATCAAAGTTAAGAGTGGGATATTATGACACTGCTAAACACAGTTCCTTTTGATGAAGGATAACATCTTTTTTGTTTCACAAGATAGGTTAATTTAGAATTAGAGAAACTAGAAATGGAGTGCTGTAAATGAACTTGATTTTCATGACTATTGGGCATTTTAGAGTCACGAAAATTTCCAAACCAGGCTGCTTATGTTAATCCAAGATCCAGAACAAAAATCTTCTGATTTCAAAAATTCTTTTACATTATGGTATTCATTTTGCTAATGGGACATTTTGGTTCAAAACCTTTCAGAGCCAAGCCACCCCGTGAACCCGCGGAGCAATTCTGACACACAAGCTTTTGCATGGCAAACTAAACTCATTTCATCCCATTTCCTATGGAAGAATTACTTTTACATTTGCTTTTTTAGAAGTCACTTTCCCCCACTCTACGTTCACAGTGTGCAAGTCATTCGTGAGTAATTTGGGATTAGCTTCCTTTGACTCAAGAAGCTCGTTAGCTGCTGGCATTACATTTCTCTGAGTTGTTAATCTGGTGGTGGTAATGAAGACATACAAAGACTGTTGCAATATTCTAATTACAGTAAGTACATGTCCCTTAAATCCATTTACTGTAGAACAAAGCGGGTTTTGCTATCCACATTTCTTGGCACTACATTCACAGCGGTGCTCTATTGCTCCCCCATGTAGAGATTATTTTAAAATTTCAACTATTAAAAACACAAAGGAGGAAGAATTAAAGAGGACAGCAGATACTGGATATCGGGGTTACAGGATTATCTTAACTACCCCTGCTCCTCGAAAAAACATTCTTGCAACTAGATGTCTAGCTATTGCACCCATTACAGGCACCCTCCAAACCACAGAGGTTCTCATGATGCCAGAGCACTTCCTACCTGCATCCCCTTGCTCTGGCCCCAACCCAAGGACATCTCCCAGTCCTTGGGCTTGCAGGCTCCAAGAGATGCCTGCAAGAGCTCAGTCAGGGCCTTTCACTGCCCTTTTAAATGCCATCTCACAAGGGCACAGCGAGAGAGGGAGCAGGTAGTGTCAGTCCCTTGGTGTTCCTCAAACACCTTTGTAAGCTTCTACGATCGCGCACATTTACATTATTTCCTCATTATGAGGAGGCAAACCTTCCTCTCGCCCTCTATCAATCGCTACTCTTTGCGGAAACATACCATTTCGCACAGTATGCAACTTCGCCCTGGTTATTATTCCTGGCAAGAATAAAATGGTCCTCCCTGGACCTTTGCAGGTTTGGCTCTCTAGCAGTTCAGACTCACATTACATATCTGTCACACAAATTTGCAATACATGGTCGATGCCCTGCCCAGAGAGTTGAGTTCATATACATTTCCTAGGAGACATGGCTTCGAGGAGCAAAGGGTTCTTTCTTTTCTTACAAGGATTTTATTAAACATTTCATCTAGCAATTTCTAGTTAATGCTCCCAATCTAATATATTCCAAAGCCTCTGATTTTCTTGCACATACTCCTGACGGGGGGAAATTCTCAATTAATGGTACACGATATGGTTTCAGCTCATGAACTTCTAACCATCTCCTTCATATCTTTTGCAGTCCTTTATAATCTGGTACGATTCAGATGGCTTCATATTAGTTTTCTGCCAAATATTAAGCTTTCTTCTCAGCATAGCAAGTAACAAGGAAGCAACAAAACGTAGATGAGAGTCAACTATATTCCTTTATTTCCATCACTTTAAGTTTGCATAACCCATTTCAGCTCACAGGTGTCAGAACGTTTCTACAGTTCTCCCCACTCCAAATGGGGTTAAAAAAACCCAACATCTCAGAGGAGCAAACTGAAAGTTTGAAGAAAAAAAATTCAGTGCATTCAAAACACTGTTTTTATTTCAGCTTCCCAATCACAAATTCATTTGTATTTCAGAATGGAAAGCTCTCTTGAGGTCCAAATGCTCCCTTTCCATATGCGTTAGAACTAAAATAAAACTCACAACAGTGTGAAAACCAAAATGAAATGCAGTGCAAAGTGTATGGTTGGTGACACACCAAAGGGATGGAAACAAGAGTTTCAGAAGATCGTGAGCTGGTATAAGTTTTTGTAGCATCTCTGCAAACGAGGAGACTTAAGCTTGTGGAACATAAAAACTTTTCATTTGCTACCAAATAAAATTATTACCTGGCACACACTTTGAGTAAAGGATCAGCCAGGGAGGTGAAGTTGTAGGAGTGTGTCTCTAAGCGAGCAATGAACTCCTCTAGTTAACTAACGGCAGGACAAAAGGTAAATTGTTTCTAATGCTCTGATGCAGAGCTGTCAAAGGGGAAAAAAAAGCATAAAACCCAGTATCAGTAATATAACCCCCCCACCCCTCAGCACAGAACAAGGGACTCACAGACAGCATGCTTTTTAAATGTCAAAGCTATTAAAATACTACATAAGTATAAAGAGAGCCAGGTTAGTCAGGCGGGCACTCTACATATCTAATGACATTGTCTTTTAATGTTTCTCTTCTCTAATTTACAGTGTCTTCAGCCATGCTGCTTGAGGAAAAAGAAAAAAATAAAGTGGAAAACCATGAAAAACAAGAAAGTCCTTACAGCTATTTCTATCACACTACGAATATTGATTCCTTTCTGATTTTCATTGGAATTTGTCAGATCCTGTCAGTGCAAGATTGATTTCTCTGCTTCTGGGAATGGTAGGTTATCAATGTAATTGCTACCATCAGAGCATTTTCACAATCCTTCCTGACATTTTGCTCCAGTGGCAAATTAGTGCCATGTCAAAGATTTCCTCACCTGAACCAGCTATCAACACATGAGGATGTTTTTTTTTTGGTTTCTCCCTCTGGTAGAAAAGACACCCACCTATCCCAACCCCAAAGCACTATCTTTTTATTATTATATACATCTTTCTGATACTTCTGTTTCAGCAGGTGGCTCCCCCCCCCCGATAGCCATTCAGCATGCATGCAAACTGTACTGTCACCATACCTCCTGTGAGAGCACAGGAAATTTAGCGAACCTTCAGGCTTATGTTGCATTACTGCACTTTGCAAATAAATAACACAGCAGTCAGTCAGGTGCAGATTGTGCAGATAAACCAAGCACATGTTGCAAACAAATCCAGGAGCTGTTGAGCAGCTCCAGCACCACGGGAGGTTTCAGATGCTTGTCACCTTGCTGCAGCCTGCCAAAATGTGCTTAATTCCTGAATAACTAACCCCACTATACAGTGGTTGGTTACAGAGCAACCCTGCTGCTCCTTCTATCCTGATGACCACCCCTGTTGGAATCTTTTTAGCCATCTTGTTTCTCCAGCTTTAATTTCATTGCAACTTACAAACTCTCCTTTCCCATGGGGCTGCAGATAACCAATAAAAGGATCTGCAGCTCACCAAACAGATCAGGCACAGGGCTTGATTTACCAGCCTGTCCACAAGAGATCTTCCTACATCACCTTTTCATAAGCATGGCACCCAGATTTTGGTCATCCTGTATACACATTATGAGAGGGGGAAGCATGCTGGAAGAGTGAAAGCTCTTATCCAAGCAGGAGCCAAACACAAAGAAGCTCCCTGAGGCTGAGCCAGGTTTATTTATGACCCTCTTGCCAACTGCCCACCAAGAGTAAAGCACACCATAAGGACTAATTGGGGACCCACTGAAGTCACTGGGCTTTGGAGCAGACCTTTAATTCCAGCCATCACAGCTTACCCATGGTTTCCCTAAGTACAGCGAGGTGCCTTGGAAACATCAAATCCCACAGTAGCAAAAGCCTCAGACTCTCACTTGAGCTGAGCTTTGATTTGGCTCTCAGGGGCTAAAGGATTTAGGATCTCCATTGAGTAGTAATAGTGGAGCTTTAATACTGTGATATCCAAGCTTTTTCAGTAGCACATTCTCTGAAATACAGCAGGTCAGAAACCTTCCATAAAAAAAAACAAAGAGAAGTTCTGTTCTTTGCCTTTTCAAACTGAGGATTTATTGAAGCAGAAGCTTTCTATGAGAAAATGTCATCTGGAGAACAAAGTATTTCTCAGGACAGCATTTCTAAATGAAGACCAGTGCTTAACCCTCACCCCACCTCCCTTTCAAACAAGAAAAAAAAAAAAAAAAAGAGTCAGGGCATGCAGCTGAGTGGAAACAGGACTTAAACCTCAACCTGTTTGAAAAAAAGGCATCTGCTAGTAACACAGCATCCCTGTCCCTGGAATGCTCCAAATTCCTGTGGTGTTTCTGGCAGCCTCCTCAGGCCCCTGATCATTCACGTGCCTAGTTTAAATTCCAGTGAAGTCAACCAAACAAGTGGTGAGAAGTCCATATATTTCTTTTGGTTCAGCAGAAGTTTCTTTCCAAGCCAAGCCCAGCTCTAAACTTCTGGCATTTATCTGCCTCCCTCAGAGGCTTTCAGAAGCCGCCAGCCAGCTCTGTCCCACTCGCAGCAGCCTTGTGAATGACACATTACTAATTCATCTGACGATAATGGGACTAGCAGCAATAATATCCTTGTTGTGGCTGACAGGAACTCAAAGTCTTCAGATAAACCCTGCTCAGTTCTGTGAAGCACAAGTTTGCTGTAAAACTCAGTAGTAAGTATAAAGGCGGCCTGAGCCAACTTAGGTTATATAGAGTTTGCTGCCAGCCTGGGATGTAGGCTCAACTGAAGCCATACATGACACCAGGCCACCATCCCAAGGTGCACACCATCTCCTAAGCTTTACTACCAACAAGCGACCACAAATTATCTACCCTGTCCTCAGTAATGAACAGTTGTTTGCACGGAGGAGGCTTATTTAAATGCTGGCAGGGCTCCATAAGCAGCACTCCCAGCAGTGTTTAAGGTTGCAGAGACCTCTGCTCCCGAGGAACTGATTTGGCAGCAGCTATGGTATTACAAGGTTAGACACAAATTCACTTTTGTTGAACTCCTGGCCTATCAAACATACATTTACAACAGATAAATATGTACAGCATAAACAAGTCAGAGGGATTACCACGATTAGCCACAGTCTTCTCTGCTGCTGCCAACGTTACAGGCAATCCCTCTTACAGAGCGAGAGTAACACATCACAAATGCACAGTACCTATAAATAATATACACAGGATGAACAAATGCACTGACTGTGAAATGTCAAAGATGTACATAAAAAGGGTTTTGATATCTGTTCCTTCCTTCTCCTTGCCAAAAAAAAAAAAAAAATACTGGAAATGGCACACACCTGTGAATAGCATCACAAGGTCAGCCACCACTGGGCCCAGCTCAGTGCTGCAGCTGACAAACCAATTTCAGCATGTGAATCACTTTCATCATGTTATTCCTGTTAGTCCTCCAAAGCATTGCTTCATGCGCCATACCACAGAAGTATTCCTCTCTAAGACAGAGAGGAAACACCAGAGACAGCTACCAGCACAGAAGGTTACTTTCAAAATAAAAAAGATTTTTTTTTTTTTTTTAACAGAGAACTTGATTTTTTTTTTGTTCCAATCTATTACAGTATTAACACATAACGCAGTTATGCATCTCATAGTATTTTGGGGGACTTTGGATATCTCTGTAGCAAGTGACTGTAGTCAGTTAGAAAGACCCCCTCTTCTGAAAGCTAGAATGGTTTACCATCTATAAAATATAAAATAGATGCTCATCTATAATACATAGGTATGGACACACACATCCACACCCATCCTTTATTTAATAAATAATGCCTCATTTATTAATATTCTACAGTAGTGAAGTCTGTCTGGTGAAGCATTAGTATAACATTTCTCAAACAAAGTTCTTGTTCTGCCTGATCTATTTTGTAAATGTTTGGTAACCTATCTTGATACGCTCCTGTCTGTCAGGGGCTGCTACCTACTTCACGCTTTTGCTAGAAAAGGCAGGCACTGTGAGGTACATGGGACACTATAGCCTTTCTTCCTTAATTATATACGAGAACAGTTTCACTGATTTTGAAGCTGATGTGAGACATGAATAACTATAAGAAATATTCAGTATTTATGATCAGCATTTAACAGTACGTAAAGAAATAGCAATGCTTAACACAAACTAGAAATGTCTCTGATCTTCCTTTCCTGCACTAAGTGTGAGTATAAGCTTTTCACCAAGGATTTAGTATGGCAAAATTACAGAACAACTTGCATGGAAACAGATGGCTTGTTTTTTGAAATTTATTTCTGCTGTATCTACCCTTTTTTTTCCTGAGGATTCTCCCCTCACCCCCTAATAATTTTGGATTTTACAACCTAGGTTAATTTTATTTGTTCAGTCACTCACTAAAAAGGAACAGTGTCAAATTTGAAACCCACACAACATGATTCACCACTGATATTTTCAGGGAAAAGATTTCATTGAATTCCCTCTGTGAGGTTTGCTGTAGATTTTCCAAGATGCTAGCTGTCCATATATATTTTGTTTTCTCTGGGAAACCATAAAAAGTTGTTATTTCTTTTTTCTATAAAGTTTTTTAAAATCATGACAAGCCTCAAAATTCTTCTAGATCACCAAACATCTACAACACTTCACTGCTGCAAGACTATTGCTGAAAAACAACAGCAATAGTCTTGCAGTAGTGGAATTCCACCAGCAGCTTGCATAAGGAATTCCACTTGCACCAGGAATACCCATGTAGTCATACAGAAAGCTCCTGACACACTACCACATTCAAAACCATTAGATGACATAATATTCATGATGTTCTTGGAAGCTTCTGTCATGGATACTCCTTCTAGCAAGTGAATCTCAGCACACCAGCTGTGCAACTGGTTCCATAAAGTCTGATATCAAGCCCTTTGTTCCTGACTGGACAACCTACCTTCAACAAAAGGAGCAATGCCCAAGGAAAAAACAATTAGAGAAAGAGGAAAAGTAGGAGAAGGGCTAAATGAGATGGGGTAACAATGAGCTTTGAGGAGATAAGCCACTTCAGACACCTCCTGTTTCCTTCCTTACCCTCTTCTCAGTTGTTGCAGATACCTGCTCTTTCTGTCACTTCTGCATTTGCTTTTAGTTAACTTTAGTTAACTTCAGTTGTTCCAGACACCTCTTTTTTGACTAGAAAAGGCGAAATAACAGAAGCTGCTACCAGTGCTACAGCAGTGAGTTGTAGTTGGCCCCACAGCAGGGCCAAGGTGACACCTTCCTCCTCCTCACTGCCTGGCAGTGGGGCCACATTGCAAGCCTAGGGCAGAGGGAATGACCTTCCTTCTGCCTAAGTGATCCCCTTTCCCCCCTCACCCATTTTCCCTTCTCCCCCATTCTGCCGGTGCTGCTCACGCTGGTATGGCACATTTGCTTGAGGCTGTTAACTCCTGCGGTTCCTCCTCACAGGTGCTGGAAGACTGCAGGCATGGAGGTGGGTGAGCAAGCTATCCTGGCAGGGACACATGGTCAGGGTTGAAGAGGCTAATTCACACACAAGCACCAGAAGCCTCACAAATAAAAGAAGCTTCCTGAACGCCCACTTGCTTGAAAGCCGGTCACCTCCACAGTGATGACAGGGGTGGGAAGGGTATGGGCACAACCCCCTTGTGGAGCACTGCCAGGATGGAGGCATGCAGATGCGACTGGACAGCACTGGACTGCCATGAGAAATAGGTTTCCCACACTACTGCTATTTTATCTCATTTCCCGCTCCTCTGCTGTTCTTCAAACTCATCAGATGGACAGCCTTGAAATCTGTCCCAAGGACCTTTGGGTTTGACTTGCAAGAATTTAATTTGTTCGTCTCAGGCTAATGTCTGCCTCCCAAAAACAACCGCGGCAGCACCCGTGACAGCAGGCTTGGCAGATGGATAAGGACCCAGACAGAGCACCCACAGTGTCACTTCCCACTGAATAATTGTTAACAATGGACTAAAGTTAAGTTCCTCAAAAGCATCCACGTCCCTCTGATCAACCATGAAATAGAGATCCACGCACTGTAGCATGCTGGGGATTAGGGAGGATTAGGAAATCAAGAGGCAGAAATGGAAATTATTTCACTTGCTTTTTTCTTGCTATAACTTCAACTAAGATAGACTAAATTTTAGAGAGCAGGAACTACCAAGACAAGTTCCCTCGCACAAGCACAGATGCCATTGCACTGGGAGGGGTGGGGGACAGGGTCTGGCCCTGAGCACCACAGCTGCCCACGCTGGCACAGGGCTGCACAGCTCCAGCCAGGGTCCTGTGGTGTTCCCCCAGCAGCGCTTCAGCATGGAGGGAGTACTCCTGAACAACCACAAGGATCTGGGAGAGGTAAAATAAAGGTACCTGCAAGAGGGTAAAAGAAGGGAAGGAGCTGGATGGGGAAGTCAGCGAAATTATCTCCGACACTAGAGAAAGCTGTTGTTGCCCCCCCCCACAAGTCCTCTCTTCAAAGGAGAGGAAACATGCAAGGCAGTTGCTTAGCTACCACACCTGGACTTTGTGCAGCTCATAATATTCCTCTGCCATCTGCTAATGGTATTTCACTTTAAAAGTTGCTAAATTGCCTGTACGTGCTGCAAGTGGTATCTTCTTTCGTGCAACCTATTAGCACAATCATGTAAAAAATCAAACTGACTTTACTATCTATGTTTGTATACATTGGCAGCGCATTGAAGGTAAGAAATTAAGTCAGGACTTGCAGTTTCAAGAGACAGGATTTGTGGTTCATAAGCACTAGGACTGTGCGCAATGTGTTACTGAACACGGCCTCAGAGGAGCACATTCTTTAGGACTCTGCACATTCTTTAGGTTTCTCCCCCGATCTTATAAAGAGCTTCTAAATGTCAGACCCTTCAGTAGAGTCCTTGAGTTTCTCCTTTTCTGATGACACTAGTGTAGCTTCCTCTGGATTCTCAAGTAGCTTGCTTTTCAGAGATACTTGTTCTCCTGTGCAAAAAGTAGGGATGATTGTCAGCAGAACACTTCTTTAAAAATGTAGAAAATTAGCCTCCCTGTCTGAGTAAAGACAAGTCCCCTGGCTGTGAGCCAAGGTCATTGCTAATCACAGAATGAGACACAGAACATATGGAGAGATGCCTGCTTTCAGGGAGTCAACACTCCTCAGCATGTGAAAATATGTAAAAGAGGATTTCGTTTGCCATCTCCTTTACTTTTCCATGAGGAGAAGAGAGGACCCTCTTCTGGCGTAGAGAAACTGGGCATTTATCAGCTCTCACAGAACACAGTTTCAAATAAGGTGTAGCACTTGACTCTTACTACACAGGGATGCAGGTGGGAACATGTTCTGGAGCTCACATCTATCCAGCACCACTACTGGGTCAGCAAATGTAACTTATAGTTAACATGGCACCACATAGAACATACCCCGCTCCTCCCCCCCCCCCCCCC
>Ga0065711_1001320_pt1 | contig 44939 bp, 17 predicted proteins | sample Hoacrofraction12_FD_59098 | JGI IMG/M metagenome (GOLD analysis project Ga0065711, IMG submission 59098) | Hoatzin crop microbial communities from Cojedes, Venezuela - Epithelial fraction 12 v2 (version 2) | ecosystem: Host-associated > Birds > Digestive system > Esophagus > Crop | place... | reverse complement strand
AAAAAAAAAAAAAAAAAAAAAAAAAAGAAAAGAAAAAAGGAAGAAGGTGGAAGAGGAAACAAAAAATTCTGAGCCTTATTTTTAGGATATGCCCTGAGAGTATGTACTCTCTTTTTCCCAAGCAGATGAGGCCAGCTCCCATGCCTCCCCACAAGCTAGTATGGAAGGTGCTGCTCAGCTGCATGGCTGGCAGATGGAGTAGCCATCTAGGCTTCCCAGTTACCCTGGGAAAGCCACAGATCTGGTCACTGGAGCAGCCTCCTTCACATCCTAGCAGGCTTCTCACAACAGCAGCAAGAGGAGTGATCTTACCTGTTTAACATTGCTTTCATCCATTTGCTTACACTCGCAGGGAATTGCCCTCCAGAAAGGCAAGTTCTTTCTCCTAAACACAGCACTACTCAGCATATTTGCCCCTTAAAAGATGTGCTCTGTGGCCAGGCTGAAGTAGTCTTATGTTCCTTCTTCATCCAGGAAATCTTGAGCTTGCAAAAACATATGACCTTCAGTTAAACAGTCTTACTAGAGGGTGGATATTTGCAGCAGTGTTCCCCTCAGCCCTGTCACTGAGCATCAGCTGACACTCTAGGAAAAACAACAAACCCCATGAATAAGAATGTCCTTATATGGTGGGACAGATGGCACTTACCCAGAGGGAAGGTGCTGATAATGGTGGCCTGATCACACAAGTATGAGCTTTCTGTCAGGTACAACTGAGAAAGCAGAGCTGCTGGCCTTCTAAGGGCAACTACACTGCTTCTCCCACTGTATTCTCTGAGTAAAAAGCAGCTTCAAGTTGCTGCTTTTAATCTTCTCTCTAAATCTTCCCAGCAGAGCCTTAGCTGCCCTCCTTTCTATGAAGACTAAATGAGACAAACTAAATCATTGATACACTACACCTGCAGCCCAGATTATTCAGGGAAATCTCCCTCACATAGGAGATCGCTGTTATGTGTAATTACCACCACAAGCATCTGGGGAGAGGCTGTCACAAATACTGCCAGTTGGGTAAGCAGGAGGGCTGAGTATGGCTTTTGGAAGAGAAGTTGACTCCTAGGTGTGACAGCATGGCAGCTATTTGTCCCAGGGAAGAGCTAACAGGCCAGATGGAAGAAACCAGGACAGAATCTAGCAGACTGACCCAGGCAGCTAATAATTTAATACTAAAACCAGGAAGCCCATCAGAGTGGTTCCAAATGGATTTTTTTGGTGCTATTCTCATTGTTTTGGCAAAGTCCTTGTGTCTCAGTCACAAAGGTCTTCCTCCTCCTCATCTGTCTCTTGCTCAGGGCCGCCCACTTCGTGGTGGCTTTGTGGTGCCCCTAGGGCTGCAGGACCTTCTGCAATGTATTGCATCTGAAGCAGTGGTGCCTTCCGGATTTTTTTCCATGGGTGTCTGAACTAGAGCTGTCTCAGTGTGGTGCCAGAGAACACTTCATTTTCTGAAGATTGTTGAAAGGCAGGAAACACAGCTCTGAGCATGGTGCCAACAGTATAATAGAAAATATAGTTGGAAACTTAGTACCATAAGAAACAAACTGGTGAATAGATTGGTATTGTTCTAAAAGAGGTAACAGTCTATGCAGCAGATGGCAGGAAGATTGGGTGGAATCAGACGTAATTTTAACAGTGATATACCTAAAAAATCCCAAATTTGTTTATGACACACTAAGGGAAATGTACACATTCAGAACTCAAAGAAACAGTATCTGCTTTTGTTTGGGAAAAGGAATGAAATCTGCCATGTAGGCAGTGTAGCATGATAAATCTTGCTACAGTGCCTCTGGCAATGCACTGAAAGACTATTTTGGTTTAGAGTTCGATTATAGTGTTTTATGCATGAGTATAATAGCACAGTTTAAAATCTTTCTCTTTAATTCCAGGCAAACTTTATTTTATGACTACACAGAGTTTGTCTCCTACATCGGAAGAGAGATGTGCTCCCTGAAGGAGGAGATGATTACACATAAAAGCCATTGGAAGAAGAAAACCGTGGAAAAAAAATGGTCTGACAGAATGGCAGAAGAGAAGATGATGCCAGCATTGTGTACGAATGACCCTCACTCTCGAGAGGTGATCCTTGATGATCATAGTTTGAAAAAATGTTCCTTCATGAATAAAGTATAAAAGAATAAAAGAATTGTACTTACTTAAATTATGAAAGTGTATTTCCAACTTCAGCATGTTAAGAGATTTATAGACACATACTATGTAGATGACAGAACGTGATTTTTTATTATGATAATGAAATGCTCTCCACGACTTGGTTAATGAGTAGGGCAATTTGACAGTACTCTTAAAGGAAAGAGTCAGAACACAAACTACAGATAAGCTGAAACATGATCATTTTTCTATGTTCACAATGAATCCATAGGTGAGGGAAAGAACATTCAGTCAAGAAAAAACATTTAGTGATAACACTGAAATGATACTTCTGAAATTATTTAAAGCAGTTATCACAGACTTGTATTTTGGGAATAGCTACAAATCTGTGCTAGCAGGCTAATTCTATTTTATTCTGATTAGAAGAAAAGGATGACTTTCTGCTGAGCATATTCTCAAGCCTATAGACTTTCAAAGTACAGCATTTCCATGCTCCAGATGATAAGAACAGTGTTGAACCTGTAATTGTTATGGACAAACCCACACTGAAAAGTCAGCCATGACTGAATCACTTAATGATTCCCATTTCTCTTATTTAGCAGCTGTTTCTTAGCTTTTATTTTCACAACTGCTATTGCATTTCTCTGCTTTTTTCCCTACAATACTGATTAAAAAAAAAAAAAAAGTGATATCTAAGGGGCTGAAAGGAAAGCAAAGAAAAGCAGATGTGTCAGAAAATGAAAAGCTAGCTTACAACAGATAGACAAGGCAAGCAGAATTAGAAAAAAAAAAAAGACTGAGTTTAAAAGAGCAATTTCTAATTGAAAGGAATCTAGAAAAAGGGACAGGGAATTATTACAAATAGGAAGAATATAAAAGATCAACTGAAATGAAGCAGATGAATCAACCTCATGGTCTGGATAAAAATAGGATCTGCTGTCACTTTAAGTGTCTCAGCCAAAAATTTCATTTCATTACAATTAAATTTTATTTAATTGTTCAGATTAGAAGTCTAATAATCTTCCGTGAATGTTTTTTTTACAGTGCCCTTAAATGCACACATAACATCAAATACCGAAAATGAATAATTTTGGTATAACTAAAAATAAAGACATATTACTCCAAATATCCCTCATTTTTTTTCCCCCATTTTTTAGCTGCCTGTAGGATAAAAATTATCAACGATCACTGCCTAATACGGACTTTTGTCCGTCACGTGCAGTGAAATTACTTCTTCTCCCAACAAAATGATCTGTTTAGTGAGAACTGCAATAGGTAGATACAACCCTAGAAGTATCTCCTGATTATCTTTCCTGATACATCACTGATTTATCGAATACCAAAGAACAAGAGCCTATAATGGAAAGAGAGCTTATGTTCAGATTCGTCTCTAATCTTTTATTCCATTACAGGCATTTTGCGTAACTATTAAAATGGACTACTGCAGAGTTTAGCTAATTCTTGTCATGGCATAAGAGATCCTTTAACAGAAGTGTTCTCCACAGGCAATTTCTTTTGCAGACCTTTCTGGAGAAAATAGTCATTCATTGTTTCCTAAGGAAAAGCAAACATACATTTAAAGTTTTCAAAAACTCTGATTAAAGTTAAGCTTCTGTTAGAAAAAGAAAACTTCTAATTAACTTTCCAATTTAATTTACTTTTAGACATTCACTTTACAGTAAATGACAATTTATCCTTTTCCTTTCAATAACACAATTTTCAAATAATTCTTCTTTAATGTGCAGCGCAGATCAGAAGAAAAGTTTTAAATTGCTTTGAATTTTTCTGCTGTCTAACCATCTATATCTATAGTATGACTCAAAATATGGATATTATTGAGGCATTTGGTTTTATGTCCTTCACCCAAAGCATTCACTAGATGACACTCTTGTATCATAGTAAGTTCTCTTGGTATGCAAGACATCAGACTTACTTCTTAAAATGAGAACAAAAGTTTTAATGAAAATAATTAAAGACAGTACTTCATTTTTTTCATGAAGTGCTGTGTAGAGAACAGTTCATAATTATAAGCTATTATTAAACTAAAGTTAAAAAAGATTCAATACAACAACTACTGCTAGAAAGCTGTCTTAAGCATAATGTAAGAGTCCAGCAACTGTACATTCATCTGAAGTGAGCTGTCATGCTCAAGACAAGATAAACGAACAGTTTTAGTTTACTTTTACCCATTAAATTATTGCCAATATTGCTCATTGTAGATTCAAAGTACAGTAATAGATTTTGCAAGAGTGAGTTACTACTTTTCTATGTGGCCTGAAGTAAAAAGCAAAGAACAAATTACAAAATGCAGGTAACTGCTTTCAACCATGGACATTTCTTTCACCTAATTAAACTGGGAGACTGAAGTAATGAATCCTGTTACTTTTTTTCTTAGGGCTCACCTGAGAGGTTAGGATTCAAAGTATTTCTCCGATGACTTATGAGAACTTCTTCTATACTAGCAGAAACAGTCACTAAATGTTGTTATCAATTCCAAGTTTATTTCTCCAGTCACTTTTCCAGTCCCCTTCCAGGTTGGTAGACTTGACTGCACCGGATGTGAAGGCTGCAGAACAGACTCGCTATGCTTTAACTCCTCACATAAAGCAGATCTACAAAAACAGGAACACACAGTGCTCTTTGTGCACCTTTAGAAACAGAATGCATGATAACATAATGGCCCTCTAATTATGTAGCATGTGTATAATCTGCAAAAACATTTCACATAAGTTACCTGCTGTTCTAGATCTGGCCTAGCACAGATGTTGAAAGAGGTCTAAGGTAGAATCCAATCCAGAGCACTGTGAAGACCGAGTTACTGTTTCTCAGCAAGGAACATCATCAATTATATAAACAGCAAGAGTATCACATCAGTATAGTCCTCTTAAGCTTGGAGTTTAAGATAGTGTATTTTACTCTTTTAAATAAATCTATTACAAAATTCCTTTTTTGCAGAGGACAGCATGGCAAATGAAGAGTTCCATGAACATATTTTTTTGTAAGTATTATAATTCTTTTTGTAAGAAGTATGTGCAATGCCACTTTGTTCTTAGAGCGGGTAAAGTATTTCAGAAAAGTAATTTACATTTATGCTTCTAAGGTGATTTAGATTGCCCTATAAAAGTTTTGTAAGCCAGTATGCCAAAACATTCATACAAGCAAAATAGTTATTTTAGAGATATAGTATATATCCAGTTTTCAAACAGAAAAAGATACATCTGGGATAGAAATGTTTTAGCTGATGAAGTTGCATCAATGTTACAGCTATTGTTATCATAGTTATGTAAGTCAAAATAATCATTGGTTTCTTTTTTTAGTCACCTAGCTGGAGTAATTATGAATAACTCATGGTAGTTTTTCATATATTTAGGATGAGCAAAAAAATAGTTTCTCATTGCTTGTGTAGCACAGTAACTCCTGAGCATAGATTTTATGGATGGTGGCTTGCATGTTTTTGAAGTAGATAGACATCACAAGCAGTTGTAAAAGAAGCGTGATTCTATTGTCTAAATTCAAAGGTATGACCAAACAGAAGAACACTGTCAGGCAAGGGGAGAAGAGAGAGAGACCTGGAGGCACGTGTACCCAGTCACTGTCAGTCACTGCCTCGGAGGAGGTGCACGGGTGTTCGGGTGCATAGGAAGCAGCAGCTGCTGGAAGGAGCCTGATGAGCACGGGTGCCTGAAATAGCACCTCATGGTTGTGAGAGTGGATGACGAGTGCCCAGCCCTTTGCCATTAAGACCGCAGAATTCAGGTGCTGAGCATGCTGGAAAATGGTCTACGCCCCTCTGTTCTAGGCTGTGTTGGAGTATTTTAGTGAAGCACCATGAGGCAGCTATTAGGACTGTACTGACTTTTGCAGTTTTGCTCTACAGTTTAAATTAAATTCTCATGTTCTAAGACAACAACATTATTGATAAATTTTATTTATACATATTATATTATTTTTGTATATAAATTCTGTTAAATAAAACCAGAAAAGTAGTTATGAAAGATTACAAATTCCATAGCAAATGAATTTACATCAGAAAATAGCACTGAATGCTAAGGACTTCATTGTGTTCAGTGACAGGTTTTGAGAATTCATAACTAAATTCCCAGTGGGCCTTCCTCAGAGACAGTGAATCACATTTTTAAAGTAAATTTCAATTGACGGTAAACCAAAGACAAATTTAAAAAATCCAGTTTCCTGTGGATTGTAAACAGTGTAGTTTTTTAAACTTAGTTTTTATTTCATTTGTGTACTACTAAATGTGACCCAGAAAGATGAAAAGCAGAGTTTATACATTACATTTCGAAGTCAATTTCTACAGAATCTGTGTAAATACACCAGTTCACAGAGGTCTGTTTTTGAACTTTAGGATGTGATCTGCAAAAGGATTTGATGATTTAATTTTATCTTCGTCCAGGATGACAGCCCTCCAAAACTTTGCTTATAATTTGCCATCTTTCAACAAATATCAAACTGTCAGGCCTAATCTGGCAGCTAGCTTTAGTAGTTTTATCAGAAGTGGGAGCTGCTAACTGTCCACAAGTACTGTTATGCTCAAAGCATGCCCAAATCACTAACAGTAAATAGACACAGAATGCAGAAGGATAATTATGATAATTATTTTATAAAGTGAAATGAAGGATTTCATCTTGAATTTAAGAAAGCGTTGATGAAAAACCCCAAACCTACCACTAACTCAGACATTTAAAATTGTTTTCTATAGCATTCTTCGTTTGCTTATCACTATCATTGTCATACTTCTTTGTCAATTAAAGTTATTTCCTAATAAATATCCTAAAGATAAATAGCCCATCTTGGGTTTTTTTATGCTAAGTAAAGGCAACCTAAAAGAATCAAAATGTGATTTAATAAGATCATAAAGCAATGTCTAAGTTACTTGCTGAAATAGCTAGAAAATAATGGTATATGATTAGCTCTTTCACTGTGCACTGAATCGCGATCTTCTCAGCTCTCTGAAGCTGTCAGAAAAAACATTTATAATGACCACATAGTGATTATATTTGTTTAAGGTCCAGGTCTTTATTTATAGCTTTTAGGTGGGGCTATACTACCCGTACAATTGTTGGCCTGTGAATAATGTTTCTTTCTATGAATTCATTCTTTTTATTTTCTTTTCTGATCTTTATTGCCAACTTTTTTTGATGGTAGGAGAAGCAGCTTATATGTATGTGTAACCCAACATAATATGCTTGACGGTGTCCAGATGAACAAATATACTACTTAAGTAAGAAATCTTGCTCATAGTAAATTAATATGGAAAGCTATAGTCTTTTTTCACTTGGTTAGCCAAATGAAAATCCTATGCAACTTGGCTAAAGTTACTGAACTACTCTACATTCACATTTATATAACAGAAGAAGAAAATCTTGTACATATGTCTTACCTAGAATAGTAGAACACATTCAAAAAAATAATGAATCAAGCAGATTTTATCTTTCTTCCAGCCATATATTCTTGAAAATAATACCAGAATTTTATTGTTTCCCATTAACTATTAGCCGACTGAAGCAGACTGGAAGTCTTAATTGTTACAAGCAGATCAATTATTATGTATTTATTCTTAATCCTCTTTGTGAAATCAGCAAGCTGATTTTCCTTCCGAAAGACCAAGCAAGTCTTGCTCTAGCCATAGTCTTCTCATGAAAAAGTCATATTAATTTAAAAATTATTAAATATAAGAATGATGATATAAATTCAGATCAAGGACCATGTAGTCCAGAATTCTATTTCCAGCAGGGCTACAAAAGGTTGCAAAGTTGCAAGAAGTTTGTCTGAAGCATTTCCCAAGTAATCACATAACGGCTCAAAGAGTATCCTAAGCTTGATGCAGTTTATTTATTTAGGAAACATCGCAGCCGTTCTCCCTTGCCCAGTTTCACCTTGAGCCATAAAAAGGATAGAGTATATTTCTGACAAAATGTATGTCTACAAATATTCTCATTTGCAAAACTTGCAATCAAAACTTTGACATACTAAGTCATTTTAAGAACCCTACCCCAATGTTCAAGAGTAATTGTTCTGTGTGCAGTCATGCATGAAAAATTCATGTTTGTAGCGTGTGAGTGCAAAATAAATTCCAGCAGAATCAATAGTAATATGCTTTTACATAACAAAAGGAAAAAGGCACAAGATATATTTGAAAAATTAATCTAGCTTAATTCAGAATATGCAGGTCTCTTTCAAATATTATAGAAGCAATGCACTTTTACAGAAATTACAATAATTTAGAATAATTACTTTTTATAACACCCTGATCCTTTATATTGATTAAAAGTGGGCTCATGCTTAAATATGGAAGACTTGCATTCCATAGAATGGTCAAATGTGTTTACCTTGGTGAAACAGAATGGCATTTAGGTAAATCTGACAACCACTTAATTGATCCAAGATGAGTCACACATGACCTACTTAGCAAAATTCTTAAATCAAGTTTTGGATTCAATGCTTCAAAATATCTGTGCTTTGCAAAACACAGATTAACATTTGAGTCAAAATTATTTCCTGTTAAATATAATTTCCAGTCAATAATGCCCCAATTCAGATGCCTAATAGAATTTGAAATGATATTTGTTCTTCTACGTTTTTTACAGTTTTTTTTCCCTTCTAACTATGCCATCCATACTGCTTACTACCTGCACTTCTGCAGATCTGTTGTCAAAACCATTGCTGAAACCCTTCAATCTACTTTCCACCTAATGAAAGCTGGTCCTCTTAGCCTTCTTTCTTGGTGGACAATTAAATGCTGTCAGTAAAAAGCAGACAAACCTGCGGTAATCTTCAGCAGAAAGGTAATGGATATCTTGTGTGGGAAAACTGAAAACATTAAACACNGTAAAAGGAGAGACACAGATTGCAGAAGAAATGACTGAAAGCATGATTAATTCCTCCTGCTCCATTAGGTCAATTGGGTGACGTGAACATGTGTCAAGTAATAGGCTTTTTCCCTGAGCCTGTACAGCTTTCAGTCAACCATATTTCTCCAAGCTAGTTAATTATGTATGTCAAGGATGTATGATTTTAAAGACAGCTCTCAGGCTGACAGTGCAAGCAGATGTCTGAAACAATGATTCAGAAACCAGCAGAAATGTTGCTGATAACTAGGCACTAGAAACAGCCCACTCTAAATCTGCTATTAAAATGAAAGTCTGTGGCACAAAACCGTGAGAAAGAAAAGCTGATATACATCTGCATTTGTTCAGAACAGGAGGAAAAATATGAGGAATAGTTGAAGCTACAAAAAACCAGCAGACGTGCTAACACAGGTACCTAATCTTTAGGCTCCATTGTCAGCAGCAAGTGTCAACTGAGACAAAGTCTCTCCTGACAGTTCTCACACCGAGTTTTAGTTTTCTGTGTTAAATTACTCTGTTCTATAAAGTGTTATTTGCTTAAGAAATATAGTGATGCTAACTGAGACTTGGTAATTCCCTAATTAAACTGCTCACACACTGATGCACACTTAAGCAGCAGGAGAGAGAGCAGCCAAACACACAGGAATAGTCATAAACATTTTCACAATGAAAACGTACATCTGTAATGTATTATATCTATAAACATGAAATCTCTTCTCTTGCAATGACACGTGTAGTCGATGCTTTGAAGTTTAGATGTTACATGATGATAAAACCCATAAATCACCTACCAATAAATTCCCCATTGGATCATGTCTTCCTTAAATTCAAACACAACTTATCTATAAACTGGTGTCCATTACTTAGTTATGTCACATCTTCTTTATTATGGAGTGTTTTCCTGGAGTAGTTTGCTTCTCCTATAGCTGAACTTTGCCCAGTCTTTTTCTACATGCAAGATCTGGGCTGTTATGGTGTTGTGTTTCTTTGAAAACAAGTATCATCCAAGAATAAATTAGATAGTTTTATTGTAATAATTACTCTGTGGGCTCAGAAAATTACCAGTTATTGTTAGAAATTCATAGATACTCAAATTATTTGAAAGTACCATTTGGTCTTCTCTTAAAGATTAACGTTGCTAAATCTGGGTGTATTAACATTCTTTTCACCACTCTTCTTCCCCACTGGGGGATCGACAACTAAAGCAGTGTGGTTTCATCAGAAACCGTGCACTGCGTAATGCTGAGAGGTGGTTTGGAATGAATATTTCTTATTACATGGTAGAGGCCATGAGGTTTTCTATTCAGTCTTGCTTTTGGGATTGAGGGAGCAAAGTATGAATTAAAAATTACTTTACTTCAAGATAACCTCACCACTAATACTAAATTTCTGGTGTGGCAAACACAAAGGATAAGACTTTCTTAGTTTTAGAAAGCTGATTTAGAACACTGGGCTGTAATGGACAGAGTGGGAAAAATCAACTTGTAGAAGCAGGATGGTCGCTTGATGTTAGACTTTCATATGGCTTAGTTCAACAGAGACCTAATAAGCATAGGGGTCTGACAACACTTGTTTTTAAAATTAATGGGAAGTTTTATATTTACACAGATAATTCAGAAGGTAGGGTGCTATACGGCATCACAATTCAGAATTCCACTGGTCCAAAGAGTCAGATTTTACCAAAATATCATGAGGTAAAACACTAACCTTATCACACTTCCTTGAGGCAAATATTGTTTGATTTACTGACAAGAAGTTTCTTTTTTTAAACCAATATCTTGGTGTTTTAATACCAGATCAAATCTTCTTTGCTTTACTGACAGCATGGTTTTTAAGTAGAAATATCTGCAGCAGGCTACAAGAAATGCATTAGCTAAAATTTTATGCTGTAGTCACAAGCATCTCAATTTTAAGCAAATAATTTAGAATCTGTAGGGTTATTCAGAGTCTGCATAGAGTTTTCGTTATTCTTCACTTTACGAATTACATGATTAATTACTATTTCATTGACTGAGAATGATCAACAGGGAAATAATGGAGATAACGTTACATTTTTACTTCATTAAGTGTCTTAATGTTACAATATTATGTTTCAGGCTAGTAGGTTCATTTCCTGTTTTTCCAGTTGTACCAATGGAGATGTACAGCACAATTTGTAAATATTTCTAGACTTAGCAATTTAAACAAGTTAGGAACAGGAGAAGGAGGATAAAAATGTTTTATTAACATACTGAGACCTGCCACCTCTTCTAAAGAGAGTGAAACAGGTGAGGGGAAAAAAAAAACAAACCACCACCACTAGAAAACTAAAAACTTTCACATAAGTGACTCCCTGAGAGACTCTTCAGGCTGCCAAGTCTCCAGAAAAATGCAAGTAAAAATGTAGTTTCTAAATGAAAAATATCCCAGGGAAAAAGCAAACTTCTTATTAAATGAGGGTTTACAATTTTTATGCCAACCAAGCTTCTGTATGTTAAAAAAAAGTTGAATAATAATGATATGGAATTGAATCCATAATGCAGAAATTCTGCAAGAACATTGCATAGGTAACTCCGTATGCACTCAGAACCACATTTATTTCATTTTTATCTCTGCGGAGTCAGCTAGAGGCAAGATGATGGAGCAGATCCTCCTCAAAACTGTGGACAACAAGGAGGTGATTGCGGACAGCCAACATGGCTTCACCAAGGGCAAATAGTGCCTGACCAACCTGGTATCTTTCTATGATGGGGTCACAGCGTTGGTGGACAAAGGGCGGGCAACAGACATCGTCTACCTGGACTTGTGCAAGGCATTAGACACTGTCCCGCATGATGTCCTTGTCTCTAAACGGGAAGGACATGGATTTGACAGAGGGATCACTCTTTGGGTAAGGAACTGGCTCGATGGATGCACTCAAAGAGTTACAGTTAATGGCTTGATGTCCAGGTGGAGACCAGTGATGACTGGTGCATCTCAGGGGTCAGTACTGGGGCCAGTGCTGTTCAATATCTTTGTTGGCGACATGGACAGTGGGACTGAGTGCACTCACAGAAAGTTTGCCAACAACACCAAGCTGTGTGGTGTGGTCGACATGCCTGAGCAAAGGGGATGTCATCCAGAGGGACCTGGACAGGCTGGGCCTTCGTGAACCGCATGAAGTTCAACAAGGCCAAGTGTAGGGTTCTGCATGTGGGTCGGGGTAATCCCAAACACAAGTACAGGCTGGGTGGAGAATGGCTCGAGAGCAGCCCTGAGGAGAAGGACTTGAGGGTACTGGTGGATGAGAAGCTCATCACGAGCCAGCAATGTGCGCTGGCAGCCCAGAAAGCCAACCGCATCCTGGGCTGCATCAAGAGAAGCGTGGCCAGCAGGTCGAGAGAGGGAATTCTGCCTCTTTAATCCACTCTCATGAGACCCCACCTGGAGAACTGCATCCAGCTCTGGAGCCCCTAACATAAGAAGGACATGGATATGTTGGAGCGGGTCCAGAGGAGGGCCACAAAGATGATCAGAGGGCTGGAGCACCTCTCCTACAAGGACAGGCTAAGAGAGTTGGGGCTGTTCAGCCTGGAGAAGAGAAGGCTCTGGGGTGACCTTAGAGCAGCCTTCCAGTACCTGAAGGGGCCTACAGGAAGGATGAAGAGGGACTTTTCACAAGGGTGTGTAGTGATAGGACAAGGGGGAATGGCTGTAAACTAAAAGAGGGCAGATTCAGATTAGATATTAGGAAGAAATTCCTCACCATGAGGGTGGTGAGGCACTGGAACAGATTGCCCAGAGAAGCTGTGGATGCCTCCTCCCTGGAAGTGTTCAAGGCCAGGTTGGATGGAGCTCTGAGCAACCTGGTCTACTGGAAGATGTCACTGCTCATGGCAGGGGGGTTGGAACCAGATGATCTTTAAGGTCTCTTCCAACCCTTACGATTCTATGATTCTGTGATTCTATGATTCTATAAAGCATGTATATTACTTTTCTGGAGTAGGTTATTGACCCCTAGTTCTGCCAACCTTGAAGTCAGCTACACTTTATGAGTTGTATTGAAAAATTCACCTTGTGAATTCTTAGACAGCTCTGAAATACTAAAAAGTTGACGAAACTGTCATTTGCATCAGGTGCAGATTTTACTCTTTTCTCCTTGTCTTTCTCTCCAATATATGTAACTTTCTCCCACTAACTTGACCCAACTCAGGAGGAGAGAAGCAGCAGGACATCACAGAGCAACAGCTTACCAACGTTACGGAGAGGAGATCACAGCATTAGGCATCTGCAGCCCTCTCCCTTTTGCATTCCCCTCCACATCTTCCCAGAGGATTTTTTCAGAATCTGGACCCATGTGCATAAAGTGCTGCAGAATATGGACTTTATCACAGTCTCCATCCAACTGCCATATTTGAATTGCTGTGGTTTGAAATAAAAGAAAACAAGACAAAACACCACAACAAAGTAAGAACAACAAAACAAGAATACAAGCACTTTCTACCAGAAATTCTAAGCACAGTAAATAGTGAAACACATGACTGGTGATCAGATATGATCTTCTTTATAATATTTGTGCAAGGTTTAATGAAAAAGACCAAAAGTGAGCTTTGTACGGTGAGAGACTGCAAATATGGAGTACCAGCACCCTAGAGAGGCAGGACTAATTGAACTACTTTACAAAATTTTCTGGAAGGGTAAGTTGTAGAGGACCACTACCTACTGAAGTACATTTTTACTGTCTCAAATATTATGGATCTTCCCAAGTAAAGTTTTATGATGAATTTTTTTTTTCCTAGATAGACTAGTAACCAAAAGGTCTGGAAAAACACAGGGCTTTTCCTTTGATGTGTTGATCTTGAAAGGTCATTTGGGACATTCGAATTTTTGTCTGAATGCCAGCAAGTGTCTGATCCCACTGAAACAATTCATCTAAGACAGGCTAAATTCACATAAAATGACTGCCCAGTAACACTTCTCTGCCAGCTCTCGAGCTGATGTCATGAAACAATAGTGTCCATGGCACAGGCTGTTAAATTTGTTTAAATTAGTCACAGGGTTGTTTTGAAACTGAGTTGAAAATGAAACTTTCCAAAATCAGTTGCATATACAATCCTATTAAATGTTAAACTTTCGGCAATTAGTCACTGATATTGTCAAAAAACTCATGAATTTTTTCAGTCAGAGGATGTTACCATTTATAATCTTGAAAAAAAATCACAAAACTTTTAGTCAAGTCACACCAGTATCTAAGAAATAGTAACAATTCTCCTCACCTACTAGCGCTATCTCTTAGTTTATGCCTTGATGGCTTTAATTTTGAAAACTCCAGTGAGACAGATGGAGCCTGCAGCATGGCCTGGAAGCTGACAGCAACAGGTCATGTTCCATACATATAGGGAAGGTGCACCGCACAGGCAGCATCCCAGGCTGATCATCCCAATAGAAATTTGTCTTCTTTGTGCAAATCAAATGAGTGGAATCCCCTACTCCAGCGACATCTCTCAGCACACAATACTAGAGAAATTGTCTCTTTGGATTAAAAATGTGTGACTTATAAATGTCTGACATACTTTTATCAATCACTTTAATGAAAGATAGCTGTGTTCCTACTATACATGACTAAAACTGTTAGGAGTTTTTTCTACATGCTATAGTTTCCAGTTTAACAGAATACTTAACTGTTATATGTAGAAGGCCATAGAAACAAGAAGAGAACAAACTGTAACTATACTGATTTTTTCCGAGGATATTTGAAAATAGACCTCAAAGGTCTATATAGAAAATTTAATAAAAACTAAAAGATTATCATTTAATCATTTCTCCAAATGGTCACTGTTCTTTGCATCTCTTTTGCAAGAGAAGTTCTGTAGGATTTTCCTTTGCCTTTTTCCTCTTGTGGTCTTTCATCTGTCAGTAAAAAAAAAAAAAAACTACGGAAAGAGTATTTGTTAGCAGACCCAGGAAACTATCTTGAATGGCATCATTATCTTTCATTTCAAAAAGTCAATTTAATGATCTGTAATCCATCCCAACATCACCAGCTGATCAATATCAGTAATTTCTCTTCACTTACGAAAAAGAGTAGCTCCTTCTGCTATCTTCATTCTCAGATAATAATGAAAGCTATCTGAAGTCCTGTTTCACTGAAATACAGACATTCTAGCAAGTGAATTAGATTACCATCTCCAAAAAGAAAATCTTTTCTGAAAGCAAATTTTGGTCAGTAATACTGATCCAGGAATCGACAAATTCGTGCCAATAGATTCTGTTAATATTTTCAGCTTTTCAGAAAAACAAAAAGAGACATTTCAGGCTTGACAATTTTGATTGACATAAGTATGTTGATTAAGGTATACTATATTTATACAGAGGAACTTGTAGCTAATTAGAAAACAAAGAATATGATATTTGTTTGATCGGGATATGTAGACTGAGTCCCAGCATTGTTTAGCACCTGATATTTTGATAAGCCACTTGCAAGGTTAAATTATAATTATGTAACCATGGTAACATTGTTGATGTAAGATCTATGTAAATACAGAAGATTGCTCTATAAAACCAAAAAGAATTAGGCTCCTGATGCACTAATTATTACGGTCAGGAAACATTTAAAAAAATTTATATGGAAAACAAGATAAAAGGTTTATTTAAGGGAATGAATATTTAGAGCAAGCTTTTTTTTACCAGGAGGTGGTTCACCTGACTTCCCTTTTAGCAGCATGAACTTGTGAGTTTTAAATACATGAAAACACAACTAGCTAAATCACAAGTGCTTAATTTGCCCTATTTAAATCTGAAAGTAATATGGCCCATTGCATATTCTGTAACCTGCTGGAGGGGGAAAAAAGGAATAAATATGTGAAGGAAAAAAAAGGGAACTCAGTTTTCCCTGAAGCCTCTTGCAGGCAGATGGACCTCTCTATCATAATCATGATGAACGAGAGTTGGATCTGCAGTAAATACACTCAGCCAATACTGTATTATTTTGGAATGACAGAAAAAAAAGGAAAAAAAAAAAAAAAAACACCAAACCATGGTTGAGTAGAGCATCAAGAGGAAGAACCTCTTTGTATGTTTCTTTGTTCATTTCTCTATGTACAGAAGCAGCAATCATATGTCACTGCTTTACTGTTCCTACTGAAAAGACTCCAGATGTAGTTAAAGTCAAGAGAACTTTCAACACTTAAGATTCCCCCCAATAGTTAGTCATTTACTTCTTCACTTGCTAGTAAACCTGACTGAAAATATCAGTGAGAGTTTATTGAAATTTTGATGATATTTCCACATTGCAAAAATGTTTGTTATAACTGAAAAAACAAACATCTAGATTTGCTATATGGAGCTGTTTTAGTAACTTCCAGTACTTCTAATCCAGGATACATTTCATCTATAAAAATATAAGGTGGAGAGAGAGAAATAAATAATTAAAACAACAAACCAGAAATATTTTAAGGAACTTGCATCAAAGCAGCTCAATTTCTTGACTGCTGTGTTATGCAGAGAACAGCTTTACTTTATCTGAGTTAAAAGATGAACCCACTGCTGGCCAAGGCCGAGTCCATCTGCGACGGTGATAGTGCCTCTTCTATTTAAGAAGGAAAAAAATAAAACCTGCATAATGGCAATATTGCATCCGGAGAGTGGAGGGAGAAGATGTGAGAGAAACAACTCTGCAGACACCAAGGTCAGTGACAAAGGAGGGGGAGGAGGTCCTACAGGCACTGGAGCAGAGATTCCACTGCAGCCCGTGGAGAAGACATTGGTGAGGCAGGCCATGCCCCTGCAGCCCATGGAGGTCTGCGGTGGAGCAGATATTCACCTGCAGCCCAGGGAGAACCCCACACCGGAGCAGGAGGATGGTAAAAAGAGGCTGTGACCCCATGGAAAGCCCATACTGGAGCAGGCTTGCTGGCAGGGCTTGTGACCCCATGGGGGACCCACTCTGGAGCAGTGCCTGAAGGACTGAGCAGCCCATAGGATGGACTCACATTGGAGGAGTTTATGAAGAACTGCAGCCCTTGGGAAGGACTCACGTTGGAAAAATTTGTGGAGAACTTTCTCCTGTGGGTGGGACTGCATGCTGGAGAAGGGCAGGAGTGTGAGGAGGAAAAAGTAGCAGGGGCAACGTGTGATGAACTGATCGCAGCCCCCATTTTCTGTCTACCTGGGTTTCTCAGGTGGAGGAGGTAGAGAATTTGAGAGTAAAGTTGAGCTCAGGAAGAAGAGTGGGGTGGAGGGAAGGTGTTTAAAATGTGGTTGAATTTCTCATTACCGTACTCTGACTTTACTGGTGATAAATTAAACTAATTTCCCCAAGCTACATCATTTTGTCATTTGGTGACTGACCTCTCACTGTCCTTATCCGTTTTGTCGTTTACTCTCTTCCCTCTCCAGCTGAGGAGGGGGAGAAATAGAGTAGCTTTGATGGGCGCCTGGAGTCTAACTAGGATAAATCAGGACAAGTGGCCATCTCATCTCTTCTGTATGATGGTGCAGAGTAGCCCAGCTGACCGGGAGCATGCAGTCACCAACCATTTCCAAAATAAGTATATGAAAATCTCGTTAAATTCCTTCAATTTCTGTCCACATCTCACTCCTTCATCATCATATGCACATTCTAGTCAATTTTCTAAGATGGTTAAGTATGTATTAAGTATTAGACTTAATTTTGTAAAAATATCATTGTAACTACAAATTTAAGAAACTTCAACACCATTCAAAGTTTAAGATCATTATATAACTAAACAAATGGAATATAATGTCTCTTTTTGTTCATTTCTCCATGGAGTTGAAAGCCATCCTTTCCGTAGTCTCCAAATTCTGCTTTTCTTGCACTATTTGTGTTTTGTGCTCTGACTGTCTACTCTGATACTGCACATATGTACTGCCCTTAGTGAAACTCCTTGGATGGAAATGGGAACAAAATTTGGCATAATATGCTATTACATTGAAAATGTGTAGCTGGAGAAGAAATAGTAAGCATTTAAAATGTTCTAGCTTATCTTTAAGCCTGGTTTTTCTTCATTTTCCAGGTTATTTCACTTACTCTACTGATCACAATTATATGAATGCTATTGACAATAATTTAATGTGCAGGTTGTTTTTCTGTAAAGGGCTTGTGTTGTGTTACGGATATTCAAGTTATAATGAAAGATTCCTTGATTTGCTTGCATTTTAAACATGTTACTGCATTGCCTATGTCTATGAAAAGTGCTTAAAAATTTAAAAAAAGGATCATATGTAAGTTACTAAATTATAGAGTAATAGTCTGTGTACTTTATTTCTTTTAGATAGCACAAATATACAACAGTTTTTCCTATGGTACGAGCAGTTAATGTTTTAACAATGAAAATGTTATTAAGTAAAACCTCATCTTTGTTATGTAATTCTCTTGCCAAACCATAAAGTTGAAAGAAATCTGGGACTGAGCAGATTTGGGACGATTCCAAATGATGCCTTATTGTTATTCAATCTTTTTCATTACTATATGTGATGAAGAACCCACCCACTGTGATATGTACAACACAAACAGCACAGTAAAAGGTGGTACTCTAAGCAATCTTCTGAATTATTCTTTATTTGGTGCAGGATATGTCTAAACTACTCACTGTTTCGGGTATACTCTACATAAGGCAGCTGTGGTACAAAATATTGCCTTACTTTGGACTGAAGCATGTCTTTACAGTACAGGGAGTATTGCCTTTTAAAATTAGATCCAAAATTAATAAAAAAAAAATGTTCTTATAAAAAAAAATATGTATTTGGCTACAGACAAATATCTGGCACGGATTTCAATGCTGAAAAGACGACAAAGAAGGAAACACATGTTAAATCCCATTGTTTGATTCACAGGGAATAAAAAGGTGGAACTACAGTGTGAAATGCTTCTAACAACTACCTGAAGTGCTTCAGGGCCTTTTATCCTTTTTCCCCCTTAAATGCTAAAAGGCTTTTTTCTACTTTGTGGATCTGATTTCAGAGATGTACAATGTACATGAATTAACATAAAAACAGGTGGGTCAGTGTTCATGGATGTCCTAAAATCTACTCTTTAAATCTGGTGCAGAATATACCTTTAATACCAGATTTAACATCAAACGAATCCTTATCATTAATTTCAGGAATGCTACTTGAGATTTGAGCAATCTCTCAGATGAGACCTGGCATCGTAACAAGGTCTAGCCTTGAAGACACATATGATGGCTGATTCTGAATAATTCTTCTTTGGAACGGCTCTGATCACAGGGTTTCTAAGTATCAACAGGTCTGACCTATCAGCCAGATTTCAAACCATTTCTGCTTGTGTCAGCTTGTTTCCTTGATTGTTTTAACTTTAACCTGGATTGTTTCCCTAACTCGTTTCAATAAACAGCTGCACAAAATCTTGTGCCAACAAAAGAGAAGTAATGGCACAGAAGTGGGACTAAGCTAGTAAGTGCTTCTTTTAGTTACAGTAGAAACTTCGGTTGCCTTAGGGGCTTCCTAGAAGCCTGGCCAACTAACACTCACCCCTCTAAAGTAAGAACAGGATAAAAGACTCCATTTTCTTGGACAGCAGTTCCATTACATCCAGTAATAAGATAGAACTGAAGCAGCACCAGGATAGTAAATGCCTTTCACAGCTTGTTGCCTGTTCTACAGATTGCTAGTCTACATAGCAAGATACAGAGAGGACAGACAGAAGCGAGCACGGAGGCACTCCAGCAGGCACTGCCACCCTCAGGGGGAATGGCAAGGGTCTTCCAAGAACATGCTGCAAAGTATGCAACTGCATTGGAACTACTAAGATAAATTTGGAGTAAACTGAAATGTAAACAAGCTTCAGGTTTTTAATCAGGATCTGCTGCAGTCTGAAAGTAAGGGCAGCTGCACATTTATTGAAAAGTGAAAGAAAAAATATCTTGCTGTGTTTTATTCCAGTTAATATGAATATGTACTTGTTATGCCTATAGCTTTCAAGAATATTCTTTAACTGGGACAGTGAATGAGATGTTAATGAAGTCAGATCATACTCATCTGGATTGAAGTAAATGTTGTTTTCCATTAGATAAGGATAACACTCTAAAGTTATTAGTAATTTCTAATAAACAAGGTCTTTGATTAATTAAAAAAACAAAACACAGGACTGAATGCAGCAGAAGTAGTATCAAGCAACAGAATATAGTTTAACAGTGTTAGCAAAAAAACCATACAGTCAGCTACGAAAAATATAGCAAAACCTGTCCAAAATAGGAAAAGCTAAACATACTACCAGATGACATTACTTATATGTCCCGTTTTGGAAGTGTTGATTAAAATGAAATCTTGAAGATATTATTTGCTAGCTACTGTATGAAGGCCAGAAAATTTCTCCAACCTTATGGTATAAATTATAATGCAAATTCAATGCACAATACGGTTTAGGATATTCCTCATGTGAAAACATTATTGAATCCTAAGTGATTGAGTCTCCACTATCATTTGGCTGTTAAAAAAGAATAACTATAATTGCTACTCTGAGATATGTCAAAGAGACCCAGTGATGTCATAGTCTTACTTTCGTATTAGGCTATCTTTGAAAAAATGGATGCTCAGACTGGCATTTCTGTTGGAACACAAAGCCTGCATAAAAAAAAACCTGAATGTCAGTGTAGCGAAATGCAAGCACCAGTGAAACAGTAATACCACTGAACTATGACGACACAAAGCAGGAAGAATTCTCTCTTTTTATGTGCCCTGCAGTCTTACCATTTAGCAGGTGAAGAATGGGCTACTTTGTCCAAGAAATCCAGCCAAATGGTGATTTGCATGATTACACAGAATTCGTCTTATTAAAGCTTCAGTGCCCAGATTATCAAGTCTCCTTTCCCTCCTTTGCATTTTTAGCAGAGAATACATGTGACTTGCATCATTAAAAGTCCAAAGAATCCAGTTTTGAACAGCTGATAGAGACTAATTTATTTGAGACAAGCACAGTATAAAAATAAACTTTACCCTAGAATCTGTTTTTCAAAAGTTCAGAATGCTGAGGTAAGAACTGACAACAAGACTTCCAGAAGATTTCAGGGTGAAAGGACTGATCAAGGGAAGAAGTCACTCAATAAAAGCCAGCCCTAAACTTGCTCTGTCTAGTGTTAGAGATCGTATGTGAAGCACGAAGACATACTCACTTTAAGGAAATTGGGTTACAAGAACTTTGAGACAATATAAATATTCATTCAGCTAACAATCACCTCAAAAAAACTGTGAAAATAGTATTTGTTTTCCTTGTTGTGACAAAAAAAACCCAGATGCATCCACATTTCTGTTGTTTCCAGACATTTTCCTTTGATATCTATAGAGTTTTGTATCAACCCCTTCCAGAGCAGTAACTTCCATCAGAAGACAGAATGTCACTGGTGCTCTCAATGTTAAATTGCCTGCCTTGATTTGGAAATGGAGCTGTCTCCACTGTGGTGAATTCCTGACTCCCCTTTAAGTGAGAAAACCATCTGTGCTGTGTGACACAGACGTTTGTTAATGCAACTGGTAATTCAAAAGTAGACCTTCCAAAAGTAAAATGGAGCCCTCTGGATTCATTCATAATCTCTCTTACCCATGGTAGATGTTCCCTCTAAAATACTGAAATTCCAGCCAACTTACTTCTTCCACTTCGATTCAGAGAGTGAGGGAATCAGCTACCTTCCTAAAAACTGTGTTTATTGTGAACAGATCCAATCAGTCCTCAGACAACCTACTCATGAAAAAGGTTTGCTTATTATTCAAAGATACCGTCAATCCAAGTCCTAAATAAGAACAAGTTAACTCTCTGTGCAAATTAATGAATAATGGTCATTCTTAATACCAGCACTTTATACTAACACATTATCCAAACATTTGTGATACAAATATTACCTCACACAAAAAATATCATGCATTACATATTACTTTAGCAGTCCTAACTGTATTAGCAAACTACTGTATTAAAGCTCTAGAGAAGATACAGATGCTTGCAGCTCCTCCCAATCTGTTATTAGGGGAAAAAAGATGGAAAAAAGAGGAATGATCCTCTTGACTTTGGCATTCCAGCCAAAACCCACTGTTTCCCTCCAGGGATTTTGGAGAAAACTTCATACAGTTTGCTGGCACAGATCAACACAGATTAATAAGCCTCATGCTAAGGATTTCAAAACTATCAAGAGTGTAAAATTAGGAATTCAAATTATCCTTTACACATTCTCATTCCTTGACCACCTTTTGTGTAAACCAGCATTGTCCTATAAGGTGCACAGTACAGCCAAGTGGAAATAATATTTCATTTTATACGCCATGAATCTATATTTTCAATAAATCTTGACAGCATAAATACAGATTTATGCTTGGGAAAAAACACAAATAAAAAGACTAATAATTTTTTGTGTTATTAAAAATAGTAAATTTTATTAAACATTTCTATTTCATTGTTTTAAACAAAGGAATCACAGGCACATTCAAATTCAGAGGTTCCATTCTGTTTTCACTGGAAATAAAATTGTTTGGTGATATCTCTGTGAATAACTCTTCCCTGGCAAACGGAGGGCTTCATTTCGTACAGGTGGTGTCACAGGAATAGCCCATGAATACTGAATATAAGTATGCTGGAAAATGTCATTTCTAGTTTTAAAATCCAGTTTCACAGATTTTTAATATAAATTTTTATTACTTGAAGTCAGCCCACAGATATTCTAAGTTCAGAAAGCACCTGAGGTTCTGATCCTTTTTGCACAGGCATCAGAAGGATGACTGATACTGAAGTCAATGGGATTAGAAATGAGTCAAGAAAAAGGCCTGCTTACATGGCACCCCAAAGGTACGAACTACCAAGCATTAAGATCCTTCTTGTAAAGCCAAAGAGCTCTTGAAGAATTGGCACCGATTCAGTGACAAAAGACCACTCTGCAAAATATAGACTTATAAATACATACGAGAAATGCAGCATGCCTCTGACATACTCTAACCATACTTTGGAAAGGTATCCTTTAAGACAACCTCTTCGCATTACTTTTATAGACAGCTATTTTGCTTCTTACTACTCAAGTCTTGAATTTCAGGTTCTTTCTTCCTGAAAAAAAATGGAAAAAAATATGAAAATAAAGCAGTAAATGACATGGTCAAAGTTTTTCAATGAAACATTATTTCACTGGCGACAGAAATTTTGTCAAAAGGGAGGGGGACTTCAAAACAGAGTAGTTGGAAGGAACTTAAAACAATCATCTAGTCCAATTGCCTGACCAGATCAGGGATGACTACAAGTTAAAGCATTGTCCAAATGCCTCTTCAGCACTGACAGGTTTGGGGGATTGACCACCTCTGTAGGAAGCCTGTTCCAGGGTTCGACCCACCTCACAGTAAAGAAAAGCTTCCCGATGTCCAGTCTAAACCTCCCCTGATGCAGCTTTGAACCATTCCCACATGCCCTGTTACTGGGTACCAGAGGGAAGAGATCAGCACCTCCCTCTCCACTTCCCCTCCCCAGGAAGATGCAAAGAGCAATGAGGCCACCCATGAGTCTCATTTGCTCGAGAGATTAGTTTTATATGACACCAAAGTTCAATCAAGCTTCCCCTGAGGTCTGAACATGACCTCGTGCATTGGTAGCTGCCAGGAAAGGAGCCCACTTCAGCTCATGGACATGTAGCAAATGACTGCACATTTAGCATCATGTTCATTTTTCATTCCTCGAGGTAAGAAATACTGGGGTAAGGAGTTTCAAGCTGATACCTTAGATGTTTATTGGGTTCAGTTCATCTTCTGATCTAACACTTCAATTCCATCAAGATTTAAAGAAAGTCTCAAGTGAACATCATTTTAAAGTATTTCCCCTTCAACATAGACTCCTGTACTTACTCCTTTGATGACAATTCTTATCTAAGTAATTATTTAAAAATTCATATCTCACATATTTTCACCAATCATTGGAAAAGTAACTTTTACTGGTTTGATTTTGGACAAGAAAGCATGATTCATCTTCATCAGACAACGACTTTCCTGTTTAACATGACATTTTTGTAACTGTATACCTTGGTTCAGCTATAACACCAACTGAATTCATTACTAATGAGTAGAAAATGTGTTGCATTTCCCAAAAAAATCTTATTTCAAAACTGCAATCACACATGTCAGAAGTAATACTTATGTAAAGAACTAAGAATTTTCTTATCTTTCTTGTCTTTGAATGGCAAATACAAAATTAAAAGTAACTGAAGTAAAACACTTGTCAAATTTGATGTTATTCGTAAAGTTCTTAAAACAAGAATATTGCAATACTGGTCAAACTTACTACTTTCCACAGGAAAATCAGTCCTAACTTCCAAATAAACTTCAATGTGCCATTCTTTCACACAGCTTCTAAGTATCAGGTTCTTCCCAAAAAATAATTATTTTGCATACATTAAAACCAATTTTATCTATACTAACTTATATATTATATTCAGTCATATTGATTTTTTTACTTTTGAAATGTATGTTTATCTTTTTGACCTATTCTCCTTAGATTTTCTATGTATGTTATTTACAACTTACAACAAATAGATCTAGAAAAGCAACAGAAAGAACCATAATACAGTATGACCTATATGCGTTTTCCAAGATACAGAGTCTACACAGGGCAAGTTAAACCATATATCTTAGAGCATTGTTCAAACGCTTCCTGAACACTGACTTGGTGCCATGACCATTTCCCTGGGGAGCTTCTTCCGATGCTTGAGCATGTTCTCAGTGAAGAACATTTTCCTAATATCCAATCTGAACTTCTCCTGAAACATTTAAGTTATTCCCTCGCATCCTATCACCAGACAGTAGAGAGAAGATATCAGCATCGCATTCTCCCCTCCTCATCATGTTGAAGTCGTAGACAGCAATGTCTAAATACTGTGATGTTATTTCTGTTTTTTTCACAAAATCTATTTGCTTTTACTCCAAACCATGGAGGGCCAGAATAATTCTAACTTGCAGTGCACTACTCTGATTTCTAATGTTGCATTTTAGAGAAATACTTATTGTGCTGTTACTGGTTGAAACCGACATCCTGGAAGAATAAGAAATTGAAAGAAGAAGGAACCCATTTGCCTGCATTAATCAACTATTGAATAAATATGCAGCTGTTAATAATGTTTAAAAAATTCTAAATGTCTCAGGATTTTAGCTGTTTTGGAAAAACTTACTAACAGTTAACTTGGTTGTGGGCATTAACAAGATTTTTGGTTTTGTAATCCGTGACATTTTTTGTTTTCATGCAACAGCCGAGAATAGTAATTCATTATTTTGGCTCCAAGATGATTCCAAGCACATAAACACAACTTTAAGTCAAGACCTACATGTCATGCATTTGCCAGCTTTAGTCTTGGGAGTCTTACGTCTTTCTTGAATTTAGAATGCAAAATACTAATTAAAAAAGAAAGCTTTAAGAATTTATACAGGCTAGTTTCCTATGTGAAAGACAGAGATCTCTGAGAAGATCAAACAACAGATGAGAAGTAAAAGAAAAAAAAATTATAAAATACACATTCCAACTTAATAAACTTTTCTTCTAATAGTACTTGATTTAACTTAAGAAATTTTGTATATGTCTTAACTAGGAAAGTTATTGCTCAGCTGCATTAAAGACTTTTTGATGTGACATGAGTCTTCATTACTTCAAACAAAAGGATAAATTGCTTCAATCATCAACACCTTCAAAGCAAGAGTTCAGTAGAAATCATGAAATGATCCTAGGCCTCTGCAATAATGGGTTTTTCAAAACCTGGTAAGAAATGAAACATTTCCAACAATTAACAATAAATGATAAGTGGATCAAAATTAGGAGGGAAGTTGCTTAATAAAAATTTAATTTCCGACATGGTCTATGAAGGTCTGTCAACCTTCATAATGAGAACAGGAGCCTTATCCCAAGACCTCACCCCCAGAAGCAGAGCATTATTGTTACTTCCTGAAATGTCGCCTCTCTAAATCAGGATTTAGATTTTTTTTTTTATGAAGTTTGAACAAAACTATGACGTGAGATACAGGAAGTTTTTAATCAAATTAGACACCACACTAATTAAAATAGCAAGACTATTCTAGTTTTCATAATCTATAAGAACTTGCACTCGCTTTTCACAAAAAAAAAGAAAAAACAAAACACAAAAAAATAAAGTGATTACCAAGTTTTATTCAGACTCACGTTAAGCTGAAGTCCTCACCAAAAGTGTGGGCCACTCCTCTTAAAAATGCACTAACTTCCTCTCTTCTGACACTTGCACTCCCTTGCATGCAGACCTGGAGGCACATATCATAAATACTTTTAAGACTGGAGTACTGCATATGTGCCAGTACAAGGAAATTAATTTTAATGAAGTTCAATTTTAATCAAATCATTACTACATTGTTTTCTGGAATAATTCTAGGTGTTTTGCACAAGAAAATGTATTCTTATTACTCCTGTATTTAACTTAACATGTAACAAGAATATTTGCTTAAGGAACAGAGAGAAGAATATTTGAAGACACCACAATAAATCTTAGGAGATTCCTCACACGTATACATTCATATTATTGGTTTCTTCCATATAAGATAGTCCTTACACAGTCTATATTTATCTTTCTAAACTATGCAGTGAATTGCTTCCAACTTTTCATAAAAGAGTCAAAACACCTTTGATCTTCTTCCTTTTATCATCTGTGGAAAACATAAAATGAGTAAGTATTTTGGTAATTAAGAAAAGTACTTCCTCAGAAACCTTTCTAATTGCAGAAGGAAAGACGACTGTTTGGTAAGGACACGCTCCAGAACAGTTAAAACACTTACTTTTGTAATGCTTTTCACAGATGGATAGGATGATTGAAAACTTTTAACAAATTATGACTTCCTTGAAACACAAATTGCTGTATTAATTACTGCATGAGCTCTATATAAGAATTTTCCTTCCTTTTTTTTATACTAACTTGTTCATGGATCCCCAAAGATAATGGGTTTCTCATTGGTCTCAAATTATAATATACTATCAAGGCTCAAAGCATTTGAGTGGAAATTCTTTTTCATAAATTCTTAGTACAGTGTATTTGCACTGCTTGAAAATAAATCAAACAATGCATTTTTCCCACTTGGATAGGTCCATGATGTGAAGTTACATAGGTATACAGGAAAACATGCTTTTTTTTGGACCAAATTTTCAATTTCTTCTTCTGAAAGAGAATCTATTACACTCTTGCTGATACACAAGGCTTTTGCACTGCAAAGACAGACCAACCTACAGCTAAAATGATGTGATTTTCAGTCATAATCAAACCAAAGATGTTTCAAGTGTTATTTCCTTAGAAGATATGCCAAGATTGTTTTTCTGAGTCACTGTCATTTCACGATGCTTTGCATTAGGTACTTTAAACAAAGAACAAAGAAGCTTCTTCATGAAGAAGGGTGTTTATTAGTCTCTTTACTGATCTGTACAAAATCATTACTTGTTACAGGAAGTGCCAAATCTCTCTTTTTCAGGTGTGGTGATTTTACCCCGGCCAGCAGCTGAGCATCCACACAGCCACTCACCCATTCCCTTCGCCCCAGCAGGACAAAGGGAATGAGTAGGAACAGCAAAAGTGAGAAAACCAGTGGGACAAGTTAAAGACTGTTTAATAGGTGAAGGAAAGAGTGGAGCGAAGGAAAATCGCGAAGGAAATCGCTGTCCAGCTCCCACAGGAGTATCGATGCCCAGCAATTCTTTGAATACCCACCCTGAAAGCAAAAAGTCTCACTTTTTTCTTCCTCTACCCTAGTTTTTATGGCTTAGAATGATGTTATGTGGCATGGAATATCCCTTTGCTGAATTTGGGACAGCTGTCTTGGCAGTGTTAGCACTCACATTCTTGCTTGCCTCCAGCTTACTTACTGGGGGCCTGGGAGGCACAGTGGGAAAGCCTTGAAGCTATGCAAGCACAGTTCAACGTCAGCCAAACGCTGGTATGTTATGAACATTAATTTAGCTACAAATCCATAGCACAGCACTTGTGAAGAAAGTTAACCCCATCCCACCCAGACCCAGTACATCAGGAAACAGTTTTGTAATGGAATTTTATGACCTTACTCTCACACTCCTGATCTATAGAGGATAGAAACAAATGACTGAAAAATCGTATGTTAAAAAAAAAATAACTCAGCTCAAGCCCTGTTCATCATCATTCTCTTATGGTGGTGATAACACGAGCGTAAGATATTTGTTTTGTTTTTCTTGCTTTGCTCCACCCAGGTTCTTCAGTTTTCAAGCAGTGGTCCTGATGTATCACCTGTTTGCAATCCTTACCCTAGGCAAACAGACAATCTATTTCTCGAATGAGTTCTACCACAAGGGTCCAAAACCTTCATTCCACACACCTTTCAGTAAGAGTGAACACATCAGTAGCACACCATGGGTACGTGACATAAACACTAGAGTCTTCCTGTATTCAAAGTCTGCTGAGCCTGCACAGACATTTCTACAGAGCTCAAGAAAGACTTTTCTCCAGAGGCTGCCAAAATAAGCAGAATTACAGCTGTGCTTCCACTGAAACTGAACTTCAGTGAAATCATTGTTTATATGGTCTGTGTTGCTTTACAGTGACCTGATTCAGCTGCCTTCTGTGTTGTTTCAGAAAGAAAAGGAGATAAGGATTGTCCTTTAAAATAAAGAATGGATCATCAGTCTGTTGAACTAAACAAAGAACAGTTCTTTTAGACATGATGTGGGTGGTTAACCTAGTCATGATTCCCTGAAAATCCATCTGAATATGTGAATTTCTAACCTAGGTTCCTAGAAAATGAGTTAATTTTCTGCAAAGTAAATTTTTCCACTAAGGGAATGACTGTCTTAAACATGGAAAGAGCTGATACCACTAATGGTTATTAACTCATGAAACTGTTTCTTTTTATGAAAGTCTTTGTGAAAAATCTCTATAGATAACCTTTTCTTCCAGGTTCATAGAACAGGAATGCACATCAATCAATATAACTGACATCCTTCTTTTCCTTTTAAAGTAATGGACATTAGGGTAATGTTATTTGTCTTCTGCTCTCAAGATTAATAACTCAGGAAATTCTACTTGAATTATTTTCTATTAAAAGAGTAAATAAATGAGATAATATAAAGAGTATTAGTCATTACAATTTTCTGAGCTCAGCAAACTGAATTCTATTTGTTGTGTAAATATTAGGCACACCAGCTCCCAGAGACATCACATACCCAGAACCATGTGTGGTGAACACTTAAGTCTAGTGTACATTATGACACCAAAAAGAGAGACCAACATGTATCCTGGAAAAAACAAGTCTTGTCTGAGATAGCTGAACATTACTTCCTAAGAACATCTTCTGTATGTCATTTCACAGCATTCTTCTTTCCTGACCCACCAACAAAATAAGTGTAAGACGTCAATGACTGAAAACTGGAAGAGAAAATAGTGAAACACTGTACTAGAAGATGTGTTGTAAAATGAGGCAAAACTTGGACCAATGCCAGTAGTGAAAGATGTCTTCAAACTATAAATGTTATTAAACTAAGATAATATATTGTGAAACTTATATTCAGAAGATACATTCAGACAATGCAGTGAATGTAGGCTTCCAGTATCATCAGTAAAAAAAAAGCTCATATAATAACAATGAAGAAACCAAACTATAGAAGGAGGTTATGACTGCAGCTCTTCTAGGCTGGTTACACTTTTATATCACTGTCAAATTTACCACCTGCAGTTTTACAGTCAGGAACGTATTTCCTCTGATTTTAATGAATCATTTAAGTTTTATACTTTCAGAAATATTCACAGTATGACATTACATCTGATAGAGAATAAATACTATCTTTTTTTTATTACTTTTCCCACCACTTTTCACTAGTTCGCTGTAGTTAGGGTTGCTTGTGCCCACTGTAATAAAGTCTGTTTGGATACCTCCTTGACAGTAATTAGGTTGAGTATTTCTTAAATCTTAGATATACCTTACTGCCTCAGCCCTGAGGTGCTGCTCCACCTAGTAGCATTCTCCTTAATATGAATAAAGTTATCAGATTCTAAAACCTCAAAAACACTCTGAGACATTTTCAGACACTGTCCCACTAGTCATTTCCTGCCTACATTCATAAATATTGCTTTATGTGCCCATTGGATGTGAGGTAATTTTCAAAGTCATTAGTAGCACAGCTTGGCCACCCACTAGCATCTCTACAGAGAGCTAATCCTAAATGAAATAAATCAGTGAATCATAAGACCTATGTGGTAACCAAGATTTTATGCTGGACTTAGGAGTCTACAACAAAAAAAATATTAATAATTGGGATTCAGATCTTTGACTTCTTTTAGGCTCTAGTGTTTGCTTACAGATTTCTACTGATCTCTCACTGAGGATCAGATAATGAAAAACATCCCAAGCAGTTTGATGAAGTACATGTTGTCTCAGGGCATAATTTGTCTGGATGGCAGCAGAGCTGATCTTGATGCCAATTTGTAAAGCGCATCAGAAGTTTTGGCATCTGCTCAGACCTGTAGTTGTGCAAACAGCACAGGGAGTCTGCAGACTGCTGTAGGAAGTCAAGAAAAGAAGCTTGCACAATGAATGGTCTGCTTGTCTGCTCATCCTTTTCTCATTAGGATTTTCAGATTCAGGGTATAGGTTATGTGCCTCTGCCAACCATATCTAGCCCAAGGAGTAGAAGATTCGAGTAGGTGCGACTTGGACTTGCTAGACTCTTGCTGTTTCTGGGATAATGCTGCCTGGGAACTGACAGAGGATGGATCTGCTGTATACAGTGGGACAGGCTGAGCCAATATCTGAGCTACAGAGCTAGCACCAAAAGCTGCCCGAAACCACATCCATACCATGATGTCTTGCTAAAATAACAATTTAAAAGTCCTATAGGATGTCTTAAGCCCCATATCTGAGGTGTACAAAAGCCACTTTCCCTCCAGGGACTGAACCCCCTGAATTGTCTGGAGATAATCATATAAACAACACATTGGTCTTCCAATTATCAAGTACCTCGAGTGTCAAATTAATACTTTAAATATTCACCAGAATAGCAACATGAAACTCCTAGTCCCCTTCCTCAAGTGAAAGTCCCAATTACTTGTTGCTTTCTTGTTCTTGATAATTCTTGGACTTCCTTAGTTTGTGCAGAAAGAAGTAATTTCCTCACGAAGAACAAAGAAGTACCCACCCCCTGCCAATATCATCTAACTTGGCATTATGGTTCTTTCTTATAAATGGGTGATACGGATTCAAAGTTCAGGAAAGTGCAGCCTGCACTAGGTGACCCTGCTTCGGCAAGGGGGGTTGGACTAGGTGATCCACAGAGGTCCCTTCCAGCCCCTACCATTCTGTGATTCTGTGTCTCAAAAGTGGGGTAAGTAATGAGGCAGCACTGCAGGGAGTTTTGGGGGGTTTCCTTTTTAAATCAGCCAATTGTTTTGGTGTGAAACCAAAGTAGTAGTTGTGTTCTGGGCATATAGGTCGCGGGAGTTCTTGGAGTTTGGCAGTCCATTTTGTATTGAGTATTGGGAGTTGTATAAGCCTTGCTAAGATTTTTTTGTTCTTAACCATTTTGTCAGGTTTAGCTAGTTTACAGATTTTGAATACAGCCACATATTTTTCCCTTATTTGTAATAGCCAATATGTTTCTTTATCATCCATCATTTATCCATTTCTTTTTCTGTTTACAAGACTTTACACTTTGGATATAATATTTCCTGTTATAAAACTTTAGACTTATTCTATATTTTCTGAATACAACAGCATCAAAATACTCTTGACTTAAAGTGATGGATGCTTAGATAAAATGACTTCTACCAGGACCATAATTCTTTTCATATAATCATAGAAGAATTAAATAGTTTGAGTTGGAAGGGACTGTTAAAGGTCGTCTAGTCCAACCCTCCCTTCAGTGAGCAGGGACATTTTAAGCTAGATCATGTGGCTTAAGCCTCATCCAACCTGACCTTGAGCATTTCCAGGAACAGGGCATGTACCACCTCTCTGGGCAACCTGTTCCAGTGTTTCACCAACCTCATCATAAAAGATTTCTTCCTTATATCTTCCTTAAGTCCACCCTCTTTTAGTTTAGAACCAGTACCCCTTGTCCCATCACTGCTGTCCCTACTAAAATGTCTGTCCTCATTTTTCTTTTAAGCCCCCTTTTCCCCTCCCATCTTTCAAACAATCCAAATAAATTGTATTTTCCCTTGCATTTAGTTTTTAACCTCTTGGTAAAACTTTTTCCTCATAGTATTCCATTCTTTCTAGAGTAATCCAAGGCAGACAAAATCTGCATTTCTAACACATAAAAAGAAAAGAAAGAATAATTTTTAAATGTATGAAAACGCAATAAACAAACTCTCCTCCCCCCTTTAGTACTTCAGGCCTAACCTTGCAGATATGTAACCATGCAATTTTCATTTCATTTACCTGTTTCCATTCAGGACAGCACCATCATCTGTGAAAGCCTTGAGACTGTCAAACACATATAAATTAGATCTGAATCATTTTTTTTTCCATAATGAATCAATTATATGTGTCATTAACTGCTGTGCATCATCAACCATACCAGCAATTTGTAACTATTCCCTCCTATGAGGTAAGAAGCACCAAGGTACTTTATATCATTGAAGTCAATGACTAGCTCAGTTTCCTCTATCTATAATTGTCAGCTATGTCACCTCAGGTTTTGAATAAAGACTCAGCTATAATTAACTGAATTCCTAGGGTGAAATCAGAGTTTTAGTCAATATTGCTTAAGTTTAAACAGTAGCTTTTGGATTCTGTATAGCACCTTCCACTGTTCCATCTTTGAAATGCTTAACAAAGGTGTTTGGTCTCTTTCAACAGCCATTACCATGAAAAGCCAAAGTAGGTGGTAGCGTATATTATCACATTCCAGTTAATTGCCTTTCTGTATGCAATTTTCCTCCTAGCTGTTTAGCATGTAATTATTATTAAACCATTGTATCCTGATAGCAACCAGATGCTCAAAATGAAACCGCAGGCCCTTTTGTTAAGAGACTGTTCAAAGTGTTCTTAAACTAATTTCTGTCCCCAAGAGTTTGGAGTCTAAACACACAAAGCAGACAAACAAGTTAATATAAATGTAAAAATATTCTCACATGGAAGAGAAGGATCATTATGAACGTTGTGCTTGTTAACAATCGCAATATTCAGCAGTAGCTCCTTTCAGTATTGACTCCTAAATCCTGACCTTACTAATGAGAATATTTTAATGACAGGTAATAGGAATTTTGCAACCAACTTCAAAGAGATTAGGATTTTATCTTATGAATCTAGATCTTGTAGAAATCTGATGTGTGCAATGATTATATTTTAAATGCTGGCTGTAATTGTCCTAAAGCATTGTTTCATGGACTTTATAGAAAAGCTCCCAGTAGGTGGCTATAATCCCAGTTCTTCATTTCTTGTTCTTCCTATATTTTCTTCTGTGGTATGGCTTGAGATGAAGTATAACACTAACTAAATCACTTTAAGAACTATTCTTAAAAGCAGAACAGGTTATTGGTTACATCATCATGCTCTGTGATACTTTAAAAGATAATACCTGAGGACTGAAATAAAAAATTATACCTGATGACGTGCTATATTCAGTATCTGTAGGAAAAGAACTTCATATCTTATGAGACTGATACAAGTTGATGGCTTGTCCTTGCATACAAGCTAAGAAAGAAGAAAAAAGAGCGTTAAAAATTTGCTACAAAAAAAATGATCAGTATCACTATTCTTTTTCAAAAATCTAGGCAGAGCATTTGGAAATTGACATAATCCTTTCTTCTTCTCATAATTGTCATCTAAATTATATGACATTTTATCCAGTAACAAGGAATACGAGTTTCTCAATCCATTCAGTTAAAGACATTGGTCAATCCCAGCAAGCATCTAGAAAAAAAACAACTGTTTATTGCGTATGTGGTTTATAATTAACTGAGTGTATTCTACATGACAGATTTTGAAAAAACAAAGTTCTTAATAGTGGGTATGTTTTATATCTAAAACAAGTAAAGAAAAAATTATGCTCCAGTGTGTCATTATGTAGAGAGATCACAAATTGTCTTTTGCCAGATCCATTCAATTATGTTCATTAGTAGCACTAAGAATTATTCCAGAGACAGTTTGCCAGATACAGAATTCAATGAATGATACAAGGAATAAAGCAACTGTCAAATATGAAATTATTATGTGGAGAACTGCAGAAGACTTTTTTTAAAAAAGTATTTTGTCTAAATCACGGTTATTGTTTGTTTGTCAATTCACTGACTGAATTTAAAAACAGTTTTGATGATTAACCATTCTGAAAGTACAACTCCTTGAATAAATGTTTCTATCTGGATTTTTCTTGTTCATCAGGCATTTCTTTTCTTCTTAGCACTTCAGTAAGGCTTTGTCATATGCATAACTGCCTTCCTGAACAGAGAGCCGTTTGGAATGATTTAGTGACATAGAATCTTTAGTAGAAAGCGTCATGAATTCATACAGTAGAAATGCATGCAAGGGCAATTAAGCACCCATCAACATGGGTCTTCATCATATTTTATGCGTTAAAGGGCTGGAAGAAAGAAATGAGAACCTACTTCCCAAAACAATGCAGGGTATCTGTTACTTGACATTAGCAGGAACCATTTTCTTAAGGATCATTTTAATCTACTTTGTGTTTGAGTGCCAAAATATGTGATGACACCTATATTTTATATAAATTTGTAGTAATAATATCTCTTCATATTTAAGGTAAACTGATTGGAAGGGAATAGTTTAACTTCCTCGTATGCCTCAACAGAAGATCGTCAAAACACTCTATATTAGCAGGTCAAAATCCTTTATGCAATTGATTTGACTTTTTTCATTTTGCCTTCCTATTCCAAGTATATTCATTAATGTTCATAGTCTGATCTAAAAAATATCAAAATTCTTTCTATGTGTAATGACATGATGCGCCATGCTTCTTAACATTTGATTCTCACTGAAACAAAAGTTTTCAAAAGTATAAGTTCAAAACACACTACTGGAAGTTTCTAAAGTCTGTCTTTTCCTTTGACTATGAAATGAAATAATTTTTTTCTAAATACCCAGATTTTTAACATAAATGGTATCTTTATACATACTCAGTACTGAAGATGGAGGGAATGTGGATTTATTTTCCTTATTTTCTACTATATCAGGTAGCAAGGAATTACAATACAGAGCTATCATAATTCACATTACTGTTTCAACCATAGTTACAAAAACATACATTCATGTTTGCAATATAACACCAATTTGATCCTTTTATCTTTTAAGATGTCTTTGAGTGACATCATAGATACAAAATATGAACATTTTCTGTCTATGTTTTCTGTGTTTCCACCTTTAATTAAATTGCAGACTTACAGAGACAGAGTATGTTCATGCGATGCTTTACACAAGGACTCTACAAGCCTAATCAGGCTTCCAATAATAATTTCACTGAATATTTACGAATTTTAATTTGGGTGTTTTTTTTTATAATAGGTAATTGTAACACAGGTTGGTATTTCATAGTAGCTAATTGTATTCTAGATGTGATTTTAACTCTATGAAAGAATGAATAGAAAACACACTAATTGGTAGGGGTTAGAAGTTGTCATGTTTGATTAATTTTGGTTTGGAAGAACACATTGACTTTAACATATCATATAACTAAACATGAGCATGAAACACTTGGATGTGGAAGTCCCCACATATATAAAATTGCTTTTGTGTGATGTTTGCTCATCTTTATCTCTCATATCTCCTCTTCATTAAAGTCTCTACCCACAAGTGAGTGCAGATTTAATGCTTTCTGAAACTCTAGTATTTGCTCTACCATGACTACTGTTTCTCACTTCTCTTCTTTAAGTGGACTATTTCCACCCCATATTCTGCAACAGACCTCACTTTCCTGTAAATAAATGGGAAACTCTATTCTGAGATAAAGCATTTCCTGAGAGGTCACATTACAATATTTTGATCTAGGCAAGACGAGTGAAATGAAAATAACACAGTAGTTAAGTTCCATTAAGCTTCAGGGGGAGGATGTAGAGAATTCAGGAGTAAAGTTGAGCCCAGGAAGAAGGCAGGGGTGGAAGGAAGGTGTTTAAGATTTGGCTTTATTTTCATTATCCTACTCAGGTTGAGTCTATTTTGCCCATGACAGTAATTGGTGAGTGATCTCTCCCTGTCCTTGTCTCAACCTACAAGCCTTTTGCTAGATTTTCCCTCCCCTGTCCAGCTGAGGAGGGGGAGTGACAGAGTGGCTTTGGTGGGCATCTGGCATCCCACCAGGGTCAGGTGACCACAAATGTTTTTCCCAGTTCCCTCACTTAGCAGTTTTGAACAATTATATTTAATTAATGTATTTTGGATGGCGTGAAATTTATTAGCCTAGACCACTTTATAGAATCATAGATAAATTTCATTTGTAAAAGACCTGTAAGATCATAGAGTCCAACTATAAACCTAACACTGCCAAGCGCACCACTAAACCATGTCCCTAGGGTGTCACGTCTACACGTCTTTTAAGTATCTCCAGGGATGGTGGCTCAACCACTTCTCTGGGCAGCCTGCTCCAATGCTCGACTGTTCTTTAAGTGAAGAAATTTTTCCTAATATCTAATCTAAACCTGCCTTGGTGCAACTTGAGGCTGTTTCTTTTCATCCTACCACTTCTTACTTCGGACAAGAAGCCAGCACCCACCTCGCTACAACCTCCTTTCAGGTAGTTATAGAGAGCGTTAAGGTCATCCCTGAGCCTCCTTTTCTCTAGGCGAAGCAACTCCACTTCCCTCAGTCACTCCTCATTAGACTTTTTCTTTAGACACTTCAACAGCTTTGTTGCTCTTCTCTGGACATGCTGCAGCAACTCAATGTCCTTCTAGTAGTGAGGGGACCAAAACTGAACACAGGACTCCAGGTGCAGCCTCACCAGCGCTGAGTACAAGAGGACGATCACTGCCCTACTCCTGCTGGCCACACCATTCCTGATACAAGCCTGGATGACGTTGGCCTATTTGGCCACCTGGGCACACTGCTGGCTCACGTTCAGCCAGCTGTCAACCAATACCCCAAGATCCTTTTCTGGTGGGCAGCTTTCCAGCCACTCCTCCCCATGCCTGTAGCGTTGCATGGGGTTGTTGTGACCCAAGTGCAGGACCCGGCACCTGGCCTTGCTGAACTTCATACAGCTGGCCTAGGCCCATCAATCCAGCCTGTCCAGATCACTCTGCAGAGCCTTCCTGCCCTCAAGCAGATTGACACTCCCACCCAACTTGGTGTCATCTGCAAAAGTACTGAGGGTGCATTCAAGCCCCTCATCCAGATCTTTGATAAAGATGTTAAACAGCACTGACCCCAGTACCAAGCCCTGGGGAACACTGCTTGTGACTGGCTGCCAACTGGGTGTAACTCCATTCACTGCCACACTTTGGGCCACCCAGCCAGTTTTTACCCAGTGGAAAGTACGTCCATCCAAGATATTTTACCCTCCTGTTTGAAACTTTAGTTTCATCCTCTTACAAACAGCAAGCTGTGGCAAAGAGTTATGGAATCAGAATTTTATAGTAGTATGTCTAGATTCAGAAAACATGTCTTTTTTATTCATTTTCAAATATTTGCAAATGTTTTGCAGTTTCACATAAAATGCACTATTAAAAAGTTCTCTTTCATGAGTTAATTTATAAGCTGCAAAAGCTATTAACTATTTATCATTTGAAGTGTGAAAACAGAGCACTGGATGAATACCTACTGTGTACTAGTAGGTAGGCTTAATTTCTAAAACTAATATAAACAGGATTAAAAATGTTAGAGAACTTCAACTACAGAAAAGCGTGTTACGAATTTGTTGTCATACACCAAAAATATGACAATCTCCCCACCCAAAAATGCAACTTGTAGGGGGGGAAAATTGAACCCTAAACCCAGAAACATGCAGCTTATGAATAACACCAACTCTACCACTGCTTAAAGTAGGCAGCCTTCACAGAATGAGGAGGAAAAGCGAGTCAACAGTCAGTGCTGTCGCATTGCTGCTCCAGATTTCAATGCTCTGCATGAAGGTTGTGGATCTGCAAATCCAAAAAGAAAAAAAAAAACATTTATTTAGTTTGTCATGCTCCATATCACACGTCATTAGATCTCAATCATGTATCCTTGTATTCAACTACAGTAACTGGTGTTTAATTAAGGGAAAATTTTGAGAAAGCAATTCAATTTGGCTTTGGCACAGCATTTACTGCAAGAAGAACTAGGGAGGCAGTAGCACTCTCCTCCTCCCCCCAACCAGCATGATTTCATCTGGAACAAGCGCAGACTGTCCTACGTTGTGACTCCTTCCAGCCACACTGAGGACGTTAATGATGGCAAATTTAGCAAGTCTATAGCAATTTATTCCAGAACTTAATTATCATCATTGTTAAAAAGCTGTCTCAAATTCCTAATGCAAATTTCTGTGGCTCAGCTACCAGACATTAATTACGTCTTTCTTTGCTGGATTTAAGTGCTTTTTGTTAGCACTATATACTGATATGTTGTAACCAAGTGACATCTCAATTTTATTGTAGATAAAGTAAACAGATTGAGCTCGGTTCCTCACAGCAAGACACTTTCTAATCTTAGGAACACGTCAATGGCTCTTTTCTTCATCTGCTCCAATTTTTTAAAATTCTTTTAAAAATATTGATTTCACGAGCACCACCTCAGTGTCACATACAAAGATCTTAGACTTCTCTTTCTTCTCAATATTTTTTTTCGGATTCAAAGATTTCATTATTCTTTTTTTCCACTACACTGAACTGTGGGGAAGAATTTGGAACAAGCTCTACTCATTTCTGAGAAAAAAATACTCAGAGTGGGGAGAAGTGGAAGAAAACTCAAATTCAGTAAGGGAATAGCTAATTACAGACACCTCAAGAGCCAGGCAATCAGCAGAATGAGCCAATGATCTGTCATTAAACATGATTCAACATCAATCTTGATTGAAAACCAATCTTTCCAGAGTATACTTTTGATGAGCAAGAACTGTTGCAAAAGGAATACTAAAAGTAATTTCCAGTGTTAGAGCACAGTCCACATTATAAGCACACAATGTTAGGCCTCTAATTTAGTTTAGCAGCACACACTTCTTTCTCGGCTACACAGGTAGGTTTTAAGTTAGACTATCATAATGCCACCTGTTATGTGCAGGGATTTTGCGTGCACCCAAGAGTCATGCGTACGCTCAGAGAGAGTGCAAAAACGAAACTGATTTGGGGAAATTAGTTCAAATGGTGCCTACACACTTGGGACCTCTAAGGTTGAGGTTAGCAAGCACACAGGCTAAGGTCCAAATTCCCAATGAGACACATGCAGAGATCACAATGTTCGTAAATTTTGAGTCTCATTTGACAGAAAATAAAATACAGGGACATGGGAGTACAGGCATACATATTACCCTTTATTACTTTTATTACCATATTAATATTACCATATTACCTTTTATAGGGTTCCTGTACAATTGTAGCTGGTAAAACAGGGTTCCTACTTTGAACTAAGATTCATACCTTTAATCTATTTTTATCATATCTTTGTAACTCTAGCAACTATCAATTTCATCAAATAGAGGGTATATCCACTGGAATTTCTCTGGCAAAGGGATTCTCCACAACAAGGAAGATTATGCAGATACATTTTCGGTAAAAATTACAACAAGGATGACTAAAGGTAGAAGTCTCTCAGACCTTTCGAAAAACAAACAAAAAAATAGTATAAGAGAGCATGCATGAGGGAGAGGGAGCTTCATTTCTAACACGAGTAGAGTAAGGAGAATTACACTTGTCCTTAAGTTTTGTGATGAGTGGATTCAAGGTCCCTGGTATTGAGTTTCAACCTGTTTGTTTTCCTTCCTTTCCTCTTCTCTTCTACTTCTCTCCATTTTGTTATGTGTAGACCTATATTTATAAAAATAACTTTGATTCTTATTGAGTCATTTTAGAGTTACATGCATTTACAAAAAAGGGCTCTTAACTTAAAAGCTTTGTTTGGGGCAGTATGGGCAGAGAATAAAAGATTGCTATTAAACCTGAGCTGAGTTGGGGGGGGACACAAGAGATGTTCCAGAGAGCATTTACTTTGGAAATCCCTCACAGAGGCTCATCAAGAGCTATCACCTCTTCCTAGCTCTCTCTAGATACTGGAAGTTGTCCACATAAGGAGACCACATTATCACACCTCTAGTGAGAACTGCAAGATCATGCGTTCCCACCACATGCCCCCTGCAAATACCCTAATCCTTGAGCTAGTACAGATGAGTATCCAACTGATTCAGAAGCATTTGAAATTGGCTGCTGATCAAACCCATTTATTCTTCTTCGCTGCTAACAGCTCCCACCTGACTCGCCCTTAAACTTGGCTGGGCAAACCTTACTGCAGGTTCAGATTGGACCCTCTCCTTCAGCCAGCATGGCAGCTCATCAGTAGACATAAACTGGGAACACCGTGTTACACACCTAAAGCACATATTCATGTGCATGTATTTTAACATTAGAACCATATTGGACTATGTTGTAAATAAAAAGGTTTTGCTGATTTTAGTGACATCACCAAATCATTTATTCTGCAGGGGGAAAAAAACTAACCAACAATCGAACCAACTGCAGCATAATAATATCAAATAACAAGTTTCGAAAGCTTAGTGGTCAAGGTCCACCAGAGACTCTCAAAGGTTGCCCTGAGGTGTGACTATATGGTGCTTCTGAGTTTTGAAAACTCCTAGAGGGAGTGGTAATGACTGCGTACTAATAGTCATTTGTGCATTAAGTAACAAATATGGATTAATTGCAAGAGTCTGTTGGGGTACATTCAACCAAAAATAGCAATAATTAATTCCTCAGGTAATATTATTCAATAGTGCTTGACAAAATAAAGTGAAAACCATGTTATTAAACACATAAAGCACAATAAAAGGTCAGCCATTTTAAAGATTACACTTAACATGTACGTGATTTTGATTCATTTCCAGACAAAAGTAAACCTTCTCAAATCTTTCATATAGTTTTCAGATATTACTAAATTATAAAACAGAGTAAAATGTCAGGGAAGCTTTCAGTCCACTACATAGTTATGTTGAATGTAGTTTTATTGAATTCTTAGGACTGCAAATAGTATAAAACATGAAAAAAAAAGTTTTGTCTGATAAAGAAGATTCTCATAAACCCAGTAAGCATTGAGGTTGAGAGCTCAGCAAAGAGATATGATCATTTATTTATTTAAAAACTATCACTAAAATTAAGAATCTCTTTTGAATGTCAAGATTTATATTTTATATTATTACATATTATATTATAGTTAATTATTTTGGTTATTTTTCACATTACATAATATATTCCTCATAGAAGCAGGATACATACAAAGACAGGCCTAAAAATCTTTACAGGCATCAGTATTACACGGACGCATAACTGTGGGCTATTCTACAGCCTTTCACTGTGAAAAGACATCAAACTTCAAAGTGTTGTTTCTCCAGGTGAGTGAATTCATACATATATATATATATATGTATTTATACATATACACACAGAAGAGATCTTCTCAATATTCTAGTCTGTGATCTCTACCAAAGTTTACATGCCATACTTGCTGTTACTGTGCTGTGTTTTGTCCCTGGTCTCTTTGGGTGAAAAGAAGAACAGGGATTAACTGAAAGTGTAAACCAGGTGTGCTCACTTGCTTCACAGAATCATTTATCTGTGATGGATTCCACCTCAGAAGCTCAGTGAATCAGACTCACCAAATTACCAAGGCAAATCACAGTTTTGCCAAAGAACAACTCCAGGTGTCTTAGCTCAAACCAAGTTCTATACATCTGAAACAGATTTTCCATTTTTAACCTCCTAAACAAAGCTTTTCTCTGCATCCAAGTCTACTCTACCCTGAAGTGAAATGTTAAAGTTATCCAAGTACGGTCTAGCAATTGGATGACATTTATACTGCTATAAATTGTACATTCTGGAAGTTATCTGAAGTTTGAACTCTGGGTATTATTTTACATAGACTCAAGGTAGGAGTTTAATTTTTTTGTTAAAGTACCTTTTTCTATTAGGATATCAGTATTTCCAATTCTTTCTTTTAAACATTCTGTTCTGATGTTTACATAAAGTAAAAAACTTTGAGTTGCAGAATTTATGTTGTGTTGCATTTTTATTTGGCATTTAGGAAAAGTAAAAGAGATCTTTTAAATCTTTGAATATTTTTAAGAAAGTATCAAGCAAGAAGTAATTCAAGTGAATATTTCCACAACAAGACAAATAAAAAGTGAAGAGGTATAAAGATCAAAAGGTGATCTGCAGAGGATCTATTGTTGTAATTAATGAGACTTCAAAATTGAAAACATGTTTTAGGATTTTTTTTTACTCTTAATTGTTTTGAATTTTTTTTCATTAAACAAGCTATTATATTTTTTGAGAATGTGCTCTTAGTTTTTCTGGGGCCTTCTTAAGGCCTCAGAACTTCTTAATGCAAGTTTATTTTTAAGATTCTTCTTCTGTCAGTCTGCTGACCTTATGCATTCTTTTCTGAAGTTGATATGTCATTAGTGAAACAACAGCTTCTTTCCCTACAGAAAAAAAGTCTCAAATATATATCGTGCAAACTGGGGAAATTTTCAAATATTTTAATTTTTTATCTTCCCTTGTAAAGCATAAACTGCCACAAACTTACTTTTGCGTCATTTGTAGAGTCTTACTAAACACAGATGAAATTAAAGATACCTATTGAAATTAGGGAGAAAGGCATATCAAGATGCTAATTTACACTTTGTAATATATAGCTTTATCTATTTTTGAAAATATTGGTACCATGTAAGCAAAATATATATTTGCACGGTTATAAGAATTCATTAATATCAGTTATGCTACTTCTATTCTTTACTTAAATATCGGTGCTTAGATGTTTTTCTGAAGTGCTTCTGATTTCTTATCCAGGACACAGTAAATAAAAGCTTTTATATAGCATCATTTTACTTTTCTTTTTTTTCTCTTCACTAAGCGCTGTGAAGTTTCAAACAGCGGTATGTTGTTACTGTACTTTATGAATCAGAAATCATGGGTCTGGAAAGGAACAGAAGAGATGAGCTAGTCAACCAGCCCTCCACCAGGCAGGATCTATTCACAGCAAACCTTCACATGCATAGACAAAATATTTATTTAACCTATTTTACAGATCACAGATGACAAAGATTGAACAGATTTGCTCGAAAGTCTTAGCTTTCTTTTTTGTTTTTTGCAATATTTATTTTGACCATTCCTTGCTGCCTTTAGCATCAAATACGAAGTATTGAGAGAACTAATTCTTCCTTTCCTCTTCTCAGTAGCTTTTTATACATTTGTTTACATATTCATTTCCCCTGCTTTTATGACTTCTTACATTTTTAGCAGCTTGTTAGAATTCTGCTCTGCTTATGCAGATCTGCCTACACCCAAAATGAAAATGCCAGGAACTGAGCTATTACAAATGCATAGCTAGAGCTGGCTAAAGCCACTTCAGCATCCTTGTGAACTCAGCACAGCTGAGTGTTACAAACAATTTAGCAGCCTTAATGTATCTGTCCATGAGTTTTTCATCTGCAGCAACCTTGTCCTGACTTTTCTCTAAAGTAGGTTGCCAAAGACTTTTTTTTTTTCTGAGAAGCAGATATATTGTATCATTTACCTGTACCTCATAAAATCAGATCATGACTTAAAGCTGCTCAGTGAATATATGCATATATACGCAAAAAAATCCTGACCAAGCAAATGAGATTAAAAAACAAAACCTGCAAAGACAGGTTAAAGACACCCAAGGTAAGCTAATTATGTGGGGTTTGGGGCTTTTTTTGTTTTTGTTTTAAACTTCTGTTGTATGCCCAAACTTAAGAGCTGGTTCAGAAACTATATGGGATATGAGACCAGTTCTGACTCATCGCTTGTCCTTTCCAAAGACAGGCTGCTGATATCATCAGTAATAGTTCTGAGCTATTGTTCTTTATTTAAGGCAGATGTTTTCCTCCGACTCTGTTTTGTTAAGCTCTGGGAGGTCAAACCTAACAGGAGTCCGGGACTTATAACTGAAGAATCAGATCTTATTAGGTTTTCTTTCTTTGCATTTTGAAGAAATTCAGATTCATGTAGCTGGTATGCTAGCTGCGTTTGTGCTAGATGTTCTTTTACAAAAATAAACTTGAGATATTTCACTGAATTAATCTAAAAAAATGTGAAGTAATGATCCCGTCCAGGGCATTTAACAATGTTTGTTAGAGTTATGAAATATCTTGCAAATACATACGAAGCCGTCTTCTCAAGCAGAAATCAAAGCAACATTTAATCTCGAACTAAACTCACATTTCTTAGAAGATAAAATATTATTACTTTGAATACAAGGTTGTACATAAAATGTTTTATTTGCTACACTTGATACAACTTTTTAAGCCAACTTTCACGTATTCTAAAAATATGGCAAATGTTTTCACTTGATTAATTTTTGTCAACACCTTTATATTAGTACAACTCTGTAGCAGAAGACATCTGCATAACCTTCCTGTAGGAGCTAAGGATGTGAGATAGAAGGCTTGCTAGCAAAGAACTATTAATAGTTCTTGTAAAGAAACAAATTTATTTAAGATCACAGCTTAGAAATGCTTTGTAAATAAGTTTTAGTTCTGCATAAACTTGAATGCACTAGTTCAGGAGTCTCTGAATTTGCCCATAACTGTTCAGCACCAAACCAACATGCATTTAGCTATTCAACAATAATATCCTATATATTTTCATTCATATACGTTTCAGAAACAAACCATCTAAATGTTCTCCAAAGTATGTTGTTCTCCTCTTAGCCTTTTTCACCCACAACAACTGCTCAGATTCACCAGTCATACATTTCTACTTCTAATATAAAAGATATTGACTTGCTGATTCATTCTCAGAATCACAGAATCACAGAATGGTAGGGGTTGGAAGGGACCTCTGTGGGTCATCTAGTCCAACCCTCCTGCCGAAGCAGGGTCACCTACAGCAGGCTGCA
>Ga0065711_1001655_pt1 | contig 44940 bp, 26 predicted proteins | sample Hoacrofraction12_FD_59098 | JGI IMG/M metagenome (GOLD analysis project Ga0065711, IMG submission 59098) | Hoatzin crop microbial communities from Cojedes, Venezuela - Epithelial fraction 12 v2 (version 2) | ecosystem: Host-associated > Birds > Digestive system > Esophagus > Crop | place... | reverse complement strand
CCCAGGTCCCTCTCCGCAGAGCTGCTCTCCAGCAGGTCCGCCCCAAGCCTGTACTGATGCATGAGGTTGTTCCTCCCCAGGTGCAGGACCCTGCATTTGCCTTTGTTGAACCTCATCAGGTTCCTCTCTGCCCAACTTAATTATCCTCAGCACTTCCAGGAGACCAAGAAGCAAGGACATGAGAAGGGGAATTTAAAGTGAATGCGATTGTCACACAAGGAAATACTAAAAGTAGATAGCTATTAACTTCCATTTAGATGACATGGGCAGTATTCTCATTCCTACTGCCTGAAACAATACCTAGCCACGTGTGGTGAAATCCTGGACAGTAGATGGTATTAACTGATCACCTGGGACCTTACATGGTTGGAGAGAAATCACATTTCCAATCGCTTTTGCGTAACTGTACTCGATCCTTCTTCCAACCACTTCCAAACTGGGAAAGCTATTGTGAATGATCTAATTCCTGCCATCATCGAGGGCATAAGAGTACATTAAGAACAGACAAAGCCCAGAAAAAGTAAATAATATATTTTTTTTAAAAAGCCCTTATAGGGAAAATAGCTGTTCCCATCGTTTAAGAAGTGACTGCCAAGGTTACTAATGCACGGGAATTCCCACTGACTTTTTTCAAACTGTAGCACAGTATTTTTCTTCAGGAATATTATCTTGCAATTATACAGGTACTATGAAATAAAAAAACCCCACACATATGTCCTAAATGCATGTGATAACTGTTTGGAATTTAAAAAGACATTGTTTTTCCCTGACAGTTTTGTTCATGAACAAAACTAGTAACAGGCATAACAGATTCATTAAGCAGGGAACTACTGGACTATCTGCTTATTTAAGTTCCCTGATTCTGAGTAACATCTATATTCAGACATACACTGAAGACTAGATTTTTTTAAAAACGGTCCTGATGAAAATGCTCTAACGTTGCTCTGCTAAAGCCCTGTTTGAACTAGAGAAACCTTGTGTGATAAGACTGTGCTGAAGTTTCAAATCCTCTGATAAGTGTCCCTGGCTGTGCTTCTAAATATTTTTTTCCCAAGCTGATTTATTACATAAACAAATTCCACATCAGAGATACATGTTGTTCAGCACTTGGGATGTGTTCTTTTGCTCTTGATTTATGAAAACACGAAGGCCCCCAAAATAAAAACCAGCTAATTTTAGCACCGCGTTCCAAATATCGGGTTTCATCCTGATCAACTGTTTCTTTGAGGACAGTGACACCAAGCGGCAGAGATGACTTCAACTCCTTTTTATCCCCCAGCTATTCTAAATTCTAACTCTTGTCTGTCTGTCTTTGGCACACAAAAAGCAGAATGTGGTTAACTGTGCTAAAACTTCCAACTGCTTTATTTGTATGTTGTGTTCATACACCGGTGTATTTCAACAGCGTTTGATTTGTGAAAGGTTAACCCAGATATAAAGCTCATCTGCTTAGCACAAAACTGGAACAGATTAAGGGAAACGATTCCTGCTTCATTAACAACAGACCATTAGATTTCAGATCCTTTACTGACATGTGGTATGATGAACTGCTGCACTCTCAGGACTGCCACGGAGAATTCTTTCCCTGCATTTTTACGCTCTCTAAGGTGTTAACAAATTCTTTTTTTGCCTTCACTTCTGCTGACACTGTGAACAAATGTCCTTTTCACCTCAAGCATAAGTGCTGACTTTCCCATCTTGACTTGGAAATCTGCTTCCTCGTCAACAATGCAAAGTATTTTCAAAAGCATTAATAATCCCAATAATAATCAGATAAATACAGCACTGAGAATGGTCTGGATGCTAAAAAGCGAATATAACTTGTGCTTGAATAAATACTAAGGATCTCTTCTTTCTTATACCTTTATTCGCCGCCTTCATATTGCCCAGCTTTCAAAAAAACCCCAATCAATACCCAGAATAGAATCATTACTATTTCTACAATTCAGTGCACATCACCACCACATAATAGCGAGAAAAGGATTTAAAATACGGAAGTTCATGCCCTTATCTTAGTAGTACTGCAAGAGTTGCCTGTTTCCTTATAGGCAAAAAAAATTTTCCTGGTACAGCCAGTGTATGTCCTGGCACTACACTGAAGGCAATGGCAAACTATTTTTCTTTTAGCAATAAATCTGAAACTTCGGCTTCGATTCTTGCCCAGCAATGCAAAACACTTTCAGGATGACCAAAAAGAGTAAAAGAAAGTAGACCTGAAGACACTGCAAGAGGGGAAGCCTCTACTGGATGACATTTTGTTCAAAGTCCTATCCTAGCTCAATGAAACTTCCATCTAATGAGATCTAAACGCATTTTTCACATATACGGCTACGTAAGATACCACTTATTTAGGATAATGATACTCAGTTCCACTGAAGTAAGTGAGGCTATCTTTTGAGCAAGTGGAATAAAGAAGTACACAGAATGATGGAGGGTCTCAAAGTCTAGCCCATAAAGAACTGCTAAGCTGAATTATAAAAACTATAAATGGCTTTCATTTGCGTTTCCACTTGAATTTTATCTTAAATTAACACAAGTTATCTATGCCAACTATCTATGCCAAGTTTACCGTGTTTTAGAATTTTTCACCTAAGACATCACAACTGCTGACCTTGTTCTTGAAGCTCATCTAGCCTGTTCAAAGGATGGACCTTCTTTGCTGCTGAAGGGATCTGTTAGACTTATTTCCTACATCTCCAAGCTTTAAGAGAATACTACCAAACTAAATGGAACTGCGTCAATACATTCATTTAAGTATGTACTTTATGTCTTAGCAGGATTGGTGCTCACAGACATACAGGTGTTAAGCCAGAAGTGAAAGACGTAAACACTGAACAATGGCTACATTGTTCTTGAAGATTAATTGCTCTTAAGACGAAAGGGAAAAAAATTAAATGCCTGGTGTGTTCATATAACTGAATAAAAAGAAAACATTTTTTACCTCTTTGAGATCAACTTGCTCCCTATCACTTGTGCCTTTAGAAGACGAAGTTACATGTCCAGTTTTGAAAACTTTTTTTTTCAAAGGAAAAAAAAAAACCACTGCATTTGCCCTAAAAGATTCCCTACAAAAATAACTTAAAGGATGTCTCTCCTCTGACGAGAGCACCACACACTAGTGTAAAAGACAGTTCAGAGCATCTGAACTATCTTCATATCCTCACTTGGAATCCCTCCTCTTCCTCTTCCTCATCTTCTAGTACTTGGGTATCAAGATATTGAGATTAATTTATAATGGCAGTGAATACAAACCACAAGATAGTTTTATTTTGGCAGAGCCTGTGATGTTTTTTCTATACTTTTACCCAGTATATTTCAACTACCCACATCACCCTCCACTAGGACTTCTATTAATAGAGCTCTCTCACTAAAACATTCATCTTTACAGTGTTACCCAAATTTTTAGCATTGCAAGCAGCTTTTCAGTACTATTTCTGTACTGTTTCATTACGAAGTCTTCACAGATCTGCAGAGCAAGGTGATTTTTAATCTCAAACCAATCATTTCTCCATCTATTTCTTCCATTTTACTTCTTTTATATTATTCTTTTTGTGTGGGATTTCTTCTCTCGCTCCTCCGTATTTTCCACAATTTTCTCTTACCCTTTTCTGTGGCTAGTGATCTGCACATTTGGCGGATCAGCCCTCCTTTTCCAAATGCCCATTTGTGCAAGGGGCACTGAGAACTGCACCTCACATTTCAGGCTTCTATCATGTTATCAACAGTCTTCTCCAGGTTTTGAAAATATGATAACAAAAAGCCAAGTAATTAAAAAAAGGCAACAAAAAGACATACCATTCATTATGATTATTAATCCACCAGAACAGCCTTACAAAAATATTTAGGATTCACACTTCCTAATTAGATACCTAAATCCTCATGATTTAGTTGTCTGGCAGGCACTTAAAAACCTTTCTAAATGTGGTTTACAGGATTTTAGTACCCCAAAACCTACTTAAAAAAATCCTTTATTTCCAGTCCTTAAAACAAAAGTGCTCTCCACTCCCAAGCTACTTAAGAAACAAATAGAATGCTGCCACGCTCCAGAAGACATGCAAAGGGACAAAACTGAGAGGTGTGGTTTTATAAGCAAAAAGCCTCCTCTAAATGTCATTGATAAGGCAAACATACTCTTGCATCATGCAGTACTGTCACTGTCTTGCAGTCACAACACCTATGTCCTTGGTTAAAACACTTTTTGCTCACAACTGCTTAGAATTTAACTTTGAAAGAGACTTTTCTTACAGTGAAGCTAGCAAGTTTCACTTGAAGGCAGTGCATTGTATTTTATCTTCATCAAGATACGCGAACTGTGCACTCATGCAACTAAGCCTACCAAGACGCAAGCTATTTCTACTTCTACATGGCGAAGCATCAGGAATAGCAGTGATTTCTGGTTATTCAAACTGCAGGATCCAACAGGATTGCAATAGCATCTACAAGCCATGTTAGTACTTACATCCAAGCTTCCTTCACTTGTAGATGAAGAACTAAAAACATCCTCCTCACCACAATCTCTGTTCATCCTCAAGTGTTCTTCTGTCTGCAACACAAACAAGTATCCTACACAGCAGCAGCAAAGAAAACAAAACAGCAAAACCACGCCAGAGCAAAGCATCAAACCTCATCATAGAAACAAGACAAACTGTCTCAGCAGTGCTGGACCTGACTGCTGAGAAACTACGAAGTACTCTGATGTAGGCAAGGCCCTGAGATATCCATTAGCAGAAAGATTTAAGACCAAGAATATAAAAAAACCAGAACAATTCCGGGGAAGGAGGAAAACAAGTAATGAGCAACTCCTGCAGCACCAAGGACCAGACTGGAAGTCTCTGCTATACAGACTGACAGTGGGGAACAAGCAGAGAAGTTGTTCCCTCCCACTTGTCAACAACAGGACTGCTTCTGTGCGCTAGCGTATACCCTACTTCAGCCTAGATCCCGCGACCATCTGCACAGGACTCTGTTCTGCTGGATTGTTTTGCAGCGCTAATTTGATCCGGATTTAGCCCGAGGCACCTGACTACATTTCACAGCTAAAAAGATATGGAATTCAAGCCACCTTTATGTTTCTTATGCCAGCTGCAGGAGAACAGAGGGTAACTGATCCAGCATAAAATTAGAATGGAGAGAACAAGATGATACCTGATCTGGCTTTAAGCCTGCCAGTACGAAGTTAACCAAAGAAATACTTTCAACAAATTTGTATTAACCATGAGAACAGGACTCTGTTTTCGCTTGGTGTCATTGTGTTTCCAATGAAGCAGAAAGTTGTTGGTGGTTGTTTTTTTTTTCAAAAAGTTACATCTAGTGTATTGTCATACCACAATTACTGCTTTCCATGAACTAGCTGAGAAAGAAAGCATGTGCGTGGGCATGGAAATCTGAGCGTAGGCCCGCAGCGTGCAGTGACACCTGATCCAGGGCAGTTTGCAACACTGGCTAATACTCTCCTTCCCTTGCAAAAGAAATTGCCTTCCCCTTGTAAATGCCCACAACTCTGCAACGCTACTGCTGTGCAAGACTTTGGACAATTCTTGCTATCAACTAGTTCTAAAATACAGACTACGTGTGACTACATACACACACAGAGAATCACTGCAAATCACAATGCAAACAAAACAAAAAAATAAAACAAATAAGCAGAACCAATTTAAGTCATGTGGAGGAGTAAAAATGTAATAAAGAGCAGAGTTTGGGAACTCTGGGCCTTTAATTCCAGTGCCCTGAAATCACAGGGTATCCTATGATAAACCTACCAAATCAATTCTTCAAAGAACTTCATTAATTTGCCCTCACTCTGCTAACTAAGTCCGTTCAGCAGTTTTACTGCTGTTTTGACTGGAAATCTTCCACAACACCAAGACAGATGTGTTACAGCCAGTTAACACCTGCTTGCTCCTGTGTGCTGCACTGTTCTGGAGTTCTCAGTAATTCTTCCATCTATCAAGGTTCAAACTCCAAGAGGTTTTTACTGAAAAGGCAACAAGGACTTCCTTGCTGGACTAAACAGAGCGGTGGTTTTGGTTTCTTTTCCTACAAAATATTTGTCATCTGAAAGTAAGAGTCCAATACAGAAATGACCAAGAGAAGTCAATTAACTTGTCAGAACTAGCAGCAAGAAAGACTTACACCTTTACCTTAAATGTAGAAGTCTTTTTTTGTACTAGTTTGTACCGTTCCTACGTTTTCCAGATGAAATAGTACTTGTAACTTGTTAACTGATCCTCAGTATCCTTAGCACCTGTTAAAATTTGTATTTCAAAAACCCTCAGAGTATCACCCCTATGTCTCCGATTACCAAGCCTGAGGAAAACAATAGAAAAAAAAGAGACGAGTTTACAATCTTGGGACACTTATCCCAAACTCAGCTGTGACAAACCCTCTGCAGTAACCGCAGAATTGGGATGCTTCATAGCAACTTTTTCCAAGGTTGCATGTGTAAATATTTTACAAATCAAATCTGAGATGCTTCAGGAGTTAGAACTCCAAGAGCACACACTTCACAGTGAAGTTCAGGAAAATAGCATCAGAAGACAAATAATAATACAGAAACCGTGTGCCGTAATATATTTGGTTCTTCTAGAGGAACTACAGCCTCGCAGTGTGCTCCGTAGAGGCTCAAGCTGAGGCCCTGTGTTTACTTGATTCTTCCAGGCAGACACAGCATTATTGTTCTAGTTATGCTTTTGTTCCCTTCTAAATGGGAAGTATTTTCTTACGGAGGATACACACTCCGAAAGTGGCTGACTTCCTATCTCATAAAATGCAGGTTCCATGTGTCCTTTGTAAGATGTTAAGAATAGCTCAGCATCCATGACAGACGCTATTTTTCAACACAGTAATTCCCAGTGTCCATAAAAGAAGCTATTGCCCAGCAAAAGCACCCCGAATTTGGTCATAATCAAAAAGGCAGAGACCTAGTAAAGCTTCCGGAAAGCTTTCACAGTTTTAAAAACATGATTGAGAAGACTGGAAGGGTAAGTAAAACACCAGTCCATTAACAAGCGTACGGTTCTCAGTACCAGTTAATCCACACATTTTACGATTTCACTGCGAAAGCCCTGGAGGCCTTCTTAAACCAGACAAAAGAAAATTCTCTTTTTACTCTGACATCCCAGAGTATTCAATACTTTATAATCAAAATCAGTGGACATTGATCTTTGTAGCAAAGGATGAAAAAAGTATGAAGATAAAAGCCCAGTATTTTTATACATTCTTGAGACAGAAAGTTTTTCTGTATTTAATTTCTGGGACGAATGACAAATTTTACATAAAGGCATCGCAACAGATGCTGGTTTTACAGACCTGGAGATGGTGATAGCATGACTGTACAGAACTTCCTAAAGATATAAATGCTTTAAAACAGATTATCACCTGCGCACGGAAAAGTCAGTAGGACACTCTACTTAGTATCCTAATGTACTCTGTATTACATCAGTTCTTTCACAAATGCATTTTGTAATCTGAGCTACTAATAAGTGGACATACGTTGCTTGAAACTACTGCCCTCTGTTAATACCTACTGAACTCACAGCATTTAAAAAAAAAAAAAATTAACTGGTCAGCGTGCCTGACTCCTTCAATAAGCAGCTGGTATCTCCATCAGGCTGCATTGATTAAACACAGTTTATTCATCTGCTAACAGATTACTCCTTGGAAGGGAAAAAAAAAACAACAAGCAAAACAATCCCTCCAAAAAACCCATCCCAAACAAACACCATCACCCACAGACAAAATACATCTGGAAAGAAAACAATTCTCTTTAATGAGGTAGTACACTGCTGAACACTTACCTCGCTGCTTCTTCTGTCAGCTTTAAATAGTCCCAGAAGTCTTGTCTTTTCTTTTTCTATTGCATCATTGCTTACTGAAGCCTTTCGACTTGGTTCTGAAACAGTCATAACACAATATTTTTTACGCTTCAGAAATAAAGATTCACCAAATAATTATTTTAAGACATCCTGGATTAATGTTGTACTTTTTTGAGCTGGCGATGTCACAAACTGAACTATTTAAGTAACTGCCAGATCCTGCACTTTCTTTTTCATCAAGCTTCTATTTGTTAAGAGTTTGTTCCAAAAATCTAATGGAGGCAAATTAAACAATTTAATAACCTTCAGTAAGTTTTCGTTCACAATTTAGTAATCCTTCTTAAAAAGCAAAACACAAGCAAGTTGCTTAGTCTTTAGAATTGCTTGTTAGAGGTCTCACTTAAAACTTGTGGAGTACTCTAGTACCTAAAAAAAAAAGATTTTTCAGAAAGATGACGACAAATATCTTTAACAATCCACAAGCCTGACAACCCACTGAAGTTAATGGGAAGACTCTCCATGTGGATTTGGATCAATCTCCATGAAGAGGAAAGAGACCTTCCCCCTGGAAAAATGGCTCTCCTTAGAACTGTAACCAACTGGTCGTGGCCATCTTTTCTCATGTTGGTGCTTTTGTTTCAGGTGAAGAGAGAGGCAAGTTCATATGCATTTCAGGCTGTAAGAGCTCAAACATGCATGTCCTCCTTCAACCAGGTAAAGAACTGTATGAATTCTCAGACCATTTAGTCTCCCTTCAGTTTACCCCACACCACCAGAGCTCGATGAGCGACATGGTAAGGCCATGAATCACAGGGAACAGCCATTGGTTTGACACGCCATATACAGGCTGTAAATCTCTCACACTTCTTTTAATGGACACTGCATAATGCTATGAAGCTTTCTCCCTGGTTCCCAGAACATCAGAGTACCCCACTAGCACACAAAGTTTAATGTACAGAGAAAAACTGCTTTCTCTTGTAAATATTTACTTCATTTGTTTAATAACAATTACAAAGCAAATGCAAAATGACTTGTTTGTTGACACAAAATAAAGGTTTACTTCACAAAAAAAACCCCTCATCCCAGAACTCCTGTAAACTGATTTGCACTTCACACGAAGCACACGATTCATTTTCACACAAATCGCTTTGCTTCTCAACAATGCCAGGTGTTAGCAGGTGTTAAATACATCTACTAGTTCAAAGCACAGTAAAAGAGTAAAGATCATGAACCCAGAGGAAAACAGGTAGAAACTATCCTTAAGAAAGCCTACAACCTCACTGCAAAAAAATAAAAAACCAAAACCAAAACAATAATAAATTAATACCTTTCTCAAATACTAAGCGCTGCCTATCCTCATTCACCAGAAACTGTTGTTTTTCTGCTCAGGGTTGGGCTGCAACTAGATGTCAATTTTGAATCCCTTACTCACATAGTCTTCCACTATGGGCTATGTCAGTAACTGCTGATCATCAACATTAGCATTAAACATTGTATAATCCAAATAAATTGGTATTCTAAACACAGCATATCATCTCAAAATAACAAGGAATCTATATAAATCTGTTATCATTTTTCTTAAATAAATACAGTAGATATTCTCTCTAGCAGTACATTCTGCATAAGTGGAAGCCACAGCAAGTAAAGATGGAGGATTAGGGGGAAAAAGTACTGGCATTAGTGAATCCAAGAGGCAACACACCATGAGCTAAGCCTTGCTTGATGGCTGTCACCTACTGGAGGTGGACTTCCCTCTGTCCTGGAAATTTAAAGAAGTCGGCCACAATTTTATTTCGATTGTGCTGTCTTTACTAGCAATGCAAAGAAGTAACACCAGTTACAGATCAACAATACCTTTCTTGAGAATAATTACTCTAAGCAATGTGTTACAACAGACTTAGGGCAAAGAATACACTAAATATACACATTTTCTGGTTAACTAGAAGCAGAAGCACCAATGTAACCTAGCCAAACCCCACCTACCATAGCAATTAGAAGTCAGCATCTATTCAGAGTTATCCAGTGTGTATACATAGCTCTGATATTAAAATGCTTCGCTGCTTGTAAACTGAAATCTGAGAGATCTCAAAATATTCTTTGTTACCAAATAAATTTTGAACCCAAGAGACCTCTGGAATGGTAGTATTTCTGAAATTCAACTAATCATGGTTTAGGTAACCTGAAAACGCTTGGAATTTGTATAGAAACATACCATACCACACAACAGTTAAATGACAGGATTTGTTAATTGCTGGTATTTTAATGGCAATCACTGAAGAAGCAGTATGGACAGAAATGTATTTGCTCTGATCAAAAGCACAGACATGTAAACAACACTTTGCAAAAGACAACACAGATTGAAAATAGCTATCTTCTCAACAGCATTTTATGTGACAATCTTCAAGCCCCATCTACCAAACCCACATGAAACATAGTGTGAAGGGAAAGACATTTTTCCCTCAGCAGCATTGTACAGTACCTCTGCAGTTCAGAGAAGGTTCAGACTGAGTTTTTGATGGAGGAACTGGAAAAGGCAGGCAGTGAAAGGACAAGAGAAGACATATTAAAGTTCTAATATTGCCTTGTAAACCACAACATTCGTTAATTATTCCTAGTATTTGTTTTCCTAAGCATTGAAGAAAAAAAATGTTGACCAACAACAGACACCTAGAGCTGCCATTTGTATTCATTTCCGATTCACTGATGAAGCTGCTTCAACTGCTACATCGCATTAGGTAGGCAGGTGGCAGCAGAGCTTGTCTTTAAATCCTCCTTCGGCACTTGGTATTTCTGTTTCAGGGAAGGAGAGAAAGACAAGCACAAAATATTTCTGGAACCTGCTCTTACTAGCACGGCCTATGCTTACAGCACCTCTGGTGCCTCACTCCTTAGCAGGAATGTGTTTTAAAAACCTGTCTGTTCTGATAACTAAACAGACTCAATGCACAATTCCCAGACCAACTGCAACTGAAACCAATGGGATTATTCCTCTTGGAGATTACAGATGAGAACACGTGAGGCAGGAAATTTGCTGGAACAGAGCAAACTTATTGTAAATTCTATGCATTTACTGGTTTTATCATCAGACACCATGGTGCAGAGTAAAAGGCAGGCAGGAAAAGCTGAAATGCACTCAGTATCAGGGAGATTTTATCAACGAAAGGTAGACTGAAAGGTTAAAAAAGAATAAAATAAAAAATAAAATCTGATGTAGAGAGCAGCACACTATGAACCGTTACATCATTTGCTGCTGTAATTCCAGCCCTGAAGTAAAGTCTTGGTTTCAACTGTGCAGGCTACAGCTGGATTCGAGGACCAAAACTGCACCAGTATATACACCACCACTTTCCTTTTAAAAAAAAAGTTTAAGGAAGGCTTAGGCTAATTATTTTGTAAGTCACCCCTCAAGTATGCTGAATGAATCCTGCTGAATGCTCTGCACGTTCAACATTTTGCTCCAAAATGGTTAGCTTAACTACAGTAAATATATCTTAAAAAACCAAACAAACATGCAATTGAGTTATGACATGTTGTCAGACACTTTTTCTGAGCATCCTAACAACTCAAAGCAAAAGCAGACATATAGTTTACTTACAAGTCTAAACTCACTGAAATTTGACTCACACAGAGGTAGAACTGTCACTTACCAAAGGAGTTTGAAAGAAGAGACAGAACGTCAACATAAATAAATAACTGTATAAATAAAAAATAAGCCTGCTGCTCAGCACCTACAAGACTGACTTTACCTAAACAATAAATAAGGACATTTACCGTGCTGGAAGTGATACCAGCTGAGACAAGCTGCAGGAGACAATTTTAATGAATATCCCTTTTTGACCTCAAAGGAAGCAGCGCTTGTCAATGTGTGCTTTTAAAACAGATATCTTTTAAAGCACATTGCATAATTATGCTATTTGAATACACAATCAGGCTGATAGAACTCAAGGCCAGGAAGCTGCTGCTACAATATCATCTACGAGAACAGAAAGTGAGGGTGAATAAACAAGAGAACAAAATTTTAAGTACAAATACCTCTTAGCTCCTCTTCACTAGACCGTCAATAACTCTGCCCTTTGGAGGAGCCGCCTCTGACCTTATCCACAGCCTGTTTCTCACAAGCCCTGCTCTGTCGCCTCTGCCTCTCAGCCTTCACAGCTGCCATGACTATGGCACGCCTCCTCTTCCTCCCTCTCCAACCCACGGCATGGGCAGACGACAGGCTCTGCCCGGACGAGGCCCTGTGTCGCACACACCTGTACGGATGGCAGCTCCAGGAGATAGCAAAGCTCCTCCTCCTGCCCAGCCCTGCCAGGGGCCAGCCCAGCCTGGCCCGGGGCCGAGAGCAGCCAGGGACAGCCGGGCACGCTGCTGTCCTGGCTGTCGCGCTGGCCGCAGCTCGCTGAACAAACCAGAATAGTGTTGGCACAGCATCTAACCCCGCAGTGACTGCCTTCAGTCTCAGCTCACCTCTCTTTCTGTCCCAGGCGTACAGCTCCTTTATCCCCAGCTCCTCCAAGGACTTGGTAAGCTCCAGCTCCTCCCCAGTGATGCTGTCTCGCAGAAGGACAACGTGCTCTTGACTGACTTCACACTTCTCACAAATAGCTGGGATGATGTTGCGGAGAGGCACCTCCGGACTAACTCGAACCACGGTCTTCTGCGTCTTCAGATAGTTCACCACTAGCCTCACAGATTTCTGCAGAGGCAAACAGAAACTCTCAGCCCTTCCTCCATGAGGGCTAGGCACTCTTACAATGAGAAAGGCATTGGGGACATCTACATTGTTCTTGACTCCCCCTAGGCGAACTTACCCCACATGTGTACTACTGCAAAAAATACTATTTAAAAAAATTAAATGAAAAAAAAAAAAACTATCTCAGAACTACCCTGTCAGTAAGGAGACATTCACAAGAACAGGCAAATAAGGAAAAAGGTATCAGAGGCAGTCATAATCTGTGAATATTTACCAGTAACACTCTGAAATGTGTGACAGTGTAATTAGCTATACCGATTCAGAATAATAAAAATTTCAGCAAACCTATTTGGAAAATGGCTACTTCTCAATCTTCACAATACTGTGGAATACATTTATTAACGATTCGTCCTCCCCTGTATCTTCAATAAAGATGACAGGAACAAAATACCACCAAAACCCTACCTACCTCCACACAACCCCACACCCCTCATTTCAACCACTACTGCAAATTTCAGTCACCACAGTCTTCAATCAAAGGTTTTTATGAGAACAGATACCCATCTATCCAACCATACGCAACATTACACTTTGTCTAAATGCTAGAGTCCAGACTGGCACCTGCTAGTAGTTAAACTAGTAAAGCAGGTCACGGTCAGTCTCAAGCCTCTCGCATCTGGTTTGAGGATGCAAAGATTGGAAGAACTGCTTGAAATGGTCGGAACAAAACGATGTTTCATGGCACCATTTTAGCCCTACAGACCACTGACCTCAGGGACCCTTGGCAGAGGTCGCTTTGTCTTCTCTTCAGGAACCTTCTCTTTCAGAAGTACCCTCTGTACATCCAGGGCTCCTATCAAAGTGTTCGGCTTGTAACTCAGAGGTTGTTGAGTTCCCGAAGACTTCAGTTCAAGACTATGTTGGGATGGATTTAAGCGATATTGGCTGCATAAATCAACCAACAGATCCATCACAGCTTTACTGCAAGGAAGAAGGCATTCAGTGTTAGCATGAGAAAAAACAGTTGCTAAAAAAATCTACCTCTGTTTTAATATCGGAGAAAAAAAGACCATACAAGCTGTGGATGTGTGGCTAGTTAACCATCTTTGGGAGGGAACAGTGCTAATGCTTTGAAAGGCTAAACAGATCAGATAAAATGTTAGGAATTCAATATATTCGCACTTCAGTGTGTATTTATGAGCTGGCAATTAACTAGTGACCATGAAGCAGACAACAGTGCCAATAACAGCACTAACAAACACAGGCCAAGAGCAGACAAATTAGAGCACTTAAATCTGGAACAAAAGGTAGCCAGGATTTTTTTTTCCAGCTTACAACTTTGAGTTTTCCCCTCTCGTCCCCCCAAATCCATTTGACACCAACAATATTTCCAAGTACAAGAGATCCCTTCCATGTTAATTTCTGTGGGGATATTAACCCTGTATAAAAACATCTGGTTTCAAGTATCTGCATTATCAAGAACTCATAATGCAGATGTGATTCTTAAACCATGAGGTTAAAAGAGTCAGGCACTACCCCTCTCTCATTCCATGCCTCTGCACCAAGGTACTCCGTTTTGTGTCAATAACTCAACGTTCACTGGAGCTTGACGCTGCCTGACACAGCAGATACAAACTATGTTCCTCCACATCCCAGAAATTCTCATCTACCAAGGTACCAAAGGGTTCTTTCTTCAACATCACTCCCTAAAATTCCATCCAGGACCAGAGAAAGCAGGTTTATTAAAACTGGTTCTGTTTCTGAAAAATTTTGGTTTAATAAATCAGAATCTGTCATCAAAAAAACAACGTAAGTTGAAAAAATTTACCAGCCCTACCTGAAGCCTGTCATATACATAGGATATTTTTCTTCAGGAGAAGTGAAAATAAGCGCGTAGACAGTCCATTTGCCAAAGGAATTGTTATCTCTTCTAATGTGTAAACTGGAAAAACTGTTTACAGATTCAAAATGCAGCAAATTCAGAGGAAATAAAATCCTTCAGGGGTTATTAGCTACCAATGCTGCATCTGTAGCTCAAGAACTGCCTTTCAACTGCAAGCTGTTGGTATCTGCGAAACAACTCTGTGGGTGGCTGCCCCTTTTTTTTCTATGTGTACGCTGTTGGCCAACAACTGGTCAAGAAGTTGGTGAAGAACCCTGGAGAGCTAATGGCAAAGATAATGACACTGGAAAACAAGAATCCTTTCTTAACAGGTAAAAGACTAAAACATACGTAGGTGACAGCTCCTCCCATGCAAGACAAAGGACCTTCTCCACAGTAACCTACTTCAGGTTTAACTAAGTTAGGCAGTGTGAGCTGAAAAAGTGGCAAGCATGGAAAACCTGACATTGGTGATCGCACTGAAAAGAGAAGAACACAGTGAGACGATGATGACTAAGATCAAACAAGGAAAATAGCTGTCATTAATATGTACACAAGACTTCAGAAAAATCGAGCACTGTGGTAACTGCTAACATCGAGAGCATCTAAATGAAAACACGTAGTATCTAAATCGAAACTGTATCAGGTCATTTCACGATGACTTATTCTGCCACTGTCCCGAAGCTGCAAACGTCTGTATTTCACAACCATGTTCAATTCACATGTAATGCACCACAAACCAGCAGAAACCTTTACACCTACTCAGTCCGAACTATAGCAGAACCCCACCTGCTCTGACATTTACATGCATATTCATTTTGCTGTGCAGAAGTGAGCATGTAAAAAAGTGTCAGTCTGCCTGATACAGATCTCAGCTTGTCTGTTTACAGACATATTTCTTTTGAAGTAAAATTTGCATGTGTTTTTCCCCCCCCTCAGCTTTATTACTATTGTTTTAGAGAAAAGCAAATAACCCGGCAGAACCGCAGTACACGGTGTTCTATGTGCTAGACATTTCTATTTAAAGTGGAATGCTAACAGATTTCTGTAATATTGTGATAATTCATTCAAATTTGGACAGTTATCTTACCTCATGTAAACTGTTCCATTAAAAACACTTCAAAAACAGAACAGCACTTTAAAAAGGATTTTTTTAAAAAATATAGTTCAGCAAAAGAACAGTTTATGATTCCATGCTGTGAAATTATGAAATATGTTCTGCAGCAACAGCACCTTAACTGCAACAAGATTAGAACCCACATCAGCCATCCAAGAAAACAGGTTAAAGACAATCATGCTAGTTCAACAAATTTATCCAGACAATGAACAATTTAAAAATCCAGCCAAATTTGAGGTTTCGTCTTCCTGTTGATTACAGAGCAGGTGTGTGTTAAATAGGAAGTCTGCAACATCCCATCTTGAGCCATGCTGCTCAGAATACACAACTATTCCATGAAAAGCATCCCCAGGCTTCACCTGTACCGCTCAGGAGTACAAACTGAGCAATATCTCTGAAGCGTTTGAAACTACTTCGAAGTGAATAGTATGCTCTTCCCAAAAGGTAAATTTGGGAAAATAATTTCCACAAAACTTCAAAAGAAGCAAAAAAAAAAAAAAACCCAAACCCAGGAATTCTACAAAACTTAAAATTCATGTTTCCAGAGAAGTAAGAGAGCTGGGAAGTCCTTGCAATGGAGTTTCTCTCATACCAGATTCCAATTTCACCAACTTGAAAATTTTTCCTTCGAAACTGTAATACAGTTCAGCTTGGGAGTTTTATTTCATGTAACCCCATGTATATGCCACATACAGAAAAGAGCCACTAAACACAGCAATACAATGGTACTGAGCCATCTATTAACTTAGATGAACTTTTCTTTCTAACCTTCGGCTGAATTTGGCTCTTGGAAAATGCAAAGAGTCAGTTCTTTCTTTGATTCTGCCTCATTCCAGACATATCTGCACTTTGTTTTCAGCTGCTTTTGAGACCTGGTATAAAGCATACTCTAGTTTGAAATTCGGGCAGGTCTGACCACAAAAGATTAAGTCTAAAGCTGAAATGAAGAAGTTAAATGTCTCCTGCCTTTCCAACTACTCAGCTAAGGAACACATTACTTTCTTATTTTAGTAAGATGTTACCGAAATTTTGTGTAGAGAGACCAAACACTATGTGACAGACAGTAAACATTAATGACTGATAAGCAAACACTACAGCACAGAAATAAAACTGGAGGATAAACCCAATTTAAGATTCAGACAAGACAGTCCATACAACTATTCTTAGCGAAGGAGAATACTTCAGCTCTGTCCTGATATTCTATTACTAAGCTGTTCGACATTCAGCACCAATTCTGGACAGTAAAGAATAATTTCGTCAGCAATAATTATCGGGCTGAAGTCCTGATCAAATTTGAGCATGTCAGACCACTTGTGTCCTGTTTTTCACCAGTAAAATGCAGCAAAGACGTCTATAGCCTAAGAGGCAGCAAATAACTGAGTTGTCTAGGGCATGGCTTGGCCTAATCTCCTTGGATCACACAGAGAAATCCATTTTAAAATACAGCCTTGTATATCTAGGAAATAGATTTGTAGGATAAAGTTGTACTCTATCAAATAAAGACACTGACTTTCCTATCACTTTCTACTTTCATGGTACAAATGCCCATAAAAAAAAAATATCTCAAACTGGATGAAAGAATCTTCTTTATTTAGGTCAATGCCAAGCACACACTGGGAATCTAAAGCGGCAACTGATGGGAAAAGAAACACAGTAGTGTAAAGGGGATGACCTGAAGCCTCTGACGCTTTCACTATCTGCATTTAAAAACAGAAAATAGAGTTAGTCATTATTCTTTTCACCTGCTCCAAAGCACAGCAGGTACTTCACGAAAAGCCCAGAAGTTTTTCTACAAAACCAGAAATGTATACACTAAACAGCAAGCTGCATCAACAGAAGTACAGAAAGCATGATAAACAGATACTCATAAATGCTTTCTATTTCTTATTTCACTCATAGATATTTGGCTCTTTTTTGCTATAACTGAGCAAGTCCACAAAAAGAACATCAAGATGACACCCAAGAAGTAGCAGAGGATGGAGTTTATTGAGCCTTAAGACGAGAAGGGTGAAAGGAGATCTTGTTGTTGTCTGTAAGTACCAACCGGTAGGGTTACAGAGCCAGACTCTTCTCGGCACTGAAAGCAAGAGCACAAGAGGCAAGAGACAAGTGCCAACATAGGAAACTCCATTTAGGTACAAGGAAACATTTTTTCACCACAAGGATGGTCAAGCCCTGGAACAGAGGTACAGAGAGAGGGATTCAGAAACCTCCTCCCTGGAGACAGTCAAACTGGAGACAGCCCGGAGCAACCTGCTCCCGCGAGACCTGCACCGAGCAGGGAGTTACAGCAAGTGAGTTCCAGTGGTACCTTCCAACATAAATTGTTCTGTAAATTGTTCTAGTAAGATTTTTTTTTTTAAGGATGCATTGAAGTACTGTAGTTTTGTCCTGAACTCTATTTAGTAAAGCTCACTTTTAACCTTTTTCTGTATGTGCCCTGTTCATCATCTTCTAACAACACCTCTTTCGTGTTCGGCAGGAGGGTTGGACTAGATGACCCACAGAGCTCCCTTCCAACCCCTACCATTCTGTGATTCTGTGTTTTACCAACCCGGGCTGACCTCACACTTTCAGACTTTTCCGAGACATCGTTCTGTATGATGATCTATAAGCCCACAATTAGCATCACTTGAGTGTCTTTCACTGAGAATTATGTGAGAATATTCTTTCTGTGGTGACATTAGCTTTCTGCTCTATATAATGTAACTCTGCACTGAGCTCTGTCCTTCAGTATTTGCAGAACGGGACTACAGATTCAGCTAGTTTATTATTTGCTCTAGTATCCTGCTGTCTGTGCATCAGATGTACAAGAGAATTTGTGTAACCCTCTAAGACAACACCAGGAGCAACAACTGTCCAGTGTACTCTTCTGCATATCAGTCATCCACGTGCTGACAACTCCAAACCAAATGTCATTTAGCTGAAACATCCCTGTTTTTCTGCAATGTATGTCACATACTACTGACTTCTCAAGCTGCTGACACTAAACGTCTGTATCTGTGTTAATCAGGAAGTCCTCCTCAGCATCACGCAGTGTGAATGGAGACAGACGCACGATCCCTTTATTTATAGGTTACCCACTGAAAGCGTTACCTGTGAGAATCAAACAGAGAAGGTTTGTGGTAACTCGTGAGATTTTCCACTTCTTTCTAAATATCTAGCCATTGCCTCTGTCAGACCTGATAACAGTTTGTGTGGATCTGCCACAGAACTATATGGATAAAATGTGTAAGTGGCCAACGCTCTGCCTACCTTTTCAGCACATCAGTTAGTGCTCACATAACAGTACAAATACAGATTAGATGTGGGCGTATTTTATAATCCTTTTCAGGGGGGAGAAGCCTAACGGTTTTTCATGAATACTTTTACATGTTTTACAGTATAGTTCACAAGGACCAACGATTTCAAAAAAGAAAACTGTTTTTTTACTACTATTCTATTGCTGCACACACTCCTTAAGGACTCCACTTGGTCCTAAATTCTGCACTACTTTTTTTTCAAAATCTGGAATAAACTGTGTTACAAGATGGCAATAAACTCTTAAAGGAAGACTGCCAGTTTGAGTTAACTTTCATAAATAAATCTACTTAAAAATTCCAGATTCCAATAAAATACCTTTAAATAGCTCACACTTTTTTTTGTTGAGCTATCTTTCAAGAAAATTTAACTAGAATTTTCTGCTGTCTTGCTGATATTTGTAGGAACTTTCTACATATAGAGAAGCAACATGCTGCTTTGCTTACCATGAACAAATTGAAGATTTTGACATCTAACTTGGTTCATTTATAATAACCTTAAGTGATACTAATTTGCTACAGTAGTTATATTTTCAAACTTCCTCCAGTGTACTTCATTGCTCTGTGAACTCCTTTCCTGAAATTACAGAAAGACTTTTCATTATGATGATGCCCAGGGCAAGGTTTTGCAAATTCTTCTGCAACAGAAAAACTATTTCCCCAGGGTACCCAAAGGCAGATTTTGCAGAATGCAGTTTTAATGTTGGCAGTGAAAATGCTGAAGATTTATGGCAGTACAAACAAGAGCAGAATTTGTCTGAAATATCCTTCCATGATATCACCATAGATAAAAACAGTGAACAGAGAAAAGAACTTCTTACCTGGATCGGCTCCCATACTTGCTTCAAACTAAACAAAACCACTGTTTTTTTTTTTTTAATCCAGCATCTTCATCATTAAACGTTTGCCTCTAAGTATCACTGTATTTTGTAGCTGTCTAGTTCACAATGCCAAAACAATGCAAAAAGATGAAAAAGCCTGGGCTTTCACCCAAACCTGGAGACTTAAGACAGTCCAGCCCCTAAAAATTTCAGAAGCTCTTGACTTTTTTTTTTTTTTTTTTAATTCCACCTCCCAGAAAATTTCATCTTCTAGTAGTCAGAAAGAACACCAGCACACACAAGGTCTGTTCACAGACTTGTACCACTGTAATACAGGGTACTCCTTTCTTCTTTCACAACTTGTTAGGATGATTTACTCCCCTCCTCAGTTTCCATAATCTTTTAGCTGCCACAGCTAGCTATCAGTGCCTGACATTTGTCAGTAACTCTCCACTCCAAGTACTCAAGAAGGGAGAACACCTACTACTTATGTGTTAGGCACTGGTGATATTCACATTAACAGATTAGCACAAGCAGGAATTTAATTGCCATCTAAATCAGGGGCCTAGACCTTTCACGCAGCCCATGGAGAGAAGTGGGGACCTCCACAGAACAGCGAAGAGAATGAAGGTGCGTGCATAACCCTGACCACACAGACTGCAGGCTCTGCACCAACACTATGGCAAGTCCACGAAACAGTGCTCCGCACTACTGAAGACCTCCATTATTTGTGTGTAAAGCTGGGAAAGTGGTGGCTATATGGCTCAGAGTGACAAATACTAGCATGATGTGTACAGAGTCTATAACCAGGAATCCTTGCTGTGACACTAACAGCCACGTAGCAGAAGATGCTACTTTAGGTGTGATTACTGCACACACTCACACACCAACACATGGTTTCAGAGGGGCCGGGGGCATTTTCAGTGGTTGAAGTCAGGTGCTTTGCCCTGGTTTGCTCCCTCCTGTGCCCAGAGGCTCAGAGCAAGGATTGCCTGGGGTGTGCACAGAGAAGAAAGAGACTTTCACGCAGAGGCAGAACTTGCCCGGCTTGGCGCTCGGCTTCGTCCCCGCTGGGAGGCTGTATGGGTTGGACACGATGATCTTAAAGGTCTTTTCCAACCTAAATAATTCCGTGTGATTCTGTGATTTTGGTTGCTTAGAGTGCTCAACGTGGACAATACAAATAACCCCACAGAAACGTTTTCAACATTTCTTCCAGGTTTCAGTCCACAAATTAAAGACCCTAATAATAATAATACTCAGTTTCAATGTATGTGATAGCAATGGTAGTCATAATAAACACCTGTGAAGAGACAGAATGTTGATTGTACAAAGATTTTCCATTTGTTCCCCTCTCCTGTAGCTTGTATGTTCCTCATAAGGTCACATTAAAACACTACTCTTGTAGTGCTCTTGGAGTGTTTATTTTGCATTTGGGTTTTTTTGAGAGAAAAGAAAATCTTTTCTAACCACATGGCAATTCTGTATCTCCCTATACAAAATGCTGCATGAAGATTAGCCTCTTGTTAGCTGCCAGGTGGCTCGCATTTGCCAGTGGAACACCATCTTTCTTTGGGATCTAATGGCCACTGAGTTTCATGCCCTGTTCTACTTTCCAGACCTGTTCTGCTCTTTAAGTCCAAATCTCCCCATAAAAACTTGATAACTAAACATATAACTTGAGAGCTCTCGTAGACACTGCTTTCCTTTAAATTCTTTAACATCATTCCGGCTTTGGGGCTGACCCACACAAGTTGCACTCCTCTCCTCAGAGTGGCTAAGCGAACACTAATTTCTACAAGAAAAGCAGGGTGAAGAATGAAGTACCAGACACTATGCGCTGCTGTACACACCCTCCTCAGCCACCAAAACACGCTAATAGACAGTCAAAATAGACTAATGTACCAGGACAAGAAGAGTAGTTTTACAGGAATGCAGACTAACTACTGCAAACCCTGAATGTAAAATAAGCACAGGCCCCGATTTATCAATAGGCATCTACATAACCTCCTAATCTGGTATTATCACTTTCTACAGTTTCTTGACCACTGCTGTCCACACAATTGTTTGCTACAGTTTCAGCACGGAACTGATTACGTTTTCTAAACTCTTCCAAATTCTGTCTTGAAGTACTAAGTTTCCCTCTTTCAAAACAGTTCTCACAGAGAGGATGAGGAGAAGGAAGAGCTCCCATGATGAAGAAAATCATCTCAAAACTGCCTTTCCGATACAACTTGCCTTTGACTGTACACAGTGACAAGGAGAACTTCTCTCTCTTCCCTCAGCAAAAAAAAATACACTTTTATATAGAAAACACTTCCTAAATATCAGCAGGTGCCTTGCTGTCTACACAATCACAATGTATTTGTGAAGGCAGGATCTCAGAATGTGATGAATCATTCATCTTCTGAGTGTCCCTCTCGGCATGGCTCCGGACAGGCACACCATCAGGACTTCTGCGTGCCAGCAGCGCCTGCTCCCACTGCACCAAACCCCCTCCTCACGACGGGATGCGATACAACCTAAGGCTAGCCCAGTGGCACTGCTTGGAAGAGACAGATCCATGCGCGTGCTGAGGGTGATCCATGGGGAAAACAGTGACACAGTAGCTGCTCAATCCTTCCTGCCCCAGCAGGGAGGGTCCTTTATACATGGTTCTCAGCACTCTCTGGTACAACAGCTGCCTAAAATGCAGAGGGAAGCACGGCGGAGAAACCCCATCAACCCCAGAAAGGGAGGCATTAGTATAAGCAAGTATCCCACCGGGAATGGATGGCTCCTGAAAGCAGGAGCTAATCAAAGCCTTACCTTCCTTGTACTGTGCTCTTCTGCTCCACCCCACTGGGTAAAACGACCGTGAAGTCCACCGATCTGTTTATCATGTTCTCCTTCATGCTCACAAGGTTCTGATCAGAAATTACAGCTGTCTCTGCAGGTGACTTGTGCTCACTGTGAATTCTACTTGCTGCAGAAGCTTGATTTGGTGGAGGAGGAGCACGAGCTTTCATTCTTCTCCTTGAGAAATAAAGACAGGAAGAAAATTCACAATTTCTCACAAGCAAAGTATAAACACATTAGGAAGAGAACATGTTCTTTCAGCTTTCAGCCATAATCTCAGATTGTTTTAAAAAGTTCCTCTAATGCAAGCCATTCTTCTTTATCATTAAACTTTTCAATGAAGACACATTTTATTTTTACTTCCTCTCTAAAAATACGCTAATTTTTTAATGATGCATGTACTCCTACTGTTTGTTCTCCATGCCCCCGGGAATGAATCAGTTCCATAATTAGGATATGAAATAATCATTATTCTGTTGAGTATGAAGCATGCTCCTATGAAGAGAGAAACAGAAATACTGGGTCCAGTCCAGACCTGACTCAAGAAAGAGCTGTATTTACGTAAATGAATGTTTTCTCCGAGCCAGAACGGCAGGAGCAGAGGCAGGGTGATGTTTCATTCAGCTACATTTGGGTTCCACAGTATTAGTCTACTTGAAATATTGTCTCTTCCTTTGCTCTGAGTAAGTAGTATTAAATTTGGCTCATCATACCTCATAGGGAAGCACCAGGAAAAGGTCAACCATGAATGATGCCACTTCTTAACATGCAAAGCTAAGAGACTACAGCTTTTTGATAGCACCCTGAAGAGGACCCATCCTTCAGCAGCAGGCTATGTGCCATAGGCGATGTACAGAAAAGCTGCACCAACTTCCACCAAACAGCAGTGTAGTTTACAGAGACATAAAACCACTACAAACTCGAAGTTTACTTCACTGACCAGTTGCCAGATGGATAAGCAACATATGGGCGCTGCTAAACTTCTGAATAGCTGGCTTCATCCCAAGCACATGTCCAAGAGGATTAATTCTGATGATTAATATCCCAGTGACCTCTTCTGACTACATTTATGCCTAGTTTTAGTGTAACAGATGGAAAAAGCAGTAAAATATTTACTGAGAAATTATTACCCAGGCTTAGTGCCTGCATTTTTTAATCTGCCTGGTTTTTGGGTGTAGAAAGAGAAGAGATTATGATTCTGCACATCATTTTCACCCTTTGAACAACATAAACTGAGGTCCAGAAAAGAAAAGCACAGAAAAAGCACTCTAACCCTGAAAAGCCTGCCAAGCTCAGTGCTTGAATCAGCCAAGGCCAAAACTGTGTTTACGGGGAAAAAACAAAACAAAACCCCCAAAACACACCTAAAAACTGAACAGGATTAATACCAAAGCAAACTCTTCTTTAATCAGAGACAACGTGTATTCTCACAGATAAAAAGACTAAAAAAGGCTAAACATACAGTTTGGATTACCAATGTAAGTAAGCTCTTGGCAGAGAAAAAAAAGTAAGAGCTACATCACATCACAAAAAAATAGTTCAGAAACAATCCAAATCCTCTACACTTTTTAACCAGTATTTGCACTCGACCAACAATTTCTATGACAGGTCTCTACTTGCAAAAAATCACTACAGTGGCCTGAAAATTCACATTTCAGTAAGACCTCAACAGGACACTCTAAAATTTGCAGTAATGCAGGTACTTCGTTTCCTGTGTGCGTAACAAATAGCACTTCCTACAAATATGCAGGGAGAGCTAGTGCCTTCTTTACTAGCACATAGCAGTTTCTCTTCCACTGGAAATTTTCCCTGAACATTCACTTTTCATCCTACATACACCGAATGAGTCATGCAGTCATCAGTCACTTAACCTGCAGCTCCTCCGCTCCTCCCCACGGAGGTAACGATAAAAAGTTCAAGGCTTTATTGTTTGTCAAACTACTTTGACTTTGTATATGTTCATGAACCAGACTCTTAATTTATTTACTTGCCTTTAAAAGAAAAAAAAAAAGAAATTGGGATTCATCTTCTACTCAGATCCCTTTACATTTAGCTTCAGTCATTATTTGTAAGCAGGTGGTGAAATGACTTGGGAGTTTTGCATAAATCCAGATCATGCCAACGTAGCTTTACAATCATGTAGTGCAACATCTAAGTACTTCAGATCAATTTACAAATGATGGAATTATTGCCCTCCATAACATCAACTGCATCAATATAAGTAGCTACAGAGATTCACATCAACTTGTTTCTTAAAAGAAGCTTTTACTTTTTGGTTTTAAAGCTTGTTCTATAATGTGGGGGACAATGTCTAATACAAAGTACTAAAGGGAGTGGGAAGAAAAGCAGCAGCCAAGTGTCCTGAGCCTGGCAGAACTAGGGTTTTTTTTTAATTATGATTTACCTGGACTTGTAAATTCAAGATCTCACAGCAAACAGAGGAAACAAAGCAATGGCAATAAAATAAACATGAAAATGAAACCAGCTGAAACTGAAGAGACTTGCAACTTCAGGGGAGAAGTAAAGTGAAGAATGACTGAGTTTTGAAGCTGATGAAGGAGGTGGAAGTAAATTGCGAGTATGCTGCAAACATGTTTGTTCCCTAGCAATAACATAAAACTGCGTCTGGTTTTCTGAAGGAACAAACAAGGTCAGACACCTTAATACCAATTTATAGCTCTGAAATGGGAGTGCGATTTTTATTTGGCCACTTCCTAAGTGCTCTTCACAGCCAATTCTGCGGTTACAGACCCTGTACAACACTGCTCGGGGGGCGAGGCGGTGTGTCAGGAGATCAGGCATCATACCATCAGAAGCATCAGCTGTTCATTGACCAGTGACATTCACTTTACCTCCATAAAATACGTAACAATGTGTATTCTTTCCAGCATTATACAGTCAGGGCCTTTTAGATACTACAATCCTCCCTTTCTTTCACTACAGCCTCTCTAACCTAGCAACAGTTCAGGTGACCTCATACGAACTTTTCCACAACAGCGACTACACGTCCTCTTGAAACACTGAGACTGCTTTAAATGCCTGGTTTTCAATATTTTCCAAATGACAGATTTCAAACTCCTTCAGTGGAAGCAGATCCCTTTAAAGCCCGCATTTGCAGAGCGATACGTGGCACAGATCTGCAATTCCCGGCCAACTTGCTGAACCATCTCTGCAGTAGGAAGCAGCTCCATGAATGGCAGACTGAAACCCGCAGCTCTAAATCTGCCCTGGCTCTGCATGAGCAGCTGCTTTCTGAGGGGCTCCAGCGACTGCAGTCAGAAGGTGCCGAGAAGCCTGTTAATACCATTGACTGCGAGTCAGAACAACAATTCAGCTTTCACTGTCAGAGCTACGATGGTTATAAATGACAATACAAAAGCACCCCATCATAAAAGCCCTGTTGTTCCCCTACTAAAATAATGCACAAAGTGTGTGATTTAAGAGCCTGTTTTAAGCACGGGTACTTTCCACGCTATAAACACAATATACTATAAAAAAGTTCTGTACCATGATTCAGTATGAGCTAAATTCTAACTAAACTTAGCTCAACAGCAATTTTTTTTTTCCACAGGCATCCTTCACTGTGCTCAGAATTGACCTATCTGTTAGGCTCCCCTACCTGCTATTAGTCTGCTGATGGAGTTACAAGGGGGAACACTTCAAAGCTATGATTCACTCACAGCTACAGGAATGCTTCAATCCAGCCCTTGATAAGGAGACAGAGTAAAAATAAGCAGCTGATTCTAATGCACCAATGTATAGTGTGTTTTACCAAGGCTTGAAGTAGTTCATCTCACTTTACTGTATGCTGAAAAATGCATATAGCCATGAAATAACTAGGCAGAACACATACATAACTTACCAGCACTGTCCTCAGTAATAGCATCAGTCTTCCCAAGACAGAAAAGGAAAAACAAGCAGCAAACTGACCAAAAAGACCAGCATTTCTGTAGTACAGAATGTAGAACAAATACAACAGAAATGAAGAAAAGTTTTACCAGATTAAGAACTTCAAGACAAGGCAACACAAGCCCTTTGGACTTATATTTTATTAATGTGTAACTACCAAGCAATAGGATGCGATTTAGACTTTGCAATCCCATGATGAAAAAACATGATCTGCATTTCAAACTAAAGGGGTCCTGGGACTTCCACCCTCATAGCAACGCTATGCAGAGATTGGCTTTCCTCAGATAAGGTCTAACACCAAAAAAAAAAAAAAAAAAAAGGTGATCCTACACATTTCCACCACACTCAAAAAAATCTGGAACCCTCTCTGCCCTGTAAGGACAAGGTAACTTCACAGGTACTGGGCAGACTTCACCCCATGCATATCGCTGGGTTTTGGCAAGAGCTCCATACTACACCAGTTTGTAGAATCTTGTCCTTTCTATGCCAACTCTCTTACCATTCATTTAAAAAATAAAAAGCAACACCCAAACAAACTAAAAAAACAACCAACCAAAATGAAACAAACCCACCAGCCCTCAACATAGTAGAATTATGAGCAACATTCATTTTTGATATAGTGAACAACTAGCACAGAACCGCCAACTCAGTCAAGCAATCTTGTCAGTGCACAATGCTGGAACAGATGCAGAGGGTTTCTCTCTGACATTCGTGTGCTCCCCATCTTGTAATTAGGAGGAATAAACCAATATGAGAGTGCTCAGTCATAAGCACAGCACACAAATGCAGTGTCCCTCAGGTGGAAAACAGGACATTGCAAGTAAGCGTTCTCGCCTTTCAGGTGACTGCACTCCTACAGTCTTTTGAGGGGAAATCACTGCACATTGCTTTACGAGCAAAAGAAGCACATGAGAACTTTCTCTCTCTCTGGCAACTTCCATAGCAAAGCTAGAAACCCAGCCTTGAGGCACACCTCATACTCCTAACTATGAAGACACAGACAACATGGTAGAAGTCACTCCTGCCCAGTGACCTAGACCATGAAGCAGACATCCTTCAGAGAACACTCCTCTTTCACTCTTCATTGCTCATGGCAAAGCAACAAAACTACCCAGATCACAGGCTGGAAACTCACTGTCACAGAATTCATAGCATGCCAAGTTTCCTCTTCGTAAGTAAAATGCTTTCCATTTGTAGATATAGCAGCTCAGAAAAAATGTAACACAACAGAAATGTGAAGAAAATATAAACAGATTAGCACCAACACAAAGTCACCTAAAGAATTCTCAAAATGGAAAACAGAAGTTAAGCAAATCCCACAGGGATGGAGAACAGAAACCAGGAGAGCATGATAATGCCCATAACTACCAAAGAGGCAGCAGTTCATCCAGACAGCTATACATCCTGAACTAGAGCTCCACTCCACTTTGCCATCTATAACACTTAAATAACCAATTAAACTGAGCTTTTGGTTTGCTCTTTATTTGGAGGGAAGGGGCAGAGAACAAGAAAAAAAGTAAATCGAAGAACATTCTCAAGGTTACTTAGTCTATCACAGGCAAAATGTACTGATTCATCACAAGCATGTGCAACACACGTAACTTCTGCCTTTAAATGTCTCACATATAGTAAGTTACAAGCCTAAAATATATTACTCTTATAGTAACTGATTTTCAGTATTATTTTACAGCATATCCTAACATTTATAATATTACAAAAATATTGCACTTGCTAAACAGCTGAAATCTTCAGCAGACACTAAGATCTTAATGAACTGAATTACTCCCATGTTGATATGGCTCAGGGAACAAATAGGGTTGCCTATGGTTACTTTATTTTCCTATTTTAAAGATTTCTTTTTTTTAAACAATTTTTACTCTGAATTCCCTGGTTATTATGGTATATAATTATTTTATGCTTTTCTCTTTTCAAACATTTATTTGAATTTCCTATTACTTTTAAAAGATCATTCCATTTCTAAGGCAGGATCACACTGACAGACATAATGAAAATTATTCCCTTGCAGGCACGGTAAAGTCACCCAAAATAGACAAGAAAAAATAATTTGTTTTTGGCAAAGAAATGAAAGTTGTTTAATTATATTTTTGATCTTCCATTTGATTCTACTGATGAGAAACCCTACAGCTTTATGCATTTTAAAAATAAAGTTTTAATGACAGGAAAAAAAAAAAAAAAGACCAGAAGCAAACTGAATGAGAGCATTTGTAGAAGGGTAAGCAGGGATGGAAATACATGACCATGCTTGCTCAAGGGTGAAATTAAAGAATAACAAACAAAAGTCAAGGTGAGATGATACAGTCTAGTGGAAGTAGTTCCTACCACTGCATCTCTAATTTCAAACATTTCACAAACGGAACGCATCAATTACTAAAAAGTATCATGCTGCAGTTCCCTGGTCGCAGATGTACAAGCAAATAAACTCACTGCTATAAAATTTGCTACCAGGGACATCTCCCCAGATCTGAACTACTTCATGAGGCTGAGATGTGTCCCAACACATGGCAGAGACCTGGCCGCTCTGCTGCTTTTGAAGCATTGCACAGCTGCCAAATAAGAGCAAAGCGGCTTCCATCTGGCCGGGACTCAGACTCCCGCACTGACACTACGTAGCTGAATTACGGAGAGCTCATTCTCTGGCAGGAACACCAAATGATTTGTTAGCCTAGGGCTGGTACCCTCAAATACACTCTTTTTATACATCACCCACACTTTTGATTAGGAGTGCGTTATCTTCCAATAAAAGCCTAATCCTCCTTCCAGTCACTGAGGCCTTCTCTCATGATCCAGTACAAAGCAGTTTACATACCAGTTTCATGACACAGTCACCTTTTAGGGCCAGAAGAAGCCATAAGCACACTAACCTGATTTCCTGCAGGGCACGGGCCACGCAAGTCACCCCAGTGCTACTTCAGAGAGCCCTCATGTAGGGTGAAAGCAAGGACGGAGCTGTACGTGGGGTGGGCTTTACCTGATCAAGGAATAACATCGCAGCCGACAAATGCTTTTCCATCTATTAACCACAGCCACCCTAGGGAGCCGAACATATCTACCTGCATCAGTTCGCAAAACAAAGTAAAACACAAGCCCCAGAGAAAATCTTTTAAAAAGCAGCCAAATGCCAGGATTTGGGTAGACGCCCGCTGCAGTTAATGAAAACACTGCCTGAATAAGCACTGCAAGGTCTGGCCTAATAGGTGTATCACAGGACTTTCGAGATACCACCCACACATTCAGTGTGTGGCAAAGACCACACCAGGAGCTGGTGCCACCATGCACAACTCCATCAGGCTGCACAACAGCAAGCAGGAATGAAACGGGAGAGTAGATGGTGTTACGAAATTATTTGCCTTATCTGCTGAAACACAGGCTAAAGAAAAACACAAATCTTCCACGGTTAAAAGCAGGAAAGCATAGATGAGTTACTCCATTTGGGAACATTAAATTCCTGTTATCTAAACTGCAGTACTATCACACCTCTAAGTCAGAAATACACCAATAGCAGGAGATGTGATCAAAACAAAACAATTCATACTGGAGGTTTGGTTAACAAGTCTTACCTTCCAAAAAATTTGGTCTAGAAAAGCAGAAGTACAAAAATAGCACACTAGGTAGCGATGCTGAAACCTCGCTCTTTTCACAATGACATCTCTCAGAGGAGAAGACTCCGGTGAACCAAAATGCTAATAAAGGCAACACACACTTAGGCTTTAGGACATGTATGTTCAGCAACCAGTATTTGAGCTAAAACTACCTGCCAGTTTCACACCAGCCAAAAGGAGAAGATTGCCAAGCAATCGCTGTTAAAGTGACTTGCAGCAGAACCAGCAATGAATTAGTGCAAAGCATTTAGTGACCAGGTATGCAATCCTATTCCCGTCGGTATTTTTGACTTCTTCCTCCGTTATCTACACACTCACATTGTTTTTTCCCACTTGTCAAGTACTGAGCTATTAGTCTCATTCCATTCCAAGCAAACATCGTAACAATTATAATAATAAAGAAAATGCTAAGGGAAACATCACGTTGCTCATGCTCGTTTTGAAATGTTATCCAGTTCCTTCACCTGTAACTAAATCAGGCTGCTTTGCATGGTATGCTCAAACAGGAAAAGAGAATGATGCTATTTTTATGTAGCCGATGCTTAAGCACAATGGCACCAGCAAAAAAAAAAAGTGTCCGTGCTAACACCCCAAACGTACTTAGAGAGACACCCAGAATACTGCTGTTTATACTGTAAAATGCCAAAGCCCTGCTACCAGGGCATTCTGTTCTGTTCTCAGTGCTCTCAAACCTTCACTGACCTGTTTTAAGGATGCTCAATTTAGCAGACAGGAGGCTACAACCACACAGCCAGCCACTGCACACTGAGTTCCCTGCAGATGGCAAATCCTATGGCTGAACTGTGAAAACCACAAGGTTAAAATAGTATTAACTGGTGAGATAACTAGGAAGATTTCTCAGCGTTATTCATGAAATTATAGCCAGGTTCATGTTGGCTAATGGGATTCCCACCTGTGGGAACACACTGGCATGAAAACAAAGCCAAGACTACCTCTAAGCAGGCTGGAATCGCTCCTGGTACCACGTCCCCTGCGGGCAAGCACACAGCCTTTAAACGCACCCACTCCACCACCCGTCAGCGGTGTTCTGTGAGGACACCACAGCTCTCACCTCACTGTTTGTGCCTGGCGCCGCAACTTCACGCTGGGCTCTCTAGCAACACTTGGGTGTGGAAAGATAACTTCTTGGTTGGAATTGGTTTTATTAACACCCAGTAATTGCATCAGTCTTCATCATGTTTACTAATAGCAATCCACGAAAGCACGAGAAGACAATCTGTTTCTAGAGGGGTCAATGACTAAAGATATGACTACGCAAGCCTGAGGCTAGCTCAGCAATACTGGCACTCTCTGGAATGTCCCCTGAAGTTATAGGTGCTGTACAGATTTCAGCGTGGTTGTCCTTTCTTAATCTCTTATCAACAGTCACTTCCAATAAGGCTATTTAAATAAACAAAAATAAAAGTCTATTGCTTAGCAACGCTGATTTATAAATTCACCTGTGGTGACATGTACAGTCAGTTACGATGTAACTTCAAGGTACATTTGCGCTGTATTAGTCAGCAAATGCATCCCAGACTGTGCTCTATTTTTGTGCACACAGACTTCTTAACCTCACTACCACCTACTGAGAATCACTCTCTAGAGGCTCGAAGGCTGTGTAGATTAAGGCTCCACTGCGATAAAGTGCTTTCTTTATTGCCTGTTTACAAGCTACACAGAAGATGGAATAGTTTTGAAAGAATGGGAGAAAAACAACATACATAGCTGGTGAAATTCTGATATGATTACTGTGCTGGCTAATTCCCAGTTTTATAATACACTTACAAGCTAGTGGGTACTTCAGTGGAAAACTGCTGACATTACTGTTGAATAATACTCCTACTGGTACCTGTTTCCACTAGAAATAGCCTTAAAACAGAGTTCACCTGCTGTGCAGACAGGGAATAATTATGTTTAGAATGATTACCTGCTTAAATAAGCACACCTATGGCAAACATTAACACACGTAACTGTCAGCTGACAGATCACCATTTCTCATTTCATGAGAATTCTCCAGCAGTGTGCCACCGAAGTTCATTTCACTCGTTCACCCTTATACAAACAGATCCCACAAAAAACAGGCAGACAATGGTAGCTGAGGGAGAATTTGCAGAATTAAACCTACGTTTGTCCACTTACCTCCTTAACAAAGGTTTTGACTGATCCGTCTACAAATGGCAGCAAGACCACAGTCACTTCAGAAGACCTATGCAGCCGACAGTACCAAAGAAGACGGCACAAAAAGTTGAAGGCTGTAGACTAGAGTAAAGAGGCATCTTGGCTCAGTTCCACTGCACTCCTTAGATCCAAAAGGGCTTCCCAAAACATTAGAAATATGTATTTCCAGGTGGAAATTAATCTAATCAATAGCAACTAACTCCATGTCTTTACAGGCTGCAGGCCAGCAGGTATCTGTGCTTTTTCTGAAACCCAGAGTTAATCTCTTAAACTAGATGGTCCCAGGCAGGAGAAACACAAAGCACGACAGACAGGCCTGCTAAAGCCACCTATTTTCCAGCAGCAGTGGGCTCTCCTAAAAGGGGGATGGCCTCTGTGCTTCCTCTCAAGTTTACTTGCCCTTGGAGAAGCACTCGCAATCCTGTCACGGCTGACCTTACATCAAATTTCTTGGGGTGGGGAAGGAAAGACTGTGTCCAAGTCCAAGTTCCTAGGTATTCAAAAGTCCAGAGCTGCTGACACACTGGAGGATAAACAACGAGATACAATTCACTTACTTTGGATTGCTGGATCGAGAACCCCAAAGACATGAATCCACCCCCTTTTTTCATTTACAGAAGCAGCCAGTACCAGAACTACAGGGCTGACAAGCTTCTCTTTAGACCTAGAAAAAAATCCCCTAAAAGATCTAACTGTATTTTGTGAGATACAGTTTATATTTCCTTGCTGAGAAACAGAATCAGAGATGCCAGGACATTCCTTACTCTCTTAATCTTCTTCTTAATTAGCATTTATAATTCAGTCTTAATTCATACTCCATCACAGTAAGAAATCACGTACATCAGTATATTAAAAAAGGTTAATGAAGCAAATACACAGTGTCAACGAGATAAAGAAATGTCCAACTTCTACACAACAGTCTTAACTGTTGTCAGACTCCATATTTATGGGATGCCACAGGTGCTTTTACCAGGAAAAATACCACTGCCTCAGGTGATTTTCTATGTATTTTCCTGGTGTTGATTTGCTTAATAAAATTTCTTATGAGAACCACATATATTCTGCTTTTGCTTTTAAGATGCTCTGTTCTTTCTAAATGACATGGGAATCAAGTACTACTTAGTTTAATCTGAAATTCAAGTATTTTGATATATTAAAATCAAATCATAAACTTAATTGTAAAGTAATAAACCCTACTCCAACTCTACACTGGAGCTGAGACCTACATTAATATAAAAAAAGAAAGTCTGATGGAAAAGAAAACTGCAAATGTTAACCAGAAAAACACACTTACAACACCAAACAGCTGATTAGTCGGACTCTGAAGTTTGATCATGATTTATCAAGTAAGAACAGAAATGTTTTAATGACTTTTAAATGTCAGCAAAAAACACTCATTTAGTTAGCTTCCATTTAAAATTCTGTTTAATGTATCCTGTAGGCACATGTGGTACTTAACGGATTTTAAATCTCACAAAACAAAAAAGGATGTGGTTATCAACTGAGCACTTAACAGCCTCATGCAGTGCAAACTACAGCACATTATGAAGAAAATCTTGATAAATCAGGCATGTCAACACACCCAGACAGTATCAAACGAGAGAGGAAGCAGCCAAAGACCCTCCCTCTTTATCACATACATCCAAATCTGGGACAATTATTCTGGGCATTTTACTGATGCATGGCACTGGCTCAGGACACAGGAGACAGAGGAGAGTCTCAGAGAGAGTTTACAGACTAAATCTCTGAGAGTTTACAGAGTAAAACCAAGTCCTTGCATCATCCCCATTAGCAAACTGGAAGCCACGGGAATGGTGTTACATGTTATAAATGAGAAAACATTACCAAGAGAGCGAAGGTATCTACCACTCAGGAGCTTTAAATGCTACTCAGAGATAACCCAATGCAAACATGCTTGAGGCTGCTCTGCAAGTACTGATGGGGCATCACAGCAGTGACAGCAAGACTGTGTAGGCATGCCTGAGCTAGCTGCAACCTCAGCAGAGCCTACAAAACCCACACAAGAAGCAGGGCATATTAGCCTGCCTTATAACATGAACTGCCATAGTTACACTAGAAACAGCAAAAGGCCCACGTAAATGCAAGCACCGAAGAACATGATAGTTTATAGCTGGTCTTTTAACCAAGACAAAAGATTTCTGTCTCCTCATCAAAAGCAAAGAAACAGCAATATTAACGATGTCTGATTTCCTTCAGCTTCCTTGTCTTGTCAGGACTGATTCTGGTATCAAAAAAAGGCAAGAAGTCTCACTGGAGCATCTCTTAGTTCTGGAGCACTTATGACTGCCTTAAACTCTGGACCTTACCCTGCAGCTATCCTCTGAGTGGCGTGGTTGCGAGGCCTCTCCTCTCTACCACCCACCAACTTTCCAGAGACTTATAAAAAGCTGTTATACTAGGCTTATCTTCCGCTCTGTCAATTAAACTAAAATCAAACCAACAGCTGAAAAAACAAACAATTTTTCTTTCAAGAAAATATAGGCAAACAACATAATCAGATAAACTTCACCTTACAGGGAAATCACGTTAAAATCTGGCATTGCAGGCTACACAAACTGTTGGCAGACTATGTTGAAACCAGGGTGTCTGTCCCATTTCAAAGCCACCACCTGGGAACACCGACTGAAAACAGAAGAGTTCGGAAGAGTTTCCTTTTCATTACCGATAAAAACCAAAACAAAGTAATCCTGGACTCGGTGAAGTCAATGGGACTTTTGCCACTGACCTTGCAGAAAGCCAAGTTTTCAGCCTGGCAGAACCTCAGCGGAGCTCAGCTCCACCTCCGTGTTGACAGCCCCACTTGGTGCTTCCCCCAGCCTGGACGCAACTTCCAAGCACCAGGATAAAGCCAAGCACTGGCAGCATGGCACCTAGAGATGCTTTGGGATGCTGAGGGCAACAGCATGGTACTGCCCTGGGCATCCAGCCAGATGCTCTTCACATCTGCAAAGGCACAGCTCTTATGTTCTTACTACACCTTACTGAAAAATGGAAGTATCAAATATAAGTAACGTATCAAAAAAAAAAGAAAAAAACACAGATAAAATCAATTAAAAAAGAAAGCAAGCCTATCTTCATGCAGTACCACCCTGACTTTGTGTCATTTCCGATTCTAAAATCAGTCAGAGAGGTCAAGGAAATCTGAGGACACAAGATAAAGTCAGAGCTGCCACACTACCACCTCTCTGGTCACCTCCTCTGAAATAGGAAGGTCAGTGGCATAGTGATAATTGGTGAAATTACCAGCACAGAGAGAGCACTCCCTGTGCCAGGGCCTAACAGTTGCTCACTTGACACACGCTGGCACTGCTCTTCCCAAAGAGAGATGAGGACACTCAATCGCTAGCAAACCGAGCATTCTCTCCCATGTTTACCAGGCTTGCCCAGCCGGGAAGATCCTGGATGCAGCAGGGTTCCTCCAAACACTTCTCTTCTGCTGAGCCCAACAAAAACTTCACCCAAACAAAGCAGTAAAGCAGCAGAAACACAGACTGACATCTACCAAAATACAAGTGAAAGGGACTCACTTTCCTAGCCGAGTCACAGGTTTTCCACACTGAATACAGAAGCACAGATGATGAAAAGGGAGCTGAAAGATTTAAAAACAGCGTTTCAAGTTTCTGAAAGTCAGAGCTGGCCCCTCAACAAATAATGCAGAACTCCAGCATTTCTGACAGATCCTGCAGAAAAAATGCTGCCTTTGATTTTGGAACTAACCCAAAAACAAACACATATTTTTCCCCTCTTCCTGAAGCAAAAATAATCACCTCCAGTATAAGATCTTGTTTATAACGTTGTTTCAGTGCCACGCTTGAAACACAGGCCATAGCAAAGGCATGCATACAAGCTTATTTCCCTCTCGCACCCCCTTTTACAGTACAAATTGCAGCAAAAAAAGCTTACTGGTTTACATAAATAAAACATACATTTCCCCACAAAATTCTGCCTTCAAAAGGTAGACTACTCAAGCGGTCAGGTCAGTTGAAAGCCATGTCATCACAAGCGCTCAATCTGAAGATTCTGGCAGCCCTCTTTATCTTACTACAGCAGACCATGTAAACTCTTACACTTGACGGGCCATCACAGACTTGTGACACATCCTAAACCAGCACTGTTGTGTGGCTTACACAACGACAGAACTGAACAAAAGCACTGGTAGCTTTCGTTACTCAAACCTAAATTGTATTCTTTGTTTCTTACCAGGATCAAAACCCAAAACTTCCTTCTCTGCGGGCCACACGGCCGGCTCAGGTGTGCCAGGGCTCGGGTGCCTAACCCCATGCACATCTGCCCACAGCGAATCATTAACCCAGCACGGGAGCAGCCAGGTAAGCAGCAACCCGCCTCAGCCCCACGGACCGTTCATTGGCCTGGGCTGCTGAACGCATGCTGAACCCAAGAGGAAAGCGGCGAGTAACCAAAACCGGAGAGGGATGGAGGAGTCAGGAGGAATTCTGGCGAGCAGAGGGACTGGGAGGACCACAAGGCTTCTTCCCTCAGGCCACCACCTACCGTTGAATGTTGTGTCCCAAGTCTAACTCCAGCCCCAAAGAAGTGACAGTGATGCTGCCCAAGTTGCTCCTGCGAGCTCGCCCAGCCCCTGCCTGGCAGGGGAAATGCCACCAAACGAGCACGGGCTACTCACACTGGTGTGGGAAAGGTGCAACGCTTTGCTGTGCTCTCCTTCCAGGGCAACAAAAGCATCCCACACCCGTGGCTGCTGCGCAGTGTAATTGAGAAGAGCACAGCTGCGCTTCTCACCTTCACACGACATACAGCATGTAAATGCTGCTTCCCCTTCCCCAAATGAAACCACGCATATGTGTTTCCTACAGTAAGAATGCTACCAGGCTATACACCATCGTTTCTGCTTCTGAGTCAGCAGTAATGTACGAGAAGTAGGATTAAATACTACATAAATTGCATCCATTATTTAGATTCAGCTACTTCTGTGCAGCATTGCTTTATTTCCTATGCAACTTCTGATACAATACTCCTCTACAGTACTTTAAATAAAGAAATTACTAGAGACATCTACTGACATAGGCATGAGCAAAGCGGGCTGATCGCTCCTTGCTGCTCTATGGAAGGACACGATCGAATGCTGCTGGCCAAGCAAGGATGCTTCCAACGGAGACCGCAGCCACGCCGGCAGGCCAAGTTCAATCTCAGAGTGTCAGGGAATAGGATCAGCCAGCGAAGGACGGATGTGTTTGGGAAACTGGTAGACCAAATGTTTTTTCTCTCACCCTGTTCGAGTAGGCTGTTATATGCCAAAAATATTACCATGCAATAACGAAAGACACGAGAGATCAGTAACCATCTGTGTGTCATTGCTGCCCACGTTCAGAACTAGGGAAAGAGACACTGCAGGCATTTATGTGCCATGGTGTCATTTGTTGACTCTACTGTCAATATCAAATCTTCACAAGAGAATGCGTTGTTTCTGATAGAGCAGTAGGTCTGCTAGGTCCAGAGCACACTAAAGCCTTTGCCTGGCCTGTGAGTGTCAAAAACAGTGCTCCCTGCTATCAAAGGTCATCTATTCTTTATGCTTTGTAAAAGGCAGCAAATGAATGCCTTCAAGCAGATGCCTCCTAACGTAAACAGCAACATAAAAGTCCACCCCAAGTGAATCAAACACACACAGGCACGCATGTGCACACACACAGAGATCAGCCAAAATACTACTTGCAGGCAGTCCCATTTCCCTGTCAATATCCAAAGACTTATTAATGCATCAACCTAATTCCAATTTTCCTGACAATGCTGCTGTTAAAAGCAAGCTACGCTTTATCACAGATGTCCTTGACCACAGGATTAGGTCAGAGATTAGAGAAATGGGGTAGGAAGAGTAAGAATTTCATTTCACCATTGCGTCTTCTCTCAAAGTAAATAATGAATAAAAAGTTTAATCTTTCTCTGAATACCTGGCATGTCAATAGTCTTGGCAAATGACAACTAAATTAAACATATATGAATGGTGTCACAGAACAAGTTTAACTGCTTATTTTTAAACCTGGAAGAGTCTGAACAATTGAAAATATCTGGGTTGGGCTTTCGAAGTTATTCCACACACCCCATTCACACACTCAGTCTGCACAGCTGGTAGTAGTAGATAGCACTGAAAAGAGAAGAAATCTGAAACAGAAAAACAAGGAGACACTTCCTATACTCATAGTATCAATGAGAAAATAGTACTTAGCATACTATTGTTCTTAATTTCTGCTGCAGAAAAGGATGGGATAGGTTTAGGATGGGGAAAAACCTCTGTATATGGTATTAATACTACAGAATCAGTGCTAACAAAAAACCCCACGCTTCATAAAAATAAAACAGACTAACCTTAACCTCACTTAGCAGTCTCTCCCTTGAATCAGCAAACTTACACCCACGAGCATCTGGTGTCAAGTAGACAAGCGGTGTGCTCTTGTGTTTTAATTATACGTATACATACAAAAAAGAGAATTTCTGCCAATCCTCAAACGCCTTACCTGCTGACAGAAGAAACAACTAATGTTAACAGAAATCTGACTCTGGCTTCACTTGGTATTATTTAACGAGTAACTTCTACAGCTAATTAAGTCAACCACTTTGCCGTTTCCACTTCATTCAGTCTGAAGAAAAGCCTCAGACATATGCAGCCCAAACACGGCTACACATCTAGAGTACTTTCCTAGACATTTTACTGATAAAAGCTGGGGGGCGGGTGTGTGGAAGGGAAGAGTGTTTAAAGGACAGGCACGCAGGCCTGCACACCTAACCAGGAAGGCGAACCTTGTCCCCAGTGCCCGACGGATGGCAGCCAGCCGGGCCCACGCGGGTGAGATGCGGGCAGCGCAGGGGCTGGGCGCAGCCATTTCCCCCCACCGCCCCCTCCTCCTCGCTCTCATCTCTCCTCTCACCCGCCTTAAGGGCTCAGCCCCGGACGCTCATCACGGAGGCCACCCCTGCACCACCCTCCCGGTTACGCACAATACTGTTAGTAATTAGCACCACCGGCTACAATGAAGAAGCAGAGAAGAAGCTGAGCCCAAGCAGGCAACGCAGTAAAAACACTGCAAAACTCTGAGGGCTGGTTCGTTTCTCCTCCTAAGCCACCCAGCTCACCTCCACCCCACGCAGAACGCGGTACGTGCTTTATGGAAATACACAAGAAAACCATGAAGGCCAACGAGCAGCTTCACGGGTGGCACAGAGACGGCCGAGTTCCTCGCTCTAAGGCCACCACGGCGGGACGGCACGCTGCCTCAGGGTTTTGGCAAGAGGACTTCAGCCTCACCCGTGTCCTGCAGCTTTGGCTGGCGGCACACCTACATGGTCACTATCAATGCAGAATCTCCAATTATCTCAAGAAAAACAAAGCTACACTTCATTTTTGCCCTGATTTTTGCCCCCCCTGCTCAAATCTAGCACGTTAGTGATATAGAAATGTTTTATCTGTAAGTGGGCAGTTACAAATACTTTCAGGCAAACTTTTCATGAACTTTTAAAGTCTACCATACAAACAAGCTAGACCGCTTTGATTTAAACAAACTCACAAAACTTTCAGGAAGGTAGAAATAAAACAAACAACCGAAGCACCCAGTCAAATCAAACAGCTAAAGAAGTAAGTGTATAAACAGCAGTTTCTTAAAGCCAGCTCGGGGAATGCTACTTCAGTGCCCAGTGCCGAGGCAGGGCACCTGCAGGCTCCTCTCACAGCGACACATCTGGGTGGTGGCAGGAGGCTTCCCCGTACTGCCCACCCTGCCAAATCCCATCCCTGCATTTTCACTCCAGGTTTTCGATTACCTCGTTACTGAACACGTGCCAGTAAGCCAAGGATTGCAAGCATTAGAATACCAACTTCTCATGCGGGTTAAGTCAGCAGCAACGGTTTCAAAATCAAAGAGCTGCTATTCCTACTGAACTCGGGATCTTCAAAAACATGACACTGTTCACAAGAAGCAAGCCACAACACAGAGGTACCCGTCACCGTTAGCAAGGGACCTGCACTTGTCCTTCTGCTCACGCCCTCGCTCCCTTTTCCTGAGCCAAAGGTGGCTCAAGCACAGCTTTCTCCATTCGAGAGAGTATCCGGGCCGTTTGCTGTGGCCACCTCTTGGTAAAACGGGTGTGTAAAACCTCACCAAGGAGCACAGATGTATCTAAACGGCCAACGTGTGAAGCGTTGCTTCCATTTTCTGGGCTTTAAAACCTGTTATGTTTCTCTTGGGAGGGAAGAAAAGGAAAGGAGGTGGTGGGAAAAAAAGGTTATTTATTGATACTGATGCTGAGCATGTGGTTCTCGACGCTGGTAGGTATTTTTAAGGACTTGGCCAGGTCTTTGACCGCAGTTCTACACGAGCGCAGGCAGAGCAGCAGCGAGCCCAAGGCTGCGCCCACGGGGACACCCGCAGCAACTCCTGCAGGTTGCTCCACTGCAGCAGCTCCACCTGGACGTAACCACCAGCAGTGGCTGCTCACGCTCCAGCTCCTTTCCAGCGCTGTTTTTAGCTACTGCGTTCTTACTGTTCACGCTGAGAAACAAACCCGGAGAGCCGACAGAGGAGTCCCCGTTCGTCTGGCGAAGCCGTGCAATGAGCACGTCATGAGAGAACGGGCCTACTGGAGTCACAGCAGGCAAATGGGCGTCTTGGGCTCTATTTCTTAGAGAAATTTGTGTCAAACTAATGGTGAAATTAAGCTACTTAATTTTTTTCTATTAAAAAAAAAAATTGCACAAAACCTATTAAAGTAAACTATGCACAAGGCCTGGAGATTTAAAAGCGTTTCCAGTTGTCATGACACTGACAGAACTAAAAACGTGTATGGTTAAAAAATGCAAGTGAGTATGTAAAAATTCACTTATGGCATTTTATGACTACTTAGAGAACAGGGAACCAGTGTTCTATTTTTTATGATCATTTCCCAATTGTGCAGCAAACTCCAGATACGACAGCAGCAATGTTACCCTTCTGAAATCCAGTAGCCTGGGACAGCACACGAATCATGCCTTTGGGATGGAAGGCATCAGGAGAAAACGAAAGGATATGAAAGGCACAAACCGGAAAAAGAGAAAAAATTAACTTGCAGGAACAAAAGCAGTAACATTTAAAGATGGACACAGACAGAAAGAGAGGGGAGAGACAGACAAATGGCCTGCCAGATCGATCCTCTCCTGTCAACTGGTGGCGAGAAGGTACGCTTGAAAAGAACGGTGCGGTGCTACAAAGCTGAAAAAACAGTAAAAGGATGAAAAAGCCTACATCCAGCTGGGAAACAAGGAAGAGGAAACACGTTCTTCTGAAAATGTTCATTATTTTACATTATATGTTACTACTGAACCACACACTCTCATCACGTTTTACTTCTATTAGTTATCTGTATACTAATAAGGAGGAATATTGCACATTTTCAGCAGAATTTGTAGCCATTAATAACAGGTAGGCAAGCTATCCCTTTTTGTAAGCTGGAAATTGAGAAAAAGAGTGGGGAAAATGTCATGTCCAGGCTCGCTACAGCTTTGAGGAGTGCAGGCTTAGGTTTCAGTCCGTTTTTTATTTGCCTCTGTAGCCTTACAGTTACTTTTCAAAGTTAGATCTGTATACATTAACTCTCAAGCTTCTAGGGAACAGTTCATCTGGCATCCATAAAAACTGCCGTTTTGAAAGATCTGGAAACTGTGTATTTCAGTATCTGCATATGTACATACCTCCATATGTGCATTCAGCTATATAAATATGAATTCACTATTCATATGCAGGTGGAAAAAAATTCCCCTCTGTGCGTGGGCTGGCAGGGGGGGACAGGTGTCAGACACCAGCAGAGCTGCCCAGAGAAGTCACAGAACCATCACCCTTGGAAACATTCAACACCAACACTTGCCTGAGTCAGGACCCCGAGGACCTTGATTCAGCAGGCCAGCTGGGTCAGACTTTGCAGCTGGCCCGGTTCTGAGAAGGTGGCTGGACCAGACGACCCTCAGAGCTCCCTGCCTGCCCAAACTATCCTATGACCAAGGTGCTCTCTCCCTTCAAAAACCAACAGCAGGGCTGCCACAAGAATTTGATGCATGAACTACTAGAATGTGCTGCTTTGCCTACACAGGGGGATTAAGAGTTGGGGTTTTCAGAACCTGACCTCCTACAAATATTTTCATTAGCTAATACTAAGAAATCTGCAACTTGGCTCTCAGTTTAAAACAATTTACTTTTATGTTTTTAACTATTTTTTAAGCATTGAAGTGACACTCCATACAGACTTAACCAAAGGCTGCATCAAGTGCCATGCTTTCCAGCTGAGAAGTCTGCAGAGAAACCCCAGTACTGCCAGATACGCAGTGTATCTGTTCTTTTTTCCAGCAATCTGCTGAAAGCTATCTTCAGTACCACAAGTAAGCCGTTGTGTACAAAAAAAAGACCACTGTCTCTACTCCTGTTGCATATACAGTGACTATTCTACATTTTGGAGCAAGAAAGAAAAGCGGAAGCAGTTTTTTTACAGTCAGTAGAAGGGGATTATGCATCATGGGCACATCCCTTTCATGTTGCTGAGAATATGAAATTGATGAGTTAAAAAAGACTCTTCAAGCACATTCGACTTCCGACTATTTATTAGTGTTATTGTGGTAAGTGCTCACCGAAAGAAAAATGCTTAATACTGCATCAGTCATACTTATTCTACAGTTAGTTCCAGATCCTGAAGCGGTGTTCCTCCTCACATCAATTGACTCATCCCTGGTTTAATTCTTCACTAGATATCCTGAACTCATTTTCTGTTCTAGACAGTGCGACATCCTGGCAGTGCCAGTGGTTGAACCAAAGTCAATCAGCATCACAGTTCATGATTTCTCATGATCTCTCCATCTGATGCCAACTACTATCACAGAAAACCAACAGAAAACACAGGTCTGAACATAAGCTTCAAAGGAGGGAGGAAAACCATGCACATTAATACTTTCTGCACTTAGGAATACCCTAAAACGAACTGCTCTTTCCAACTCTACCATTAGATCTTGCATGTAACAAAACTTTAAAAATTGCACTAGCAGAGGAGCTGAAAGATGGGCTAATAGAAGGAAAGAGTTCTGACATCTGTCCAAGATCAGAAATAATGTTCTCACCAGCTACAGCAGTGGTGCAGATCATTTTCTGATACACTCAAATGCAAAATGAATTCAGTCCGAGTCAGATCTGCAGCTTGAAAACTAAAGAACCCTGTTGGCATGTTGCAGTATTAGTTCAAAAAGGCAGCAATTGTTTTTTCAATAGTAACAGCCAGACTTCTTTTAGCTACTGGACTGCAAGTTCACTGAGAAAGCACACAGCAGGTGAAGAACATGCAAGTCCCCAAGAACAACATATGCTAAAGTAAGGATTCTCAGATCACGACAAGGTAATGGGTGAGCTATTACTGAGAGCCAAAAAGGAATCCCACTGAAGTATGTTGTTAATTTTATATCACTATAAATTTATACTAGAAAAGCCACTGATCTTCTGCTATAGGTGGAGTAACCTTGGTCCTATCAGTCTGATTAATTCCTGGAAGTGAGCTCCCGATTCCCTCCCATCACCAGTCTGTCCTCAGATTAAACAGAGAACACTGCCACTTTAGAAATGCTCCCAAAGTTTGTGCCCCTACATAAACTTTGTAGTCGTCAGCTGTCGTAATCTCCAAGATAATCTGTACTTCATCTGTATTTTATGACAAAAATTTGACATTAAGCAAGGACAGACAACTCAATATCATACATTATTAAACAGCTGTCACAGAAAACAAAACATGTATTTGGTTTCCTCAAACTGAGAAAAACTATGCCTAAAAAAGTTAATGAACAAGGATTTGTTTATCTTGTCTCATAAGAAGATTCAACATCAAAAAATAAGATGCCTAACTTTTCATAGCAGTGTCACCAAGAGACACAGGAGAAACGTTATGACCATTAGGACTAAATGCTGTTTTGCGGCAGCGGCTGATCTCCTGTGCCGGCTATCCATGTGCTTTCACCTCTGGTCAAATCCAGACCGGCAAATGACACCTTCTGTAAAGTCTCTGCTTTCAACTACCCTTTCCAGTCAAATCAAAATCCCACGTACTTTGAGGATCCAAGGCATACAAAGCACGTGAATTATTATTATAAACAGCAGCCTGCTTTTCCATCACCTGTCTTTGTGCTCTCACCACTGTATTCCAGCACAAACCTACAAGTTAGCATCTCTACCTGCCTGCCTGCTAGGAGGACTTGTGCAATGAGCAGTTTGAATCTGAAAGCTGAAAATCATGACTGAATTGTGGGTGAAAGCACAGAAGAACAGAATTCCTTCTCTTGTTATCTCAGGCACATCGCTGTACATGTTTGTTCAAATATAAGATCCAGACACTTATGCTACCTTTCTTCTCTAAAATGACGCGTATGAGGTCGTACATTTTGCCACTTTCACTAGAACGGTGTTTTAATTTTCAGGTACAGTACACCATGTGATCTACCTGGGGAGAATTTTGCCTGAAATCACTCCAAACAGCAGCTTAATTCGAACTGCTGAAGTATCACACCTCCTCCATTCATCCTCCCAGGGCAACGAAAGAGAAACTGTTTCTGTGGCGGGACCAGAGCCCCGCTTTGTTCTTCTTGACTTGGATTTATATTCGCAGCTGATCATCAACAATTCTTTGGTGGCTAAATCACAACAGCTCCTCTGTCTGCAGTCAGCAAGAATATGAAAAGGAATTGACACCCCCCTCCAAAAAAAAAAAAAAAAAA
>Ga0065711_1001321_pt1 | contig 44943 bp, 25 predicted proteins | sample Hoacrofraction12_FD_59098 | JGI IMG/M metagenome (GOLD analysis project Ga0065711, IMG submission 59098) | Hoatzin crop microbial communities from Cojedes, Venezuela - Epithelial fraction 12 v2 (version 2) | ecosystem: Host-associated > Birds > Digestive system > Esophagus > Crop | place... | reverse complement strand
TCTCCCAGCACAGGGGTTCCAGCCCTCGGATCATTGCTGGGGCCTCCTCTGGCCCCGCTCCCACAGCTCCAGGTCTGTCCTGTGCTGAGGGCTCCAGAGCTGGACGCAGGACTCCCGGGGGGGTCTCACCAGAGCGGAGCAGAGGGGATGCAGCCCAAGGGTAAGGTTATGAGAAAGCCAAAACAAAAAACCCTATGTTGTTTCATCCATCAATGAAATTGAACTACTTTTAGATGGGAAAGCAGCAAGATGTTTTAATGCAAATGACATTGCTCATAGTTTCGACCTGGAAGTGATGCATCTCATCTGCACTTGAAATTGGAAGGGAATCAGGAAGGCAGGATATAATTATTTGAACGGAATCTGGCCAAGACATTAGCATTAATGTCCTGTACTCTTATAAAAAGATCTCTGAAGGATTATTGGTCAAGGATATCTCTCGGTTTGAATGCAAGCTCAGAGAGTGGAAAACGTGATCCATTAGTGCTTTGCACAAACACGACCCTGGGATAGTGATTTAGTGTCTTGGTGTCACAGCTCTCGTCTACCCACTGGTAGTTACAATTGCAGCACATTCAGGTATCAGCGATGGAGATTCACTATAGATTGAACAGTAAATGTCCTTCTGCAGTTAATAAGGTTCAGAATACCAAATTTCTTTTGTTGAAAGCCCCTCCCAAAAAAGAAAAACACCTTTGTAAAAGTTTTGCATTCACTCAAAATAAAGCAATACACTTTAAAAAGTTCAGAGTAAATACAGTTCAGTAATATTTATTAATGCTTAAACATAGTACAAACCCCAAATCCTAACTAAGGCCTTTCAGATAAGAGTGTCTAGAACACACATTTCGCCCTGCATAAACGAAAAATGGCTTCAGAAGCATCGCTGAGCTCCTTGTAACTATGGCCCGTCTTTGGCAAACACTGACAATGGCCATGCTAATAAGTGGTGCTCCCCTGCTCAGTAGGAGATGTTTCTGGGGCTTTCTCATGTTACTCGTGGGATGAACTCTTCAAGGTGATTGTTCAGCTGCTACCTCTTCCTTAGCAACATCCTACTGATGCATTCGTTCCTTCCCCATGGCTTTGCAAAGGTTCAGCCCCCTCTCTGACTTGCTTCTTCCAGCCCACTCAGATCAAGGTTGCCACAGCTCCTTTGTTCTGAGGCCCTTGAGCATTTTCTCCCCATTTCTCCTCTCCTTCTGCGTTCCATCCAAGCTTCTTGCCCCTCTGCCCAGCTCCACTCTCACCTTTACAGTGTTTGGTAATCTCCACCCACATCGCTCCTACTTCAGTGTAACACTCCCAAGCTTCCTTCTTTACTGATCCGTGTGGCTTTTGCTTGCTCTGAATCTTGGCTGTGTCCTTGGTAACGGAGGGAGCTGCCAGGCAGGATTTGCCCGGCACCTTCAGTTCCTTGAGGCCCCTGTTCTCGGTGGTAGGCAGGCATGAGAGGCCACGTGACACTCTTCCATTTATTCACTGGGCAATGATTTCCTTAACACATCTTGTGCTTGCAGGGAGTAAGAGCTTCCCAGTTAGCAAATTCTGCCTTTGTACATCCAAAATATTTACATGATGCCAGTTAGCAGTGGCTTTAGACAGCAAATAAAAGGATTAGATCAGTAATCTCACTGTGACAGATGTCAGGGAACACATTCTATGGACGTGTAAAGTAAGGGAGTGCATTATAACTGACTGATCTTCCAAGTCCACAGGCTCTATAGACTGAAAAACCAGTAAAGGACCTAGGGTGTAGTTCTCTATATCAAGCGTAGAAGTAAAGATTCCTGGTTTTCTTACTACTTAAGCTGAGAGACCTATCTTGGCTATCTGAAGCAGCAATGGGTTCAATGGTCAACCCATGAAGTAACTGAAGAAAAAACCCTGCCCTTTGAGTCCATAGGAGTTACGGAGTTACGTCCTCTCCTGATCCCACTGTAACACGGCTGTTGGCAACAGGGCTTCGGGAAATAGCTTCCCCAAGGATATATCAAATGTCTTCCTGGGATGTAAGAACTTTCCATTTCATCAGCACCCTCAGTTCTGAGCAGCCTTGGGGCACAGCTGTTCTTCCAAATGTTCTCTGTCTTTCTGGACAAGCTAAACAGAGACGCTCAGCAGCCACAGCATTGCCACATTTACTGGACAAGATTACGTTTGAGTACATGTGAACGCTAATTAACCCTCAGTACATTCCTCAGGGTGCGTTTTCTTTCTCAAATTATTTCTTCATCCACCAAGCTCGGCCTCAAAATACCCATTTGACAGCATGTGTGGAGTAGTGCAGAAAGTCCTACTTTCATTTGATGAAGAAACTGAAGCAAAGGACTTACCCAAAGGCACCCACAAGTAGAAGAAATTCTGATTCCTTTTATTTGTATTTGACCTGAAAATTTGCAATGCTCTTCTTACAAGAAAATTTTCTGTAATGCAAAAGTCAGACAGCTACGTATTTGTGAAGAATACAAAATGTCTGTGTTCACAAGCACATCAAGATGTTTTCATGTCCTGTAACCACCCATGTGATCCTGCTCAGCAGCCCACATAAAATTAGAAAAACAGCTCCAACCTTTTATGAGATAGTCAGCTGTCTTACTTGTCTCTGTGCTGGAGTTGATCACTTTTGAAGTTAATTTAGCAGTATGTACGTATTTACTTGATGCATTTAATGATTTAAGAACATAGATTTGGAGCTTCTAGTGACTTCCCAAGCCCAGGTTTAAATTATGCCTTCAAGACATGATAGCAGTACACCAAAGATACTTTACAGAGAGAGGAAATTCTATGGTGTGATTCATTTGCATGTTGGAAAACAACTGGGAAGAAACAAACTACTCTGAGAGGGAAGTCTCCTTATGCTATCATTAGTGTTGAGAATAACATACCAGAGGGATGAATGGAACTTTCATGACAACACACTTATGCATGAAATACTTTGGGGTTGGGGAACATTAGAGAGAATGACAGAGTTGTAAATATGTGCTCTGGAATCCCTTCAGCATCCTGGAGCCTTTATTACAGTCCCCAGGTTCACGTTTCTCGCATTTCTAGACTTAGATGACTTAGTAGGAATTCCAGTGGAAACACAAAAAAAGACAAAATGGTGTGGCAGAGGGGGAAAAAAAAAGCAATTGTCCTCAGGTCAAAGGGTATAAAACTAGGTATGTATTACACTGCATGAGTTGCCATGGGGAATTTATTAGGTGAAATAATGTAGGCTAATACAACAGCCTAATAATACCTTGTATTAATACAGTGCTTTTCATCTTGAAGTATAATAATAACAATTTATTATACAGAGTTCCTTCTGTTCTGCAAAACCTTCAAGCATTTGTAAACTGTGAGCTCAACTCAGATATAAGGATGAGCGAGTGTAAGACATTAAAACAAAACAGATCAACTATTACTTGTTTCTTGAAACAAACCATTTTTCCTTCAAGCATTTCATGGCATCAGAATCAAAACAGTTCAAAGAGAAGGATATGGATTGATAAACTTCACTAAATCAGAAGGTTCTGATGTGGGCACAGGTGGGACATATGAAAACTTTGTGTACAAAAGATCCCATTATTGTGATTGAAATCTGAGGCAATCATGGAAAATATTAGACATCTGAAATAAAACTATGATGAGAGTACAATTTTTACACCCTCAGGAAACTGAAAATCTTTTTGTTTGGTTGGTTTCTCTCTTTGTGGTTTCACATTGACATTTTTTCCTTAAAATCTCTATCATTTTCCTACTTCTAGAAAAACACTTCTTGTACATATTTGAAGCTTAAGTAACAAAAATCGTCACATCTCTCGGTGGGGTTTTGTAAGTCCAAACATCATTTCAGTTTGCTGCCCAATTGTAGCTCCCTCTGGGGTCTAACACAACAGTCACTTTGCATCAACAACCCTGCCTCAGCGCTTAGGACATAAATGAAAACTACATATTCCACTAAAAACGACCAGACATGCTCGAGTGAGATATCCTGTGAGCACACAATATTTCGCAACCCCCAGTTTGTAGAAAGAAAGTGAAATTTAAAAAGTATAGGTGGTTTCCAATTTGGTTTTCGCCCATAGATACTGACATCACAGCCATTTTTTTTTCCCCTCCTTCTTGCTGTTGATTAACCTCCACAAACCCACGACAGGGAGGGCGAGTGTGGACAACAGCCTACGCTACTCTGGCACCAGACAGAACCAAGAGCTTTACGAGTGTGTGTGGGCTGCCACTGCCCTCTTTGGGTACCGGTGCAGAAGTGCTGAAGCACAGAGGAGAACAGTGGTCGTTGCAGGAGCTATTCACGTGGAACAAGTCTGCATTTTTTGGAACAGTAAGAAAAATCCTGGCCTTCGTAGCAGTCACACAGTCCCGTCTATCAGTCTGTTGCAAACTCTTTGGGCAGTTCAAACGTTTTCTTTTCTGCCTTTTCATTTCACCTGAGGCCATAAAGGAAGATTATTAGCCCAATGACAGAGGTATGCTTTACCTTAAACCAGGACATTGCTAACTGGTAATGAATACAATACAGCAGCCATGCTCTACACCTAGAGCTCACCACAGATGTATACAGCAGGAGCCAATCTCTTCCTTATGCTTTTTAAAATTAGATCTTGTGTAATCAAACTGTGTGAATTCCCTGTCACGTCATTATCCAAGTTGCAAACTTCAAAAGACCCAAAAGAAAAGCACTGGAAGGGAGTGAGCAAAAAAATTCCTCTCAGCTGGGAAACAATTCAGTACGTAGGTGACAACAGAAATGCCAAAACGTTAAATGTTCACCACAAATAGGTTCTTTCCCCGTCTTTTGAAGATGAATCTTTAATTGGTTGGTGCTTTTTGTGTGTGAAGAAATGCAATAGGAAATACAAGTATTTGGATTCAACAACGCTGAAACTCAGCCTCCAGCTGGACTCAAATCACCGCTGAAAACAACCAATTCTTTTTCAGGAAACCCTCTGACACCCCTGAGCTCCCTCAGAACAAGCGAACGGCGGTGCCAAAGGACGCCGCGCTCCTGTTATCGCCGTTTCTCCCCTCGCGGCTGACTTTCGGCCTTCACAACGCGACCCCTCGCGGGGGCTTTCCCGGCGGCGCGGCCCGCCCATGGCCCCGGGGCTCGGAGCCGGCCTCACTCACGGCAGCGGCCGCGCTGCAGGGCCCCGGCCCGCTCGCACCGGTCGCAGGCGGCAGATCCAGGCCTCAGCAGCTCCCCACAGCCGCCATCTTGGGGGGCCGGAAGCGGAAGTCAGCTGAGCTGCGTGGGCGACGCGCCCCGGAAGCGGGGCGGCTCCTTCCCGGAAGGAGACGCCAGCACTGCGTTAGCCCCGCCTCGCCGGGCCGCCATCTTGGCTGGGAGCCGCGGTCGCGCCGCAGCGGGGAGGCGTGGGGGTCGCGGCCCGGCCTTGCCCTGCCCGCTTCTCTTGTGGTGCTCCCTTCCCTTCTCCCTTCCTCCTTCCCTCGCTTGGTCTCTGGCTGCAGGCGGGTGGGGCGTCCCGGCGGCGGAGGGGCCTGCTCCAGCAGGGAGAGGTGAGTGGGGCCTGGGCCGGCGGGGCGAGCCCCTGAGGGATCTGAGGGAGCAGGGCGGGCTCGGCTGCTTCCCCCCCCCTCGCCGTGCCTCTCTCCTCGGCCTGCTGGGGACTTGCCGGACAGCCGGCTCGCCCTAGGCCGGGGGCTCCCGTCTTCTGCTCGGGCTCTGCAGCGCTTGGCCTCCTCGGCCTGCTGGTGCTCGGCGGTCTGGAAGGGCGGGCGGGTTGCTTCCGTGCTTGCTTCTGCTAAATCCTGTTGTCCAGGTGGGAAAATCGGTTTGCGGTAGTAGCTTCTGTACATGTGGCCCCGTGTTTCCTGCGTTTAAGATACATATGTTCTTTTAGATAAGGCTTTGAGGGGTGTTAGAATCCCCATAACTGTACTTAGTGCTGTAAAATATTTCAGCGTGCTCTTGCAGTCCGTAGTGAGGGGTGCAGTTGCCACGTTTCAGAACAAATAATTGTGTTAAACTAAAAATACGTGGTCTAATGTATGCTTTAAAGTCAAAGCTGACTTATTTAAAAAAAAAATTTATGATTTTAAGAGGTGTGATTTAAAAACACGCGTGCATTCCTTCAAGAAAAAAATACTGTATGCGTCAGACAATGTTTTACAGTAATTTTGACAAAACCCAGGTTAAATGCACTTATTTAGAGTAGGGTGCGAGTATTTGACCACGTACAATTGTTGCTTGTGGTTTAAATATTTAATATCCTTTAATAAATTGTACTTGGCTATCTGAAGTAAAGGAATAGAAAGGGCCATAGGCATTTAACATACTTTTTGTGTCAAATGCTGCTATGGTATTGTAAGCATTGTCTTATCTCTCTATACAAGCTGTCTGTAAAATCTGTCCTTTTTGTTCTTGCTTGAATTTCCATGTGTAAAGCTAAGTAACTTGGTGTATTTCTTGGGGGGAAAGTGAGTTAAACAGCAACGGTTAATTGGTATGTGTTCTGTAGGTACACTGTAAGGGCTAATGCTTTCTTTGTCTTGTAAGCAGCATGGCATTTCCTTTCTTCACGCTGACTTGTCTCATTTTGGATGAGGTCTTTGTTTATCTGGAAGAGCATAATCTGGCTCAGAAGTTTCCTTCTGTAAATTCAGCTGACTCCTAAGCAGGCAACAGATTTAATTTAAAATCCTTCACCTCAAAGTCAGTGATAAGGTTATTGTGGTTTTTTCTTTATTAGTTATTTCAGATAACTGGATGTGTAGAAACAGCAGATGCATTTAAATCATGGGCAAATATGCATAATAGATATTCAAACTGAATAGGAAGATAAATTACTCAAAGAGACTAAGCCCTTTAAAACAGTGTCATAATGATGTGTGTTCAGCCTAAACACAGGACTGGTTATAAAGAGTTCAAGTGGGTTCTACAGTGCAGCATATTTTCATGATAGCAGTTCACTGTGGTGTTTAAACAGCAGCGTTCTGCAAGGAGTGTTTTCCCATTTTGGCAATATACAGACTCTCTTGGGTGTGTGTTAGTTGGTTAAGATGTTGCATGGTTCCTGCCACTTAAAAGTTATGCTAATTTAACTTCTATTTTAAAAAAAATACTCTATAAAGAAGATTTTGCAAAAATCTGGAGCTGTGTTCAATAAAGAGTAGTAGCTCTGCATCTGTTAAGATTGTATCAAGATTGTCTTTATATATATTTTGTTTTAAAACTAGATGAGCAACAACAGTAATAAGAGAGCACCAACAACAGCAACACAGAGGCTTAAACAAGACTACCTTCGAATTAAGAAAGATCCAGTGCCTTATATCTGTGCAGAGCCCCTCCCATCTAATATCCTTGAATGGTAAGAATTAGAATGACCTCTTCACACACTTGTGGAGAGAACGAGATTTTCCAGGTCATCAAGTCTGACTCCCTTGCTCCTAGAGATTGTATGAGAAACTTGGTTTTGGGAGGTGGAGTATGAAACTTTTGCTGAACTGATATTGATCGTTGTTTTTCCAGAGAAATTGATGTCTGATTGTGTGATGGCTTTCATACTGTTTAAATGTCTTTCTTTGTCTTAGGCACTATGTTGTACGGGGACCTGAAATGACTCCCTATGAAGGTAAAAGTTAGCGTGTAGCAAAAGTGTGCATGCACTTTATGTTGTGATTGGCATGCTTGAGTTATTGCATGCCTGTTGGAATGGGCAAAATGTAACTACTGTAAATAGCTCTAAAATCTGTTAGTGTAGTTTCAGAGCTTTCTGTGACTTGTGTGATGGCTTGTTGAAAAGAGGTACCGCTGTCTATTAGTAATTTTTTCTGTTATCAAGGATTCTAACAAAACCCCATTTAGGTCAAACTAAAGACAGAGAACTTCTTAAGCAATTGTCAAAGGTCTTGGAGCAGATAACTTGCTTTAGATAGTATGCGACAGTCAAAGATGGTTTCAGAAAATCCCATTTTGATACCACATCAATGTTCTTAATGGACTCAGACACATATTCTCTTTATGAATTTCTCTGGAGAAAGTGAGGCACGTAAAAGCCTTATTAAATTGTTGTAGTCACATATTTCACAATGTCTTCTGGAGCCTCTCACAAAGTGCTTTTTGAAATTGGGCTCTTCATAGTCTTGTATTTGCAGTTAGCTGTGTTTCTGGAAAATGAAACCATTTGTATGGTATTCAGTATGCTTTGGCTGGTTTTCCTTAAATGTGTTACGGACTTACAGCAAGTACTGTTTGTAATATGTGTGTAAGAGTTGCCTCTTAAAGTAAATCAGCAGGCGTGGATCATTATTCCTGTGCTGAAGAGGCACAAGATGATGAGCTTGATGTCTTTAGTGTGAGGGGGAGAAGGAGACAAGTAAAGGGTTTTATTTGGCCCATTTTGAGTAGCAGCTTAGGACTTAATCTTCATGCAAAATAAGTAATTCATCTCTTTATGTAATGCAGGTGGCTATTATCATGGGAAACTAATATTCCCCAGAGAATTTCCTTTTAAACCACCTAGTATTTATATGATTACACCTAATGGAAGGTTTAAGTGTAATACAAGGTAAGGATTTTCTTCTAACACTTAAGCAATTAACACCATTTTAGCAATATGTATAACGTGTAATAATTTTAATGGCAAAAATAAAACTGCCTGTGTTACCCTTTTGAAGGTTGTGTCTTTCAATCACCGATTTCCACCCGGATACATGGAATCCAGCTTGGTCAGTCTCTACGATCTTGACAGGCCTTCTTAGTTTTATGGTGGAAAAGGGCCCCACACTGGGCAGCATAGAGACGTCGGAGTTCACGGTAAGCTCCAGACGCTGTGATGTACCTTTTGTCAGCTTAGGGAATGGTGAACGTGACCTCAAAAGTTAAAACAGCAACAGCAGCAGCCGGCTTTTTGATATCTCAGAAATGAGTATGTTGTTGCCTACTGCAGGTGTGATGGGCAGATGAATCATGTCAATTTTAGGTATTGTGGGGATGGGGAGAGGGTTTCTTAGAGAACTTAAAATCCCTTTTAGTAAACAGTATGGTTAGGACTTTTTCTCCTGCCTGTCTTCCTCTTGAAGTGTCTGCCAGGGAGGCATGCTAGTACAGAACTAGTACAGTGCTAATCCCATAAGATGAAGAATTGTGAACATAACTTCTGTCTAGAAATGTCTGTTGTAGTAAATAATGTTCACAAGTATCAAGCTGTAAATATTAGAAACTAGTTGGCTATTGGTTTGCGGACTGTTCTTGTGGTAAACAATGAAGTGGTGAATTAAAGTATATTAACTTCATTTATATGCCACTGCTGATAATTTTTGTTTCCTCCACAGAAAAGACAACTCGCTGCACAAAGCTTAGCATTTAATTTAAAAGATAAAGTCTTCTGCGAGCTTTTCCCTGAAGTGGTGGAGGTAAGGGAATTCACCCATGCAATAACTGGGTTTTCTGTAGTTCTTCCAACTTCTCTGTGTAGATCTGTAAACTCATTGTTTAGGACTTTTCCTAGACAGTAGCTACTTTTGTCCATCTTGGAAGCCTTTTAAAACCTTTTAAAAGGTGTAAGAATTAGAAACTTGAATCTTGAAATGCAGTTACTTTCTGCTGCGCAGGGATCCATTGTACAGAGAATCAAATAGATGTATTTAGGAATGGTATAGCCTTGATGGAGCTGCACGTGCAGCAGACATGGTTGCAGGTCCCAGTGTTTCAGAATTGTATACTGTGTTTTCTTGAGTTTGGGAAGGACTCATCTTTGTATATCTGGACTTGGTCCATTAATATCCTAGATTTTTTTTTTGCTTAGTTCTCCTTTAAGATTGGACACTGTTACATTGCTCTTGCTTATCTTCTGAGAACGGGTGTTACCTTTTTAGGGTATGTATCTTCCTTGCACAATGCTAACCTTGTAGGTGTGCTGACACACAGTTTATATCATCATGTATAGGTAACAGCTGGAGGATGTAGAAATTCGCTTCCTGTCAGGTTCTGAAAATGCTTACCCTTCAGCCAGACAGCAGTTACATAGATGGTATAGGTTTAAGAAAGAAAGAAAAAATAAAAAAAGGTATCTCGCTTCATTGAGACCTCTGGGATTCTCTAGCCGATTTCTGCTGATGGTACTTGATTCTAAAAGGCCCCACCATCCTCCTTTCTCCAGTTCTGTCTCAAAATGGTTACTTCCCTGTAATTTCGTAGCAGAGAAATTGAGTTCTTTCAACCTGCTCTTCAGACTTGGAGAGTTAATTTTCTGCATACCATATGAATGGGAATACTCCTCCGTTACTTTGTTTCATGACTCTGAAGTAACGATATAGTAATGTTGACACTCATTGTAATTTGGAATTCCATGCATAAAACGTACTTTGTCAGGCAAACTGTTTTGAGTTGTAAAAATTTCACCAAGTTGCAAGTCTTAATTATTGCACAAAGAATATATACTGAAGCAGAGTAGGGAAAAGATACAGAATGGCCTTTTTCCAGCTGTTTTCTTAAGCATGAGAGGTGTGTTTTTGTTAGAGATAACCTGAGGTTGGAAACGTGTGCCCAGCTAGTGAAACACTGTCCACAGACAGAAGTAGCCTTTCTGTGCAGAGCGCTGAGTGCTTGTGGAACTTCAGGTTTGGTTCATCTATTATTATACTTGAAGGTATTCACAAAGCTCTAGTTTAAAAACCATTTTCCCTCTGTGTCTGCTTTTGGGACAGCCTTCTGGGAAAAGAAAAGTTTTATCTCCATTTCCTTTCTTCCTCATGCATCTGGAAATCGGAACTGAAGGTTTTAATTGCGTTTTCTTATCAGTTAAAATAATGCCAGAGAATGGGAAATAAGTTATGCGGTACTGTTTTTCCAGTACCTAAATCACTGGGAAACTTTGAAGGCAGTAATGGATATCTGCTGTTGTGTTCCAAGTGCATGTAATACTTAGACCTAATCCTTCTAAGCTTCTATGATTGCTCTCTTAATGTTTTTAATGTATTTCATTCAAAGCAAGCTGGATATTCAAGACTTGATGGAAGAATTTCTTACTTCTGAAAAAAGGCTTCTCAGAAAACATACATGTTAACTAAAAATAAACTTGGCCAAACAATTGTTAGTGTCAACTACTGAAGTAGGTCACTTTGAAAGAAGCTGGGGAGACTGTACAAATGTGTATGATGCAGTTAATTTAGTTTAAATGACCTGCAGTATAAAGAAGTGTACCATATCCTTTTCCTGAAGTTGTGTAAGAGCTTGGGTTCCGAAATCTTTTCAAAACACCAAATAGCTTCACCGCTTTCACTTCCAGCTATTCCATTTTCTTTTTTCTCTCTCCAGGAGATTAAACAAAAACAGAAAGCACAAGAGGAGCTCAGTAACAGACCTCCATCCCTCCCTTTACCAGATGTTGTCCCTGATGGGGAAGCACACTACGGTCAGAATGGAATACCCCTTCTTAACGGGCATGTACCATTGGCACCTGCCAATCATCCAGGTCTCCAGCAGGCCAATCGTAACCATGGACTTTTAGGCGGAGCTTTGGCGAACTTGTTTGTTATAGTTGGTTTTGCAGCCTTTGCCTACACAGTCAAGTATGTACTGAGAAGCATAGCGCAAGAATGAGGAGGATAAAAGAAATCCAAGACCAAATTAGTGGTAGTTGCAGAATGATTGGGACTCTTTGGGCATCTGACTCTGACACTGGGATAAATATTTGTTTTACCAAGTTGGAGGTGAAACATTGGTTGGCTCATGGGTTATGTTTGGGAAATGGAGTAGTTTCACTTAGTCAGAAAAAGAAGTTCTGCTTGCAGATCCTCTTGTCCTTGCTGCTGTCTAGTAGTGGCTCACAAACAAGTCAAAGCATTATTGATGAGACACTAACATTTCTAGTGCTTTGATTTTTATAGCAGTTCTCCATCTGTTATTTGAAATTTGAAATTCTTGAGCAAATAAGGCTTTTTACTTCATTGAATGATTTTTAAAATTTCACAGTTTATGCATATCATGTTTTCATTAGGGAAGAGTGTACAGGTGTTGAAATGACTCAAGTAGAGATTTCATGTGGACTTTCAAGGGTCTGGTTAATGTGAACATTGATGCTACAGAAGATTGCTGGTTTCTTTTTTAAACTAGAATGAAGATCATTGCATATCTAGTCAGTAGTGATTAGATGAGTGGGAAAATAACACCATGTGTGTTCAATGTGTTGTCTAAATTGTCACAATGTAATTGAAGGTTCTGTTTGGGCTACAAGATGTGCAGTTGTCGGCCTTTAGGAGTGATTAGCAAGAAAAAGCATTTGAATCGGTCTTTAGTGGGGATACCCACATCCAGTATTGTTTTGGATTTGTTCACTTACAGATTTCCGTTTTGGGAGATGTTATATTTGAAAGCTGTAATACTTAGTTTCGATCACAAGGTGCCACTGTTGAAAAAAGAATAATAAAACTGCACACACCAATGGAGAGTCAATTGTGTATTCAGAAAATCTCTGAATTTCTCGGGCTTTGGTAGATGAAGTAACCCTAGCCCTTGTGAAGGTGAAAAGACAAATGAGTCTGAATAGCAAACCAGCTTCTTCAGAGTCAACTGAATTATTCTGAAGTGTCACTAGCTGAAGTAAACCCTTAAAATTAGTTCTGCTTGCTTACTTGAAGATTTGCATAAACTCTTAAAAAAACCCACCACCACCCAGCGCCAAAACCCAAACCCTTCTAATTCATCTGAGATTCTAGAAGCTTTTTGCTTTTAGGAATAAGTTCATTGCTGTTCCCTTTCAGATGATTGGTGACTGAAATACCGACGTTTGTTCATGGGATTACAGGACTGTGGATAAGCACTAAAGCTTCTAGGGTAGTTCGAGAGTCTGAAATCACTTTCTTAACTGAATTTGCTTGGTTCTATCCCCGCTGCTGCTTAATTTTGTCCAAATGCTTTGTTTCATCAGAGGCAAACTTACTGTGCCTTTCATAATGGGCAGTGATGCCTAGTCAACTGGGGAAGAATGTGCTCACTGTTAATGGTACAACAAACTGTTGAAGGTGATAGCAGGGGAAAAAGTTCTGCATCTAACTGCATAGTCTTATTTTAAGTATTGTGAAGAGCCCAAATAAATATTACCTCACGTATCTAAGAATTTTTTTTGAAACTTTTTAATTTTTATTTCAGATTTGTTCTCTTTCTTCGCTTCTCCTTGGTATCTTGAACTATAAGCAAAAATGTATTGTTAACCCATGAGCCATGCAGCTTAGAGCATCAATAAATGTGACCAATTCTCTGCAATAGGTAGGAATTATCAAAAATAGCAGAACAGCTCGATACTAAAGAAATCCTAAAGCAGTTCTTACTGAGGTAAGGAAGGGAAGGAGGTGATGGGTTGTGTGGGGATGGAATTTGGATAAGGCTGGATTTTAAAATGTATTTATAAATCTTTGATATTTTTTATTTTGTGGTTTTACCAAATCTTATTTATAACTATTTTTTAATTTACCTCGTGTATGTGCTTAATCAGCTCTTATAAAAAGAGAAGCACCAGTTGTACCTATCTAGAAACAATTACGTTCTGTCAGTCTGGGGGTGTGCTGGAAGGGGAGGGGGAGTGTCATGTCTTTCCTGCAGTGGTAGGATTTTCAAGATGGCTTGTCAGTCTGATACTTTTTTCTCAAAGCATATGGACCTGTAGCTGAGGCTGTTCTGCCTCATAGATCTTAGTATCATTCAAATGTGTTTGTGTTCTTGCAATGCCTTTTATTACCATTGACATCGCCTACAGACAGAAGCTCATAATTGGTTATCTATGTTTATCTTCTTATCTTATGGAAGTTCTTTGTCCACAAAACGAAGACAAAGGCAAGGAGACCTTGGGCATGGTGTGTTTGCATCTTTTGTGAAATGTACCTAACCAAGGTAAAAGAACTAGTGAAATTCGGAGATGCTGAATAAAAGGCATTTTATTACATGACAAGAAGTTGGCCTTAAGCTGCGCCCAAGTATTCAAAGGTGGGTCTCTTGTTTTTGGTCAGTGTCACAATTGGAAACAAAAACTTTGGTTAAACCCTGGACATGCTGCATTTTTCCTGAGGATTGGTTGTATTTAAAAACCAAAACTTCCGATTGCAGTTTCTTTTCAGTACCCTGGATTTGGAGAAAGACTTGACAGTCATTTCAGGTGCTGTTTATGGAAAGCTAGGAGTGACAGCCGACTGAACCCTTGCACCTAGGCTTACAAGATTTTGATACATCTCCTTGCTCCTTGCCTTTGGTAATGGAAGAGTTATTCCCTTTTGTGTAGGTTTTTTGTGTTTTTTAAAAGCATTTATAGTAGTACGTAATATCCGATCTTTTTCTTACCAAAGTCATTAGATGGAGGAAACCATTCTTTGCCATGCAAAAATATTATCATGCCCTGAAGCAGTGCATTGACTTAATGTAACGGGTCTAAAAGCTGTCCCTCAGTATATGATATTGGAACGAATGTCTGGCCCTTCACTTTCATGCTGCAGTTTCGTAGATTTCTGCAAGATTGTTATACGCAGGTGTTAAGGAGTTTTTGCAGCTTGAATCAGAAGACATAGCAGTGGTCGCCTTTAAAGATCTCTTGATTTTTAAAATCCTGGATTTGTGTGTAGTTGTAACTTTTCTCCCCCTAAGATGTCAAGGTCATGGAAGTTACCTTACTTCAAGCATGTACTGAGGAGTAGAAATGACTGCATTGTAAAGTTGTTTGTTCATAATAAACATTCATGGTAAAATTTATACTTTCTGTGGGACTGTTTTTGGGAAAGGAATCACTGGGAAGAAATCTAACTGGATATATACGGACTAGAAAGCAAAAACTATGGTGAAACTGCATCTCTCCCACCTCCAGATTAATATTTTTTTTTTCTCAAGTTAGTTTGGTATCCCTTACATCTGTCTTTTGTTTGATAATGCAGTTTGTTGACAGACGGGTATTTGTTCTGTAATGACGTAAGTCACAGCTGTCATTGTAGTGCATCGGTACCTACTCTGAGACATGCAGGAGCCGCTCTAAGATGCTGTTCCACTGGTTTTGCCAGCAGTGATAATGTCTCCGAAGAAAAAAGTAGATTGGAACCTTTCTACTAACTCAGCAGTTGCTGTTTGAGTGCGGTTTGGCTTCGTTCTGCTGCTGTTCCGTTAGCATCTGGATAGCTAGCTCTGTGCTATCTAGACAGCTTCAGTTCTGGGTAAAGCAGTGAATGTTACCCAGACGCTGTTTGCACTTTTGACTTCTGGGATTTGATTTTGGGCTGGCATTCCAGTTCTGTGTGTTGATCCAAAGCATAGTTGTTTCTAACAGCAATGTCTATAACTTGATGGAAATGAGTTTGGTATTTTGCTTGACCAACAGCTGCCAGGACTGGGCTGTGTCCTAATTAGTTTTATGAAATGATGCATTTTCCTTAATAATGCTTTTATTTCCGCCTTTTTTTCTTGGAACTGTTCTTGTGCCTGGAGTTCTTCTGTGCTCCATCGTTCAGACAGTGCTTTTCATTTTGTCAGTTGCCCTGCTTCAGGTTTATGTAGTGCTGATGTTAGTAAGGAACTCGTCGAATGAGGGTAGCCTGTTGCTGTGTTTTCGATCCTCGTAGTCATACAGGATTCCTGCTGTGAGGACAGGCATTGTTCTGCCCCTGCCTTAGACAAATTCAGTAGGAAAAGCCCCTCCTGTTGCGTTTGCACAGGTACTTGGGTGTCAGACTGAGCATGACTGTTGGTAATGTCTATGTAGCCAAGTATTAAATGGGAAACTCATATACACAGAAGGCCAAAGAAATGAGATGCTTCTTGCCCATCTCATGGATTCCTCAGCTTGCCTTAAATGTGTAAGCAGTCAGCAAGGGACAAGCTTTCTTTTCAGAAGAGCAAGCTCATAATTTGTAAGGCATTACCTTAAGCCCTGTGCTTCATAAGGTGTTTCTTGGATGTCTCTGAATAATTTTTGCTAATAATTAGTAGCTTATATTGCAACTCAATCATAGGAAGAAAAATAGTGTGCAAGATGATACTTTTTTTCGCTGCCTAGCAAAGGCCAGATCTTGCTTTTTCAAGCAGAAAAAATGTTTTCAGTGGCAAAATCGCCTGTGCGCAGAAGGGAGGCTGTTGAACACGAGCTCGGAGCGTTCCCATCTCCTGGTATTGACAAGACCTTTCTGGGCAGCCAAGGAGGGTGTCTCGGTGGGGTTTGCTGGGAACCTGTTGTTAGCGGTGAAGGCTTTGCCCCAGCACCATTCTTTCACACCTGGCTCGCTCCCGAGGGTTGCCACGAGTGTTTCCCCGCGTTCCGAGCGCCTCGGTGTTCCCGGGGGTTTGCCACGAGATGGCGTCGCGATCCCGCGTGGGCCGGGGGTGTGGAGAGGGGCTCCCCAGCCTGAGCTCTTGGTCTGCCTTCCCAAAGCTGCTCGCTTGTCTGGCGGTGTGTTTAGGCTTGTTCTGACAGCTTTGGTATATTAATCCAATCAGCTGATCCAGTGGTATCGTGCTAGCATTGGGAAATTTTAGATTTAAACCCAGGCAGTCTATGATAGGAGTACGCTAGACCTTCATCTGCTGTGAAGCAGTGGGGTCTGTGTGTGTGTCAGTGAATGTGCTGCCTTCTGTATTGGCTTAAAAAAATCCCTAGCTGTGCACCAAGGCTTAGGAGTTGTTCAGTATGTCTGCAGTGGGGAACTCTGGGGAAAATCCTAGCTTTTGACCTTTGGATATTTTTCTTAGCATAGTTAGGTAAGGTCTATCTTGAGTAAAAGGCAGATTGCACAAGTGGAGATTGAAAGATCAAATCACAAGTTTCTGGCCTGACTATTCAGTTTCCTCTCCAGCTTTACACACGCTTCTTGCAGTGTTTGCAAACACGGTATTTGGGTTCTTGCATGCAGTTCTGAAATGTAAATGTGGCTTCTTGTAGTATCTTCACTATTTCAAAACTTTCCTCGTGCAGAATTGGTATTGTTACATTCTTAACTATTCCCGTTATTGCTGCAATGGTGCTGAGCTCAGAGAAGAAACTATTTGCCTGTTGGGTCACTTTGAGGTCCTTGGTTTGCGGTGCTATGAAGTGCAACATCGACCTGTTCCTATTTTTTTTGCAAATGGTTGTTGAATGTTGTTCGTGCCTTGACAAGACTCAGGTGCTTTGGAACTGCTGCAACTAGGATGGGAGAACAGCAGCAGCAAGGTGTGCAGTTTTCTACAGATAATACAAATGCTGAATTGAAGGTTGGAGGAGAGGCAACAACTGTGCTGACACTTGTTTCAGCCCAACATGAAGAAAAGTATACAGACTGTTTGTGCTACTGGACCATCAGGTAACTGCCTTGTGATGGCAAACGTAGTTAGGATTAATTTCCCCCAAATCCAAGGATATACACTTGGGATTTGACTCTTGGGATGGGAAAGGAGATGTTGCAGGCAGACAGATGCTGCCTGCACCAGCAGATGAAAAAAGCGATTGCCCCATTCCAGCCTTGAATGTCATTTCTTGCCGTGGTGTGTGGATCTGTCAAGCTGTTTAGCTGCAATATGACAGATTGTCCTATTAATGTGTCATCAAGTGCACTTTTACAAATTCATGGCTTGTCTACAACTAACCTGAAAAAAGAGGCTCAAGTATGAGAAGGCGCCAAAGAAAGTTAAATATTATTAACAAATAAAGCCTGCCACGTAGTTTTGATGGAATGTGAGCTAGTTGGGGGGAGGGGTGATACGCTGTTAACTATTTAGCTTCTGTGTAACTTCCCTTCTTACTCTCTTCTTTCCCAAACTCCATTTCTCTCAAAAGATGCTTTTAAAAAAAAAAAAACCCACTGTATTCTACTTGTTGATTTTGCACTCAGATTGTTCATGCCTCAGTTTCCCTGAGCCATCGATAATAGAGCTGGCATTATTATTTGGATTACAGAAAGTGTGGTAAAGGGATTGTTAAAGCAAGTCTGTTGCTTGCTGACTACAGAAGGGACTTCAATTGTGATCTTCAACCTTTTATCATTCTTGGACTTTCTTATGGTACAATCTCAGATAATTTTTTGCATCACTCTCTGTATTTATAGAAATAATAGGAATATTTGTCCTAGGTGGTGGGGAACTGGCAAAGATTTGCAGGCTGTTCAAGTACTTCAGGATCTTCCTTACAAAATTCTTGTAGGAGATGTGTAACCTTTGGTTTTCCATTATTTTTAATAAACAGCCCACCATCCTGCAAAGAAATCAGAAAGCCCCCACTGCACCAGTCCCTGATGAGAGCCAGGGGAAAATGTTGTATGGAACACAGCTAACCAGAGTATAAAGCAAGAGTTCTGATGTATCAGTGTGTGGTGCGATGCTGAGTGCATATTCCAAGCCACATATTTTTAGCTCTACCACACACTCATGTACAGTTTTACAAACTTCCCAGAAAAATGGTGATTTCTCTGAGATAATGAAGGGGAGGTGCAGAACAGGGATGAGGGGAGGGAGCAGGGAAAGGGCATTGATTTAAATCTGCCTGGCACATGGGCCAGCTCCACTTATCAGTGAGTCTAATAGGAATGTGAAGAGAATAGGCTTGACAGCTCATTAGAATGTGATCCCTCCCCCTTTTTTCTTTTTTTTTTCCCCTTTCTTGAAGTTGATGGAAACTCATTCAGGAAAGAAGTACTTATTTGCTGAGGTAAAGCAAAAGCTGAGGAGGGTTTTGCCAGCGTGCAGCGGAGGAAAGAAGTGAGAAAAATCAGACATGATCTATACTCGGAGGTACCTGAAATCTTGCCTAGTGTGAGAGGAGATGAGGATGAAAAAGACATGAGATTCTGCATCCTGACAGCTGCTTGCAGCATCGAGATTTACTACTCATCGACTCCTTAAAGAAGATAAACCCAGCTAAAGCGGAAGAAGAGCGAGACTTGGGAAAACTATCTGCACCTAATGGACCTAGGTACATCCTCAGATTCTTTGCTTCTCCCTGTTTTAACTTTTACGATATGAGAAATTTATTTTCTCCTTAGAAGGCTGAGCACTTGGCTGAGCTGTGATGCTTTCAGCCTCTGCAGAAGAGCAGTGGCTATAGCAACCTTGGGTTACAGTTCTCCAGCATCTCACAAGGATGAGGACTTGTCACTGAGGGAGGGGAAGTATCGTTCAAGAGAGAATGGATGGGACGTCTTCAAGCCTGCTGTAAACTGAACACAATGCTTCAAATGGCAGAAAGTGAAATCTCCTGTTGAAGAACAACCTAGCAAACCCCCTTAATGAGTTTGTGTTGTCAGCTCCAGCCTGAGCAACTGTTGCACTGAGCAATTTGACTTCTCCAGGTTTCGTAGTTGAGTGCATTTTAAACGAGTCTGAAGACTTATTGGAGGGGGGGGGAGTGACACTTCAAGGTGGGTGGCAGGACTTTCCAGGGCCTCTTGTATTTATGTAAGCTTCAAGAGGCTGAATGGACTTACCTCTTTCTTCGAGTGAATCCAGATTTTCAAACAAGTTTATCTATACCATTTCCATGTGTCCTGCTTGAACAGCGATCTCTTCAGCAACCAGTGCATCCGTGCAGGCTGCTCATTTGACGTTGCATAGCCCAGAGGATCATCTTTAACAGTTCTAACCTTTTTAATTTTTATTTTTTTAGAGAGAAGTCTGTGGCTATTGCTATTATTGGTGGTGAAGGTTTTTGTGCTTGGAGAGTGCCTTTCCTGACTTGGCCCCTCCCTTTTCAAAATGAAGGGGTGCACCTGGGTATTTGTGGCAACTGTACTTTGTCAGCAGTTTTGCCTCTTCAGAGTTATGGCAGCAAAGAGAGAGAGAAAGATGAAGAAAGAACCGAATCAGTATACAGAGCCTTTCAATGCTACCCTCTCAAACAGTGAAGAACTGCACGGGCATCCTAAGGTAGGTGTTTATGTGTTGTGGGTGCTTGGTAGATCTTATTTTTGGCAGTGATGTGATGCTGGTTCCCTTTTCCAGGGGTTGAGACAATCTTGCCAAATTCTGTTTGACTTTAAAGAGAAATGTTCTCTCTTTTGCCTTTGCATGATTGATTTTCTAGGTTACTGAAGCAAACACTGGAATACTGCAATTTCTTACTATAATTTACTTTAGAATACGTGTGACTGAAGTTCCAGTCCCACAGTAGCTGATTAAGTGTAAAGAGATTTTGGAGTTCTAGTGTTTGAACACTATCCTGTTCAGAAACAACTGATTAAAAAAAGGCAAGTGGGCTATCGCAGTAAAATAATTATACCAGAAGATTAATATATCTCTTGCAGGCAAACCCTTTACTTTCTGGAATGTTATTTCAAAACTGTCTTAGGCATGGTATGAACACCTGAGCATGCCTGAGCTTTCTCTGCACTGCATCTTCCACCAGAGAGGCTGTGGTGATTGAAAATTACAGATGAGAAAAATTTTGGTGGAGTCAGGTGATCTGTTTAAGGTGATTGTGGCTCTTGTAGGGAAGGAGTCAGGATGGTGGTAATTGTGCGTAAGTGGCAAGTGTAAGACTGTGTGTCTGATACCTCAGTGCCTGTAGCTGATGACTTGCTAGGCTTAGGGAGTGAATTTTGCAGGGTAGGCTCCTTCTAGTTATGTGTTTGGGACAATCACCCCAGGCTGAAAGCTGCAAAAAAATTCCAGTCAATTGATCCGTAGCCCCTAGAATCCTTTTAAGATGAAAAATTGCATAGAATGCTTGGGAGTAGGAGAGAGGGAGTTAAAAGCAGGTCCTAGGACTAGGAGCAGGGTGAAATGGAAGGGAGACTGCAACACTGAGAAAGGAGGGAGTCTCCCTTATCACACAGCCCCTTCTTTCTCTCTCTCCCCCCGCTCACACAAAAATGTCCCTTGTCTCAAATGGAGGTGACCTCTAAAACATGACTTTGATCACAAGCATTAGGGATGGCAGTCACTATAGCAATAGAGGAACAAACCTGTCAAAAATTGGGGCATGGCAGAGGGGGCAAGTTAGAACAATTGGGCTGACATTCTAAATGTCCTGTTCAATGCTATTGTGAGAGTAATTGGTTAAGGTTGGGCAAGTCTGGGAAACAGTCCTCTATATAAAAAAGCTGGCTGCTGCACTTAAAATTATCGTTAGGGGACTGTAAGCAGCATTTTTTAAGCTAATTTGTTGTTGTGTATTGCAGGGCTCTGTCAGGACAGGTTGTATACATGCTAAATTCTTGAGGTGTTTATAATCAATCGCTTCTGCTCTCTCTAGAACTGCTTCATGCTGCTTTTGCAAAAGGGGCCAGATACATATCTGGTGCAACTAAATTTCAGTCTGTTCTGGAATTAATTTGGCTTGATGTGAAATTTATTGGACCTCAAGCAGAATATATTCTGTTTGCAAAAGCAAGCAGAAACTGGTCCTGGTTAATTCTGATATAGTCATACATACGTAACTGCTAGAAGAAACACAGTAATCGTTCGGAGGCTAGTGGGCATTCATTAGAACAGACATTGTTCGGAAGCTGCAGCTTCTGTGTTGAAATACTTTGCTTTAGAATATCCATGGCAAAGGTTTGGCTGCAGTAAGAGCTGGCGAGTTCAGTGAAAGGCAGGTTCTGTTAAACAAGGACAGGATGAAACCAAATCTTTGATGCAAATGCTGATGAGCTCTGCTTGATACCCACTCCCAAGTTTTGCAATGTGAGATTTTCTCCTTGGAATCTATTTGAAGTTGAAGTGCAGGCTCTAGTTAAGTATTGCTTCTAAATGTCATGGGTGACTGTATTGCCTTTTTTGTTTATATAGCACCTGCCTAAGCTAAGGGATTATTTTACACATACTATAAATGCAGAGTTTAAGAATTGCCGCCATTTCTGGGGTAAATGACAGGTGCCATTCACAGCAAAGCATCACAATTTGTGTTCACTAACAGAAGAAGTGAAGTAATAGTAAAGCTGTCCTTACCTAACCTGTCAAGCTAAAGGAAGGTTGAAGGCAGTTCTCTGTGGAAGACTGATCTCTCTGAACTTTGAAGGTACTTCTGTGACCAGTTTTGTTTCATGAAAGGATGCCCTGCACAGGAAAGTGAAACAACAGCAGTGTCCCATTTCATTGCTCTACAGCACATAATAGGAAAGTTGGAATTTTCTTTGGCCTTGTACAGTAAAAATTAAGGCTGTGTTTACCTTGGAAGGCTCTGTGGCCAGCTGGTAGGTTTATCAAAGCAGAAGGAGCAGGGAATGGAGTAGTAGCTGAGAGTAGTGATTTTTAGTCATACTGTTGAAAAGGTAGATGTGTTTTCATTCTAATTAAGCAAAACAATTTGGGACAAATTTCTCTTGGGGATTCTTTTCAAATAGGAGTGGAGAAAACTCCCCTTTAACATTCACAGTGCATGAGTCATGTGGTGAAACCTCTACCTAAAACAGCGAAGTACGAGTCTCAAATCTCCTCACAAAAACTGATATTTCCAAGGAAATAGCAAGTGTGTTGGGATTGGTTTTTGTTGTTTTGTGGGGTTTTTTTTTTTTCCACTTTTTCTCCAATCTTCTCTTTGAGTTGCTGTCAATGTGATGTACTTGCCAAGCAAGAAAGCAGGAGTTTTCTCCTCTGACACAGATGGACTAAGAGAGAGAGCGCAGAACATGATTGATGGATACAGAGGTTTTAATCTACTGGACCTTCTTACTTTGTGTGTGGCTGAGTACCTGCAGCTGCCACTTGCCAGGCTTGCCTTCCCCTTTCCAGGCATAGATCTTGTCTTGCAAGGTGTGATGTTACATTACAGGGGTTCAGCTGTAGTAGATTGTCCAGTGGTTATATAGGGTTGACACTGATCAGGAGTTACCATTTGGTACCTGAGTAGAGGGAATAAAGATGGAGTCAGACTCTTAGTGCCCAGTGCAAGGACTAGAAGCAGTGAGTACAAGTTGAAATACAGGAAGTTCCACTTCAATGTAAGAAAAAAAGCTGCTTTACTGAGATGATGGCTAAACACTGGAAAAGGCTGGACAGAGAGGCTGTGGAGTCACCATCCTTGGAGACACTCAAAAACCCTGACTGCGCATGGTCCAGAGTAACCGGCTGTAGTTCACCTGCTTAGAGCGAGGGGGTGTTGAACTAGACAATCTGTGGATGTCCCTTGCAGCTCCAGGTATTCTGTGAGCTGCGTTTAGGGGGTAGTTCAGCTAAGTGACTCAAAGGCAGCATCCTAGCCCCAGGGAAAATTAATTGACTCAGCGTACCAGTGAAATTTCAGGAATGATTTGAGGTCAACAAGATTTTACCTTCAGTGGAATTTCTGCAAGAAATAGTGTAATGTTTTAAATTTTGGTTACTCACTATGTAGCCAAGGCATCCTTGAAATTTTATTTCCTTTGTGAACATTCTGTCTCTGTCAGATATCTAGGGCTAGGTCTATCTGATTTATTACTTAAATCTCTCTGAATTATTGGGGGCCATTTGCTTCCAGTTAAAAGCAGCAGTTTGTTCAATGACATTGCACAGATTGCAGTCCTCATCTGTAAAGAAATTTCAGTCTTAGCCTGAAGTGTGTGATTGCATGTGTAACTGAGAAAAATATTTTTGGGCCTGACAAGTGTCAAAGCCACGCGAGAGAGTGGACTGTGACCTATCTGTAGTAGATGATGTTATCTTTTATGTTTTGTATCTGTCATCGTTATCAGTCTTGCTCTGGCGCACCATGAACAAGAAGGGCTACAACAAATAACACGCTTCCCAGCAATTGCTTGTGGCCCGTGTAAAATAGTGTTGGATTCATACATCTGACTCAGGATCTCAAAGAATTCAGTGCTTGGTCTCATTTCTCAGGGCTGTTTGTGAGACTTCTACAGCCCGTTACTAATGTATGTAGATGTAGTCCTACGTCAGATGTGGGTTTGTGTGCTAGATGCATTGTGCTACATCTCTTCTGCTGGTGCTGTTCTGTGGTGTCCCTAGAGACAGAACTCGACCGGTACATCCAGGGGTGGCACTGGTTCACACTGCAGTACAGCTGACACAGCAAAACATCATGTTTTCTCACCCAGAATAGCTCTTGCTCACATGAACAGTTCCATTAGATTCGTTAAAGTCACTATGGTGTGACAGTGAAAGCCGTTTGTGTTTAAGTGGATGGGAGAAGCTTTTTGAGATAGCCATTTAGAGGAGTGAAGGATAATTTTTCAATCACAAAACATAGCGGGAATTTAGGTAGGAATTCCATTTCAGATTTGGCTAAGACACCAAGCCTAACACTTCTGCTCTAGGGAAAATTCTTGAGAGATCTGTCAGAACCACAAGTGGTCAGGACCTTGGTTTTACATCTCATTAATAACCAAGAGTGTGTATAACCGAAAGTTATTAGCAGCTGACATAGGATTTTTCATGCTAAAAAAAAAAAGTGGTCTGTCACTTTTTAATCTGTTCCAAGTAAAATACACTACTGAAATAAATAATTTGCTCCTAATTTCATAATGAAGCTGACAATACTCTTGCTGGTGTAAATCAGGTGTAACAACATAGAAGTTTGTGGATTAAGTGAAATGCTTAGGTCCATTTTATGTCTGGCAACTGCTTAACTATTAAGCAAAGAATTGTTAAATACAATTCCATCACAGATGGACAAATACATAACTGTTTGAGCAAAACTTGCAGGACAGTAGCTTCAGGCATAAAGACTGTGGACATGGAATGGTTAGGTGTGTGTTCCTGGACACACATCTCTGACTAACTTCAGGTGGAAAGGATGCTGTCCTCTCACAAAATGATAACCTTTTTGTGCTTTCTTTCCATCCCGTCCTGTCACACCCTGAGAAATGCTTAGGTGTGCTTGAGAACACTTTGAGATGCTTTTAGGTATACAGACTTGCTCACAGCTAGTGCTGGCTTTTATTCTTCTATTCATCCAGACTCCAAAACTACTTTTGTCCATTCCACTTTGGTTTTTAGCAGAGATGCAGACTGGATCGCGGTATCCTTGAATTTCAGGAAAGTTCAGATACAGTTCAGAAATTTCTCAGGATCCAAACTCTGCTGTTTGGTTGTAGATTTCTGCTAGTAGTTCCTTCCATGCTGGCTGAATCTTGGCCCAAAGGCTGTGGGTGTCTCTGGGCAGCGCATGCTGTTCTGGGAGTTAGAGCCAGAAGGAACCGCAGGTTCTGCTTGTGTACAGCAGTCTAAATTACAGCTCAACTTGTCTTTTATTGTGAGGGAAGTTAGGGAGAGAGTGGGCTAACTTCTTGTCAGGGTCATAAACTGGTTCTGAAGTGATAGGTGCCATTGTATTCAGATTCCAAAGTAATATTAAAAGACCTGATTGAAAGTTCATTAAAAATTGCTGGTAAAGCTTCTGTTGATTTTGGGGGTATTGTTTCAAATGTTAAGGAATAAACCTGATTTCACTGTAGTTAACAGGAGGATTCCTCCAGACTCCTGCAGGTTAGCTGTGCTCTGTAAACAGCACCCCAGGAGGGCTGCGTCCCCTTTGCTGGGATTCCAAGGCTGTTCTTAGTCCTGACTGATACCTGAGTTGGCTGCAAGGTCTCCCTGGCTGCTGGAGGCTGCTGCTGCCAAGAAAAATAGAGACTTGCATGCTTATTGCTGGGATTGCTCATGCATGCCATAGTAATTAAATAATAATACCACAAGGATGGAACATTCATTTTAACTGTCAATCATACTTGTGCTGGAGAAATTGGGGAGTGCCATGACTGTCTTTTAGAAGGATTTGTAATTTAAGCAAGGCACTGGAGAGGTATGGGATTTTAAATTTTTTTTAAACTTCAGGAGTTTTCATTTATTTTTTTGGGATGTGCCATTTGGATTTCTTTTTTTCTCCCTGACAAGATGTCTGCTCTGGCCTGTCTCTTCACAGCTGGAGCTCCAGAAAGGCTGAGGACATCTGTTTGTCTTCACAGTTAATGGCCAGAGTCTGCCCATGATTGCTGGCTTCTGCTTCTAGCTGGCCTGTCTCCTTATTTTTGCAGTGGAGGGGAGTTTATGCCTGTCTTGCAGCCTGATGGAAATGAGGAATGTTTGAATAGTCTCTTCCATATCTGCAGCAAATGCTGCATCCCAGTTCCTAAGTCTCTGGTCTTGTGTTTGCCGTGTTTTGGAGACTGCACTTCTGAGTTCCTGCCACATGAGCCAGCCCTTTTTGAAGGATGAACTGATTTTTATTTTCCCTTTTCTTTGCAACCCAGCTGTTCTTTTGCTGGCTTCTATTACAGCACTGGGGGAATACTTCATCCTGCCTGAGCTGGGTACTTCTATTAATAAGTTGCTTCCTTCTGTTTTGTGACAGAGCTGTCAGTCCCAGTCACTGGGACAAAAAGATGTCTGCTTCCTTTGGGCAAGGCATGGGTAGGCTTTTACCTGCTTTACATTTACGAGCTTTGTGAACTTAAATGCTCATAAACGCAGTCGTCTGCAGGTGTGACCTCGTGTGTGGTGATGCTGCACCCATCTGTTTTCAGATGAAGCGAGGGAGGAAAGAACTCTCAAACACTTTTCCCATGAGAAACCATTACATCTTCATGAAACTCTAATAAATATATTTCATGTTTGTTGTAGAAATAAGCTGCACCTCATGTGTTGTTCTAAGGACTTTTACAAACTTTATGAACGTTTGGCTCTGGATTTGATGTTTACATGTTACAATAGATGGAGAGGTTTGCACCAAACGACCTCTCAGCCTGTCTTTGACTGCTTGCTTACACTTTGCAACAATCTGCGGTCAAGCAATCTGTGGGAAGATGATAACGTTCTAGTGAGGTGACTAATCTCTCAATGCCTGGGATTTCCTGGGGTGCTTCATTTACATTACTTTCCAATGGAATTTCAGAAAGCTATTGAAGTCCTGGGTGCGGTAAGTAAAAAAGGCAAATAATTTAGCTAAAACAACCCACTAGAACCCCTTGACTACACATGGAATTTACTGCTGCCTGTAAATGTGGTTATAAATATAAAAAGTCTGTTCAAGACTGATTTTGGTACAGAAATAATGAACTAGATTGTTTTGAATAGTTTGTCTTGCTCTTGTTTGCAATACATTCTAAATTTGAGCATCGGGGGAGTATGCATAACCATAACTCTGGCTCTGATTAATTACAGTAGAATGCATGAAAGATATGGCAAAATATCTCGGGGTATCCTTGCTTTGGCTTAAAGCACAGACATCAGCTACTCTGCAGCCATCTCTCTGGAGGGGAGGGTGAGTGGACTGCCTGAATAGAGCAATTCAATAGGAGCAGATATTTCGGTGGGTTGTGTTCTGAGCAGTAAATCACCTAAGATTATTTGCCGAATAGAGAAGATAGAGTTGTATTCTCAGAGTTGGAGATGTTTGTTTAATGAATACACTTGCTTAGCTCACAACACATCTGATTTCTAGGGAGCTGCTTGTAGTCTGCTGGTTTGTAAATCATCTGTTGACCCAAGCTGTTTGAAATAAATAGTTGTGATCACATAAGCTCAGAAATCTATGGACAAGTGCCTTATGCTACACCCAAGTGCCTGGATGCATGCCAGAGAGAGCGCTTTCCAGGCTCTGCATCAGTTTAGAAGCACTGACATTCCTTGTAACCTCAAGCTGGAACTCCAGCAGACTTCTAAGATTTAATTTTGAAAGAACTTGCACTGCATGGATTTTTCATAGCAGATCACACAGACTGTGGTCTTTTCTCCTCAAGATGGGCTTGCCCTGATATTTCTTGCTAAAATTTGCAATCCTCTCTCCAGTTCCTGTTTCTCTTAGTGACATATGTTGGAGTTATTTGGCCCTCAGCTCTACCTGCATTCTAAAGGTTGTTTTCTACATGCTTCTGTGGACTGTTTGATGAAAGGGAATCTATGTTTATAAGCAGTACTAGAAATGTTATTGAAACTCAGTATGGTTCTCTGAGAAGTGGCAAGTGCTTTAGGGAGCCAAGTGAGACAGGTAGTGAGCAAACGCAGACGTGTTTGCTAACTTGGCTGCGCTGGAAGCACCTTGCAAGGTCACCATTACTGTTAAGGCTACTGAGGGCAGAGCTATGGTGTCTGAGCTGTGGCTGGACTGTCTAGTGCTGTCAGACTAGTAGGAGCTTACTACCCAGGGGCAAACACTTTTAGATCTGAAGAGTGCACTGTTGGCTGACTGCTTCTATGCTTTTTCCACACCCATCTTGTTTTCTTCCTCCTGAGTGGTCATAGTTCAATATTGATTTACCTAAACTTGTAATGGTCGAGGAATCATTTCAAATGTAATTCAACCCACTACTGCCTTGTATTGCTTTCCTGCTGGAATTCTGAGCTGTACCTGTTCTGTCTCACCAGGAGAAGAAAAAACAGGTTTCATGAATGAATTCCCAAAGCTTACAACTGGGTAAACAGATACAGTGGGTTGTTTGTTTTAAAGATTTGAAGTGTTCATTACAGTTTTTCATCTCTGGCTTTTTCATTGATGGCTTTGAACGCTTAAGGATGGTTCATGAAACTTTGGGAGGACTTGTACTTTTATCCTCGGTGGACATTTGGGAGACTGATGTGGCAACAGATTGGAACCTCTGTAGTCAACGGTTAATTGCTCTTGACAAGAGAATGGCAGGGAATTGGTAACCAATGATTTCTGGTACCTTTTTTAAATTTAAATTTAGAATTTCATTCCTAGCCTGGGAGAAGAACAACAGGTATGGCTATTTGATCACATACTTCTGGTTGTCTCTGGGAGGTGAGTAATGGGAACGAGGGAGTCCAATAGGCAGCGGACCCATATTCGTAAATGCACATCCTCTCTTCTGTCCAGACTTTGTTTAGAAGGGATCCAGAACTAGGCACTGTAATGTCAAAGCTTCTCTGGATAATTTCTCTATGGCTACGATATGCTTGCAGAACACAGGAATGGGCAAGGTAGTAAAATTTGCCAGTGGACATCTTTTCGGTGATCAGACATGGACTTTGTTTTTCGTTGGGAATTGTTTTTGGTTGTTTTTTTCTTTCTGTGTGCACATTTGTCACTCTACAGCCTGTGATTTGAAAGCTATGGAGCATTTCAAGGTTTTCTGTACATTTTAATCTCCCTGTATTGCTTGATTGATCCAGCTGATAAATGTCAGATGCCAGTGGTGAACAATCTCTGGTGTCTGGGCATGTTTTCCGTGGCACGTATTAGGACTGTCAGAGGGCTGAGAGTCTCAGCAGCTGGAGGAAGGTCTCTGAGGTACACTGGCTCCCAGCCCTTGGCTCTTACTGATTTCTTAAGCCAGGGGAGCTGGGAGGCCCTGCAGGTGATAGCATATTGACTTATGGGAAGGAATTTTGCTGTTTTAAGGGCAGCATCTTCTGGATTTGGGGACATTTCTGCTGGCAGGCTTAGCCTGTAAACTATGAAGAAGAAAATCCCACTCTCATGGGGCTCTTTGAAAGGCCGATGTCTTTCGTATGCTCTGTCACAACTCGGATTGAAGTACCATCCTGCATTTGTAATGCTCCTGTAAATGAAGACAAAAAGTGACGTGGTACTGGATAATCCAGACTGAATTGCTTGTTACAAAAGTGTAAAGTCTCATTTATCCCACCTTCAGTGTCCCCTCAAATGCGGCGTGTTTGGACCAAAGATGTGGTTTAGGCAGCAGACAACAGTCTGGTATGGAAACTTTGCATTCTTTGAATCCACGTAGTGGCCAAAGAGATATGGTGATACCAGTTTTTATTCTTGTTTCTCTTTAGATCCTAGAATCTCCAGATCCTCGAATCACAGATCCACGGCGGACCTGGATCTCCTTTGTTCACCGCCCAGATGATGGCAATACCTCTAAAAAGAGATGCAAAGGGAAAGACAAGAAATTAGTAGGTTATTGCTAGATTGCCATCAGCTAATAAATGTGCACCGTGGCTTCCCTTCCTACCGCTGATATGCAAGGTGTTTTGTATGCTCCAGCTTTTGCCTACCCACCCCAGAGTGCTGCATGTTCGGTTTTGTGTTTAATGTCTAGAAGTATTTTGGAGAAGTTTGAGACAGTAAGTGCTATATGCTTTGTAAGATGAGGTATGTGAGTTCCACTGTAAATGTTCATTTTTCTTTAAACCAGCTGTTTCTTGGACTGAGCTTTTTTGGTTTTTTTAACTGCTCAGTAGAAATAAAAGTAACATTTCTTTTTTTTCCTTCTACTGGATAAAGTCCAGGTATATCAAAGAATGTATTAAGGTGTGGACAAGTCATTTACTTTAAATTAATGAATTACTGATCATCTGCTGAGTGATGCTTGATCATGTGTGCACTTTGAATCTGCTGCTTAGACAATCTTGAATGCTTTTAATCATTTCCTTTTATTTCTCAGCTGATAGACAGGCGTGCTCCCATGCAAGTTTATTGCAGTTTCATTGAGGAAACAGGAACTCCCTGGGAAGAATATACATCAAAATAGCATTGATAACACTGTTTCATGTTTGCACTACGAGTTTAAAGATCTGATGTGTGTGTGGCTAACATTTACAGGTGTTTTGAATAAACTGTTTCATTTTTTGAGAGCTCTACTGTCACATCAAACATTCATGTATGTGATCGTTATGTCTGAGCAATATATGTGAATAATGAAAAGTGAGGCTAGATGGCTATTCTAGTTAGCGAACAGGCAGAATAAGAAGCTTAAAAGCTAGTTTGTTACTTTGGCGATATGAGAAGATACAGAAGCAGTGGACTTAGACTTGTGCCTGTTATGCTTCACACTGTATATATATGTACTTGAAGAACCAGTTAGTGTCTACCTGAGCAAAGTTTATCCTCCCACATAAAGACATGAGTAAATTCCAAGTGTTGGAATTCACAGCTGGCTGAAGAGTCAGTTTAAGATTTACTGCATCAGGCCCATAGTTGAACTGATAGTGGAGGGGGCTGCTCATGTGGCTGATGGCCCTGTAGAACTGGCTCTGACTGAGACAATTTTTGGTCTGTCTGTCCAATTGCCTGGTTCTAGTTCACATGTTTTTCTTTGGTTACTTCCTTAGCGTGGCCTTGTTGGGCCCCCAGGACCTCCTGGCCCCCAGGGACCTCCAGGAGCACCTGGTGCTGAAGTCACCCAGGAAGTCCTTCTTCAGGAATTTAAGGAGATATTAAAAGGTAAAGCTGTAAGAGCTTTGTGCTTTTGTGATCATCATCTTTTGATAATCACCTTGGCAAATAGCTGGCTTTGCAAATGTTTACCTTAAAGCATTGCCCTATCTGCCAATCAGAAGTTTGAAAAGATGTTTCCCCAGTGCTGCTTAGTTCAAGTGTGGAGTACAGAAGTCTAGTCGCACAACTAATGGCTTCATAGACCAAGCTCTTGAACTAAGCCTTTATTTTCCTATACTTTTTATTTTCTTTTCAGAAGCCATTGAGCATCGAGCATCCCTGGCTGTTTCAGCCCATCCTAGCCAGGTGCCTCCACTGCTGCTCTCCTTGGAGGAAGTTTCACCCCACAGACGTGTAGAGGAAGCATTCCATTGCAAGCTAAAAGGACAAGTCATTGTAGACAAGAAGACGCTGGTAGAACTTCAGAACTTCCAGTCGGTGAGAAGGGATTACAGACTGAACCTGTGCAACTCCACAACAGCCATTTGTGTAGATCAGCTGTAGTTCCCCTAGTCTGAAAAGCTGCTAGGTGGCTTTGTGGATAAAGGTGTTTCCTGGAAGGGCAGACTAATGCTAGAAGCTTGTCTCAGGCTTGGATGCCGTGAATATAGCACTACTTTTTTTGTGATTGACAAAAGCAGAATCTTGTATGGTGATCTCGGCACTGAAGCTCAACTGCAGTAAGATAGACATTTAGCTTTGAGTCCTCTCCTTCCTGACAAACCTAAGAGGCAGACTTTATTCCTCTCTTGCAGCCCAACTGAATCTCATTACAGTTCTTACTGAAGTTCTGACAGGTCTGTGCAAGAGAGTGCTGTCTCACAGGTCCAAACAACAGTCAGTCTTTTTGTTTCAGTTAATGATGGAGAAAGACATGTCCATGTTTGGCATTTGTCTGAAGGATCTGTTCTTTTTTTCAGTGCACACCCTGTTTGATTTCAGAGTAACCTTCAGATGTAGAACAAAGTCAGAGGCAGACAGAAACCATTGCTTATAAATTTGTGATCCAAAGTAAGAGTCATCATTTTGTTAGATGGACCAGTCCTGATGCTCAAATTCTTTATGCAATGTTTTACAGAAGACTAATAAAAGTTACCTGCATAATTTCATTATGGTCATGTTATAATGACAAGCACACCATCATGGGATGCTATGGGGCATTATAACCATGGTTACAAGCAAGCTGTTGAATTTGATGTTAAAACTTCAATTAACCATTTCTGAACCAGCTGGAAATAGGATCTGAATTTGAAGTGTATATGATATGCAAAGTAATAGCTAAAAACAGTTACTTGGTAGTTGAGGATACTTATTTTAGACTTTCGAGTCACAAAGACTGTCTGATGGCACAAGGCCTTCAGATACATGGTTGCTTTTGTGATGGGAGTTGGAAGAGTATGAACAGGGAAAATGAGTTTCCATCAGCAGAGTTTGCTAACAGTGTCCATGTAGTAAGGTGCTGAGCTTTCTTCCAGGCTGTGCTGAGTCCCATTTCTGAAGAATCCTGTCCAGCAGATCCTTTCCTATGGAGTAGTTTAGTGCTAGGACTTCTCACAGCTGCAGGACTAGAGGCAGTGGTTCTGTTCTAAGTAGGGTACTTTCTTGGATCTTTCCCAGATACACTTGTGGAAGCCTGGTTTGACAGCACTGTGGGTGCTGGCACAGAGGCAAGATTGTACTTGAAGTGTGGGCAGGGCTAGAGAGATCTGCTGCCTCATTAATTAGGAGGGAAAATGTGAATAAAGACATCTCAGCAATCAGTGCGTAGGCTGATGCTTCCCATGCCTTGTTACCGTATGCCTAGCTTCTTTCTAATTGCTTCTGGCCCTGAAGCTGATGTGGGAGGGCTGGCAGGCCTCTGGATGCCAGCCTTTCATTTCAGCTTTGGGACAAGAAGTGTCTGGTTTTAGCTTGTGCTCTGATATAGGGGAATTTAGCAGGGAGGGAGACAGTGGATGCTCTTGCAAAGATGAAAACATTGTCTTTAAACCATCCGAGGGGGGGAGAGAGTGAGAATTCCCCTTCTTTCATTCTGTCAGCTTAATAGTGTGAAGAAGCCAGCATTTTGATACTTCTCAGTGAGATGATAGGGATTGACTCAGATTCCTGGATTTGGACCTCACCCAAAGCATTCTGAGATAGTGGAAAGAACCTGTGCTGAGAAATGGCCTGTTACTTCTATACTCTGTCACTTGAGTATGGTGTCTAAGTCACTCTGACCTTGAGTATTGAGAGCATGCGATCATTTTCTCATCCTTCCATGCTAAATTTCCTCCAAGAACATTCCCTCCCTCTCTTCCTCTTGGTCTCACAATTTCCTTAGTATCTGGAATGAAATGTGTGGTACTCCCTTCCCTGTATGTCTTCCTCCTGTATCTCATGCTTTGAGGTTTCTAATGATTGCCTCTTGCAAAAGCTTTCAGAAAGGTGCTTTACACAGCAAGAACTGAAGTAAGTGCAGCCTCTGACAGGCAATGGAAGTGGGGTTTATCTGGGGCCCGGGAACGTCGCTGGAATGAGATCATTTAAGGCTAAGGTGGCCCACGTGCTTTTCGTGGTGCAAGATCCCAGAAGTCCTGGTGTCTCTTGTGTCTTGAGGTCAAGCTAGATGTCTACCTTTGGCAGTTCAATTTTATTCCTGCTTCAGGAGATTGGCACATCCCCTGTGCGTTGTGGTTGCTGTGCAGGCTGGGTTATCATTTGTTTTAATGACAGATAAGTCAATGCGTTGCTTTCCACAGTGTTTCTCATATCTCAAATTCTCTGTGCGTGGTTCCTGTTTTCCACCTGGAAGTGAACTATGGAGTATGTGAGGGAGATGAACTGAGGAAGAGAAGCTGACCTTGGTTTGTACAGAATGGCTGGATGCTAACTTGTTTGCCTTTGGTCTGCCTGCTGAAATAGCTGTGTGCAGGTAGTTAGCTTCTCAGATATAAATCCCTGCAGTGTTTGAAGCAGCTAGGCGAGTATGCTCTGTGAGGCAGCAAATGCAGCAGGGAGTTCTAATTGGCATGGGGTTTAATGGAATATTTTGCCCAGAGAACCTCTCCCTGCATTGTCTATTTCTATGAGCAAAAGAATAACAAAGCCACAGAAGGCATGAAGAAACAGGAATGTTTTATCAGTGGTAATTTACTGGTGCCTAATATTGTCTTCCATGCTCAGCCAGTGGTTTTGGAATTATGTTGCTGGTTCTGCTAATAGCTGTAACAAGAAAGGAATGAACTAACTATGCAGTACAGTTTTGCACATACAGGGCTTGGATCTGCTCTTTCAGTGCAGTAAATAAAAAACAGCATTGCCAAAAGTGATGCTGTAGTGATAGCATAAGAATGGAATCAAGCTTCTTCCATAGGCTGCTAGGGTAGCTGTTCTGTTGTCCATGTGTGTATGCATGAAGAACACAGCTCCTTCTGTGTGCGTGTATGTGCACATAGGCACACATCAGTGCACGTTGATAAATACAGAGAATTGGAAATCATTCTATGAAATGTAGTTGTTCTGCTGTTCATTATTACTGTTTTCCCATTTTACATATGTAAAATTGTGCCACTGCTGTTGCACATGGATATATTTTCACCACCATATGCATACATAAAATATTTCTAGTAAAGTTCTGTAAAATTTAAGACTACAGCTAGAGCTTGGTAAATAAGGACTGGAAATTACTCTTTTGTGAGCCTTGCCTGGGATTTGCTGAATAAAGGCAGGTTAGTCATTTCACTCCTACCATGTAGTAACTCTCTAAACAAACACCACCAGACCCAAATATTTGTAGCCTTACTTTCTTTCAAAGAGAAAACTAGATGAATTATTCCTACCCTGCACTGTGAAACCTGGCAATTAACTCCCTTCTGGTCCTTGAACAAAGGTGTTCCACTGCTTTTTTTTTTTTAGTGTAGTAGCACCTGTGGCAGCACTGCTACAAATTTGTTCGCCGTGTCTCAGGCCCCTTTTGCCATCTAGTATTAGAAAGCACATTCAAATGTTGAGCTGTTGAGATCGCTCGGTTGTGCATTTGTGCATGCAGGGAAATAGCAATGTTGTGTGCCTTTACAGAGTCTGATTTGAGCAGCTCTTCTGTCCCATAAAACCAATGTGGGGCAAATCTCTCAGGACAGCGTGCATGGGAATGCGTTCACATTGCACAGAATGCCCTTGCGGTGGAAGCAGAGTCTGACTAACGTGCTTTCTTGGCCCATTGAAGCCACTCCTGCTTCTCCCCAGCTCTAGCCAAATTCATATTGGGCAGGCCAAAACTAACAATAAACATTTCTCACAGAGTTTATTTTAGTCTGAGTCAGATAATCCGCTGCAAGTTTGACTTAAGACTGCTTCCTTGCCATGAGGAGAAGCTGCGTGCTATTCTACTACATTTTTGTCTGTTCTCTAGAATCCAAGGCTAGAACAAAATGAAACTAAATATGGAATATGTAAGAATCCAAGCACTTGTTCTTTGACAGTGTCAAATCCATCTGACTTAGACCTGAATTGGGTAGAAAACCTCTGGAGACCCATATGAGTGTTTCCTCTGTGCTTGTGTCGCAAAAGCAGTGTAAAAGGTTCCAAGTTTTTAACCTGGGGGCACTGCTTGGCCCCATCTGGGAAATCTTTGGGAGTAGTAGGGACCTCTTGACCCAAATAATGGGAAGTTTGTATATCAGAATGTCAGTGGAGGCTAGAGACCACTAGGACTGGCAGAGCATGGGGATGCAGTGAACACAGTCTGAGTCAAGACGAATTAGAAGAGTTGGGCAGTGAGCAAAAAGGGCATCTTCATGTCTCATACTGATCATTTTGCGTTTTGCTGGCATCAAATGCTGCAAGAGCGCCCATCTGGAAGGTGTGTTCTGGGGAGATAAGGCAGGAGTCTTGCAAATTTTTTCAACTTTCTGCTCATGCATGTAAACTTGTTCCTTGTCATGGGCAGAAGTAATTGTTGAGAGTGCTGGGGACTTGTTCAGCCTCTGCTCTTCTTATCTTGCAGCCTCTGGCCAAAGGAGCTTTTCTCCGGGGGACGGGATTAAATCTGGCAACAGGACGTTTCACAGCACCTGTGTCTGGCATCTACCAGTTTTCAGCCAATGTCCACATTGGTGAGTGTTGTCCACAGAAGCCTTTTCTGTACTGCTTGAAAGGTGCAGGAGGGAGTTCTGGAGAACTCTCTGGGTCCTGTTAGATTAGAAGGCAGCCCTTTGCAGTGAGCTCTCCCTTTGGTACCATGGCACAAAACCCTGTCCTTTGAGCCGGGTACTGTCACAGACCGATAGCCACAGCAGGCTGCTCCATGCAAACCAAACAAATTAACACTCCTTATGGCAGATGAGTTTAGTGACCAAATATATTCATGTGTGGAAGCTGCGGCTTCCATAAAAGACTTTAGAAGAAATTAACTTCATGATGTAGAACTGCATCAGGGCAGTTTTGACTGTGTTTTGTCACCAGTGCATTCATTCAATAGTTCTAAATGTTCAGTGACGAAGTATTTTATAATCTAGTTCCAGAAGGGCGCTTTCCTAACAAGTCACAAGGTTACTGGTGTCTCTGTTAAGCCAAACACCAGCAGCTGGTGGTCTGCTATGTTGAGAAAGTGCTTATATTTCTTCCCTTCCTTTCCAGACCACAGTGAGTTGAAGAGTAAAGTCCAACTCCGAGCCAGAGATAATGTCCGAGTGTTGATCTGCATTGAATCTCTGTGTCACCGATACACGTGAGTTACCGAGTGCTGTCTGGGCAATTATTTTTCTCAGATGGGCCAGTGTTCCAACCAACTGGAAACTGGGTTCGCCAGCAGTGAATTTTGTATGATGAATGCTTGTAGAACTTTTCTGAAGGGAGTGATTCCATCTAACCCTTAGGTTTTATGTTGTTTTTTTAATTCTGATTTGTAAACTTTCAGTGCTAATTACTCTAAATAGATATTGCATATGTTGAGAGAACTGTGAATGAAGTCAGCTGAAACTGGATGTACCTAAGATGCTGAATGCTCAGCTATCATCATATACGTATAGAGTGAGTGAAACACTAATTTTGTGCAAGAGGTTGTTAGCTCCATTTTTGTAATTTCAGCTGCATCTCGAGTGGATCACAGCCTTTCAGTCGTGTTGCTGTTAAAGTGTTGGAGTGATGAGCAGAATAAATAGGTGGAAAATAGAAGTGAATGGGTCCCGAGGCAGAAAGTGCAGGCCTTGCATACAGGTATATGATACCTTCTCCCAGCCCTCAGCTGCTTGTGGAGCTTGCTCAGATAGCCATGCTGAATTTTCCGCTGCTGGAATCCATCAGCAAAACTTTGCTAAAGAAACACTTTTGTTAGGCCATGGCATCCTTGGGTGTTGCTGCTTATGCAGTGGGCCCTGGCACTAGCATGCTGTTGGCAGCTCTTGTTTGCCTTCCAGCTGCAGCATATAGGTGCCCTGCGTCTCGGAGAAGGCCACCTTGCTCAGGAGGAGTTTGGCAAGCTTTGTTTGGAGGAAGGGGCTGGGGAGCCCCCGGGCTGGGCTGAAACGCCCCCAGCAGAGGGCAATGCTGCTTGCACAGAGTGGCCACTGCCTCTGCTTGTGGCTTGGCCGCTCTCACGGGAGGAAAAATGCCTGTACAGGGCTGTGCAGATTTGCTCTGCCCTGCCCGCAGCCCTTCCAGTGCAGCTGTAGCAACACCCTTGCAATAGCACCACTGAAATATATCCATAAAACGTCTCCACAGGTGCAGCTTAAACCCCACTAAACTGTAAATTTGCTGCTGGACTGGCTGCTTCAGCCCTCACCTTCTCTGCTCCGTGAGTCAGAGTGCTGCAAATAGGACTGACCCCTCCACAGGCATTTCAATTTAGAGACTTTATTGGCGGGTGGATTTGACATGAAGCCTCATGTAATAAATAAACCTCTCTTAGGTTTCATTGGTCTGTGGAAAAGACTTGATGGGTATCTGAGTACCCATTAGTAACTAGGGTAAGAGGGAGCTGTGCGCCCAACGACCTGGTGGGAAGCCAAGGAGCTTGCTGACTGGAGTAACTGGCACCTCTGCAGCCTCATAGACTGTTTTATAACAGTCTTAAAGTGAGGCAGTGACAGATTGGCTGCAGTCACAGTGTCAGCAGAAGGGGGTTGTAGCTTCTTGCCCCTCGAAGGGTCACCTTATATTCTGGTAAGCTGCAGAATTTGGAGGACCTTTCATTTCTCGCACTTGTGTGAATTCCTTTAGATCATGCTAAGAATGGACTTCAGCCTGATCTTGAAGTCTGGGATGCATATTGACAATGAGTGATTTTTGAGACAGCCCAGGCCTTTAATCACAGGCATGGAACAGGTATGAGTAGGGCAGAATGTTACTGTCCTTTTTATGAGTAGCTCTCACAAATTGCCCTTGCACAGTGCAGATCCCTATTCCTGTCTTTTACTCTGCATAGCAAAGACCAGTCAGATTCAAGTAATCAGGTTCTTTTCTTTCTTCAGCGTTGGTGCTTTTTTCTTTTCACCTACAACAATCTCCTCATATCTTAGCAATTTCATCAAGAACAGGACTCATGCCCCTAGCCCTTGGATTCCTCATGAACAGAGACTACAAGTTCCACAGAATCTTTTTCTACATGATTTTGGGATGTGGAAAGATATTCCCAGCTGGGATGTGGAAAAATACTGCCAATTAGTAGTGTTGACCTGGTGATATTTCCATAAAGATTCAAGTGAATGAGTAGGGGAGATTTATGAAGCCACCTAAGAGGATTTAAAAGGGAAATCCTGCAGATCTCCAAGAGTGAAAAGCTGTTCTCCCATCCTGATCTCCACTCTAAATTGTCTTCAGTTAGAGAAAATCATACAGAAAATCTAAATTCCACTTAAACCATTTTGCAAAGTAAATCAAAGTGGTGGTGATGAGTTTTTTTTCCTAATGATTCCATAAGCTCCCAACTGATTTGATTAAGGCATCTGAGAGAGAACAAAGTTTTTCTTCTGGAAGGCTCACATCAGTCTCCAAGGACAGCGTCTGCCTGTGTCTCTTTGTCTCCTTTGCTGTCCATTCAGTCAGCCTTACAGTAGTATTAATAAAGAATGGGTGTCAGTCTCTGACTGCTTTCAACATGACTTTAGTGTTGCTTCCTTGTTCTGGTAAATGCAAGCACAAATGTTACTGAATAGGAAGCTTCCCTGCGGGCCATGGAAACTACTGTGCCTTCCTCACTGCAGGTCTTTTTAGCTGAAAGCTCCTAGAAAACATTCTGGTTCTAGCTGGGAGTGTGAACAACGTCTTTGTCGCATACAGCCCAGGCAGGTTTATTGGGATGTTTTGAGATTAACTTGCCATCTGAAGAATTTATAGCTACATTCTCCAAAGAACAGTAACAGTAAAACCTTTTTTTCTTAGACAGAACTGACCCAGATGTTAATCGTTTAGATAAAGCTCTCTGATGGCTGACTCAGAGTTTTCATCAGTTGTCCAGGGTTGCAATTTATGACTGGTTGTTCTGAGCTGAGTGAGCTGGGCAGCGGTGGGAGTAAAGCAGGATCAGCACTGGCTCTGAGAGACACATGTGTCTCATATGGTGGGTGAGAGGATGACTGGTCTGTGGCATGGAAGGAAGATGGGTGGAGGGATGGGAACCTGTCTGGACAGACATTGTGCTGGCACAGGCTGAGTTGCTACCCGTGCTTGTGGAATTTCCTGGGGATGTGAGTGTACGCAGTCGTTCATTTTAGGGAGCTGAAAGAGCCCTGAGGGCTTTCGGCTGAGAGAGATGGAAACTCGGAGGCAAGTAGACAGTTGGAGTAGAAGAGATTAATGGTGGGAAGTTCCCACCCAAGCTAGGCTTTTGGCAGGATATGACACACAGACTGAGCTCTTCAATCAAGGTGGTGCCAAGTGACTTGCTCTCTCTGGGCCAAATTGCCCCTACCTTTTATGCATATTATTTCCTTGCAAGGGGGCTGGAAACAGCACGTTTGCACTTGCTAGGTTTCGTCACCACCACTTCATGGAAAAAAGCGAGGAAAGGGGTTGCTTTTCTTGGGAAAACAACTAGATCTGCTACTGCTGGCTAGGCAGATTTCGGAAGAACCAGCCAGGCGTGGAGCTCTGTGCTTTCATATTGCTTTGGAACTGAGCATACGTGGGTTGTTCTGATTGTTGATGTTTCAGGCACCTCCTTCCACTCCGAATCCTGTACAGAGGAGCAGAGCTAGAGTTCTGTAAACAGAGGATGCCACAGAGAGCTGCTGTCCTGCATCTTGCTACTGCAAGGAAAATGATGGCTATTAGAACATGATATTAGAAAAGAATAGTGCTTGAGGGGTGATGTGGAGCACTCACTTGAATTTTAACTCGAGCACAATTTTTTTTATTGCTTGTATGTGATGCCTCATCCAAATGTCCTCCCAAAACAACTTTCAGCTGCAGAATGTGTTCTTTCTTGCATAGGTGGACTACATGTATTAAGGTGAAGTGAGCCTTTCGTACCTTAGAAATGAACGAACTATTGTTGGCAGAATGTGTATAACTAGCTCTTTGCAGAGTAACAAGAGTATAAACTATTGTTGTGGTCAACAGACTGGGATAACTGGTATGTGGATAAATCTAAAGGGCATGTTTAGCACCTGTTCAAGGGTGGGGGATAGGGACCACAGGACTCTGAGGAAGGCCACTGTGAGAAAAGGTGGCTCCCAGTTCCTGGCTCCAGCTGAGTTTTGCATCCACCAAGCTGTATGCTCTGTCGGTCCTCCGTTAATCACTGCAGTGGGGACAAGGTTCTACTGTTCTCTTTCCCAGACAGTGGATCAGTGCAAGAATCAAGTCAACAGGCCGCCTGCTTAGTACAGGCAGGCCCTAGAACCTCCAGGTCCTGTTTCTAGGGAGCTCATGAGGCTATTGTTGTTCCACATACAACTGTTGTGACTGCCTTGGGTGTTTAACCTGTTAATTTTTCTTTTGCTGCTGTTTAGGTCTTTGGAAGTCATCACTGGTCTGGAAAGTAACAGCAAAATCTTCACTGTCTATGTCCACGGCTTCCTGCAGCTGCAGGTAAGCCCATGCAGACTGGGAATCGCTGTGCTCGTTTGTTTGGCAGGATGTGAAGTTGTTTACTGGCAAGGCTGAAATCTCACCAGGAGGTGGGGAAGTTTTTATTAACCTTCTTTCTAAGGTTAATGAAGTTAAATGCCTTACCTGGGATGACTGGAAAGAATCTGTAGCAGGAACAAAAGCCAGACTTGTGTTGCACATTCTGATCTTAAGCCTCAGGAGTATGCTCCACTCTTTAGAAATGACAGTAAATGTTTTTGTTTCTCAAATCTCACCTTGCAATGTCAAGTTAGCAATTGTATGTCCCGTTGCATAGAGGGGAATCTGGAGCACAGATGGCCACTTGACTAGTCACCCAAAAAGCTAATGCAGTAAGGATCTAGTTAAGTTATAAACCTGTAACACAGTGTTACTACAGAAAGCTTCTTCCACGGAATCAAAGCTGTAGTGCTGCAGTAAAAATGTTTGGTCAGATCCTGTTCCCAGGAGCCACAGAGGAGGGCGGGAAGCTTTTGTGCTTAGTTCGTGGCAGCGAAACACTTTTTTCCCCCCCTTTCACACCGGGATGAAGTATCAGGTATTTTCCCTCTTGCCCTCTCTGCAGGCTGGCCAGTACACCTCCATATTTGTGGACAACAGTGCTGGAGCTCCCGTCACCATTCAGAACGGATCAGATTTCATGGGCATGCTCATGGGCGCGTAACATCCTCTGCAGCAGCGCAGAGGGAAGGAACTGACTTAGAGCCTTGCAGTGTAAATTTGACTGAAGAAACCTTCACTTTGACTCTTGAAGACTGCTTCCTGTAACTTGGCATCTTTTTAGACAAGCAAAGAGCCTTTCCTTTCACAGATACTTCAGCTTGCTTTCAGAAGCTGCTGCTTTTGAAGGTCCACACCAGTTCGTTCATCATTAAAAAAATTTACTTTTGTAGTTCAGAAACAAAGTCTGTAATATTTAATTTGTGCTTCACCAGATGCTCACTGAACAATACACTGAGATTTGGAGTTTGTTGCATTATAACTTTATTTCACAATAGCATTTGTAATCAGCATGTCTTTTGGGATTGATTGTGGGATGTTTGAGTTTATAAATGAAGGATTGAGAGGGGAAGTAAAATAGTGACCATATTCTATGTGTTGTGGGGGAAGGAGGTAAGGATTTGCCAGCAAAACTGCTTTTTTATACAATCGTAAATGGTATAGGCCCTCTCTCGTGTTCAGAGTTGGATATATTTCACAAGCAGCGTGTTGAATTCTCAGACAATGCCTGTTTCAAAGATGGGACTGCAAGGTCTGAACTCTCTAATTGTGGTTCTTTATATCTAAGTATTTCCTTGATCTTATTGATGAAGCTGAATACCTCGCTGCCTGTGCAGTTTTGTTTTTATGAAAAGGTAAGGCCAGTGGCACCAGTTTCAGCATGAACTCCCTTACTTGTGTTCTTATGTTTTAGTAAGATATACATGTGGTTTTGGACTGCGTCACAGCATCCTCTCAGGTGCCATAGAATCGTTTGTAAACGTGTCAGATGCGTTCCCCTAGTTGTCGAAAGCCTGGCAAAGACAGTGAGGATAGCAGCCTCGGGTCAGATATGACACCTATTGGTGCTTGTTGGACTGCAGTGAAATGATGAGAGAAAACACAGGGAAAGGCTTCCTGCCGTCAGGTGGCCACGGTCATATGGAGTCTGCCTGAGCTCTACTTGGAAGTTGAAAGTACTGTCAAAGACCGTCCAGGGAACGTGTTCTGGATTTCTACAAATCTGTTTGCAAATGTAAGCACGTGAGGTTGAGCCCCCAAAGCAGCTTTGCATATAGCTCCAGGCTGTAAGCTCATTTTAACAAAGTAAAAGGGTGTTGACATTTCTTGGGGTTAAGGTGTTAGCCAAGATGTGGTTACACCCTTGTGATTAAGAAAAAACCACACTAGTTTAACATATCTCTGTAGCTTTCCCTTTCAACAGACACCTGGCCCTTTTATCCAGTCAACGTAGCTAAGGAAGTGGTTGTGTAACAGTGTCACAAATAGATGGTAGCAAGGCCCAAAATGGAGTCCGGATACTTGGTCTTGAATGTTTGCAGGGAGTGGAAGATATCCCTGGTACGGTGTTGCAATGCTCAATCCACTACACTGTCTTTGTGCAACGAAAACAGACTGCTGGGGACAGCAGAAGGCAGGAAAAAATGTCATCTGTCGCTGGGTCTGTTGTTCAGGTTGATCAATGTAGGATGTTTCTATGATTCTGTGCTTCTACACGCTCCAGTAACACTGCTGTTCGGGTTGGTGGTATGCAAAGACGTCTTATTTCAAGAGTTGTGGAAAAATCTGCTGTAAAACAGGCATGGCTGAAACAGTTCCGATCATCTCCATCATAAATACCTTGAGACAGGTCTTTAAGGGAGAACTAAATGGTATTTTTTCCTTTGTGAAGAACATATTGCAGTGATACCTGTTGGAGGAGGAAGGAGAGCGTAGAGGGAATAATCGAGTAGTGCTGTTACACGAGTAACACTTTCTAGTCAATGGAATGCAGTTGTTCAAAGTGGACCTATGTGACTGTCTAAAATATAGCAGCTACCAAGGTTTGTATATTAATTCTCACTCCACAATACATGCCAGAATTCAGATGGATTATTTTTTGTAGTACACTTTGGGGGGAATGTACTTTTAAGCATTAATTGGGTGCTCCGCTGGCAGAGGGGAGTCCACAGCTATTGAGAGGCACAGCAAGCAGCAGCAGTAGTCATGTCTGGAGCTTCAAGAAAGCGTGTGACAGATGGAGATCACTGAACCCAATCAGTGAAGACTGGCTGTTTACACTGGCTTCTGATGGGACAAGCGCAGCCAGGGCGAAGGGCCCACATCCCAGCGTGTGTCACTATACTGTGCTTTGTACTGTGTGAATATTTGTAATAAATTGGGCTGTTTCACGCATGACTGACAGTAACATAATCCAAGTGTTGTGACATTCAGTGTATGCTGTTATATCTACAGGTTTTTTAAACCAAGTCTCACTGTTCTTGGTAAATCAGAATTTAAATATTTATTTTGTTGTAGAACTAAAAATATTTGTCAGATTTTTTTTTTTCTGGGGGGATTTGTGGCTTTTCCCTTCTTCGCTGTGTTTTAATCTCATGATCATCTTAGTAGGAGATGAATTGTTCTGCTGTTATGGCTGTTCTCCCGTATTTCTGTCAGGAGCGCTGTCCTGACGGGCGATTCTCCAGCGTGCGAGAAGCTGAATGCGGAGCCAGACACTTCTGAGGAACACGCAGCCTAAAGAGGGAAGGCTGAAATCTCCCTCGGCAGGAGGAGGGATTTGCCTGGGGACAGTGTCAGAGAGAAGTAAATGTCTCTCTCGGGCATCTGTCTGGAAGCCGCGTTGCCTTTCTGCTCTGGCCAGCAGAGAAGGCTTGGGTCAAACCCGGTGCTGGGGGACGAAGCCACCTTGGCAGAGCAAACACACATCATCCCGAGCTCACTGTCACCACTGGAAAGCTCGTCGGGTTTTGACCAGTTCTCTTTACCCTCAGGGTTGTCCCTCGGGGAGCTTTCCTATGCATCACCAAGGTCTTTTAGCCATAATTTTTTTCTTTTTTTTTTTTTTTCTGCTGAATGCTACCAGGCTGCAGCTGTATCCTGGGGCATCAGCCCGCAGTCGGTGCGAGCATGAGATTGTCCGTCGAGCAGTAAGATGGGGCAGAGTGGGTTGAAACAGCCCCGAAGCAAGCTGAGACTGGGCCTCGGTGTTGAGGTTCAGGACAAGGGGCAACGGGCACAAACTGAAGCAGAGGAAGTTCCGTCTGAAGATGAGGAAGAACTTCTTCCCTCTGAGGGTGACAGAGCCCTGGCCCAGGCTGCCCAGGGAGGTTGTGGAGTCTCCTTCTCTGGAGATATTCCAGCCCCGCCTGGACAAGGTCCTGTGCAGCCTGCTCTGGGTGACCCTGCTTGG